>Ga0210387_10004589_pt1 | contig 10575 bp, 8 predicted proteins | sample IncBWC7OmetaG_FD_160108 | JGI IMG/M metagenome (GOLD analysis project Ga0210387, IMG submission 160108) | Forest soil microbial communities from Barre Woods Harvard Forest LTER site, Petersham, Massachusetts, United States - Inc-BW-C-7-O ...
AATACTGCCGTTTCTATTGTGCCGCAATCCCGCTATTCTGCCAGCGTATGTCGCAAAAACGTCTTTCGGTGACAAATGAACCTCACTGGGTAGTGCGGACTTCGAGTGCTGATCTTAAGGCCGCCACAGTGCTGGGAAATCACGCACATGAATGGCATCAACTGATCTATGTGTCCGCGGGGCTCATGAGCGTTGCCACCGAGGCAGGATCTTGGGTGGCGCCGGCAACCTGGGCCGTCTGGGTGCCTGCCGGGGTCCGTCATGGCATACGCTTTGTCGTCGATAGCGCGTTTCGCACAGCCTATTTTCGGCCAGGTTGGGTCGATACTTATCCGGAAGCCTGTACCGTGGTTTCCGTCTCGGCACTGCTGAGAGAACTCATCCTGCGGGCCATCAAGATCGGTCAATTGGACCGACGCCATCCGCTCGAAACCGCGATCGCGGCGCTCATTGTCAGCGAGTTGCAGGTATCCGGCGCCCGCTCGCTCAGTCTAAAGCAGCCGACCGGCGCGGCGATGTACCGGGCGGCGACGCTCATCAACAACAAGGATCCACAGGCCGCGACGCTATCTTCGCTCGCCCGCGCCGTCGGAATTGGAACAAGGACATTCGAAAGGCAATTCTTTGCCGAAACTGGAATGACTCCGGGCCGGTGGCGCCAGCACCAGGCAATGCTCAAAGGCCTTGAATTGCTGGCGACGGGGACAGCCATCAAATCCGTCGCTGCACACGTGGGCTACAGGACTGCAAGCGCGTTCATTGCCGCCTTCCGCAAAGTCTTTGGAACGACTCCGGCGAACTACTTCTCTCAATCCGATTCATCGTAAGGCAGGTGCTAAGATCGCCCGCAACAAGGACCCTGTGACTCCATGACATTAACCGAGCTCAACTATATCGTGGCATTGGCGCAGGAACAGCACTTTGGGCGCGCCGCCGAGCGCTGTCATGTCAGCCAACCCACACTGAGCATCGCTGTCAAGAAATTGGAAGAGGAGTTGGGCGTCACTTTGTTTGAACGCTGCAAGAACGGCGTTCAAATCACACCCTTGGGCGAGCGAATCGTGGGCATGGCCGGCGGCGTGTTGCATCAATGCGCCGCCATCAAAGACGTCGCCGCCGGGGACAAGGAACAGTTGCAAGGGCCTTTTCAGCTGGGTACTTTGCCGACCATTGGTCCCTACTTGCTGCCGCAATTCATCCCGCTATTGCAGAAAACGGCCAGCCAGCTTTCGCTCTATGTCGAGGAGGGCAGCCAGGAATCCTTGACGCTTAAGCTGCGCAACGGCGAGCTCGATGCCATTCTCGTCACCGCTCCGTTCAGCGAACCCGACGTGGTGACCCAGGCTCTGTTCGACGAACCCTTCGTACTGCTGTTGCCCGCCGATCACCGGCTGGCGAGCAAAACCGTTATCGCCGGCACCGATCTCGACCCGGCGGAAGTGTTGTTGCTGGATGAAGGCGATGGTTTCCGCGACCAAGTGCTGACGGCCTTCCCGCAACTGAGCCCGCTGCAATCTTCGCGAGCAAGAGCGAAGCGCTATTTCAACCGCGGCAGCACACTCGAGGCTCTGCGTCACTTGGTCGCATCGAAGTTGGGGCTGACGATCCTGCCGCAATCCGCGGCGGAGGCTCCGCTGTACGCGGCCAACCTGTTGGTTACGCGCCCCTTCGAGAGGCCGTCGCCCAAACGCACTTTAATATTGGCGTGGCGCGTCAGTTTCCCACGACATAACGCGATCGACGTGCTTCGCCGCACGATTCAGGCGAGTAGCTCGGGCTTCTGGAACTATAATACGGCCAAAGATCAGGACGCCCCCGGTGTGCTGGTGGAAAATCGGAACTGGTAATGCGGCCCATATCCAAAATCGTCATCGTCGGCGGCGGCACCTCGGGTTGGCTGGCGGCATCGATGCTTTGCCATCATTTCAAGCGCGAGCTGTGTCAGGTCCAGCTGATCGAATCGGAAGCTATTGGAACAATTGCCGTCGGCGAATCCACGGTGCCGCCGTTTGTCGGGCTGATTCAGCGTCTCGGCATCAATGAACAGGAGTTCATTCGCGCCACCAAGGCGACCTACAAGCTGGGCATCCAATTCATCGGCTGGCATCAGCGCCACAAGAAATATTTCCATCCCTTCGGCGTCATCGGCCGTGCGATTGGAAATCACGATTTCTACCAATGCTGGCTCAAGGCGCGAGCGCACGGCGATACTTCTTCGCTGCTGGATTTTTCGCCATGCAATGTAATGGCTGAAAATGGCCGCTTCTTTCCGCCGGCCGAAGCACGCAATACTCCCATTGGCGGCGCGAACTATGCGCTGCATGTCGATGCACTGTTGGTCGCCCGCTATCTGCGCAGCTACGCCGAAGCGCGCGGCCTGGAGCGGGTCGAGGGCAAAGTGACGCAAGTAAAGCAACGCGACGACGGTTTCATTCGAAGCGTGGCGCTCGCCGACGGGCGGGAAATTCAAGGCGACTTCTTCATTGACTGTACGGGTTTCAGCGGACGTTTGATCGGCCAGGCGCTAGGCGTGGGTTCCGTGGATTGGTCGAATTACCTGCCCTGCGATCGCGCCATCGTCGCCAAAACCGCCGGTCAAAAGCCGCTGCTACCCTTCACGCGCGCCACGGCTCAGCCGGCGGGATGGAGCTGGCAGATACCCCTGCAAAATCGCATGGCGCATGGCTATGTGTACTCGAGTCAATTCTGCAGCGACGTCGCCGCGAAATCGACATTGATGCGAAACCTCGGAGACATGACACTCGACGATCCCCGCGTCATCCCGTTTACCACCGGGCATCGGAAGGAGCTGTGGAAACACAATTGCCTTTCGATAGGCCTTGCCTCAGGTTTTGTCGAGCCGTTGGAGGCGACATCCATACACATGATTGCCCGAGGTATGGATTTTTTCCTGCGCTACTTTCCGGACCGCGATTGCGACTCCGCGCTGATTCGGGAATACAACCGCCGCATGGTGGCGGACTATGAGGAAATTCGCGATTTCATCGTCCTGCATTACAGCGCCACCGCTCGAGACGATTCTCCTTTCTGGCAGTGGTGCTCCAACATAGTGCTGCCCGATTCACTGCAGGAGCGAATTGAACTGTTCAAAGGCCAGGGTGCATTGCGCGAAGGCGTGGATGAGTTGTTTCGCGGCTCGAGCTGGCAATCCGTATTTGAAGGCATGGGCATCAGCCCGAGTGTCTACAGCCGACGAGTGGAGAATATGGAATACGCCGAAATCGCGGCAGAATTGAGCACCGCGAAGGCCGCCATCGCCGGCATGGTGGCTCACCTGCCGACTCACGAGGAATTCCTGCAAACGCAGACCGGTTAGTCATTCGATCGCAGTCGCGAGGGCGATAGCGAAAATCTATCGTGTCCCAATTGTTTCCGCCTCGACGCGCTGCCTATCATGTTGCGCCTTTGCAAGTCACAGCCGTGGATCAGCATAAATTGAATCGCAGACTAGTATTGCAAGGGCTGGTAGCCGCCGCTCTGCCGCTGGGCACGCTATCTTGCGGCAAAGGATCGAGTGGAATCGGCCAGGGTGAGCCCTTGGTGGTCGGCGGCCTGCCGGTCACCTGCAATCTCACTCTGCCCGTCGCCTGTGTCGCCAAGGCGCGGAGCAACGGCGCACTTGGCCCAGGCCAGCCGCGTTTCGAATACAAATACAGCAAGTACAGCGGCTGGCCTGAGGTGAAGGAATCCTTGATGGCGGGCCGCATTCAGGCCGCTTACATGCTTGCGCCGCTGGTCATGGACCTCGCGGACAAGAAGGTGCCGGTAAAAATCGTCTCCCTCGGGCATCGGTCCGGTGCCGTCATCATGGTCAGGAGCGATTCGCCGTACCAGACCTTCAGGCAACTTGCGGGCAAGCCAATCGCGATTCCCAGCCGCTTCGCCGTGGACTTTCTGTTTTTGAGAAAGATGCTGGCGCGCGAGAACATGAGTCCCAGCGACATCCAAATCGTGGAGATGGCGCCGCCCGACATGCCGGCGGCGCTGTATGCGAACGCCGTCGATGCCTACTGCACCGGCGAACCCTTCGGCGCCGCCGCTCAGCAAGCCGGTTATGCGCGTCCGCTGCGCATGACGCGCGACGAGTGGCGCAACTACATCTGCTGCGTACTGACCGTACGCGAAGAGTTGATCCAAGGAAACCCGGCCATGGTCCAGGACCTCGTCAACCAGGTCTTGGGCGCGGGCGTGTGGCTCGATCAACAGCAGGAGAACCGCAACAAGGCAGTCGCGATTGCCGCAGGCCGGGATTTTTTCAATCAAGATCCGAAGATCATTCAGTTCGTGATGGAGAACCCGGTCGATCGGGTGACCTACGGCGATTTACGAATGATCCGCGCCGAGTTCGAAGATCTCATGCAGCTGTCGATGGCGGCAGGCACGATCAAGCACCCCATTTCCTACGAGACTTATGTGGATGAGACTTTTGCAAAGAATGCCCGCGCCGCCGCCATTTCCCTGTGAGCCGGCATGAGCCACGCGGCCCGCCTTTCACCGCTATTGGCTTGCTTGCTGCTGTCCCTGACAGTGCTCGCCGGCGAAACTGAAGGACTCAAAGCCGGCGTTTTCAATCCTCCACGGGAGGCACCGGATTTTTCCATTCGAGGTTCTGATGGCGCTGCACTCACTCTTAAGCATTATCGCGGCAAGGTGGTGGTGCTGGGATTTGGCTACACCTCTTGTCCCAATGTTTGTCCGGTCACGCTCGCGGTTCTCGCACAGGCGCACCGGAAACTGGGGCCCTTGGGATCGCAGGTGCAGGTCCTCTATCTCACGGTTGATCCGGAGCGCGACAACGCCGAACGGCTAAAGCAATATCTGGCCGCCTTCGACCCGACCTTTGTGGGCGGTACAGGCACGGCAGCACAAATGGCGGCGGTGCGCTCAAGCTATGGCGTCACGGCCGAGAAACACGGCACCGGAAGCGACTACGCCGTCGCGCATTCGTCATTTGTCTATCTCATCACTCGCGACGGCAAGCTGCAGGCGTTGATGCCGTTCGGGCACAAGGCCGATGACTACGTACACGATATTTCCATGTTGTTGAATTAGTCGCGTGAAGCTCGTGCGCTCGTTTCACAACCGTCCGCGTATTGCGTTGGCTGCCCTTACCGTGGCCGCGTTGGGCGCGGTTGCCTGGGCGGCTTTCTCCCCCGTCACCTTTGCCACGCGGGAAGAGACCTTCGAAATTCCCAAGGGCACCTGGGCGCGGCGCATGGCGGGAAACAAGGTGGAAATTTTGCCGTCGCGGGTTTTTCTGACGCTTAAGGTTAGGGACGTACTGCTGCTGAAGAACATGGATGACGTACCGCAGATATTCGGCCCGACCTTGATGATGCCGGGCCAGAGCTTTCGGCTGCCGTTCGAAGTGGCCAGTAGTTATCAATTTGCCTGCACGGCACATGCGAGCGGTCAAATGACCGTGGTGGTGGATGAGCAACCGGACACGCCTTGGCGGCGGCTTGTTTGGAGAACACGAAGAATATTCAGGATCGTTGCGTAATGAACAAAATCAAAGAGAGTTTGCCGGCGATGGCCGTCATCGCGATATTGCTGGCTGCGTGGTGGTTGATCGTTGCGAAGACCCACAGCGTTATTTTTCCCACGCCCTGGCAGGTGGTGACCGGCACGGCCGAACTCATCAAGGATGGCACCCTGTTCACGCATATCGGCGCCTCATTGATGCGGGTCGGCGTCGGATTCTCGCTGGCGGTACTCGTCGCCGTTCCTTTGGGCCTGTGGCTGGGTTGGGTCAAGGGAGCGTACTCGACGCTCAATCCATTGTTTCAGATTTTGCGGCCCATCTCGCCGATCGCGTGGATTCCCATTGCGATTCTGTGGTTCGGCGTCGGCAATGCCTCGCCGATCTACCTCATCTTTATATCCTCGGTATTTCCAATGATCGTGCAAACCACCGCGGGCGTGCACACCATCGAGCGACGCTATCTGCGCGCCGCCCAAAATTTCGGCGTTTCGCGCCGCACGCTGTTTCGTCAAGTCGTGATCCCGGCAGTGTTCCCGCAAATCATAGTCGGCATGCGAATCGGACTGGGGGTGGCGTGGCTGGTGGTCGTCGCCGCGGAAATGATCGCCCTGCGCTCAGGTCTTGGATATCTCATCATCGATTCCCGCAATGCCGGCAATCGATATGATCTGGTGATCGCCGGAATGATCATCATCGGATTGATCGGATTAATGCTGGATGGGGTGATGCGATTGCTCGAGGGGCTGAAATCGGTCAGGTGGCGCTATGCGCACTAAGATCGAGGTAAACGGCATCCGCAAGGGATTTGCCTTGAACGGCGGAGAACTGCGGGTCGTCGAGGACGTCAGCCTCACCGTCGGGGACGGCGAGTTCGTTGCCATCGTGGGCCCGTCGGGATGCGGAAAAACGACTTTGATGAACATGGTCGTGGGATTCGTGCAGCCGGATTCGGGTTCGATCCTCATCGACGGGGTACCGCGCGCTGAACCCAATGCGAAGGGCATTCTCATTTCGCAGCAGGGCTCGATCTTCCCCTGGCTAACCGTGCAGCAAAATTTGATGTTCGGACTGAATGATCACCCCCAGGCCGACAAGAAGGGAGTGGCCGATCACTACGCAGCCATGGTGGGGTTGAAGGGCTTTGAGGGCAGCTATCCCCACGAACTCTCGGGCGGAATGCTCAAGCGCGCCGAACTGGCGCGGGCGTTCGCGGTGAAGCCTGAGATCCTTTACATGGACGAGCCATTCTCGGCGCTCGACGCCTTGACGAACCTGCGTATGCGCAATGAACTGCTGCGTATCCTCGAGGAAGAGCGGCACACGGTCATGTTGATTACGCATGACGTGGAGGAGGCGATTCACCTGGCTGATCGGATCCTGGTGTTGTCGCCGCGACCCACGAGAATTCAAGCGATGTTCAAAGTCGATCTACCGCATCCGCGCAAGCTGACCAGTCCGGAGGTGCAGGAACTGCGCGTTGCGATCCTGCACGAACTTGGCGTCGATCGGAATGCGGGGTGAGGCCCCTGCAGATTTCCTTCGCACCGGCCGCCGGGTATCGGTGGCCCGCCATGGGCTTGTCGCTGGTCATCGCGTGCTGTCCAAAGTGGGCATCGGCGAGCGAAACACCCGAGATTCTGGTCGAGTCTGAAGCAGACGCGCTCTCTGCGGGAAGGATCGGCAGCAGCGATACGGCATCGTTGCTGAGCGGCGTCGACTCGGCTCAAGCCGGCGGCGTTTCGGGCTTGCCCATGATTCATGGACTCGGCGATGACCGAGTACGGATCTTGGTCAATGGCGTACCCGTGACGGCCGCCTGCCCCATGCACATGAATCCACCGTTGTCCTATGTTGATCCATCCAATGTGGCGCATATTGAGATCCTTCCCGGCGTAACGCCGGTACGGCTCGGCGGCGACAGCATTGCCGGCACCATCCAGGTTGAATCCGCCCCGCCTGACTTTGCCGCTACCGATGATTCCATTGAACGCGCCGGCCAGCTGTCGACTTACTATCGCAGCAACAGTTCGGCGTACGGCGGCAGCGCGGCGGCTTCCATGGCGAGCAGAGATCTCAGCCTGTCCTATCAGGGCTCCGCAACCCGCGCAGGCGACTATCGCGATGGCGCAGGCGAACGCATCAATGCCTCGCGCTTCGAAACATTGAACAGCCAATTCACGGCGGCCTATCGCCGCGGACAGCATTTGTTCGAGGCGCAAGCATCCTTGCAGCACATTCCCTTCCAGGGATTTCCCAACGCGGATATGGATATGCAAGGAAACATCGGCGCATTTTTCAATGCCCGCTACACGGGCGGTTATGAATGGGGTGACTTGCACGTCAACACTTACTACGACCACATTAGCCACGAAATGAATGGCAACGCACCGGATCGCTACCCACCCAGTCTCAGTATCACCGGCTTCGGAGAGTTCCCCACACGCGAGCGCGGCCAGGATTTCGGCTATCGCGCCGAGGCCGACATCGTTACATCGACGCGCGACACGCTGCGCCTTGGCAACGAATTTCACACTCAGACGCTGGACGACCGCTGGCCGGGCCCGCCGGCCGGCATGATGTTCGACTACATCAGCCTCAACGGCGCGAGGCGCGCGCAGTTGGGCACCTTCGCCGAATGGGAGCGGCAGTGGAATGAACGTTGGACCACCCAGTTCGGAGTGCGAAACGACACTGTGCGGATGGATACCGGCCCCGTGCAAGGTTATGACGGAATCGATCCTGAGGCCGCTTCATTCAACGCGATGCCTCGCGCCCGCACCGATGTCAACATCGACTCGACGCTGCTCGTCCGCTATCAACCGGATGAGCTGGAGAACTACACCTTGGGTCTGGCGCGCAAGAATCGTTCCCCAAACCTCTACGAGCGCTACGCCTGGGGTACGAACACCATGGGTACGGTCACTTGGTTCGGCGACGGCAACGGCTACACCGGCAATCCGGACCTCAAACCGGAAACTGCTTACACCGTAAGCCTTTCCGGCAATTGGCACGACCGTGATGCGAAAGCGTGGCAGATGCGCGCCACCTCCTATTTCACCAGCGTGCAAAACTACATCGGCGTGCTGCCGCTCTGCGATCCAGCCTGTTCGGGAATGCCGGCCTCGCAATTGCTGTTCGCCAATCAGAGGGCGCGCTTATATGGTGCAGATGCGAACGCAGCCTATACCCTCTCGGATAATCCCGTGAGCGGCGTATTTCGAATCACAGGTTCAGCCGGTTACGCGCACGGCGAGGACTCGTCCACGCAAACTCCCCTGTATCACGTGATGCCCTTTCACGGCATCCTGGCTTTGGAGCATGATTTCCAGGGTTGGTCGAGCGCCCTGCAATTTCACACGGTCGATCGCAAGAGCGAGATTGATCCGATGCGCCTGGAACCGCCCACGCCCGGCTACTCATTGGTTGACTTGCGCATCGCCTACGTTTGGCGAAATCTTCGACTCGATTTTGCCGCCACCAATTTATTCGATCGCCAGTATGCGAGCCCCTTGGGCGGCACCTGGCAGTCAGCCCTTTACCCGCCCGGGTACACCGGGGCCACGTTCCGGCCGCTGCCGGCCGCGGGTAGATCGCTCGATACCGGCTTCACCGTGAATTTCTGAGAGCCTATTGGCGCGAGCAATCAGCGCTTGTCACCGGGGCGGTAGTCGGCCTCAACCTGTCCGGCGAGCTGACCTTGGGTGAACAGCACGGGCTTGGTCTTCATGGCCACGAACAGCGGCGTCTGGTCTGCGTAGTGAGGAGACTGCGAGTCCAGCGTGGCCGAGCCGAACTGGTTGATGCTGTCCGATGATAGCTCGCCCGCCTTGTCCCAGGTGACGAACATGATGAAGGTGTCGCCCGCCGACGCGGTCAGAGTGCCGTCCGTTTGCGCAACACCATACACGGCGCGATAGATGTCCGGTCCGCCGTCTATGCCCAAGTCGAGTTTGCCCCGGCGGATGCGGTTGACCTGGCCCCACTCAGGATCGATGCGACCGAAGTGGGTCTTGAGGGTCGCGGCGGCGCGGCGCAGCGCATCGATGGGCGCCACGTCGGGATGGCTGTCCGAATGCGCGGCTTCTGCGCTCATCAGCACCGCCAGCGCCGCTGCCCGGCTGCCGACATTGGTGCGCCGATCCCAGCCCTTGAGCAGCGCTTGGGCCGCAGCGAGTTCGCTGTCAGAACCGGGATCGATCTTGACGACCTCGGCAATTCTCCGCGCGAAATCGGAGCGCTCGCTGTACGTGATGTCAAACTTGTAGGCGCGGAATGCCTCGGCGGTGATAGCCGCGTCGGCGCCGAAAGTCTCTAGCGCGCGATAGGCTCGGTTGGTCATGTCAGTCTGGATGCCCATCGTCGGACTGAAGTCGTCTGGCTTCAGTGCGTCCTCCACACCGGTGGCCTGGAACGGTGTGTTATTGGAGTTGAACACATAGCCGGATTTGGGATTCCAGATCTGCGGCACGCGGTCGAAAGGCAAATAGCCCTGCCAGATCAAGTCGGACCGATCGCCGGGCTGAACCTGGGTCCAGTCCCTGCCTTCGGCGCGGACCGGGAACTGCCCGTTATAGACGTAGCCGATGTTCCCCTTCTCGTCGGCGTAGATGTAGTTGATGCTGGGGAGGGCCTGCAGTCGCATGGCCGCCAACCACTCGTCGCGGTTCGCTGCCTTGTTGAGGCGATAGTACTGCAGCGACTGCCGCGCTTCGCCCATGCCTGCGTAACGCACCGCGAACATGCCGTGATCGGTCTTGAACACCGGACCCTGAACCGACCATAAAAGCGGACGGTGCACCGTCCAGATCAGCGGCCCCCAAATTTTTACCCGAATGGCCGCATCGCCCTTCTCGAAGTTCTTCCACTGCCCGTCGAGCCGGTACTGGTCCGCATTGGCGGGGTTCACGTCCAGCCGATACACAGTTGTCAGATTGGGGGCATTGACTGTGTTGGCCCAGCCCAAGTGGGCGTTGTGTCCGTGCAGCATGAAGGGCGAGCCAGGGAAGAAGCCGCCGGCCACGTGCCAGCCCTCGCCGGAATCGAGCACCGCCTCGTACCACGCCACGAAC
>Ga0210387_10004593_pt1 | contig 10572 bp, 10 predicted proteins | sample IncBWC7OmetaG_FD_160108 | JGI IMG/M metagenome (GOLD analysis project Ga0210387, IMG submission 160108) | Forest soil microbial communities from Barre Woods Harvard Forest LTER site, Petersham, Massachusetts, United States - Inc-BW-C-7-O ...
GCCGACAGAAAGAGTGCTGATGGGCACAACCGGCGAGCAGGACGCGACGTACACAGTGTCGAACGACACCCCGATCGGCGGTCCGGAAAGAATAATTGACAACGCAACTATCGCGGCGTATAATTCCGACTGCAAGCATCGGATTAGAAGGGCCTCATATGGCAGATAACATTCGCAAAACCCCCAAAACACCGGCAAAACCAGCTGACAGCGCGCTCACGGCGGCGCTGGACGGCTTCATCCCCGAGTCCGTCGACCAGTTGCTCGCGCACTCGCGGCGCTACCCCCTGCTCACTCCTGCCCAGGAGATCGAACTGGCGCAGAAGATCGAGCGCGGCGACCTGCAGGCCAAGGAACTGCTCGTCAACTCGAACCTGCGTCTGGTCGCATCGAATGCGCGGCGCTACCAGAACCAGGGACTGCCCCTTGCCGACCTGGTGCAGGAGGGCATGCTCGGGCTGATCAGGGCCAGCGAGAAGTTCGACTGGCGCAAGGGCTTCCGGTTCAGCACCTACGCGACCCTGTGGATCAGGCAGGCGATCCAGCGCGGGCTGGAGAACTCCGGACGCACCATCCGCCTGCCCGTGCACGTCGCCCAGCGCTCGCGCAAGGTCGGGCGGGTCGAGCGCGAGCTGTCGGTCAGGCTCGGGCGCGAGCCCACGATCGAGGAGCTGGCCGCGGAGACGGGCCTTGAGATAGAGCAGGTCGAGGAGGTGCGCCACCAGCGTGCGGCGCTCGTGAGCCTCGACCAGCAGGTCGGCGAGGACGGCGACACCGCCCTCGGAGATCTGCTGCCCGCCGAGCAGGAGGCGCCCGAGGAAACGGCCTGGGAGAACGAGCGCGAGCGGATCGTGCACGAGGCGATCTCGCAGCTGCCGGACACCGAGCGCACGGTGCTCACACTGCGCTTCGGCACCGGCCGCGAGGAGCCCCAGACGTTGACCGCGATCGGCAAACGCCTCGGGTTCTCCGCCGAGCGGGCCTCCCAGCTCGAGCAGCGCGCGCTGAAGAAGCTCGCGGAGTCACCGGAGATGGCCGCCCTCAGAGAGGCTGCCTGAGCATTCGAAGTCGGGACCCCCGCCTAGACGAGAACGTCTGGCGGGGGTCTTAGACTGCTGCGCTGAAGTTCCGACTGGACGGATAGGAGCGTGCTATGGCAGATCAGTCGAAGTCCGCGTGGGAGCGCACCGTCGAGCTGACGATCGCCGTCGGCGAACGCGTCCTGGCACCGATCGAGCGGTTCATCGGCCGGCGCTCGCTCGTGGGCGATGCGACGTTCTTCCCGCTAGAGCGCTTCCCGTGGGTGGCGCACGTCGAGGAGAACTGGCAGACCATCAGGGAGGAGGCCGAGCGCCTGCTCGAGAACCGCGAGGACCTGGCGAACTTCCAGGACATCTCCAAGGACCAGATCGAGATCACCGACGATGACCGCTGGAAGACGTTCTTCCTGTACGGCTACGGCTTCGAGGCGAAGCTCGGCGTCGAGATGTGCCCACGCACGGCTGCGTTGATGCGCGAGATCCCCGGGATGAAGACCGCGATGTTCTCGATCCTCTCCCCGCGCAAGCACATCCTCGACCATCGCGGCCCGTACAAGGGCGTGCTGCGCTACCACCTCGGGCTGATCGTGCCGCGCGAGGCGGAGTCCTGCCGGATCAGGGTCGGCCAGGACATCCGCCACTGGCAGGAGGGCCGGAGCATGGTCTTCGACGACACCTTCAACCACGAGGTCTGGAACGACACCGACGAGACGCGCGTGGTGCTGTTCGTGGACGTGCTCAGACCGCTGCCCTCGCCGTGGGCGCAGATCAACCGGGCGATCGTCAAGGCGATCGGCTACTCGCCCTTCGTGCTCGACGCCAAGCGCAACCAGGAGGCGTGGGAACGGCGCTACCGGGAACGCCGACAGGAGACCGTGACAGCCGGTTAGTCGTGGTCGGTGTGCACCGACACGTCGACCACGTCCGGGTGCTCGTCCCTGATCTCGCGCTCCAGCCGGTCGGCCAGCGCGCGAGCGTCCGAGAGCGTGCGCTCGGGGCCGAGGCAGACCGTCAGCACCGCCCGCGGGCCGTGACTGAGGTGGCGTGAGCCCAGCGCAGTATCGGGCTCGACGTGCACGATCACGTCGCTGCCGGGGAGATCGCGCGCGATCGCATCCTCGATCGCGCTGGCGACGGCGTGGCCGTGGGCGAGGTCGGCGTCGGGCTCTACGCCCACGACCACGTCGACGAAGTGGCGCCCGCCTGATTCGCGCATGCGCAGGCGGCTGAGCGTGACGGGCTCATCGATCCCGGCGATCGCCGCGCGCGCGGTCTGCTCGGCCGGACCCGAGGCGGTGTCCATCAGCACGAGGACGTTGCCCCGCATCAGCCTTCCGGCCGAATAGAGCACGAGCCCGGCGACTAGCAGCGCGGCGATCGAGTCGGCCTGCGGGTAGCCCGCACGTACGAACAGCAGGCCGATCAGCACCGCGATCGAGCCGACGAGGTCGAGCGTGAAGTGCAGCGCGTTCGCACCCAGCGCGGCGCTCGCGTGCTCGTGCGCGGCGCGGTGCAGCGTACGCGAGCGACCCACGTCGATCAGGATCACGGCGCCCACGACCGCCAGCACGTACCAGTGCGCGTCCGCCGTGGGGCCGTTGCCGGCGAGGCGATCGATCGCCTCGCCGGCGATCACGATGCTCGCGAGAACGAGGATCGCACCCTCACCGAGCGCCGACAGGTGCTCGGCCTTGCCGTGACCGTAGGGGTGCTCGCGGTCGGCCGGGCGTCCGGCGACGCGCACGGCGAAGAACGTCAGCAGCGCCGCGACCAGGTCGGTCGCCGAGTGGATCGCCTCGGCGACCAGCCCCAAGCTGTGCGCGAGCAGGCCGACCACGAGCTTGATCGCCACGAGCGCCGCCGCAGCGGCGACCGACATCAGCGCCGTACGCTGCGCGGCCTCAGACGTTCGAGACGTCAAGGCCCGTGCCTTGAAGCAATTGATTCGCTTGGGAGTTGAGTGTCGTGAACTCGCCAGTCAGGATCAGCAGCCCGAGCACGATCATGATCGCTCCGCCGACGCCGATCACGATCGGGAAGTGGCGCTTGACGACCGCCAGTGCGTTCGTCGCGCGCTCGAACGCCAGCGCGATCAACAGGAACGGGATCGCGAGGCCCGCGGAGTAGAACGCGAGCAGCAGTGCCGCGTGCGCGGCCGAGCTGGAGACGGCCGCCTGCGTGAGGATCGCGCCGAGGGTGATGCTCGTGCAGGGCGTCCACGCGATCGCGAACGCCGCGCCGGCGACCAGCGGCCCACCGCGGCCGGCGAGGCGCTGCAGGGACTCGGAGTGCCACTGGAAGTTGAGCCGATCCACGAAGGGCGTCATCAGGAACAGGACCCCCATCGCCACGATCACGACGCCGCCGACGAGTTCGAGGGTCTGTTTGTGTTCGTTGAGCGTCGAGCCGATCGCGGTCGCGCCAAGCCCGAGCAGGATGAAGATCGAGGAGAAGCTCGCGATGAACAGCAGGCTCGGCACGAGCACCCGCCGGGCCCCCGCGTGCTGCATGTCCGCGGGGGCCACGCCCACGACGGTCGAGAGGTACCCGGGCACGAGCGGCAGCACGCACGGCGACATGAACGACACCAGCCCGGCCGCCAGCGCGATCGGGATGCCCACCCCGCCGGCCGCGTCGGTCGCGGTCGCGATCATGTCCGTACCGCCGCGCGCAGTTCCCGCACCGCTTGCTCCAGCCTCGCCACTCGCTCCTCGATGTCGGAGGATGACGATGCCGGCGACTTCGGCGGCGACGAGTGCCTGGCGGCCTCCCCCCCGGCGATCGGCCGATCTCCCCCTTCGATCGGCGAAGCTCTCCCGTTGAAGCCGCCGGGAGAACTGTGCGGTGACACCGCGCCGGAGTCCGACCTCGTGATCGCCTCGGCGCCAGCCGTGGGCTCGTCGCGGTCCGCGCTGAGCAGGTGCTCGTAGCGCTCCTCCTTCTGCCCGGGCCGGCGCTCCAGGCGCGCGACCAGCCCCCGCGCGATCAGGCGCTCGAGTGTGTCGTGCACCTCGTCGAGATCGCCGAAGGAGTGCATGCGCTCGGCGCGCTGCTTGAGCTCGCCGGGCGTCTGTGCTCCGCGCAGCAGCAGCACGCACAGGACCGCGTGCTCCTCAGCGCTCAGCGGGAGCGCTTCGGCGAGCAGGTGGCGGTACTTCGGGGCGCGGCTGCCGCGACCGCTCGCCAGCCGCACGTATCCGCGACGCTCCAGCCGGTGCAGCGCGTCGCGCAGCGTGGCATCGTCGTAGTCGACTACAGGATCGCGGTTGGTCGACTGGTTGCACGCCAGCCGCAGGCTGTTGAGCGTGAGCGGGTAGATGTCGGGCGTGGTGAGCTGCTTTTCGAGCATGCATCCGAGCACGCGCGTCTCCGAATCGGACAGGTTCATCGCGTTAAGCCTACGACGCGGCCCATCTGCGCGCCGCGGGGCGCAGCGCCGTGATCCGCGACCGGGGCGTTCGTGGCGGCTCCAAGCGTCCGTGGTCACCTTCTAGAGTCTTCTGGCGTGAGCGCTCAGCCATTTGCCCAAGGACACGGTGGTGGCGGCGGTAGTGGTGATCGCGGCGGACGGCGATCCATTCAACCGGAGCTGCGCCCCGAGGACATTCCCGCGACGCCCGTCTCGCTGCGACGAATCGGCGTGCTGTTCAAGCCCTACCGTAAGCGCCTGAGCGGACTGTTGACGCTGATCTTCCTCTCGGCCGGCCTGGGCGTGATCAGCCCGTTCCTGCTGCGGGAAATCATCAACACGGCCTATCCGCAGCACGACACCGCCCTGCTCGTGGAGCTGGTGGCCGGAATGGTCGCGCTGTCGGTGATCACGAGCGTGATCGGGGTCGCCCAGACATGGATCTCAAACCAGGTCGGACAGCGCGTGATGCACGACCTGCGCGCGGCCGTCTACGCCCATCTGCAAAGGATGTCGCTGGCGTTCTTCACCCGCACCCGAACGGGAGAGGTGCAGTCGCGGATCGCCAACGACATCGGCGGGATCGACAGCGTCGTGACATCCACCGCCACCTCGATCGTCCAGAACGTCACCACCGTCGTGGCGACCATCGTGGCGATGTTCCTGCTCGACTGGCGCCTGGCGGTGTTCTCGCTCATCCTGCTGCCCTTCTTCGTGTGGCTGACCCGCCGCGTGGGAGAGGAGCGCCGGCGCATCCAGTCGGTGCGCCAGTCGCGCCTGGCGGACATGTCGACGCTCGTCGAGGAGTCGCTGTCGGTGTCGGGCATCCTGTTGGGCAAGACCATGGGCCGCTCGCCCGAGCTCGTGCGCCGCTTCGGCGAGGAGTCGGGCGAGCTCGCCGATCTCGAGGTGCGCGCGCGCATGGCCGGCCGCTGGCGGATGGCCACGGTGCAGATGAGCTTCGCGATCATGCCCGCGCTCGTCTACCTGTTCGGCGGTCTGAAATTCGGCTCGGGCGGTCAGGTGATCTCGATCGGTACGGTGGTCGCCTTCACCACCCTGCAGACGCGACTGCTGTTCCCGATCCAGTCGCTGCTGTCGGTGGGCTTGGAAGTGCAGACCTCGCTCGCCCTGTTCGGACGGATCTTCGAGTACCTCGACCTGCCCGTGGACATCGTCGAGCGCCCCGACGCGCGCTCCCTGAGCGGCGTGCGCGGCGACGTGCTGCTGCGGGACGTGTGGTTTCGCTACGCCCCCGAGGCTCCCTGGACGCTCGAGTCGATCGCCGCGGAGATTCCCGCGGGGACCCGCACCGCACTGGTGGGCGAGACGGGCTCGGGCAAGACCACGCTCGCGTATCTCGTCGCGCGGCTGTACGAGCCCCAGCGCGGCTGCGTCTCGATCGACGGCGTGGACATCCGCGACATGACGCTCGCCTCGCTGGCCGCGACCGTCGGACTGGTCTCCCAGGAGACCTACCTGTTCCACGCCTCGATCCGCGAGAACCTGCGCTTCGCCTGCCCCGAGGCCACCGATGAGCAGATCGAGGACGCCGCGCGCGCGGCGCAGATACACGAGCTGATCTCCTCGCTGCCCGAGGGCTACGACACCCCCGTGGGCGAGCGCGGCTACCGCTTCTCCGGCGGGGAGAAGCAGCGCATGGCGATCGCCCGCACGGTTCTGCGCAACCCACCCGTGCTGATCCTCGACGAGGCGACCTCCGCGCTCGACAACGAGACCGAGCGCGCCGTGCAACAGGCCCTGGACGAGCTCTCGCGCGGTCGTACCACGATCGCGATCGCGCACCGCCTCTCGACCATCCGTGACGCCGACCAGATCCTCGTGCTCGACTCGGGCCGCGTGGTCGAGCGCGGCACGCACGAGGAGCTGCTCGAGCACGACGGCCGTTACGCGGCGCTCCTGAGCGGTGCGGCGGACGGCGAGGATCCCCTTCCCGAGCCCGGCGCGGCGCTGGCCTGAGGCGGCGGAGGGCTCACGCGCGGCCCGCGAGCGAAGGGTCGCGATGCGCCACGGCCACTCAACCGCAAGGCTCACGACGGCTCAGGGATCGTAGGGCGCTCACGCAGCGGCGTCGATGTTCAAGCGCACGTAGTCCACGACGACCGGCTCGCCCAGCTCGGCCATCACCTCGTCCATGAACGGCTCGCGCAGCGGCTCCGGCAGGTGCTGCACGTGCGGGCCGAGGACGATCGTGGACAGGAACTCGCGCGGGTGCCCGGGCTCGGTCGGCGCCGGCGCCAGCCAGCACTCGGCCGTTGCGAAGCCGGCGCTCAGCAGCAGCTCCTTGGTGTCCTCGGGGTCGGCGTAGTTCCACGGCGGGCGGAAATCGCGGAACCGCTCGGCGTAGGGCTCGCGTTCCATGACGATCCCGGCCCGTCCGCGTAGAGCCGTGATGTTGCCCTCGCCCCCGCACTGCGCCACCAGGCGTCCGCCGCGGCGCAGGACGCTGTGCAGTGAGCGAAACAGCGCCGCGTGGTCTGCAACCCAGTGAAACGTGGCCGTCGAGAGGATCGCGTCGACCGGCTCGTCCAGCGCGCGGTTCAGCGCGAGCAGGTCGGCCCGGCGAATGTCCGCGTCGGGACCGAGGCGCTCGCGGGCGGCCGTGACCATCGACTCGGACACATCCACCCCAATGGCGTGCCCACGAGGCAGGCGCGCGATCAGGGCTTCGGTGACGCGTCCCGAGCCGCAGCCCGCGTCGAGCACGGTCTCGTCGCCCCGTAGCTCCAGGCGGTCGAGCACGGCCTCGCCCAAGGCCTGCATCGGGCCGGAGATCCGGTCGTAAGTCTTGCCGTCCCACGTGCGTACCTCTTGCATACGTCTGTACGTTATCACGAACGCGCTGATGGGGGTGACGCATTCATGATGAGGTGGCGCCTTCAGGGAGATCGAGCAGCGCTCGTGAGATCCGCCCGCCCTGCCACGCCAGCGGCGATCGGTCGGGCTCCTCCACGAGCAGGCTCGCGCCCGAGATCGCCCGCGCGTAGCGTTCGCCCACCGCGAGCGGGTGTCCGGGATCGGCCTCGTCACGAGAGGCGATCACCACGGTGGGCGCCTCGATCGCGCCCAACTCGTCGAAGCGCTCGAACGGGCGTGAGCGCGGCACGACTTCGAGCGCGTCCGCCACCGCCTCCGGGTGCTCGTGCGCGGACAGTCGCTGGTGGACGACCTTCTCCACGGTCGCCCGCCATATCTCGGGCACGGACGAGAGGTCATAGGCCGCCATGAACCCCTCCACTCCACCTTCGCGCAGCCCCCGCGCGAGCGCGTCCCACGCCGCGAACTCCTGCTCCCCTCCCGTCATGTGCACGTCGGGGTCAAAGGCCGGCGTGATCAGCCCCAGCGCCGCCACGCGCTCCGGATGCTCCAGCGCGAAGCGGACGATCGTCTGCGCGCCCATCGAGGCGCCCGCGAGCGTCGCGCGCTCGATCTCCAGCGCGTCCATCACCGCCAACAGGTCGCGGGCCAGGCGCTCGTACCCATACGCGTCCGCAGCGGGTGCCGGCGCAGAGCAGCCGTGACCGCGCGCATCGTAGGCGATCACGCGCCGGCCCGAGCGCTCCAGCAGGCGCGAGCCCATCACGACGTACCTGCGCGTGGCCGTCAGGCCGTGGAGCAACACGATCGGCGGACCCGCCCCGGCCTGCTCGCCGGCCAGCTCGACCCCGTCGTCGGTTCTGACGTGCAGTTCGTCGGCGCCCGGGCGCGAGCGCTCAGGCATGCACCGCGGCGTGAGCGCGCAGCAGCTCGGCCGAGCGCTCGGGACGCTCCCAGAAGAACATGTGTCCGACTCCCTCGAAGATCTCGAGCCGGGAGCCGGGGATCAGCCCGGCGATCATGCGGCCGTTCTGCACCGGCAGCAGCTGATCGAGCGTGCCGTGGATTACCAGCGTCGGTACTGCGATCTCAGGTAGGCGGGCGGAGGTGTCGTGCCCGGCGATCGCGCGCATCTGCTCCATGATCACCTCGACGGGCACCGCACGACGCATACCGATCTCCTTGAAGCGAGCGTACTCCTCGTCTTTGGCGGCGAACTCCGGGGAGACGTTGACCTCCCAGCCCGTGCGCAGCGCGCGCTCGCGGTCTCCGGACATCATCCCTGCGGCGAGCCTCTGCATGACCTCCTCGGAGGTCACCGCACTGCCCTCGCCGCCGCAGTAGGTGCAGCCGAGGGTGAGCGCACGAATGAGACGCGGGTGATGCAGCGTGAGCTCCTGGGCGACCATCCCACCCATCGAGATCCCCAGCACGTGCGCGGACTCGATCTCCAGCGCCGCGAGCAGGCCCGCCGCATCCTCCGCGAGCTGCGCGATCGTCACCGGCCCCTCGAGACGGCTGCTGACGCCCACGCCGCGATGGTCGTAGACGATCGTCTCGAAGCCCTGGCGCAGGTCGGCGAGGAAGTCAGCGTTCCAGTGGTCGAACGTGCCGCTCATGCCCATGATCATCAACAGCGGTGGACCCGAGCCGGCGCGCTCGTAGCTGAGCTCGATCTCCCCGACTTCTACAAGCGGCATCGAACGATCCTATACCCGCAGCGACAGCTGGTCCAGCGCCTCGCCGGCGCCCCTGCCACTGCCGGAGTCCCTGCCATCGCCGGCGCTCCTTCCATCGCCGGCATCCCTGCCATCGCCGGCGCTTCTGCCATCGCCGGTGTCCCTGCCATCGTCGGCGTCCTCCCCTCCCTCAACCCCGGACGATACGTGCGCATCCTGCGAGGCCAGTCCGGCGACCCGCACGCCGAGCAGGCGTACCGGGCGCGCGGGCGCGTACTCGGCGAGCAGACGCAGCGCGACCGACGTGACCCGCTCGACGTTGTTGGTGGGCGCCTCGATCGTGTGCGCGCGCGTGGCGGTGGTGAAGTCATCGAGACGCACCTTGATCCCGATCGTGCGCCCGCTGCGCCCGTGCGCGAGCAGGCTCGCACACAGCTCGTCGGCCATCGTCTGCAGCGACTCGCGCAGCTGCGCGTGGTCGGATACGTCGTAGTCGAAGGTGCGCTCGCGCGACTCCGAGACGACCTTGCGCGCGGCGCCGACGATGCCGTCGTGTTCGAAGCGCGCGCGACGGCCGAGCTCGACCCCGAGGTTCGGTCCGAACCGTGCCACGAGCACGTCCTGCGGCGCGGCGGCGACGGCCCCGAGCGTGGTCAATCCGAGCTTGGCCAGCCGCGCCGCGGTCTTCGGCCCGATCCCGGGCACGAGCGCGGGCGGGGACTGCGCGAATCGCTCGCACGCCTGCTCGCGCGTGAGCACGACGAAACCGGCCGGCTTCTCCGCATCGGAGGCGACCTTGGCGACGAGCTTGTTCGGACCGATCCCCACCGAGCAGGTCAGTTCGGTGCGAGCGCCGATCTCCGCGATCAGACGACGCATCGCCGCGCGCGGGGAGTAGAGCCCGTCGAGATCCAGGTAGGCCTCGTCGAGACCGACCACCTCCACCCGCTCGACGTGCGCGCGCACGATCTCCATCACCTCGCGCGAGGCCTCGCGGTAGGTCGTGAAATCGGGCGAGAGCACCACCGCCTGCGGGCACAGCCGCCGCGCCCGCGCGGCCGGCATCGCCGACCCCACCCCGTACTTGCGCGCCTCATAGCTCGCGGTCGTGACGACCGCCCGCGGCCCGCTCCCCGCGACGATCACCGGCAGCCCCCGCAGCTCGGGACGGCGACGCAACTCGATCGAGACGTAGAAGGCGTCCGCGTCCAGGTGGGCGACCTTCAACTCGCTGGCCTCATGGGACACATACCGAATCTAGCGCCCATTCCGGCGCGATATGAGACCCACGCCCGCTCACCGAAGGAGTCGAGACGGCGGCGCTCGCTTTGCGATAGACACCCGCTCACAAGAACGATCGCGATCCGCACGTCGCAGTCTGCACCCGACGACAGATCGAGGACTCTCAAAGGGGGGTTGGCTGGTGCCCGAGGGATTGTCGGCCACGGAGGTCGGCAAAGACATAGGCGAGCATCACAAGGGCTCGGAGCCAAAAGCCCATAGCCCGGGCCGCCACGAGCGCCTGCTCTCGATCACCGAGGCGCTGCTGCTGTCCGTGGTCGCGGTGCTCGCGGCGTACTCGGGGTTCGCGGCGGCCAAGTGGAGC
>Ga0210387_10004595_pt1 | contig 10568 bp, 5 predicted proteins | sample IncBWC7OmetaG_FD_160108 | JGI IMG/M metagenome (GOLD analysis project Ga0210387, IMG submission 160108) | Forest soil microbial communities from Barre Woods Harvard Forest LTER site, Petersham, Massachusetts, United States - Inc-BW-C-7-O ...
TTCAAGCAGGTTCACGAGCACCCGTTCGATCAACACGGCGTCGAACTTCACCAGCGGCAAATCACGTGGCAACTGCACGACGACCGAATGCCGTTGCAGCATGCCGCGCGCCGCCTCGAGCGCGGCACCCACGACTTCCTCCAGCGGCTGCCACTGCAAATTCAACTTGACCTCGCCGCTCTCGATGCGCGCCATGTCGAGCAGATTGCTGACCAGGGTGCTCATGCGGTGCGCCTCGTCCTGGATCGCCTGCGCGGTTTCCAACTGCGGGCCCGATAATTTGGGTGCGGTGAGCGCCAATGATTCCGCCAATCCCACCAGCACGGTCAAGGGCGTGCGTAGATCGTGCGACAGCGCCGCCAGCAGCGAATTGCGCAGCCGCTCGGATTCCATCCTAAGCAACGCATCCTGCGCAACGCCCACGTAGTGCACGCGTTCCAGGGCAATCGCAATCAGCGCGGCAAAAGTGTCGAGCAGTTGGCGTTGCTCGGGAATGCGCAGCATGCGCCGATTGTGCGCCTTCACCGCCAACACGCCGCGCGCCTTCGTCGGTGCGCGCAGTGGAATGTACAGCACCTCGCTGCCCGGCAAGGTGTCGGTGCCGAACCCTGCCGGCTGTCCCCGGTCGAAGGCCCATTGGGCGGTACCGATTTCGACCGCCAATCCCGCGTCGGCCGCGGTCGCGATCAATCTGCCTTCGGCATCCGGCAGCAACAGCGCGGCACTCGCCCGAAACGTGCGCTGAATGGATTCATCGCTGATTTTTACCACCTGTTCGACCTGCACGGCGCCGGACAAATCTCTCGCGAACTCATAAAGCGAGCCGGCGCGCTCCTCGCGGTGTGATGCCACGCGCGCCTGGAAGCGCAACCCCGCGGTCAGCTGGCCGGCGATCAGGCCCACAGCCAGCATGATAAAAAACGTCAACAGGTACTGCACATCGCTCACTGCGAACGACAGGCGCGGCGGCACGAAGAAAAAGTCGAAGGCGCATACGTTTAAGACGGCGGCGAGCGCGGCGGGACCTCGCCCAAGCCGCACTCCCACCAGCACCACGGCCAAAATGAATATGGCCACGATGTTGGAGTTGTCGAAATGCTCGGCCAGCGGCACGGAGATCAGCGTCACGACCACGCAACTGATTGCGGCCCATACATAGCGTGCCCGTTTGACCTTGCGCCGGTCGTTGGACTCCGGATCGGACCCGCGCGGCAAGAGCGCACGCTCGCGGCCGCTATCCTCGGCGGAATTTTCTGCCCGGCCGATTTCGATCAAATCGATATCCGGCGCCAGCAAAGCCAGTCTCTGGCCGCTGGAGCGCTGCCAGGGCCACAAACGTCTGATGGGATCTCGTCCGATCACCAGTTTGGACAAATTATGCGTACGCGCGTAATCAACGATGCTCTCGGCAATCTCCGCGCTCGCAATGACGGCCGTGGTCGCGCCCAATTGCTGCGCCAAATTCAAATTCGCGAGGATCTTCTCGCGCTTCGCCGGGGCCAAACGCTGCAGACTCGGCGTCTCAACATAGATGGCGTGCCACTCGGTATTCAGCTGGCCCGCCAGGCGGGCCGCGGCGCGAACCACGCGCTCCGCCGCCGCATCGGGTCCGACACACGTCAAGAGCGCGGTACCGGTCTTCCAAACAGATTCGATGGAGCGATCGACCCGATACGCCTGGACGTCGCCCTCGACCCGATCCGCGGTGCGTCGCAGGGCGAGTTCCCGCAACGCCATGAGATTGCCCTTGCGGAAGAAATGGTGCGCGGCATGTTCGGCTTGCTGCGCGACGTAGACCTTTCCGGCTTTCAGTCGCGCCAGCAGCTCATCCGCCGGGATATCGACCAGCACGACCTCATCGGCGGCGTCGAACACCTTGTCTGGAACAGTTTCCCAGACGCGGACGTTGGTGATTCCACCAACCACGTCGTTGAGACTTTCCAAGTGCTGCACGTTCAGCGTGCTGAATACGTCGATGCCCGCCGCCAGCAGTTCATCGACATCCTGCCAGCGCTTGGGGTGGCGTGTTCCGGCCACATTCGAATGCGCCAGCTCGTCGATCAAGATCAACTGCGGATGCCGCGCAAGCGCCGCATCCAGGTCGAATTCGAGCAGCGTTTTTCCGCGATACTCAATGGACTTGGGCGGCAAAACCTCCAGGCCCTCGAGCAGCGCTGCGGTCTCTGCACGCCCATGGGTTTCGACCACACCGACGAGGACCGCGCGCCCTTCGCTCGCCAGCTTGCGAGCCGCGATCAGCATGGCGTAGGTTTTTCCTACGCCAGCCGATGAGCCGAAATAAATCCGCAGCTTGCCGCGCTGCGCCTCAAGTTCCTGCCGGTTGACTTTCGCCAGTAGCAGGTCCGGGTCTGGGCGTTGGTCGGTCGGTGTTGCCATCGAACGCTATTCTGAGCGATTTACCGCCCGATTTACCGCCCGTTTGGCGGTCTGGCCGTTTAAAATTTAACCAAGACGCCGGCGCCGACGACAACTTCCCGCGTGCGCAGATCCGGAAACCAGTCACTTGCACTGCAGTTATTCGTGGCCGGATCCGCCCCGCCGCCGACACAACTCGCGGGCGCACCCGTGTTGCCCCCCGGAGGCGTCACGCCGCCCGGGCCTGACCAGTACGGTACGCTCGAATGCCGAAACGTCGCTTCAGTCCACCAGGTAATCCAATCCTTGGGCATGTACTGCAGATTGAGCTGCGTGTCCCATTGGTACAGCTTCTGGCCCGGCTGTTGCGTGAAATAGGGCGAGCCGGAGGCGGCGGTCGCTCCATTGATCGGAGGTGTCAGGGCCAGGTAGCGGCCCGGATTGTTCATGAAGCCGCCACCGATCGTAACCGCGTACAGATCGTTGTGAAACCAAGTACGGTCGTAGAGCATCATGCCGAAGAAGTTGTCCTTGTTCGGTCCGTGCGTGCAGTTGATGCCGCCGCCGTACTGGCAACCGATGTCAACGGTGTAACTGAACGCCATCTTCGACACGCCGTTGCCGCCCAGGCCGTGCGCGTCGTAGTACTTCACCAAAATGCTGTCGTCTTCGTGAATGCGCTTGACTTGCGAATAGTTGATGGGCGGCCCCGCACCCACCAAGGATCCGGCCGCGGCACTCGGATTGCCGCCGTTTTGCGGCTGGCACAACGTATCGACGGTTCCCTGATTGCCATTGTTGGTTTGACAATTCAAATTATCCTGGCCGATGGAATAGCTGTTGAAGACCAACTTCAGAGAGTCGTTCGGAATCCAGAGTATTTGTCCGCCGAAACCCGGACGGCGGTTGAACTTGGCATAGGATTGCCAGCCGTTGATGAGCCAGGGCTCAATTTTCAAATTCTGCGTCGGCCACCATTGGACCCGAAGACCGTTGAAGAACCACGGGGTGTTGGACGAGACGAAAGACGGCTGGTAGGTCCAGTTGTCGTAGTTGTAATAGCTGAACAGGCCGATGTACGACACGAAGACGCCCGCGTCCACGTTCAGGCCGTGATTGACATCGAAGTGATAGCCGGCATTCGCTTCCGAGAAATATCGGTAGGCATTATCCAGATCCCATTGCCCGACGGACGAGCTGGCGTCATTACGCGGCGTGGTGGTGGCGAACATGCCGAACATCGACAAAAAGCGCGCTCGCACATTGTCCCAGTGAAAGTCACCGCCGAAGCTTATCTGCTCGATCTGGAATTCCCCGGAGCGGAACTCCTCGGTCGATCCCACGATGGTGTGATCCTGCGGGTGATTCAAGCTTTGCAGGTAATTTACGTCCAGGCGGATTTCGGGCGTGAAGAACTTCGTATCGAACACGGGCGCTTTTTCACGCGAAGTGCCGTTCATCCAGCCGACATAGCCAACCTGCGCCCAGGGCGTCTTGGTGTCCACTTCGGGGCCCGCGTCCGGCGCCTGCAGGGCCTCCGGTACTGTCACTGCCGCAACCGCCGCCGGCGGTGCCGCGGTTGCCGCCGGCGCTGCAACGGGTGCTGCGATTATTGCTGACGGCGCCGCATACTTGGGCGCCGCGGCGACGCTCGGCACAGACATCACCACGTCGTAGCGAGTGGCCTTGCTGGTCACGACCTGCAGCGCGGGTACCTGAACTTCAGGATAACCGTCCAACTGCAGCGTCAGAGTCCAGGTGCCCGGCGGAAGATCCGCAAACGAGTAAATGCCATCGTTGCCGGACAGCGTTGCGCGAATGGCCCCGCCGTCGGATCTCACCGCGGTCACCATGGCGCCGGACACCGGAACCTTATCCGGGTTCCTGACGATGCCGACGATTGCGCCGGGCGCATGCGCCGGAGCCGGGGGTGCATCGGCGTGCACGCGGGCCGTAAGCCCGATGGCTGCAACGCATAGTAGAAGCCTTTTCAAACCAGTCTGGGTTTTCATCCGCATTTCCTCAACTTTTCTTCGATGATCAAAAACCTTGGCGCAACCGATCGGGCGATCATCGCAGCCGATCGAGCGCGAGATTGAGTTCGAGAACATTGATGCGCCGCTCGCCAATGATGCCGAAAAGCCGCTCCTTCACATGCGCCTTGATCAGCGCTTCAACCTGAGCTACTTCGAGATGACGCGCGCGGGCGACGCGCGCGGCTTGATATTCCACTGCCGCAGGACTCACGTCAGGATCGAGACCGCTGGCGGACGCCGTCACGAGCTCCACGGGGATCGGCGCGTGGTTGTCCGGATCTGCATCCTGCAGCGCCTTGGCATTGGCTTTCACGGCATCGATGAGCGCGGGATTCAGCGGCCCTAGGTTCGAGGCGGTCGAAGCCAGCCCGTTGTAAGGCTGGGGCGTGGTGGCGGACGGCCGCCCCCAGAAGTACTTGGGATCCGAGAAACTCTGACCGATCAGCGTCGATCCGAGCAGTTTGCCGTCCTGATAAATCAGGCTGCCGGCGGCTTGGCGGGGGAATGCCAGTTTCGCCGCACCGGTAATCGCGAATGGATACACGATGCCGAGCAGCAATGTCATGACGACGAGGAGGCTGACTGCCGGACGAATGAGTTGCGCGAACATGCTTATGCTCCTTATGCCCAGCCGGCCGCCGACAAGATCATGTCGATGAGTTTGATGCCCGGAAACGGCACGATAATCCCGCCGAGCCCGTAGACGAGCAGGTTGCGCCTCAGGAGAGGACCGGCGCCGAGCGGCCGGTACTTCACACCCTTGATCGCGAGCGGAATCAGCACGACGATGATCAGGGCGTTGAAAATCACCGCCGACAGGATCGCGGAGTTGGGCGTCGCCAGATGCATGATGTTGAGCGCGCCCAACTCGGGATAGGTCATCGCGAACGCCGCCGGAATGATCGCGAAGTACTTGGCGACATCATTGGCAATCGAAAACGTCGTCAAGGCGCCGCGCGTCATCAACATCTGCTTGCCGGTCTCGACGATTTCGATGAGCTTGGTCGGATTCGAGTCGAGGTCGACCATGTTGCCGGCTTCCTTGGCCGCCTGAGTGCCTGTATTCATCGCCACCGCAACGTCCGACTGCGCAAGCGCAGGCGCGTCATTCGTGCCGTCGCCCGTCATCGCGACAAGGCGTCCCTGGGCTTGATGCTCGCGAATCAGCTTGAGTTTCGCTTCCGGCGTCGCTTCGGCCAGAAAATCGTCCACCCCGGATTCCGCGGCAATCGCCGCCGCCGTGAGGCGGTTGTCACCGGTGATCATGATGGTCTTGATGCCCATGTGCCGAAGATCGGCGAAGCGCTCCTTGATTCCGCCCTTGACGATGTCCTTGAGCTCAATGACTCCGAGTACGCGGCCGCCATCGGCGACGACCAGCGGTGTACTGCCCTGGCGCGCAACGCGCTGCACGGCCTCTTCAACTTCAGCGGGGGTCTTCTTGCCCAGTGCCTCGACATACTTGACGATGGTGTTCGGCGCGCCCTTGCGGATCCGTCGCTCGCCGATGTCGACGCCGCTCATGCGCGTGTGCGCGGAGAACGGCACGAAGATCGCGCCCAGCGTGCCCAAATCCCGCTCACGCAGATTGAAACGCTGCTTGGCCAGGATGACAATGCTGCGCCCCTCCGGGGTCTCATCGGCAAGCGAAGCGAGTTGCGCGGCGTCGGCCAATTCCTGCTCGGTCACACCGGGCGCCGGCAGAAACACGGTCGCCTGTCGATTGCCCAGGGTAATCGTGCCGGTCTTGTCGAGGAGCAGCACGTCGACATCGCCGGCCGCTTCCACGGCACGGCCGGAAGTCGCGATCACGTTTGCCTGCATCATGCGGCTCATGCCGGCCACACCGATCGCCGACAGCAATCCGCCGATCGTCGTGGGAATGAGGCACACCAGCAGCGCCACCAGCGCGGTGATGGTGATGGGACTTCCGACTTTGCTGACCTCAACGGCGAACAGCGAGAACGGCAACAGCGTGACGATCACGATGAGGAATACCAGCGTCAAGGCCACCAGCAATATGGTCAGTGCTATCTCATTGGGAGTCTTCTGCCGCTTCGCCGCCTCGACCATCGAAATCATCCGATCGAGAAAGGTTTCACCGGGGTTGACAGTCACCCGCACGATCAGCCAGTCCGACAGCACCCGCGTGCCGCCGGTGACGGATGCGAAGTCGCCGCCCGATTCGCGAATGACCGGTGCGGACTCGCCGGTGATGGCGCTCTCATCGACCGAGGCGACGCCTTCGATGACTTCACCGTCGGCGGGGATGGTGTCTTGAGTCTCCACCAGCACTACATCGCCCTTTCTTAAATCCTCCGCCTTGACGCGCGTCGTCTGTCTCGCGCCCGGACTGTTCTGGACGAGGCGCTTGGCCATCACGGTCTGACGCATGTTGCGAAGCGCAGATGCCTGCGCACGGCTTCGGCCTTCGGCGAGCGCTTCAGCGAAGTTGGCGAAAAGCACGGTGAACAGCAGCCAAATGGTGATGGCCAGAATGAAGCCGGAGGGCGCTTCCCCGTGTCCGGCGAGTGCCTGGCCGTAGAGGATGGCCGTCACAATCGTGCCGAGATAAACCACGAACATCACCGGGTTGCGCCATTGAACGCGGGGATCCAGCTTCTTGAAGGACTCGAGCAATGCGGGTCCGAGGAGCTTGCGATCAAAGAGCGAGAGTTGTTGCCGCGACATAAAGGAACTCGTTACTTGGCGGCCGCGAGCATGAAGTGCTCGACGACCGGTCCCAGCGCCAGCGCCGGGACATAGGTTAGGACACCGATGAGGAGGATCGAGCCGATTAGAAGGATCACAAACAAGGGTCCGTGTGTCGGCATCGTGCCCTCCGTAACCGGAACCCGCTTCTTCGCCGCGAGCGACCCGGCGATGGCCAGCGCCGCCACGATTGGCCAGAAACGGCCGATGAACATCGCAAGGGCGGTCGCCACGTTATAGAAAACCGTGCTCGCCGTAAGGCCGCCGAACGCGCTGCCGTTGTTGTTGGCGGCAGAGGTGAACGCATACAGAATCTCGCTGAAGCCGTGTGCGCCGGGATTGCCGACGCCGGCCTTGCCGGCAACGGTCATGACGGCAACCGCGGTACCGATGAGCACGGCAAACGGGGTCGTCAGAATGAAGATCGAGGCCATTTTCATCTCGAATGCTTCTATCTTCTTGCCCAGGTACTCCGGTGTTCTGCCGATCATCAACCCGGCAATGAAGACGCCCAAAATGGCAAATATCAATATCGAATACACACCGGTGCCAACCCCGCCGGGCGCGACCTCTCCCAGTTGCATGAGGAACATCGGCACGAAGCCGCCGAGCGGCGTCATGGAGTCGTGACTCGTGTTGACCGCACCGGTGGAGGTTCCCGTCGCGGCCGAAGCAAACAGGGACGAGGCGGCAATGCCGAAGCGGGTTTCCTTGCCCTCCATGTTGCCGCCGGCCTGCAGTGCGCTCGCGACCTGATCGATGCCCTGCTTTGCAATGAGAGGGTTGCCGGCTTGCTCGCTGTGGAACGCCAGAATCACCAGCGGCACAAACAGGATCAGCATGGCGGTCAGGATCACCCAGCCTTGGCGCGTATCCCCGACCATTTTGCCGAACGTATAAGTGAGAGCAAACGGGATCAAAAGAATTGCGAACAACTCCAACAGATTCGTCAAGGGGGTCGGATTCTCGTACGGATGCGCGGAATTCGCGTTGTAGAAGCCGCCGCCGTTCGTGCCCAGTTCCTTGATGGCCTCTTGCGAGGCGATCGGCCCCATGGGCAGCGTCTGTGTCTGCGTCGTCGCCGTCTCGGTCACCGCGTTGCCGGCCGCATCTTTTATGGGATTGCCTGCCGCATCGGTCTTTGGATTCTGATAGGTAATCTTCTCGACCGTCGTCGCGTCCTGGTAGCCTGCGAAATTCTCGATGACCCCCTGACTGACGAGCACGAGCGACAGCACCACTGCGAGCGGCAGCAGCACATAAAGAGTCGCGCGTGTGACATCGACCCAGAAGTTGCCGACAGTCTTGGCCGTATGCCGCGCAAAACCCCGGATCAAAGCGATCGCCACGGCAATGCCCGTCGCCGCGGACAGGAAGTTCTGCACCGCAAGCCCGGCCATCTGCACCAGATAGCCCATGGTCGACTCGCCGGAATACCCCTGCCAGTTGGTATTGGTAATGAAGCTCACAGCCGTGTTGAAAGATGAGTCGGGGCTGACCGCCGCGAATTTTTGCGGGTTGAGCGGAAAAAAGAACTGCAGGCGTTGCAAGCCATAGATGATGACTGCACCCAGCACATTGAACAGTAGCAACGCAATCGCGTATCGCGTCCAGGACATTTCCTCCGCGGAATCTATCCCGCACAGGCGATACAGGAGACCTTCAACGCGGCCGCCGGCGCGCAAGGCGAAGGTAGGCGGGCCCTGCCGGTCGCGGTCGAGTTGCATGACATCGGCGATGTAACTGCCGACAGGCTTGACGCACAGCAGGACGATAACGAGGAAACCCGTCAGCATGACGCCAAACATGGTGCTGACGTCCATTAGAATTGCTCCGCGCGCAGCAGTGCGTACAGCAGGTAGCCGAACAAAAACAGCGCGAGCGCCGCCCCCAGGCCATACATGATCATCATGAGGTCTTTCCCAGACGCCCCAGGGCCCACACCAGAGCGTGCGTGGCGCCATAAAGAGCGGCGAGCACCAACAGATAAATGGCGTCCATACCGAATTCCTCTTGATGAAAAACGATCCGCCCGGACGAGGGCCCGATCCAGCCCCAGAATGCTAGATGTTGGGATGTAAAGTTCTTGTAGATTTTTGACTTTTCTCGTCTCGGCATGCCCAGCCGAGCCGCCGCTTTCTACAGCTTCTTTACGCCGGGCCCGCTAACTTAAGCGCTCCAGTCGCAAATGCTGAAAAGGATGCAAGTTTCGATGCCTCGTGCCCAACACCTGAGCTTGGCTCTACTGATTTTCGCAGTCGTTGAATTCGGTCATTTACACATCGATTATTCCGGTGCCCGTCCGGGTGGATTCGGACTTACGCGGCTCGAGCGCGACCTGGCCCGGCGCGGGAGCGGTGAGTTCAGAGCGCAGTCGTTCACGCAACGCGCTTGACGGCCCTGCGGCGGGCTCGCCGCACGCTTGATTTCGGCAGATTGCTGCGCCCGGCGCGGAAAATCGTGCAAAATACGCGCACCCACCTCGGAGATCAGCTTGACCAGCAGCGCGGCCAGCGAGCCCATTTTGGAACCGGATTTGCCGATTATCGATCCGCACCATCATCTTTGGGATTGGCCCGCGGCGTTATTGGCCGCCCGCCCCGCGCCCGAGCATGGCTTTACCACCGTCGTCCGCCGCGCGAACCCCTATCTACTGCCTGAATTCCTGGCGGACCTCAACACGGGGCACAACATTCGGGCCACGGTATTCGTGCAATGCGGCGCCATGTACCGCGCCGATGGGCCTGAAGCCTTCAAGCCGGTCGGCGAAACCGAATTCGTGAATGGCGTGGCGGCGATGTGCGCTAGCGGCACCTATGGCGCCGTGCGCGCCTGCGCCGGCATCGTCGGCCATGTTGATCTCACCGCCGGCGCAGCGGTCGGCCAGGTGCTGGAAGCGCACCTCAAGACCGCGGGCGATCGTTTTCGCGGTATCCGTCATAGCGCCTCTTACGACGCGGATTCCCAGGTGTTGGGTCCCTTGGTGCGTGTCGGCCCCGGATTGTTTGCGCAAAAGAACTTCCGTGAGGGCTACGCGCAGCTGGGTAAATTCAATCTGTCCTTCGATGCGTGGTTGCTGGAACCGCAGCTCCCCGATTTGATCGATCTGGCGCGGACCTTTCCCGGCACGCCCGTGATTCTCGATCACGTCGGCACGCCGTTGGGGATTGCCGGCTATCTGGGCAAGCGCGAGGCGCGGTTTCCGCTCTGGCGTGACAACATCGCCAAGCTTGCGGCGCTGCCGAACGTGTACGTCAAGCTCGGCGGCCTGGCGATGGCGTTCTGCAATTTTCCCTCGTTTCTGCAATCTCCCGCAGCCTCCTCGACGCAGCTCGCCGGTGAGTGGCGACCCTATATCGAAACCTGCATCGAGCTGTTCGGCGCGAATCGCTGTATGTTCGAAAGCAATTTCCCGGTGGATAAGGGTGCCTGCACCTATCCTGT
>Ga0210387_10004596_pt1 | contig 10568 bp, 7 predicted proteins | sample IncBWC7OmetaG_FD_160108 | JGI IMG/M metagenome (GOLD analysis project Ga0210387, IMG submission 160108) | Forest soil microbial communities from Barre Woods Harvard Forest LTER site, Petersham, Massachusetts, United States - Inc-BW-C-7-O ...
CACGCACCGGCACTCGTAGTGAGCGTCTGCCCGACCTGGAGAGTGCCGCTTACGATCGGCAGGGCGGTGTCGCTCGGCGCGGCGGGCGGCGATGGAGCGGCTTCTGCGACCACGACGTTGTGCTCGACGGTGGCCGTCTGACCGGTGGCGTCAGTCACGACCAGCCGCACGTACTTGGTGCCGGCGGCGGAGAACACAAATTGCAAGGTCTGTTCGCTGCCGAGCGTCCACAGCGGTGGGATCGGTCGCGCCGTGGAGCCGTCGTCGGACCATTCATAGGTGCACGGGCCGTCGGAGCAGGTGGAGCTGGTTCCGTCGAGCGTCACCGGCTGACCGGCAACCGGCGAGGACGGAGAGTAGGTGAAGCCGGCGGTGGGAGGCTGGGGCGTCGGTTCGGTCGCGATCGACGGTGTCACCATCGCGGTCATCGGCGAACTGGCCGAACGCGATCCACCCGCGTTGGTCGCGGTCACCGTGACACTCATCTTCTTGCCGACATCGCTCGACTCGAGCACATAGCTCGAGGCGACGGAGCTGGGAATATTGGTACAGCTACCGCCGGAGGAGTTACAGTGCCTCCACTGATAGACGTAGGTCGTGGGATTGCCCGTCCAGACTCCCTTCACAGCATTCAGCGTGTCCCCTTCCGTGGCCGTTCCGTGGATCGCCGGCATCGTGGCGATCGTGGGCGCGGCCGTGAAGACGGGGGGCGTGGGCGTGACCGGAGCGACCGGTTCGCTCGGAGGAGGCGAGACGATGGGCGGAGTGGGTTCGATCGGCGAGACCGGCGCAACCGGCGAGACCGGCGCGACGGGAGACCTGCGTGGGACGCGACGCAACCTCGCGAGATCGACGGCGGCCTGACGCTTGTGGACGGCAGCCCGACGCTTGCGATGCGCGGCCTTGGAATGCCGGTGGCGATGGGAGCGACGGGTCGAACGAGGATGGGTCCGGCGATGCGCCGCGTGAGCTGCGTGAGCTGCACGCGCGGTTGCAGGAAGCGGACTCTGCGAGCCAAGAGCCGATGGAGCGGCGAGCGTGAACAGCAGGGCTACGGCTGTTGCCAGACTATAGGTGAATCGCGTGAGCATAAGGCCTCCTGACCGGCATGAAGGGGTGCCCATGCCTCGACACTCGGGCACGTGCGCTTGACCGTCCAAAAGAGCTTCTGGACACTTGATATCCATCGCCGGGTTCCTGTCGGCGACTGTGACTTTTTGCTGCCGGCTACTTAGGACGACGCCTGTCCGGTGAGACGGACGACCTGCTTGTCGTGCCGCATGTACGTGTTACCCAGCCGTCGCGCTTCTAATCGTTGGTCACACAAATGCCGCATCGCCCCGCGCAGCACCGCACGAGGCGTTCGATTGGTCTATTTTTCGCCTGTGCAAGCCTCTGGCAACGCCCTGCGAGTCGTACTCGCGGACGACCACCACTTCTTCCGCGAGGGCCTGCGCCGCATGCTCACTTCGGACGGCATGACCGTCGTCGGCGAGGCGACCGACGGCGCCGACGCGATCACGCTGGTGCGCGAGCTGAGTCCGGATGTTGTCGTGATCGATCTGAAAATGCCGAACCTCTCGGGGATCGAGGCGATACGCGAGCTTGCCGATGCCGCTCCCGATATGCAGCTCGTCGTGCTCACCGTCTCGGCCGATGAGTCCGATGCGATTCAGGCGCTTGCAACCGGGGCATGTGGCTATTTGCTCAAGGACACGCGCCCGGACGAGCTCGTTGGCTCCATCCGACTGGCCGCGGACGGTCATGCGGTCCTCTCACGGGAGATAGTGCGAGCGTTGGTGGCGCATGTCCGCGCCGATAACCACGCGGTCGCGCAGGCCACCGGAGCCGTGTATGCGCTCACCGAGCGCGAGCTCGAGATCATGCGCATGATCGTCAACGGGTCCAACAATGCGACAATCGGGCGGGAGCTGTCGATCAGCAAGCACACGGTGAAGCAGCACGTGACCAACATCTTCGAGAAGCTCGGGGTGCAGAGCCGCGTTCAGGCCGCCGTGTACGCGGTGCGAGAAGGGCTTGTCTGAGCCCTCGGGCCTGGCGTCGCCAGGCCCCATCGCGCGGATCGCCCGCGCTTGTGGATCGTCCTCGCTTGCCTGAGGCCCGCGGCGCTGGCGACGCTAGGCGGCGGCGGTAGGCTCGATCGCGCGGATCGCCGCCTCGCGGTCGGCGACGCCGAGCTTGGCGACCCCCGCGGAGATGTGGCGGCGAACGGTGACCGGCGAAAGCGAGAGCATGTCGCTCACCTCGGCGGTCTTGAGCCCTGACCGGAGCATCCTGAGGACCTCCGACTCCCTCGCCGTCAGCTCCACCTCGCCGACGCGAACCGGGTCGGCGACCGCGGCCGTGTAGTCGCGAAACCGATGCAACACGACGCCGACGAGAGCGCGCGGCAGCGCCGCCTCGCCCTTGAGCACACCGCAGAGCGCCGCCGGGAGCCGATCGGGGCTCGTGTCCTTCGGCAGATAGCCGACGGCTCCGGCACGCAGGGCTGCGAGCACGTCGTCGGTGCTGTCGGACACCGTCAGCATGACCACCGAAGTCGACGGCGATACCTCGGCCACCGCGCTCGCCGCGACGATGCCGCCGCCACCCGGCATCGAGACGTCCAGCAGGCAGACATCGGGACGCTCGCTCAGCACGGCCTCCACCGCTCCGTCGCAATCGGCGGCCTCCGCAACGACGTCGAAGCCCCCGCGCATGAGCGACATCCGCACACCCAGCCGGGTCGGAGGATGGTCATCGGCAATCACGACGGTCGGGATCTGCTTACGCGTGGACGGTGCGCTCACGGCAGCATCGCCTCCACCGTCGTGCCTCGCTCGGGCCCGCTGATCACGCGCAACGAGCCACCGAGCGCCTGAGCGTGGCGACTCATGCTGTCGAGGCCGAACCCCCCATGGGCGGCGGTCGGGCTGAATCCGTGGCCGTCGTCGCACACCCGCAGCCGCCACTCGTCGAAGCGCTCGAGCGTGACCTCGATCTCCGTCGGGGAGGTGTGCTTGATCGCGTTGGCAACCGCCTCGCGGGCGATGTGCACCAGCGCGTCGAGCGTCTGTTGATCGGGCTGCGAATCGAGCGGCACCGAGCCGGCGTCAAAGCGCAACGGCATGCTCCTCGCGGCCGCGCGCACGGCGGCCTCGACCGACTCCACGACGGGCTCGCGCTCCTGCGCGATCAAGCCGCTCATCACCCGACGCGCGCCGGCGAGGGCGCGCTCCCCGGCCGCCACGATGACACCCACCTGAGAGGCGTGGCCGGGATCGTCCGCGAGAGCGCGGGCGTTGGCAAGGGCGAGCGCTAGATCCTGCATGACGAGGTCGTGGACGTCAGCGGCTATCTTGCGGCGCTCCTGCTCCAGCGCATCCCTCACGACCCGCCTGCCACGATCGGGCCGGCGAGGGCGCAGGCGTTCGAGTTTGGGAGCCGCGCGGCTGCGATGGGCCCCTGCGGAGGGACGAGTCGGCGCCGGAGCAAGGGCCGAGGTGGCCTGCGCCGACCTCCCTACCCCCGCCGATCCTGCGCCCGCCAGCCCTGAGCTACGCGGCGCGCCGCGCCGGTCCGCTTCCCCCTGGTTCCCGGCTGTTGTGATCCCTTTCACGTCCGCTTACCTTCCGTGGTGATCTTGCATGATAGTCACGGAGCAGCCTTACGGCGCTCCTTCTCGTCGCATCCAAATCCGGCTCAAATCCCGTCGACGGCGCGCTCTCGATCAGCGGCGCGTCGACTCGATGCTCTCGTCGTCCCCGATCGCATGACCGGAAATGATAGACCGACAAACGCCCATTTTGCAAAAGAAATGTTGCTTTTGTCAGGCTGGATGCGAGTAGGTCGAACGGAGCGTGGAATTGGGTCGAATCTTGCATCCGCGACGGGTGGATCGACCGGGCCGGCACGAGACCGGGAGTCACGGGTGTGACCGCCGATGTCTCCGATCGGCCGCGCTCGCACGGCGCATGCGCCGTGCGACGACGGCCGCATGCGGCCGTCGCGGGGGCGCGCACGCGCGCCCCCGGGGTTGGCGCATGCGCCAACCCCTCCACCGCTCAGACTAGGTCCTCCGCGTGGCCCCGTCGATCACGTCGGCCATCTCCGCGCAAAAGCGATCACGGCCGAAACGCCGGGCGTTCTCGCGGGCGAGGTCCGGATCGAGCTCGAGACCCTCGAAGCGCTCGATCGCAGCGGCGAGGCCCGCGGCGCCCTGCTCGGCGAACAGGACGCCGGTGCGGCCGTCGAGCACCGTCTCCCCCGCACCGCCCACTCCGTAGGCGATCACCGGGACTCCCGCCGCCTGCGCCTCGACCGGCACGATCCCGAAATCCTCCTCACCGGGGAACAGCAGCGCGCGCGCGCCGCTCAACAGCCGATCGCGCTCCTCGTCGGAGACCTTGCCGAGGAACCGGATGTCGGCACCCGCGGGAGCTTCGGCGCGCACCGCCTCGAGCGCCCGCCCGCCGCCGGCCACCTTCAACGCTCGTCCCAGACGCCCGCAGGCGGCGACCGCGAGGTCGACGCGCTTGTACGGGACGACCCGCCCGAACACCAGGAAGTAGTCCTCGGGCGCGTGCGAGAGCTCGAGGAAGTGATCCACGTCCACCGGCGGGTTGACGACCACCGACGAGCGTCCGTAGTAGCGCTCGATGCGCTCGGCGACGTGACGCGAGTTGGCCACGAACACGTCCGGCGAGGCGGCGCCGATGCGATCCTGGCGCCGCAGGAGGGGCAGCAGCAGAGGCAGCGACAACCGCCCGACCCTCCCAATCGACTCTCCCTCCAGGAAGCGCTTCTCCCAGGCATAGCGCATCGGCGTGTGGCAGTAGCAGACGTGCAGCGCGCCCGGAGGCGTGCGCACGTTCTTCGCGCACGCGTGATTGCTGGACAGGATCAGATCGAAGCCCGACAGGTCGAACGAGCGATAGGCGCGGCTCACGAACGGCAGCAGCTTCTGGTAGTGACGGGCCGCTCCCGGAACGCGGTTCAGATAAGAGGTGTGGACGTCGCGTTCGGCGATCAGCTCCGGCCAGGGCCCCGGGCCGTAGATCGAGGTGAACAGCTCCGCCTGCGGGAACATCTTCAACAGCTCCAGCACCACGTGCTCGGAGCCTCCGGGGTTGGTCAGCCACTCGTGCACCACCGCTACCCGCGGGTAGCGCTCGCGCAGCCGCTCAAGCACCGTCATGCGCCAGGCGCCCCACTCGCCGCGGGCATGCCGGGCGCTGGGCGCCCACGCGCGATCGCCCCCAGGAAGTCCTGCCAGGCGGAGGTCGTATGGGGCGCCATCAGATCGGCCAGGCGCTCGAGGTCGCTCCAGCCGGCCTCGGCCTCCCAGCCCCAATGCAGGACGATCGGGATCCACCGTCCGCGCGCCCGCTCGATCGCGCGAGGCAAGGCCCTCAGTAGGTCGGCGGCCCGCCCGTAGTAGGGGGCGTAGGAGGGCATGTACACGCTGCCACCGCGCCACCGCGGCGTACGTTGCAACCCCATCGACCCGATCGACTCCGGGCCACCGCACACGACCGAGAAGCGACGAGCAAGCCACGGGAACTGCCGCGCGTCGAAGCGGTTGAACGGCGGCACGAACACATCCGGACGGATTCCATGCGGCTCCAGCTCGCCCAGCGCCTCGTCGATCAGCGCGTCCGTCCGCGGACGATCAAGGCCACACAGCTCCGAGTGGCGCCGCGGGGAGACCTCGCGAGTGCGATGGTCGCGACCGTGCAGCGCGAAGCACACCTCTGCCTCGGCCAGCTCTCTCAGAAGCGCGATCTCCTCGTCCTCGAGCGGCCGCGAGCCTCCACCCTCCGGCGACAGCGGCGAGCGGCTGACTCGCGGCAGGACCGCCACGAGATATCCCGCGCCGGCGCCGGCCATGATCTCGTGAAAGCGCGCGAAGCCCGAGGTGCCGAAGCGATCCGGCTCATCCCACGCCCGGTAGTGAGGAAACTCGTCGACCCGCACGAGCAGGCGCGGCGCATCCGTCCCTGTCTCCACGCCCGGCAGACGATCCGACAGCAGGCGATCTGCCAGCATCTGCTCGCGCCAGCGACGGGCCGCCTTGTAGAGCACCTGCTCGCTCACCCGCACCGCACGCGAGGGAACGGCGCGGGCGCCGGTCGCGGCAGTTGGGCTGGCAGAGGGCACAGCGCGAGGGTAGCGGCCGGTCTGCGCCGGCCGGGCGCTGCAATCCGCGTGGCGCCACAATCGGCGTGGCACGACCTGACGTGGGCGTCGCAGCGAGCGAGCGGGCGGGCCCTCGCACCTGGACGGTCGGCGCCCGGACCACCTGTGATCATGGCGCCGATGACCGACCCCCGCACCCTGCGCGACCGCGACATCGTGTGCGTCGGATTCGCCGACTGGGACAGCGAGCTGTGGACCAATCAGCACCATCTGATGTCGCGTCTGGCCCGGCACAACCGCGTGCTGTTCATCGAGTCGCTCGGCCTGCGCCGCCCGCAGCTCGCCCGTCGTGACCTCACGCGGATCGCGCGCCGGCTGCGGCGAGGTCTCGCGCCGCCGCGGGCGGTCGACGGCTTGCACGTGCTCTCACCGCTCGTGCTGCCGTTTCACGGCTACGCGGCGGCGCGCGAGCTGAATGCGCGCCTGCTGCCGGCGCTCGTGCGCCGGGCGCTCCGCCGGCTCGACTTCGGGCCGAACCCGATCCTGTGGGCCTACGTCCCCCAGGCCGAGGCGCTCCTGCAGACGCTCGCGCCAGAGCTGGTGATCTATCACTGCGTCGATGACATGGCGGCCCAGGCGGGCATCGACGCTAACGCCTTCCGCGCCGCCGAGGAGCGTTTCGCCGCCCGTGCCGACCTCGTGCTGGCGAGCGCGCCGACGCTTGCCGCGCGGATGAGGACGCTCTCGAGCAACGTCCTGTACGCGCCCAATGTCGCCGACACCGAGCTGTTCGCGACCGCGCTCGCGCCGGGATCGCCGGATCCTGCGCTCGCCGCGCTGCCGGCTCCGCGGATCGTGTTCACGGGCGCGATCGTGCAGACGAAGCTCGACTTCGGGCTGCTGATCGCACTGGCGCGCGCGCGTCGCGCCTGGTCGTTCGCGCTCGTCGGACCGATCGGACCGGGTGACCCGCGCACCGACGTCACGGCGCTCGCGGCCGAGCCGAACATCCACCTGCTGGGCGCCCGCGCCTACTCCGAGCTGCCCGGCGTCCTGCGAGCGGCCGACGCGGGCCTGATTCCGTATGCGCGCAACGAGCTGACGCAGAGCATCTTCCCGATGAAGGTCTACGAGTACCTGGCCGCCGGCCGTCCGGTCGTCTCCACGCCCCTGCCCGCGCTGGAGGGTGTGACCGAGGTCGCGAGCGCCCCGGACGCCGAGGGAATCGCCCGGCTGCTCGACCAAGCGCTCGCCGAGGACGACGCGGAGCGTCGCGCCGAGCGCTCGCGCGTGGCGGCCTCGCACTCTTGGGAGCAGCGCCTGCGGGAGATCGAAGCGGCGATCGGCTCGCTGTGAGAGACCTGCTCGTGGCCACCCACACCCCGACCCTGGGCACGGGCCGGGCGATGCGCACCTACGGACTCGCGCGCGCGCTGGCGCTGCACGGCGGGCTGACGCTGCTGTACGCGCGCTTCGGCGCAGACGAGCCCGATGCCGCGTTCAGAGCGATCCCGGGCATCGAGCTGCACGAGGTCGTGCCCTCGCGCGGCGCACGGCGCCTGCTCGCCTACGGCGCCGCCCGCTCCTCGCGTGTGCCCGATGCGTTCGCGCGAGGCGTCTCACCCGAGCTCGCGCGAGCCGCGCGACGCCTGGCCGCCGATCCTCAGCGCGGACGCGTCATCGCCGACGGACCGACCGCGGCCGCGACGCTGACCCAACTGGCGCGAACGCGTCCGGTCGTCTACAACGCGCACAACCTCGAGTCGAGCTTCCGTCACGATCTCGACGCGCGCGGCCTCGGCAGCCCGCGCACCTTGCGGGCGTTCGAGCGCGGGCTGCTCGCGCGCGCGACCGAGTCGTGGATGGTGAGCGCGAGCGACATGACCGCCGCTCGCCAGCTGTGTCCGCAGGCGCACCTGCGCTACGTTCCGAACGTCGTGGACGTCGCGGCGATCACGCCGGTCTCGCCGATCGCCGACGAGCGACGGGCGGTGTTCGTGGCCAACTTCGCCTACGAGCCCAACCGCAACGGGCTGCGCTTCCTGCTCGACGCCGTGTTCCCACTCGTATGGCAGGAGCTGCCGGACGCCAAGCTGGCGCTCGTCGGCGCGGGCCTTGCGCGGCCGGCCAGCGAGGACGTGCGCGTCGAAACGCTCGGCTTCGTCGGAGACCTCGCTCGCGAGGCCTACGGACGCGCCTCGTGCGCGTTGGCGCCGCTGCTGCAGGGCGGCGGAACCCCGCTGAAGCTGATCGAGGCGCTGGCCTACGGCATGCCCGTCATAGCGACCCCGCGCGCGGCGGCGGGACTGGAGGTTCGCGACGGCGAGCACTGCCGCGTCGCCGAGAGCGCCGCCGAGTTCGCCGCCGCGCTCGTGACGATCCTGCGCGACGGTGCGCCCGAGCTGGCGCGACGCGGACGCGAGCTGGCCGCCGAGCGCTACTCGATCGAGGCGCTCGATCGCATTCTGGCCGTCTAGACCGGCCGCGCTCACCAGCCCGTCGCGGCTGAACTCCCGGCCGCATTTGCCGGCCCCGCACAGCTGAGCTACCGGCCACGCTCACCGAACCCTCCCGGCTGAACTCCCGGGGGCCACCTCGAGTCGCCCAGCAGACCCCCGGGACAGGCCTGCAACAGCCCGTGCAGAGCGAGGCGGACATACGTCCAGCGCACCGGCGGGCGCTCAGAAGGCCCTGCCGGGGAACCGAAAGCTCTCCTGCACAGACAACGGCGGCGCAGCAGCCCGGAGCCGGGTCATCGACCTCGGCCGCAGCCGGCACGCGCACCGCCGATCCCGACAAAGGCACTCCCGTCGCGAGGCGGGTTCGCAAAGACAGGGGCCTCCAGCAGGCAGCCCGGCCACCGAAGGAGCAGAGCGATGTTTTCCACACATACCCGCCGCATGCACACGCTGCGTGGACTCACCGCCCTGCTGAGCGCCCTCTGCATCTCGATCCTGGCGATCGGCACAGCCGCGGCCGCGGGGGCTCCGCGCACTCATCGCTCCTCAACCCACACCCGTCGCGCTGACGTGATCGCCACGACCTCCAGAGTGCTCCCGCATCCCCTGAGCATCGCTGCCAGGAACACCACCCGTGCGGATCGCAGGCTCGTAACCGAGGCTCACGCGCTCAAGCGCTGCCTGAGCCTGCACCGCATCCGTCCCAAGCGGTGCAACGCGGCACGCGGCGCGGTCCAGCGGGCCGGCAGCCGGCTCGCGAGGGCAGAGTCGAAGCTGGCGCGAGTCGCCCGCCGCGGCGGCAGCACCGCGGCGCCGAGCAACGTCGCGGAAACGGCCACGCTGCAGGCTCCCGCGCTCTCCGTCTCGGGCCAGACGCTGAGCTGGGCTCGCGTCGCCGGCGTCAACAGCTACGTGCTGGATCGCAAGGTCCCCGGCCAGGCCGGCCAGTACTCGGTCGTGACCGGCACGTCGGTCACGCCGCCGCCAGTGCCCGGAGTCACCGTCAGCTACAGCGTCCGCACCTCGGTCGACGGCAGCGTGTGGTCGAGCGAGCAGTCGATCGCCTACCCCGCCACCTCGACGTCCGATGCGCAGTCGGCCCCCGCGCTCAGCGGCTCCGGGAGCACGCTCACCTGGCAGCGGGTCACCAACGTGAGCACCTACGTGCTGGCCGTGAAAGTGCCCGGCCACGCCAATCGGTACACGGAGGTCAGCGGCACGTCGGTCACACCAGCGGCCACGCCGGGCGTGACCGTCGCCTACAGCGTCCGCACAGCGGTCGACGGCAGCGCTTGGTCGCCGGAAGTCAAGATCTCTTACCCCGCCTCCGCCTCGCCGGGCCCGCAGCCGACGGCGGCGCCCGCGCCCGTCAGCGCCGGTCCGTTCGAAATGGGTGTCGTCGCCGGATCGGCGATCGCCTACGAGCTGCCCTTCATCCAACAGCTCGGGGCTCACACGGCACGCATGGAGTTCGCGATCGACACGCCCGTCTCGCAGATGGAATCGATCATCGGCGCCTACGCCCAGGCCGGCGTCCGACCGCTGCTGCTGGCGGGCTTCGACGGCAGCATGCCGAGCACCGCCGAAGCGCAGAACCTGGCCAGCTGGGCGGCGGCCTTCGGCCCGGGCGGAACGTTCTGGCAGGGAAAGAACGAGCCCGCAGGCACCGCCGTGACCGACATCGAGTTCGGCAACGAGACGAGCTACTCCTACCAGTACCCAGAAACCAGCAACACCTCGAACTGGTACGCCCTCCCCTCCTACGCTGCCCGCGCTCAGAGCTACGCGTTGCGCTTCAAGGACGCCGAGACCGCGATCCAGGCGAGCAACCCGAACGTCGGGCTGCTCGCGCAGGCCGACGACGGCGGCAGCGGGAGCGCGACCTGGGTCAACAACATGTTCGCCGCCGTGCCCGATCTCGCCGGCCGCGTCGCCGGCTGGACCGTGCACCCCTACGGACCTCAGTGGGAA
>Ga0210387_10004597_pt1 | contig 10568 bp, 9 predicted proteins | sample IncBWC7OmetaG_FD_160108 | JGI IMG/M metagenome (GOLD analysis project Ga0210387, IMG submission 160108) | Forest soil microbial communities from Barre Woods Harvard Forest LTER site, Petersham, Massachusetts, United States - Inc-BW-C-7-O ...
CGCGAGCCCCGGCTTCAGGCCCGGCGAAATCGCGAGTCCGCTGCCCAGCGTGATCCCCACCAGCCAGCCGAGGAACAGACCCGGCGTATTCAGCCTGCGCGTGTACAGCGAGAACACGATGGCGGGGAAAATCTGCAGAATCCACACGCCGCCGAGCAACTGCAGATCGATCGCATACTGCGTGGGCAGGAACACGATGAACAACAGCGCGCCGAACTTCACGACGAGCGAGACGATCTTCGCCGTCGAGGCTTCCTGTGCAGAGCCCATGTTCGGAGCCACGATCGGACGCCACAGATTGCGCGTGCACAGATTGGCCGCGCCAATCGACATGATGGCCGCCGGCACCAGCGCGCTGATCGCAATTGCCGCCGCCGCAAAGCCGACGAACCACGAAGGGAACAGCGTACCGAACAGCGTCGGCACCAAATCAGAAGCCGATTTCACATGGACGCCCGCCGCAATTGCCATATAGCCGAGCAATGCGATGAGGCCGAGCAGCATCGTGTACGCGGGCAGAAAAATTGCGTTCTTGCGTACCGTCGCTGCGGATGAGGACGACAACACTGCCGTCATCGTATGCGGATACATGAACGCCGCCAGCGCCGAGCCGAGCGCGAGCGAGGCATACGCCGTGAACTGGGTCGGCTTCAGGATGATGCCGGTCGCGCCGCCCTTGGCCTTGAAGTACGTATCGGCTGCGTCGAACACATGCGCATAGCCACCGAGCTTCGACGGAATCAGCCACACTGCCGCAATCACGACAATGTAGATCATGATGTCCTTGACGAAGGCGATCATCGCCGGCGCCCGCAGGCCGCTGGTGTACGTATAGAGCGCGAGGATCACGAAGGCGACGATCAACGGCAGTTCGCCGTCCACGCCAAGGCCCTTGATCACCACCTGCATGCCCACCAGTTGCAGCGCGATATACGGCATCGTCGCAACAATGCCGGTCAGCGCCACCGCGGCCGGGAACCACTTGCCGCCGTACTCGCCCTGCACATAGTCGGCCGCCGTGATGTGATTCTTCGCATGGGCGATCTGCCACAGCTTGGGCATCACGGCGAACACGAACGGATATACGATGATCGTATAGGGCAGCGCAAAGAAGCCATATGCGCCCACCGAATACACCAGCGCCGGCACGGCGATCACGGTATAGGCGGTGTAGAAATCGCCGCCCACCAGGAACCATGAAATGACCACACCGAATTGCCGGCCGCCGAGGCCCCACTCATGCAATTGCGTGAGGTCGCCCGCTTTCCAGCGCGCAGCAAAGAAGCCCACCACTGTGACCAGCAGGAAGAAGAAAATGAAAACGGCCATTGCGACCTGGTTGACTGGAATCGATCCGCTCATTTGAGACCCCGGTACACGACGTAGATCAGCAGCGACGTGAGCGGAACCCACAGGAACTGATACCAGTAAAAGAACGGAAACCCGGCGAACGAAGGACGCGTGTCGTTATAGAACGGCAGCCATAACAGCGCGATGTACGGAATCAGCAAGAGCAGCCAGAGCCAGGATCGGCCGGCCGGATGAGTCGTCTCCAAGAATTTCTCCCTAGGGGTATTACTAAAACTAAGAATTTGGTAGCATTACCCATAAGGGATGTCAACTATTCCTACTGGGTGGCGATTGCCTGACTTGTTTCTCCGTCGGTAGCCAGCGGCTAAAGACTCCAGGACAACGAACCGTCGCAACTCGTTCACCAGTTGCTGCCAGCCTCGGCGCCGCCCAATCGGGCAAATCTGCTCAAATATATGCAGCATCGAATGAGCAATCGGCAACTCACATGATGTAGGTGATGTGTTAACCTGCTCCGATTAAGGAAGTTGGTCCCTTATCAGTCGTGCCGCGTGCGTGATTCCCATACCAGTGGGACATACGATTCCGACGGCGAATCTCAGTAATTCGTTCAGCGAGGCACCCGCACCGCCGGCCGTCGCGACGACAGTCTCAACACCGCAATAGGGTCGCGCTCCCGGTGCGGTTTCCGACGTCACCTTCTTAGCCGATCAAATCGATTCACGTGCCTCAAGCGTGCGTCCATTGAGCTCCAAGCCGGACTGCTAAACATCGTACCTCTCGGTATCACGATTGCTAGCCGTGAGGCCTGGCAGGCTATCTCTAGACCAGCACCGTGCCCGAAGTACTTAACCGAAGGCAAATAATCTACAAAAAATCATATTCCTCAGCGCAACTTGACGCAAAGATACATAGGTATATCGGCTTGAGCAGGCCGACCATCGATCAAATATCAAAGCTAGGTCCGCCTCTTACCTGTGACGTCGTCACGAGCAACGGAAAGCATTATCTTCGCCCCATCGAGTAGCTGCGCTGCTAAACGACTATCACCGGTTTACCTGGTGACCGCCGCTGAGCAATACAAGGTGTGGGCACTTGAAGAGTGGCGTTCACACGTTTCGACAAGTCTGTGCGTCTCCGTGGACTGCGATCCAACCACACGAGTAGGCCCGTACCCTTAACGCACTTGCCAATCGACGTCGCTTTCATTGCCTCAAGCGGGTGCGGAGATCACTTCGAATTCCCGGTACCCTCACGACGATACCGGGGAACATATGCTGAAACCGCCCTGAGAGGGTGAAAACGCCGCATCCGATTCAATGACGCCAGTGTCCGGTCCGTCTGGACGGAATCCGACGCTATTCGCATCGTCCGGCCGCCGCCTTACGATAGTACGTAACGCGCTCCTCAATTGCTCAAGCACCATTTTTCCCTCCGAGCCACGAATCGGGCGCGCGTGCCGTAGGCAACCACCCGCCACAAGATCAAGTTACGCGCATCGGCCACACGCGAACATGCTATCAACGGATAAACGTGCCTGTGCAAAGGTATTGGAGACCCTGGCGGATGTCGATGTCAACGCAGAATTGGCCCACGTGGAACACTGAGCCGCGTGGCAGCAGGCGGTGGGTAGGAGCGCTTGCCTTTTGGCTATCGAGCGTTATCCGACCGCGGCACCTTTAGGATTTCCAGCCTAGCGAATTGTTGGAGAGAAGGTCGGGCCAGCACGCATGGGGTTACTAGTCGATAACTAATACGACTCGCCGCACCAAACTCGCAATTGCGAGCGGTCGAGAACAGAGCCCATGAAAATGGCCAGCCTGCCGGCATGTCAATCAGGCCGAGGTCGGCAACGCAGCCAGCACGGTTTGCAGTACCCGGAGGTCGGTGGTGCGCCGTTTCCTCAAGAATCCGGGCGCCGAACGTAGCGTCGTTACGACGACGATCTTCCGTTTGCGCAACCGGGCTCGATATTGCGCACTATCGCAAGTACATCAGCTTTGGAGCCGCCGAAAATGAACCGTCTCCACAACGCTGATGTAGACCTGCATTGTGGGCAGTCGATCCATGCTGCCTGCTGCCACCGAATAGGCGGTTCTATATCGTCCGCCATGTTCGAATGCAACGCGGCTGCCGGAGACTCGAAAAATTGCGATCCCCGCGTCAGCGATCATGTTCGATCAATGCGCCCGCTTCAAGTACGTCCTGGTAGCGGCGGCAGACCAAGCAGCGCCAGTGCAGGTGCCACCGAGCCTTTCAGCAGCGCGCGTCGCGGATTCACCCGTGCCAGCACGCGTAGACCGAGAAGAATGGCAAGCAACTGCGTTGCCGCGTCCTCAGGCGGTACGGTGACAGGTGTCTCGCCACTCTTATGTCCCGCCGCCATGCAGCGTAGAAAAAACGCCCGCAACTGCGTGAGTTCGCTTGCCACGGCCTTTCGGAACTCCACATCGTCTGACGTCGCCTCCAGCGCCGAATTGACGAGCATGCAGCCACGTTGCAGGGGGTCTGACAGCGAGCGCTCGATGATTTCGCCAAAAAACGCCGCAATTGCAGCGCCCGGAGTCAGCGTCGATTCGAGCCGCGCGATTCTCTGCCATAGGTTATGATCTACGTAATATTTGAACGCACGGAGAAACAACCCTCGTTTATCGCCGAACGCATTGTACAGACTCGGCTGAGTCAAACCGGTGACCCTCACCAGCTCGCGCGTCGACGTGCCCTCGTATCCCCTCGCCCAGAAGGCGTCTCCCGCCGCTTCAAGCACCTGCTCTTCATTGAACTCACGTGGCCGCGCCATGGTCTACTCCGAACTTTTCATCGCTTTTGATGCAGTGCGATTATATTGCAATTGATATATAATTCAAGGGCAACAAGTGGGCGCGACGACGGTGCTCAGCACGCGATACGACGGTGCCGAGCCCATCGACCCGGCACCGTCGATAAAACAGCGTTTGACCCGTTGTGAACTCGACATTGCCTGACAGCAGAAACGCTATCGTGCGGCCGGGCCATCGGGCTTTCCGAGTCACGCCACTCGAATTACCGAAAGGAAGCGCTGCCGGGCTTCGCTTCGGCCAACACATAGAGAGCGAGTATCCAGATCGCATAAGCCCGCTGATTCTTGCGGCCGTCAGACCGACGTACCGATCTGCCTGCAGATCAAATCGCCTTCGAACGACAGGTACATCAGTCGCAACGCCGCGAGTGCCCGCGCGACGAACGCTTACCGTAATCGACCGAGGTGATCCTCCTCGGGATGGCCCTCACGCTCCTGGCGTCTCCCGACTGTTCGCATCCCCCAAAGCAAAACATCGGGCAACGGGCTTCATAGAAAACGCACCCCAGCGTCAGTCAACTCGAACTAGCGCGCTATACGCCGCAGCCGGCTAGTGCGAGATGTAGTAAGACGGCCAGCACGCTCCTTGGTGCATCGGAAGATCTCGTCGACGTCGTCGCACCGCACGTTCAGCCTCCATCGAGGCTCACAGTCACGCACGCAGACTACCTACCATCAGCGCGAGAATCCGCATTCGCCGCTTGCGGTCCGTATTGCCACGCAAGCTACTTGCCGAGGTGTACCACGCGGTGCCAAGCAGTTCGCAGCGTTTGTCCAAATGAACATCCGAAAAACATTGAGCGACGGACCGGGATTTACGTCCTTCACCCATTGGTAGGAACAACAGAAGGGTATCAACCCGATACCAAGATATAGTTGCACCACTAAGCAATGTTTACCGATACTACCCCCGAGACACTGGAATCAGCTTTGGGAAGCCCTGACCCCGCTTGCCCGCCCGACTTTGTCGTTGTTAAAAGTCGCGGCGGGCATTTTTTCGCTTGTCGTGCTTATCCATCTCGCCGGTCGAGTATCTCGCAGCCGGCGATAGGTTATGCAACACTCATACCTCGGTCCTATTGTGAGAGGCTTGCCGTGTTTATCGCGACGATATCCAAGAGTGATGACGCAGATTCCAACCCATTCCAATCCAAATGCTCAGTCCAACGCGTCCTTACGGACCTGCAGCCCATCGTTGACACGTTGATGCAGCGAAACCTTGTTGTTCAAGACCGAAGCCATCCTGGGCCGCAGTGCTCGCTAAGCTGGCGCGAGTTGATTGAGATTGAAGAAGTAAGCCACACACCGGCGTTCTCTCGTGCTTCGGCCCGATCAAGGCCCGAAGGCGCCGCCGGAGCTTCACGCGAGGTGATTCGCACCGACACGAATTCCCTTTGCGATGATCAGCGAACCGACGATGAGCAGTGCTGCGATCACATAGAGGCCGTTGTTCAGATTTCCTGTTGAAGTTTTCACCCAGCCGAGCAGTGACGGGCTGAAAAAGCCACCTGTCAGACCGATGCAGTTGATCAATGCGATACCGCCAGGCGCCGCCTTTGGCGACAACGTGGCCATCGGAATCGACAGAAGGATCGGCATAGCCGAAAACATCCCGATCGTCGCCACGGTCAGCGCGAACACAACGAGTCCGAGGTTCTGTCCGGCGAACGACACAAGCACGAGTGCTGCAGCACCGGCCAGCGCGCAGCCGACGACATGCCAGCGGCGCTCACGCGTACGGTCCGAGTGTCGCGACAGCAGTATCATCCCAATCGTGCCTGCACCATAGGGAATGACTGACCACAGACCGATGCGTGCAACGCTGCCGACTCCAGCGGCGCGTAGCATCATCGGCATCCAGAACGATACTGCGTAGATTCCGCAGATGATTGTAAACCACGCGATTGCGATTCCGTACACGTTTGGGTCGCGCAGCGCGTGTGCGAAGCCATGCGCATCGTGCCTAGATGCGTGTGGCAACTGTGCCGCCACTGCGTTGCGCTCGGCCGGCGACAGCCACCGCGCGTTTTGCGGCCCGTCGGGCAACCATGCGAGCGCGGCGAGTCCGATCGCCACCGGCGGCAGCCCCTCGAGCAGGAACAGCCATTGCCAGCCACGAAGCCCTGCCACCCCGTTGGTCAGCTCAAGAATCACTCCGGACAGCGGCGAACCGATCAACCCGGCGACCGCGCTGCCGCTCAGGAAAAACGCGGTCATCTGCGCGAGCCGTGCTTCCGGATACCAGAACGTCAGATATAGCATCACGCCAGGGGCGAAACCCGCCTCAAACAAGCCGAGTAGAAGCCGCATTCCGTAGAACGTTGCAGGGGTACGCACAAAGAGCATGCAACACGACGTCAATCCCCAACTAATCATGATGCGCGTGATGGTCGCGCGTGCACCAATTTTCTGCAGCAGGAGGTTGCTCGGCACTTCGAAGACGAAATAACTCGCGAAGAATAGTCCGGCACCGAGTCCATATACCGCATCGGTGAAACCGAGGTCGGACTTCATCTGTAACGCGGCGAATCCAATGTTGATGCGGTCCAGATACGCGCAGACATAGCCGAGGAACAGCAGCGGCATCAGGCGCCTACTGATCTTGCGATACAGCGCAGTGCCGTCTGCCACAACTGGCGTCGTGTCGGCCACTGCGGATTCGAGTGGGGTCATGCGGTCTCCTTCCCGCTTGCGAATCGCATAGCGGTCTCTTTGAAAATCGTGCATGCCGTGACAGCCATGACTGGCATGCGCTTGGGGGCGTCCTGCTATATCAATACCAGCGGGGTACGCACTGAATCTGTCTCGCGCTCGCGGGTGCGCGAACCGCCCTGTAACGTGCCGGCACAAGGGGCGGCGGCGCAGCGCCGCGCCTAACCACAGCATCTATGTGAAAGTCCTCGACATCCCCGACGGCTGCCTCCGGCAGGCCGTCTAGAGGCCACCCCGGAGGGCCGTCCTTAATGTCGAGCGGGACTTTGTTCCGTGATACGCAGGCGCGCCGATACGCAGATAAATGGGCGAGCGCGGCTTCTCTCAGCAGATGCGCGCCGGGTGGTTCCATAGCTCCCGTCTGCTGCAACAGCTTTTCCTGCCGATTGCGGAAGCCACTCGACCGCTGCGGTTCAACAATTTTTGCGCACGACACAACCGGGCTCAGCAAATTCGCCTGACGTGATCAGGTCGGTAAGCGTACGCCCGCAATTCGAATGACCGTCCGCACCGATTGAGTCAAACTTCGCGAGCAAGGAATCGGTGCCGCGGCGCGCCGAGCCGCTGTAAAACGTCAGCGCGGTCCGTTGCATGTTCGCGAAATAAGCCAATGGGTAAGCGCTCCCGTCGAGCCTGGCGACGGAAGCGGCCATGGGATCAGCCCGCTCTGACGCGATGGGACTGCTCACCTAGTCCGCTGATCGACATGTCAAGGCGGTCACCGTCCTTCAGGAATTGTGGCGGTTTCATCCCGAAACCTACGCCAGCTGGGGTACCTGTGATGATCAGGTCGCCGGGCCTCAGTGTCATGAAGTGGCTCACGTAGCTGACAATCCGGTTGACCGGGAAAATCATATTCTCCGTGTTGCCTAGCTGGCGCTGCTCGCCGTTGACCTTCAGGCTCAGTTCAAACTTGTCTGGGCTGTTGATCTCGTCAGCGCTCACGAACCACGGGCCAACCGGTGTGAAGGTGTCGAAACTCTTGCCTTTGCCCCACTGGCCACCCTTGTTAAGTTGCCAATCACGTTCGGACACGTCGTTCACCATGCAATAGCCGGCGATGCTCGCCCTCGCTGAGTGTTCACTGACGCGCGACGTCACGCTGCCGATCACTATACCCAGCTCCACCTCCCAGTCGGTACTCCTGGACCCGGGTGGCAGCACGATGTCGTCGTACGGTCCGCTGACCGACGAGGTGGATTTCGCGAACACCACTGGCTCGGTCGGAATTGGTAGGTTCGCTTCGATCGCGTGGTCACGGTAGTTCAGCCCGATGGCAATGATCTCGCGAATCGCACCAATCGGTGTCCCAAGCCGCGGCGTCCCTTCGACCACGGGCAGTTTCGTGGCATCGAGCGCTGCAAGAAAGCGCAAACCCTGCGGCGACAACACAGTCGCGTCGATGTCCTTCACGATTGGGCTGAGCGCGCGCAACGTACCGCTTGGATCGAGCATACCAGGCTGCTCGGAGCCCGGTGGACCGTATCGCAAAAGCTTCATAAAAGTGCTCCTTGGCAGGTAATCAATTGATTTAATCTGCAACGCGTGCACGGGCTAGCCGGCACGCGCGCTGCGCCACCTGTTGATCCGCTATACAGGACGCTCGGTGGAAAGGGATTGAAGGTACTTGACTAGGCCACCCGCGATGAGTATCTCGCGTTCTGAGCTGGTGAGTGGTTCGAAAGGTAGCGAGCTCCCGGTGGACAAGTTCCGGACGACGTTCTCGCTCCACACGACCTCGATCTGATCCCACCGTTTGACGAGTTCGAGAATGCCGGGACAGGTGAGCTGCGGGAATCCCTCCGCCATCTCTCCCCACAGATAACCGGGCGCGAAGGACTCTGCGATCACGCCCGAAATACCTAGGTCTCTCATCGCCGTCATCGGTGGGTAGTGGGGATGCCCATAGCCGAAGTTGCGCCCGCCAATGAGGATGTCTCCAGGTTGAACTCTTGAAGCGAAGCTGGGATCAATGGACTGCATTACAATCTGCCGAAGCTTTTCCCGATCCTGAACGCGGATGTTCTTCACTCCGACAATCAGGTCAATGTCGTAGTCGTCATCGACAAACATGAAGGCAACGCGGCCACGAAGGTTCTTCAGGTTCATGTTCGCTCTCACAAGTATTTGCGCGGATCTGCAATACAGCCCTCGACCGCGGTGGCCGCAACTGTTGCCGCGTTGCAGAGATAAATTTCCGCGTCTGTACTGCCCATACGACCCGGAACATTGAGTGTGCCCGTGGAAACGGCGCGTTGTCCGGCAGCCATTATTCCCATCCGGCCATAGCAGTAGTCACACGAGGAGGACGACACAAAGGCCCCCGCTTCTACAAGCGTAGAAATAATGCCTTCGCGAGAAGCCTCCAGCATGATCTGCTGGGAAGTAGGAACAACGTGCAGGCTGAACCCTTGCGCAACATGACGCCCGCGCAATACAGCCGCAGCTGCTCTCAGGTCTTCGAGCCGACCAGACGCGCATGAACCCAGATATCCCACGTTCACAGCCAGGCCGATATAGTCCTGCAGGTTACGCGTATTGGCGGGACTGGGCGGTATTACGACGACGGGCTCGATGGCATTCAGGTCGATCTCATGGACGGCCGAGTAGTGAGCATCGGGATCGCTGTAGACCGGCTCGATCTGCTTTTTTGCCCGTGGAAGCGCGTAGTCAAGCCTTACAGGGTCAGGGTTGACAATGGCAGAAATCGCACCGGTAAACATCGCGAGACCCGTGATGGTCTGGAGCCCCTCGGTAGAAAGGGCACCCAGTCCTGGTCCTGCCAGTTCCATAACCTTGAATCGGCAGCCCCCCGAGCCAACCTGCCTGACGATGTGATGAAAAACATCGCGAGCCATCACGCCGGGATTGAGGGTGCCCTTGAGATCGATCCGAACCGTATGCGGTACGCGAAGCGCGATACGCTCCTGTGAATAGGCTTCCAGCATGTTTCTGTGAATGCCGAACGCCAATGTTCCGAAGGTCCCCAACTGACTAACGTGTGGATCAAAGTGAACGACCAGTGCTCCAGGCACGGCATAGCCAATCTCGGCTGAGACCTGATGCCCGATGCCTTTTCTCTCGATCAGCTGGACATTGTTTTCCGATGTCCATTTCCGAGTCTCGATGTGAAACGCTTCCTCGTCTTCCGTCGCGACCGGGACCATGTGGTCGATGAAGATGCCGAACCTTTCAGGCTCGGTGATCCGTTCGATCCCCAAGTCCTGCTTGAGTTGCCTGAAGTAGACATTCGTGTAGCCGGGAAAGTCGTATGCAAGTACAAAGTCAGGTTTGACCATAACCTCATCGCCTGGCGATACGGAACTTAGGCCCGCGGCACGTGCGATGATTTTCTCAGTAATTGTTGAGCCCATTGTCTTTCCTTCAGATGACGTGATTCGACGAACAGATGGATACCGTGACGACTTACCGCCGGTCGTCGGGGATCATCCCGACCAACAAAAAAAATTAAGTTAATAGTACTGATTTTCCACAAAACAGAATGATTCTCTTCAACACATCATTTCCCCGCCGCGCGATATCACGTCTCGCCGCCCCAGGCCACGACTTTCTGCGTCTATGGGCCCGACCCTTCACGGCCTATGCCTGCCGCCTGCCTTCAAAAAGGCCGGGAGATGCTTTTGTCCACGACCAGCACGCCTCACGCTAAGCCCTTCGGTCACGTCACGGGCTAAAGCTCAAAACG
>Ga0210387_10004598_pt1 | contig 10567 bp, 11 predicted proteins | sample IncBWC7OmetaG_FD_160108 | JGI IMG/M metagenome (GOLD analysis project Ga0210387, IMG submission 160108) | Forest soil microbial communities from Barre Woods Harvard Forest LTER site, Petersham, Massachusetts, United States - Inc-BW-C-7-O ...
CCGACAGTCCAGAACGATCTCAGCGGGTCCATTTTTTGTTTTTGAAAGACATTCCGCTTGGTCGTCGGATCCCGTACGCTCCTGCCAAGACCTTCGGATCGCATTCTCGAACACAGGAACCCCATGGATATACCGGCAACACGCGCCCCAGTTCGGATCAAGTTCTCGCGGTACGATAAAATCGTTATCGGTATTCTGGGATTTCTGCAGTTCACCGTTATTTTCGACTTCATGATTATCTCGCCCCTCGGGGCGATCGTGATGCCGAGCCTGCACATGAGTCCGCAGCAGTTTGGCCTCGCGGTCTCTTCCTACGCATTTAGCGCGGGAATATCGGGATTTCTTGCTGCAGGCTTCGCTGACCGCTTCGACCGAAAGCGGCTGCTCCTGTTCTTCTATTTTGGGTTCATGCTCGGCACGTTGCTGTGCGGGTTGGCCAACACTTACCCGCTGCTTTTGATGGCACGCATCGTCACCGGATTATTTGGCGGCGTGATTGGCTCCGTCATATTGGCCATCGCCACGGACCTATTTCCTCTGGAAATGCGTGGGCGGGTGATGGGGGTGATTTCCACCGCCTTTGCCGCGAGTCAGGTGCTCGGGCTCCCCGCGGGGCTGTATCTGACCAGCCATTGGGATTGGCACGCTCCCTTTCTTGCCATCGTTGCCGTCGGTGTGCCGGCGGGTATCATCATCATGATCTTCATGCGGCCGGTCGTCGGGCACCTCGCGCTTAAGCAGGAGCGCAGCCCTCTGAGGCATCTCATTAATACAATCAGCGAGCCACGCTATCGCCTCGCGTTCGTCCTCGTCATGCTGTTGCCGACCGGCGCGTACATGCTGATGCCCTTTGGCACCGCCTATATTGTGAATAATGTCGGTTTGACCTTCGCAGTGCTGCCGTTGATCTATCTTGTAACCGGAGTGAGTAGTATTTTTGTGGGCCCGCTGGTTGGCAAGGCCAGCGACAGTTTCGGCAAGTTTCCCATGTTTTGCATCGGGAGCGTCCTGACGCTGATCATGGTATCGATCTGGACGAATATCGGTCACGTGCAGCTACCGACGGTCATAGTGATCAACGTGATCCTGTTCGCGGGTATCTTCTCGCGGATGATCCCCGCTCAGGCCCTGATCTCGGCGATTCCGGAGCCTGCCAAGCGCGGCGCTTTTAATGCCGTCAGCGCTTCATTGCAACAATTCGCCGGTGGGGTGTCAGCAGCAGTGGCGGGATTGCTCATCGTTCAGATGCCGAACGGCTCGTTGGCACATTTTGATTGGGTGGGCTATGTCGTAATGGCTATCACACTTGTAGCGTTCGTCCTGATGTATCGAGTGCACAAGCAAGTGCCCGAGGCCGCACCGCGGTAGAACACGCTTACGTGACTTGTACAGCGCGCGCCTGCTGCGGATGCGCCATGACAATTGGCTGATTGTTATGTCGCCTACGGTTTCAGAAACTGTCTTATTCGTTTTACACACGACGAGTCTGCGATCAATTGCGTCAGCCGCCGCTTGCGCGTCGTGCGCCACGGTGTCGCCCCCGGCGCAAGAGCGCTGGCAGGCGAGGGGTCTTTTGACGTTGTTGGAGTGTCTGGGTACTGTAGGATGGCGATGCGCCGAAAACGAAGATAACCGCTAAGGCTCGCGGCCAGCTGGGAAGCAACATCAGCGATTGAATCTCATGGGTCCGTCATCTGGTGAGGAGGTTGTTATCCGCCCGAAGCTCAGTCCCCATTTCTTCCGAACATCCACCGGCATCGCGGTGCTGAGTATCACCGCCATTATGCTGTTATGGGCGCTCTTCGCTGCCCTGCGACCATTGCCCGGACGAGATGTGTCGATCGCCATCGGTACCGCCGGCAGCGCCTATGCAAACATCGCCGGGCGTTACCGCGAGATTTTGGCACGCGATGGCGTGCGGCTGCATCTTGTACCGACAAATGGTGCTGTGGAAAATCTCGAGCGCCTCCGGGACGCGCGGGCCGGAGTTGACGCCGGATTCGTGCTGGGCGGTACTACAAGCGAGCAGGAGTCGCCGGATCTGGTCTCGCTCGGCACCGTGTTCTACGAGCCGCTCTGGGTCTTCAGCCGCTACTCGACATTGGCCGACCTGCTGCACGAGCGGCCGAATGCGAGGATGTCGATCGGCCCCTTGGGGAGCGCGACGCGCCCGCTCGTACTCAAGCTGTTCGCGCTCAATCGGCTTGAGACAACGAATCTGCAGCTGTCGGGCTTCTCGCAGCAGGAAGGCGTGCGCCGATTGATTGCAGGAGAAATCGATGCGGACGCTATGCTCTCCGCGTGGGATTCGCCGGCTGTGCAGCAGCTCCTAGTCGCGCCCGGCATCAAACTGATGGGCTTCGAGCGCGCCGATGCCTATGTCGCGCTCTATCCTCGATTGAGCAAACTCGTGTTGCCTCAGGGTGTGGCTGACCTCGGCGCGAATCGTCCGCCCGCGGATGTACCGCTGATCGCCTCCAAGGCGAGCCTCGTGGTGCGCCGGGACCTGCACCCTGCCTTGCAATACCTGTTGATCCAGGCTGCGATCGAGGTCCACGGGCGGCCCGGCATCTTTCAGCGTGCTGATGAGTTCCCGGCTCCGGAAGCCATTGATCTGCCGCTCAGCGACGAAGCACGTCACCTATATAAATCAGGGCCATCCATCCTGCAGCGCAAGCTGCCCTTTTGGCTGGCGGAGCTGCTTCAGCGCCTTGCGATCATCATCCTGCCGCTCGCGGGCATTCTGTATCCGCTCTGGTTTCTGCTGCCCGGACTCTATCGGCGGCACATGGAAAATCGCCTGTACCGGTTCTACGGCGAGCTGGGATTTATCGAGGGCGCGCTGCAAAAATGCACGGATGCGCAGGAGCGCGCGCAGATGTTGGCGCGGGTCGAGGAGCTTGAGCGCCGTGCGATCGCGCTCGAGATGCCGAGATCCTACAGTGAGAAGCGCTTCAATCTCAGGGCGCACATCCGTGCCCTGATGGCGAGCGCGCGTAGGGACGCATGAGGTAGGTCGTCGCGACTTCACCCTACGACTAATGGCGGGCGCTACTTGACGCTATAACCGCGGGCCGTCAGACACGCTGTTTGGGCGCGATTGTAATCAGTGAGATCGCGAGGCGCCGATTCGCTGCCCGCGGTAGTCGGGTCATATCCAAGCTGCGAGACCGCCCAGCGATAGCACTCGTACCTGTCCTTAGCCTGTTGATATGTGCTCTGGCCGTTCTTCGGATACACCATCAGTTCTGACGGCGCCTGTCCGAAAGACTGCTTTATCGCGGAGGTCGGCGGAGCTTGGCTCACCGCAGGGCCCCACGTTGGGTAGGTATAGCCGGTGTAGTAGTAGGGGCCGTACCCATAAGGCGAGTAATAATAGGGAAAGGATGCGAAATACATTCCGGGTCCGGGCCCACTCCATATATAAGGGTAGTAGCCGCCATACCAACCGCGATAGCCGTAATAGCCGACAGGATATCCACCGCCGCGAACCACGACTACGCCCCCATATTGCGCGAACACCGGAGCGGTAGACGCCAGCACAGTAACGCAACAAAGGGCAAGTGCGGCTGCATGGATCTTAGTAAGCTTTTGCGTTATCCCTGTCATTCTCAGCTTACGGTACTCCACCCGACAACCCGACCTGCATTGGCCCTTAGTCCGATACTGTCATCTCAATTGCTTTGAGGACGAGGAATGAATAGAAGAGACTTCTTGTGCAGTACCCTGGCGCTTTTAACTTCACCTGCGGGCGCGCAAACAGTCCCCTTCAGCGCATTAACCGACTATGAACGGGACAGTGGCGGACACATTGGTGTATATGCAAAAAATCTCCGCACGGGCGCCGAGGTAAGTTGGCGGGCTCATGAGCGCTTCGTCATGTGCAGTTCATTCAAAGCATCACTTGCGGCCTGCGTGCTCTCCAGGGTCGATCGCGGTCAGGCTCGCATGGACGAACTGATTGCTTTTGGCCCCGCTGATCTTATGGAGTGGGCACCCGTTGCCAAGCAGTACGTGGGGAAAGGCGCAATGTCGGTGGCCCGCATGTGCGCGGCCGCCGTCGAGCTCAGCGACAACACCTGTGCCAATGCTCTCTTGGCGCGCGTCGGCGGGCCGCCCGCGCTAACCGCATATTGGCGATCCATCGGCGATACGGTAAGCCGCCTGGATCACAATGAACCGGAACTGAACCGCACGCCGCCCGGCGACCCGCACGACACCACCACGCCTGCCGCCATGGCTGGCACTCTGCGCGCACTCATTCTCGGTAAGGAACTGTCGCCGGTGTCCCGCGCGCACCTCACAAGCTGGATGGTGGATTGCAAGACCGGAGACAACCGGTTGCGCGCTGGCCTGCCCAAGGATTGGCGGATTGGGGACAAAACCGGCAACAACGGCAAGGACGCGTTTGGCGACATCGCCGTGACCTGGTCGACGCGCGCTGAGCCAGTGTTGATCTGTGCGTACACGCGTGGTGGGGCGCCAACGTCCGAACAGGTCGATAATGTCTTTGCCGAGATCGGGCGCTTTGTTGGAGTGCATCTTTCTTGAGCGGTTGAATAAGCCCCATGCAACATAGGAGGAATCGTTAATGGATGTTCATCCACCGCGCCATCCCATCCATACGGTGAAGGACTTCCTGCTCCATCTTCTTACGATCACGATTGGTCTGTTTATCGCGCTTACCCTTGAGGCGCTCGTTCAATCCGTGCACCATCGGCACTTGGTGCGCGACGCGCGAGAGAATTTGCACCGCGAAATCACTGCCAACCAAAAGCAGTATGCGATTAATGCGAAGTGGATTGCCGAAAACCGCGAGCAGCTCGCTCGCAACATCGAGATGTTACGAGACTTGCGCAATGGCAGAAAGTTGGACCCCACCAGTCTTGGCTGGCATTGGCAATGGAATTCATTTAGTGGGAGCGCCTGGAGGGCGGCGCGCGATAGCGGTGCAGTGTCTTACATGGAGCCCAATTTGATTTCCGCATATTCTTCGATCTATTTACAGCAGGACTACATCGACACAACTGCGGTCGCGATTGTGGGTGACGAATCCAAAGCGGGAGCGGCGCTCGAGGCCGCTATAGACCCATCAAACCTGAATCCTTTGGAGATTCAAACGCTATTGGTCAAGTCCGCAGAGATAGATTTAAGCCTCAGTGCACTGCAATCAACGATGAAAGGCTTGGAAGGCATGTATATCAAGGAGCCCCAGAAGCCGCACTGAGGCAACGAATTTTGAGTTTGATCTGCGGATTTACATCGATGTATTGCCGGGACGAGGGCGTCTCTCACATTCGCTAGACTGCAAAAGGAAACTACGACATGACCGCTCCATTTTCCGGCGGGTGTGCATGCGGCTCGATCCGCTACGTGTGCTCGCGCGCGCCAATCGCAATGCTCAACTGCCACTGCCGAGACTGCCAGCGCTCCAGCGGCGCTCCTTTTGCTTCCGGCTTCATCATCCAGGCTGTGGACACAGCGATCACCGGCACGCCGAAGACGTACTCTGTTCGTGCTGGCAGCGGTCGTCTCGCGACTCGTAGTTTTTGCTCCGAATGCGGCTCTCCCTTGTTCACGCGTGGCGAGGCTGCTCCAGGAGTCATGTCTATCCGTTTTACCACGCTGGATGATCCGTCGAAGTTTCAGCCTATGCTGGACATCTGGGCATCCAGTGCACAACCCTGGACGTGTCTTGGTGAGGTAATTCCTCACTATCCACAATCGCCCTAGTTGGGCACATGGGCCACGATCGGACACGTGTATTCCGTAGCAGAGGCTTAACGATGCCGGCAAATTTCGTCTTTTTGCATGGCGGTGGACAGGGTGGATGGGTCTGGGCTGAAACGATAGCCGCGTTACGAACTGAAGCGCGCGCTAGCCTCGGGCTCACGCTGGTGCTGGACGCACCTGGTTGTGGCGTCAAGCGCGGCAGGGACACGTCCGCTCTTTCGCTGCAAGATGTGGCCTCCGAACTCTTGGAGGACATAACCAGAGCAACGCGTGATCCGGTAGTTCTGGTCGGCCATTCGCAGGCGGGGCAGGCGATGTCTCTGATGCAAGGAGCTAGGCCGGATCTTTTCCAAAGATTGATTTATGTGAGCTGTTCGATACCGCTTCCCGGCCAGACTTCAATGCAGTTGATGGGGAACTCGCTGCACGGAACGAATCCCGCCGAAGTGGGGTGGCCCGTTGACCCCGCGACCACCAGTGTCGAGCAGCGCTTCAGCCTAATGTTTTGCAACGATATGGACGCAAATCAAAAGGCAGCGTTCCTGGCCAGGTTGGGCCAGGATCAGTGGCCCAAATCTTCCTACACCTATTCGCAGTGGCGGTACGACCGCTTGAACCAAACCCCGGCCACATTCATCGTGTGCTTACGCGATTTGAGTTTGCCCGCCGATTGGCAGGAAGTCTTTGCCGATCGATTCCAGGCAAAGCGACGCGTGACCATTGACGCTGGTCATCAGGTAATGAACACCCGTCCCCGGGAATTGGCCAATATCCTGCTGGCCGAGGCTGCGATGAATTGAGTGGCGAGATGAGCTCCGTCATGACATCAACGGCAGCAAGGTGCGCAAACGCGCATCACGCAGATAAATGCCTCCCCACGTTAGCGCCCCTAGCGCCAGACACGCCATTGTCGGCGCAGAAACCGCGTCTCCGACGCGATAATGAGTGCAAATTGCGCCTCCAAGGAATCCAGTGATCAGAATGGCGCCAAGGACGGCTGTGCGCGGAACGGCGTAGACCAATACGCTACACAAGATGATGATGCCGATTGTGGCTGATTGTGTGATCTTAAATCCCATCGAGGTTACCTTACCCGCAATCTTCTCTGGAGCTAAGAGATTTACCGCCCCATCTATAAGCAGCGCTAGGACTACCAGCGTACTCATCGCACGACCTGTCCAGACTGCGGATTGTTTGTGCAACGTTTCCATTATTTGGCTCCTTAGGTAAATCTACCGCCCGTCACGGGCGGAGCCTCCCCATGTCTGACGACATGGGTGTTGCGCCGCTCCGATTTGTTGGCGACAGCCTCGAAAAATATTGCAGACTGCGAGATACTAGTCACTCTCCACGCTGATATAAATGGTGCGATGTGAAATCGCCCTGCATGGGCCTGGATAATCACTCCTCGGTCTTAAGTCCAGCATCCCCGCGCGAGACGCCGCTGATCAATTAATATAGATCCCAATCGACCAAACCCCGGAGCTCTTGATATGACCGACGCTTACACCCCTCCAAAAATCTGGGTCTGGAACAAAGAGAACGGCGGTCAATTCGCGAACATCAATCGCCCGGTCGCAGGTCCCACCCACGACAAGGAACTCCCCGTCGGCCGTCATCCCCTGCAACTCTATTCGCTGGCCACCCCCAACGGCGTGAAAGTTACAGTGATGCTGGAGGAATTGCTGGCGCTTAAAATCAGCGGAGCGGAATACGATGCCTGGCTGATTAGGATCACCGAAGGTCAACAATTTGGGAGTGGCTTCGTCGCGGTCAATCCCAACTCCAAGATTCCCGCGCTTATGGATCGCAGCGGTCCAAAGCCCATCCGCGTATTCGAATCAGGCGCGATACTGCTGTATCTCGCCGAGAAGTTCGGCGCCTTCTTGCCGACGGACACCGCCACGCGCGCGGAGTGCTTGTCATGGCTGTTCTGGCAAATGGGCAGCGGCCCGTTTTTGGGCGGAGGGTTTGGTCACTTCTATGCCTATGCGCCAACCAAGATCGAATACGCCATCGATCGCTTCGCCATGGAAGTGAAGCGTCAGCTCGATGTGCTTGATCGCCGCTTGGGCGAGTCCGAGTATCTCGCCGGCCCCGACTACACCATCGCCGATATCGCCGTTTTCCCTTGGTACGGCGCGCTTGCGAGGGGGCTGCTGTATAGCGCAGGTGAGTTTCTGCAAGTGCAGGAGTATGCCCACGTCCAGCGCTGGAGCAACACCATCGCCAAGCGTCCCGCGGTACAACGTGGTCGCAAGGTCAACCGCGTTTTTGGCGAACTATCAGAACAGTTGCACGAACGTCATGACGTCAGCGACTTTGACCTGAAGACCCAAGACAAGGTGATGGATCCCGCGACAGCGGCCAGCAAATGATTAGAACCATGGACTGAGCGATTTGGACCTGATCAAAACCAGTCCTCCCGTTGCTGCAGACACTCAGCCTCAGCCGCGGACGAATGCCGGTTGAGTATCGCGTTCGGTGAGGAAAGCGACCGAATCGATCGATGATCGCCTTGTGCGCCAGGGCATAGCGCGTCCATTCCTCGTTGCCGAGCTGCGAGATCAGCTCTACCGACAGCGCCTGATCGGCGCGATCTTCGCTGTGCTCGAACGGCAGGTAAAGGAACATGCGCTCCTGTGCCGTCATGGCAGCGTCAAGCCGCCGGGCGATCGCACTTCGGGCAAGTCGCCGCGCGATTGGATCGGCGGCATAGGCGCGAGGCGTATCGCGGAAGAGATTTCGCGAGAACTGATCCAGCACGATGATGGCCGCAAGCAGCTGATGGCGTGTCGTGCAATCGGCCCCCTCGTCGGCCACGAGCCGCTCGTGCAGCAATAGGAAGCGCTCGCGGATCAGCGCATCGGTATGCTCGCTCTTCTCGAACCAACGAGCTTCGCCCAGCTCGTCGAACCAGAAATGGAGAACCTCGGTCGCCAGGTTTGGCTCGGCCAGGCTCAACCCGGTAGTCCCGCCAAACGCAGAGAGGAGGCAAGTTGCTCGGCATGGGCCGGTATCTTGAACGGCTGGTTATGCATGAATTTCGCGACCGAGAAGTCTGGGTGCATGGACAGGCATTCGGCAACGCTTGCCCTGGCCGAGGCCGCGTCGCCCAGGCGGGCATGACATGCCGCCGTCAGGGCGGCGAAGGGGTACGCGCGAACACGCGCGCGACCGAGCATCGCTAGGGCGTCGGCATAGTGCTGCATGGTCATGTGGGCGAGGGCGGCCACGCGCCAGTACCACGGTTCCTCGAAGTACGGATCGATCTCACGTGCCCTCGAGAACCAGACCAGCGCCTCTTCGGACTCGCCGACATAGACGAGAAGCGATCCGAGGTCGGCTGCGTTCCACTGGTTGTTCGGGTTGAGCTCGACTGCGCGCCGTGAGTACTGGATTGCGACGTCAAAGGAGCGTCGTTGCATGCAGACGGCGCCCAGAAGCGCGTGGCAAGTGCTTTCGCTGTCGTCGAGTTCGACGGCGCGCATCGCGAGGACGTATGCCTTTTCCAAAGCCGCGTTTGAGCTTAGCGGTCCGTCCGTCCACCGCGAAAAGGACAGTGCGGACAACAGTGCGTGCGCCATCGCATACTCGGGATCGAGCTCGATCGCCTTCTCGACTAGCCGCCTAGCCTCGTCGGCGCCGGCCGGATCGTCCCAGGACAGCGCGTTGCACTTCAGAACGCACTCGTAGGCGGCGAGGCTTGCCGGCGGCTTGCGGCGCGAACGCTCATTCACAGACACTTGCACCCGGCCGACGAGCGTGCTGACGAGCGTTTGCACCACCCGGTCGAGGACGGCGAAGATCTCGTCCGACCGGCGGTCGAATTTTTCGACCCAGATGTCGTCGCCGGTCTCGGCATCGACCAGCTGCGCGCTGATCCGGATGCGCTCGCCCATGCGCCTGACGCTGCCCTGGACGAGGAAGCGCACGTTCAGCTCGCGGGCAACCTGCTTCGTATCGACCGCTATGCCGCGATAGCGGAATGAGGCCGAGCGAGATCGCACCGCGAGCAGCCGCCAACGCGACAGCTCGGTGATGATGTCCTCGGTAATCCCGTCGCTGAAATAGTCCTGCGCGGGATCGCCGCTCAGGTTGAGAAAGGGCATGACGGCGATCGACGGCCTGTCGGGGGACTTCGATGCGCTGCTCGCCGGCACGGCTGCCGGCGAATCCACCCATGGCGATACCGGCGCGATCAGCCGGTAGCCTCGGCGTACGACGTTCGCGATATATTTGGGGGTCTTCGGGTCGTCGCCCAGCGTGCGTCGTAGCGCGGCCACTGCGGCATACACCGAATCCGGACTGACGATCACGTCCTTCCAGACCAGATCAAGCAGCTCGTCGACGCTCACTACCTCACCCGCGCGCTCGGCGAGGCACATCAGCAGTTGCATTGCCTTGGGTTCGAGTTTGATCGTATTTCCGGCTCTGCGGATCTCGTCCAGCGCCGGGTCCACGCACAGGTCAGCGATCCGTAGCGAGGGACGAGTTGCCGAGCTGATTTGTGACATGGTTGAAGAACCTGCCTTTGCCGACGCCCTTCTCGACTCCCTCACGATTGTACACAAGCCTAGGGAATCCCTAGGTCACTTTCATACCGCTATCAGGACTTCGGACCCTGCGCAGGAGCACTGTTGCTCGCAAGGCCGGCGGGGACAAATCGACGCAACCGACGGCCAGAGACTCGAACGATTTAACCGACACCTTAGGAGAGCACCATGAACACGATGACCACTTCGACCCGATCCACCCGCGGCATGATCGTAGCCGCGATCCTCACTTCACTCATCTCGAGCTTCAGCACTGTATGCAACGCGGCTGAACCCAC
>Ga0210387_10004600_pt1 | contig 10564 bp, 7 predicted proteins | sample IncBWC7OmetaG_FD_160108 | JGI IMG/M metagenome (GOLD analysis project Ga0210387, IMG submission 160108) | Forest soil microbial communities from Barre Woods Harvard Forest LTER site, Petersham, Massachusetts, United States - Inc-BW-C-7-O ...
AGCTTTACTGAATTGGATTACACATGTGCAGATACATACCCACTGCAGATAAGTAAAATTCAAAATACAATCAGAGATGTCTTCAGCATATAAAGAAACCAAGTATGCACATTCTGAAAAAAAAAAATAGAACTCAGAATATTGACAGTGAAGGTTATGTATATATTGTATTACATACCCCCTAAGCAGAAAATAGGGTCTGGACCATCAGCAAATAATATAACAGCCATAAAATGTACTGACAATCTGAAAGTGGCAAATACCACAATGCCATCAGTAGGGGACTTTCAAGCATGAAACCAGTTCACACACATACTGGGAGTAGGAAAATGCCACAAGACCATCAGCAAGAGGATGTGCAACCATGAAACAGGTTCACTTACTCTCTGAGAGTATGAAAATGGCACAAGACCATCAGCAAAAGGATCTGTAGCCATGAAGCAGGTTCACTTGCTCCCTGAGAGCAAGAAAATGTGACAACACCATCAACAAGAAAACCTGCAACTATGAAACAGGTTCACTCACTGACTGTGAGCAGGCAAATGCCACAAAACCATCAGAAGGAGGACCTGCAGTCATGAAGCAGGTCCACTTACTTCCTGGGAACAGAAAAATGCCACAACACCATCAGCGAGAGGACCTGCAGCTATGAAACAGGTTCATTTACTCCCTGAGAGCAGGAAAATGCCACAAGACCATCAGAAAGAAGACCTGCAGCTATGAAACAGGTTCACTTACATACTGAGTGCAGGAATATGCCACAAGACCATCAGCAAGAGAATATGCAACCATGAAACTGGTTCACTTACAAACTGAGAGCAGGAAAATATGACAAGACCATGAGCAAAGGACCTGCAACCATGAAACAGGTTTGCTTACTCCCTAATAGCAGGAAAATATGACTAGGCCATCAGCAAGAGGATCTAAAACAATAAAATGTGTTCACTTACTTCCTAAGAGCAGACAAATGTCACAAGACCATCAGCAAGAGGACATGCAACCATGAAACAGGTTCACTTACTCCCTGAGAGCATGAAAATGCCATGGGGACCATTGGCAAAACAGCTGGCAGCTATGGAACAGGTTCACTTACATACTGAGAGCAGGCAGATGTAATCAGACAATCAGCAAAGGGACATGCAACTATGGAACAGGTTCACTTACATACTAGGAGCAGGCAAATGCCACAAGACCATCAGCAAGAGGACATGCAACCATGAAACAGGTTCACTTACTCCCTGAGGGCAGGAAAATGCCACAAGACCATCAGGAGGAAAACATGCAGCCATGAAACAGGTTCACTTACATACTGAGCACAAGCAAATGCCACAAGAACATCAGCAAGACAACCTGTAAATGTGGAACAGGTTTACTTACATACTAAGAGCAGGCAAATGCCACAAGACCATGAGCAAGAGGACCTGCTACCATGGAACTGGTTCACTTACTCTCTGGAAGCAGGAAAATGCCACAAGACCATGAGCAAGAGGACCTGCAGCCATGACATTGGTTCACTTACTTCCTGAGAGCAGGCAAATTCCACAAGACCATCAGTAAGAGAACTGGCAGCCATAAAACATGTTCACTTACTCTCTGAGAGCAGGAATATGCCACAATACCATCAGCAAGAGGACCAGCAGGCATGAAACAGATTCACTTACTTCCTGAGATTAGTCAAATGTGACAAGACCATCAGCAAGATGACCTGCAGCCATGGAGCAGATTCACTTACATACTGACAGCAAGAAAATGAAACAAGACCATCAGCAAGAAAACCAGCAGCCATGAAGCAGGTTCACTCACTTCCTGAATGTAGGAAAATGCCACAAGCCCATTAGCAAAAGAACCAGCAGCCATGAAGCAGGTTCACTTACTTCCTGAAAGCAGGCAAATGCCAAAAGACCATCAGCAAGAAATTGACAGCCATGAAACAGGTTCACTTACTCCCTGAGAGCAGTCAAATGCCACAAAATCATCAGCAAGATAATATACAACCATGGAATAAATTAAATTCACTTACTGACTAAAAGAAGGAGAATGCCATAAAACCATCAGCAAAAGGCCCTGCAGTCATGAAACAAGTTCACTTACATACTGAGAGCAGGACAACACCATAAGCTCATCAGCAAGAGAATTGGTGGCCATGGAACAGGTTCACTTACTAACTGAGAGCAGGCAAATGCCACAAACCATCAACAAGAGGATATGCAACTATGGAACAGATTCACTTACTGACTAAGAGAAGGAGAATGCCACAAGACCATTGGTGAAAGGCCCTGCAGCCATGAAACAAGTTCACTTACATACTGAGTGAGACAACACCACAAGCCCATCAGCAAGAGAACTGGCAGCCATGGAACAGGTTCACTTACTGACTGAGACCACAAGACCATCAGCAAAAGAATGAGCAACTATTGAAGTGCACAGGTAACCCCTGGACATTTTTGGCTGGTCCCATACCCAAATCCATGGCAGGCTTTACCTGTGAACCCATGGGTTTTCCAGTCAAAACAACACCTACATCATCCAAAATGGTCAAGTATTCAGTAGGTTATGAGGAAAACAATCAAATTGATCATAAACCCCTCAATTTTGGATGATACAGGACTCATTTTGAAGCTCACAGATACAGGAATCCATACCTGTACCTAGACAAAAACCAGCCCCAAAACCCATGCAATACACTACCAGCAGCTGTGAAACAGATCACTTACTCCCTGAGAGCAGGAAATTGTGACAAGACCATCAGCAAGAGAACCTGCAACCATACAAAATATTCACTTACTAACTGAAAGCAGGCAAATGCCACAAGACCATCAGCAAGAAGACTTGCAGCTATGGAACAGGTTCACTTACTCCCTGAGGCTAGACAAACACCACAAGCCCATCAGCAAGAGAACCAGCAGCCATGGAACAGATTCACTTACTCCCTGAAAGCAGACAAATGCCACAAGACCATCAGCAAGAGGACCTGCAGTTATGAAATAAATTAACTTACTCCCTGTGAGTAGGAAAATGCCAAAAGCCTATCAGCAAGAGAACTGGCAGCCATGGAACAGGTTCACTTACTGACTGAGATAAGGAACATGTCAGAAGACCATCAATAAGAGGACATGCAGCCATGAAACAAGTTCACTTACTCTCTGAGAGCAGGAAAATGCCATAAGACCATCAGCAAGAGAACTGGCAGCCATGAAATGGGTTAACTTACTCTCTGAAAGCAGGAAAATCTGACAAGACCATCAGCAAGAGAACCTGCAGCAGAACAGGTTCACTGACCTACTGGGAGCAGGCAAATGCCACAATACCATCAGCAAGAAAACCCACAGCCATGGAACAGGTTCACTTACTCCCTAAATCAGGAAAATGCCACAAGACCATCAGCCAGATAATCTAGCAGCCATGGAACAGTTTTACTTACATACTGAGAGCACGAACATGCTACAAGCTAATTAGCAAGAGGACCTGTAACCATGACACAGGTTCACTTACTCCCTGAAAGCAGGTAAATGCCACAAAACCATCAGCAAAGGCCCTGCAGCCATGAAACAAGTCCACTTACTTCCTGAGAGCAGAAAAACACCACAAGCCCATCAACCAGAGAACTGGCAGCCATGGAACAGGTTCACTTACTGACTGAGAGAAGGAGAATGCCACAAGACCATTAACAAGAGGACCTGCAGCCATGAAACAAGTTCACTTACTCCCTGAGAGCAGGAAAATGCCACAAGACCATTAGCAAGAGATTGGCAGCCATGAAACAGGTTCACTTACTTTCTGAGAGCAGGAAAATCCACATGACCATCAACAAGAGGACAGGGAAACATGAAACAGATTCACTTACTGACTGAGAGCAGGCAAATGCCACAGGACCATTAGCAAGAGGACCTACAGTTATGAAACAGGTTCACTTACTCTCTGAGAGCAGGAAAATGCCACAAGACCATCAGCAAGAGGACCTGCAGCTATGCAACATGTTCACTTACTCCCTGTGAGCAGCAAAATGTCACAAGACCATTAGCAGGACAACCAGCAACCATGGAACAGGTTCACTTACATACTGAGATCAGGAAAATGCCAGAAGACCATCAGCAAGAAAACCTGTAGCCATGGAACAGGTTCACTTACATACTGAATGCACACAAATACCACAAGACCATCAGCCAGAGGATCTGCAGCAGTGAAACAGGTTCACCTACTGACTGAAAGCAGGCAAATGCCACAAGACCATCAACAAGAGGACATGCGACCATGACACAGGTCCACTTACTCCCTGAAAGCAGGAAAATGTCATAAGACTATAAGCAAGAGAACCTGCAGCCATTAAACAGGTTCACTTACATACTAAGAGAAGGAAAATGCCACAAGACCATCAGCAAGAAAATTGGCAGTCATGGAACAGGCTCACTCACAAACTGAGAGCAGGCAAGTGCCACAAAACCATGAGCAAGAGGACCTGCAGTCGTGAAACAGGGTCACTTACTCTCTGACAGCAGACAAATGCCACAAGACTGTCAGCAAGAGGACCTGCAATTATTAAACAGGTTCACTTACTCCCTGAGAGCAGGACAATGCCAAAAGACCATTAGCAAAGGAACCTGCAGCTATGAAACAGGTTTACTTACTTTCTGAGACAGAAAAATCCACATGACCATCAACAAGAGGACAGGGAAACACGAAACAGATTCACTTACTCTCTGAGAGCACAAACATGCCACAAGACCATCAGCAAGAGGACCTGCAAGTATTAAACAGGTTCACTTACTCTCTGAGTGCAGCACAATGCCATAAGACCATCAACAAGAGGATCTGCAGCCATGCAATAGGTTCACTCACTGACTGAGAGCAGGAAAATCATCAGCACAAGGATTGGCAACCATAAATCAGGTTCACTTACTCCCTGAGAGCACAAAAATGCCACCAGACCATCAGCAAGAGGACTGGCAGCTAAGAAACAGGTTCACTTACAAACTGAGATCAGGCAAATACCATGAGACCATCAGCAAGAGGACCTGCAGCTATAAAATATGTTCACTTACTCTCTGAGCAGGCACACATACAATGATCAGTCAGAGGATTTCCAGCTATATATCACAGAATAACTTACATCCTGGTATCAGGAAAATGCCAATGACACTCAGCACATGATCTTCTAATTATTGTAGCAGACCACCTACCTCCTACAGGTAGAATATATATATTTCAGCATCAGTGCACAATTGATGGTTTGCATGATATAAACACAAACCAGCTGAGCAAAAGTGAGAATGAGAAATCATTGGTTGATATTGAATTACTACAGAATGCACATACATTCTAAATTTATATGAATTCCTAAGTCAATCTCAAATTAAGATATTCTCAACAACACACATACTTGAACAACTTTCTGCATCTCCTTGAGACTTTTCACCACAGCTTGCCATTGATGTAACTCCTATATAATAAATATAGATTAATGAAAACTGCCTTATTCCACAAACAATAGGCCTACTGTCAGTTTTTCAAGTGCAAGGCAGCAGTCTTTGTTAACAGTTTTCAAAGTGTCAAAATTGCCAAATCTGTAGAACCAGAGCTTCAGGTGGCACTGCTGCATCTTTATTATAACAGCTACCATCCAGTCTCGAAGGCTGGACTCAATGTAACCATCATTTCTCTCATACAACAACACCAATGAAAAATGGTGACACCAGTTCTGCCAAGCATAGTCAAGATGCTTCCTGCCTCCTGTGTTATTCTCTGTATCTGCAGTGGTGAGCTTTAGGCAGTCAACCAGGATGGAAATGTGGTGCTTCATGGCATCTAAAAAATAATTCCCTGCGCGGTCATAATCTGTGAGGAAGTCCTGCAATGAGGCATGATATGGTCGGATGGTCCCATATTTATCTACATTGGGAATCACAAGGATGGACTGGCATCCACGCAATGCTAGTCGGACACCCCCTGATTGTAGCTGAAGAAATTGTTCAAGTTCATGGACAGTAAGAATTGGGCGAAGAAACATGATGGCACCAATAACACGTTCAAAGTGATTGAACTTTCGAGCCTCGGATAGAACTTGGCCATAAAGGGGATCAAGACCAGTATGCGTACTCATCGCAACCTGTAGTTTTTGTTGGGGAAGACCATTTCGGTCAGCGACGAATTTCACAACTGTCGACACGTAGATGAATAAGCCCTCCGATCGGTCGACAAGCACTTCGAGGTCTCGTTGTGACGGCCAGGGTCTCGGCACATCTCGCATAAGATCCTTCTGCATTTCACATATTTTCGAGAGGCCGGATCGTAAGAATTTGCGAACATCATCACGAGCACTGAAATCCCGCAGAGCCAAACGGTATGTCTTTCCTCGAATCGGGGATGATTCGAACGTCTGTTGAATATGGGGCTCAGGTCGGCTCGCAAAGAGAACCCGAAATGGAAGCTGATATGTAGTAGTAGCAATAACAAGAAGTCGAATGAGCGCCTGTAAGAGCCCTGCGTCACCGCCACATTCATCGAGCCCATCTATAACAATGATTGGCGAGGGGGTGGGTCTAATGATGGTCAAGATAGTGTCGACGATGAGTTTCCCCATCTGATCTCCAAGTCGTTGGGAGGGGATAGACGGATCAGCTGCGAGAGCACTTTGCATCGACGTTTGCGTCGCCGGCATGAACGAGGCGAGCTGATATGCGAACGTGGGGAAAAACTTGGAAGTATCGCTGCGATCTGGCTTCCCTCTCGAGAAAAAAAAACTGAAGGCAAGCTGCTTCTTGTCGGCACATTGCTCTGCGATGGTGTGGGAAATCGTCGACTTTCCCGAGCCAGCAGGCCCCTCAAGCCAGCATATCGGGTAGCTATGACTCCCCTCTACCCAAGTAGAAATTCTGTGTATGACGTCCCTGCGAGTACCCTCCTGACATGTAGATGCATGCTCGGACTCGCGCTCGCCTGAATTATAAGCGGCGCTGAAGGCGGTATGTTGTTTTAAGATGTCAAAAACAGACGCTGGTTTCAATCGGTCACTACCAGATAAGCATGCGCATGAATAAGCACTCACGAGGGTTGTAGTTGATCTGATCGCGTCCAACGTAGTTGAACTGACTGTAGGGAGCATTCACTTGCGTAGGGGGGAATGACATTCTGAACGTGATGGGCAGGGAGGCACGATGTTGTTGCAATGAGTATAATAGTTTGTTAACGTTGATTCAGAGGGCAGTTGGAAAGTAAAGATTAACTGTCGAGCTTGCTTGGTGCGTTCAAGTGCAAGTTGTTATCGATTTGTTATCGATGGGAGTGAGTCCCGGGATTGGTCCGGCGGACCAGAATACTGCAAGACTATGATGACGGGTTTGGTCAACGGAGAACGCTCATTTGGCACAGGACGTACGGTGCTGCATTGGCAATTGCAGGAGGCGTGCAAATACTAGATGTATCGATATCATGTTCAAGCAACTTCGCCATACCGAATCTCGATTGAGACACTCACCTCGTCCACTACATAGTACATATACTACCATGTCTCTCTCGCTTTCGCCAAATGGTGTTGGAGGGTCAGACACAACTTGACCTTTCTCCGCTCCCCAATCGCCTCAGTCTTCTCCGTCCCCACACCCAGTCGCGACTTCGTGTCATTAAGTAATAGATTTTCATTCTACACATCAAACTCCGCTATCTCCCTCAATATCTTGCGGCCTCAGGCTACCCTATCGCATATTAGGCGGGTTTACAATCCTCCTCCTCTGTCCCCCTATTCATAAACAACGCGATAAGGAGTTCGAAGCACAAGCTTGACCGTTAAGGGATGTGGTGTTTGAGCTGAGCATACGAGATGCTTGTACTGCTGGCTCAGCGGCGTTGGTAGCAGAGGAAGATGCTAATGGGTAGCTGCCCCCTCTGCCTCCAAATACTTTACCTAACCGTATTCACCGCCTGGTGATGTATGCCGATGCCGTCGCCTTCAAACTCAGGCTCCGTTACTGGGAGCGGGAAGAAAATGTGGAGTTCGGAAGAAGTTCGACCTTGAGGAGGTTGTGTTGCAGGAAACCGAGAGAGACAGGGATCGTGGACCCGGTATGTTTTTTCTTTCTCTTTCCTCTCGTCCATATCCCTCCCTTTGTCCTTCTTCCTATCTTTTGTGTCACATTGCCATCGATATCACGGGATACTGATCAAACCTACAACAGGCATCTACCCCGACTGCGAATATAATCCAGCACCTGGCCTCCTTCCTTCTCTGCCCCCTCTCCACCCCCATCACAAAATCACACGGCGGCGGCTGGTTTTTGTTTCCTCCATGCGGATGATGGAGGAGCGATGATGGATTCGCATCCAAGATCGGTGAAAGAGCTTCAGGTTGGCGCAAATTATCTTCCGTCGTCGGCTCAGGGGGAGGGGTGGAGATAGGCGGGGAGTGGCGGCAGGAAGAGGCTTTTCTCGATGCATCTGGAATCGTCCGCAGAGGCGAGGCATGTGTCATATGCAGGTTTTGGTATGGGTGAATGTGAGGAAGTTTAGTTTGTTAGGGCGGCATACGCCGCAGGCGAAGAGCTGACCTTGGGAGGAGGCGATACTTTGTATTTCCATGGCTATGGCGATGGCGACGGTGACTGGTGGATTCATGGTGCCATTTATTGTGGATGGACAGCGCGTTCAGCAGAGGGTGTGGAGTAGAGATAGACACTGAGAAAGAGATGCATGTCAGCTAAGTGAAGACGCCTTCGCGTTCGCGGATTCTTTTGTCTCCTATTGAGCGACTTCACCTCTTCGCGTCGTGAGCATCAATGTGGCGAAAACGGTCCTTCCGGAGAGTATTGGCAGCGACGAGATCTCCCTACTTCCTCATCTACGACCTACCTCGCTTCCTCTGTTACCATGTCCAGATGAAATTAGTTCCTCTCCCTCGACTTCGGCTGGGAATTTATACGGAAAAGGATTTCTGCTGGCAGATGGTATATCCCTCTCCCCTCAATCCAACCATTTCTTACCGACCTGTTCAACACATATTCCACTTCATAAACTGCTCCGTCCTGTTCGCCGTGATCGGCACATAAGCGTCCCATTCCCTTCTTCCTTCCTCCCCAACTACCCAAAACTACCCTTTTCGCGATGGCCCTAGATATAACCGTGTACGTCTGTCCTTTTCCCCACTCCCTTCCCTCTTTCCGACTCTTAAAGCGAAATAAACCTCACCTATCCCGCTGATTGTAGCCTGTCACGCCATCCACCGCCTCTCCAATTTCACTAGTCCAGACCCCAAAGTTTGTACGTACCAAATTCTCCTCTCCCCCTGTTTAGGTCAACATATCATGTTGTGCTCACCCCTCAATCATACGTATACTCATGTGCATACGTCCTCTAGCGTTCAACAACAGCCTCAGAGACCCAATGCCACGCCCGAACTAACACGCGGCTTAATCCCCATGGCTTCTACCAATGTCGACAAAGCCAGGATTCATGTCCAGGTACGTTCCATTCCCATGCCTCGTCCGTTATTCCCCTGCATGTTTTGCAGATGGAAACATTGATCCACTTCGAAGAACCACTAATCGCAAGATCAAGTACCTCCACTACTGCGCTGAAAAGTTCTTTGCCTCCCTCTTATATCACTAAATCTGCGAATGGGAGCAAGAAAGCTGTTGATTTGGATTTCTATTGTATTGTTCAAGCCAGGTAGAAAGCATTGATTGGATTATCGCGCGTCGTGGAGTCTGCAAGATGTTGTGTGATTGGGGGTTGGGGTGAAGGGATTTTAGAGCGGAATCATTCTTCGGAGACACATGTGGAGATATTGCAGACTTATCATCACTTACACCATTGCTTCGATTGTTGGTCCGAATTATACGTTCCTCTTATCACCCTTCATCACCCTACCTTATGTGCCCTTTGGATTCGAATGCCTACACATAGTATTCTATCCAACATGAGTCGAAATCGATCAAGCGTAGTTTAATATATAGGGCCAAGGTTTAGGATCGGAAAACGAATAGGAATGGTCATCGTTATCGTCCTGCTCAAACAGAACTGGAAAATAATTTGTTGGTGGTACTCACAAGCCTAACACGCACAGCAGTAACAACACCCCTTTCCCACCCACAACAGGCTGTCGACCAGAACTTCTGCCGCACAACCGCAGCCACTTCACGAAATTCCAGCGACCGAATAAGTGCTGCCAGAGTCACGTTGAACTCGAATTCGAATTCTGCTGTCCATTGGTTGCCAACTATTTTCGGCTCAGAAACGAGGTGTATACACAGGAGAGGAGAGAACGCACGGAGTCGCCACCTACGATTCCGTGGATCGCAAAATGTCAAGAGGCAACGCCACCTTGTGGGAGTTCAGTATTCACTAGGGGTGACCCAGTGGCGGGCTTAAAAAAGGGCCGCAGACGGAGGGACTTGTGTTTATGGTAATGGGTAGGGTGTGGACAATCTGTGTGCATGAGTTGTTTGTTGGTTAGCGACAGGTGGGAATGAATGGAGTTTCGGGTGGGAAGGAAGGATTATGGGGATGGTGGGAGAGACAGACTTACCTGTCCCACGGACCTTCAAACTCCTGATGAGTTTCTCATCCTTCCTGAGGA
>Ga0210387_10004603_pt1 | contig 10561 bp, 11 predicted proteins | sample IncBWC7OmetaG_FD_160108 | JGI IMG/M metagenome (GOLD analysis project Ga0210387, IMG submission 160108) | Forest soil microbial communities from Barre Woods Harvard Forest LTER site, Petersham, Massachusetts, United States - Inc-BW-C-7-O ...
CTAACTGTCACCGTCTTCGTCATCGTTGCGCGCTTCACGTCTTTCGTCATACCCCTTCCCCGGCAGTGGGCTCTGCTCGTCGTTCGCGTCGCGGGAAGTTGGTTTGCCGCCAGCGGCTTGCTCATGTTGGCTGGGCTCTACGCGGACCGCGGACGGAGACTGTACTGATCGAGGGAAACGCCGCCGTCCATCTTCCCTCCGAGTGATGGCACGTGAAAGCCGCCAGCGGGTGCAATCAGCATCGGAGTTCTTGTTGCAACATGCATTCATTAAACCAAGTCTTCGCTGTCATTTTTGTGCTTTGGCCATATAGTTCCATCGTCGGCCAATACGGCCGTGCGGCTCGGTTCTGGCAGCCGTCGGAGCAGCTGTTGCATCTGCTGAGGGTACGGCACCGTGCACCGTTTCTTAGGCTCACGCCCGCCGATTTGAATGCCGTGAGCGGTATTGCGCTCAAAATACCCGGACTCGACGGCGGCGTGAAGCACACCTTGCAATCGTGACCCGAATGCTGTTTAACGCAGCGAGCGGGCCTCACGTCGCGAGAGATCCGCTATCGGTCCGAGTACGCGAGAACTCACCAGATATTGTGTTTCATTCCGAACTCTCGATTGAAACACTTACACGGAATCACGGCAGTATGGATTCGGCAGAAAGAACTCTGTCTGTGATAGGCCATACGCCACGCCCGAGAACTGCAGGTCTTCATTCGTGAAATTCCTGCCGTCAGCTCTGACAAAACTGGTCGGTTGCTCTAATGTCAGAACTGGAAGTGGTGCCCGTTCGTCCGGATGCATCCTGATTGTGTCAACGAGGAAAGGCACGAGACTTCCCCCGCCCGTGATGACCACCTTATGCTGACGCCACGCGATCAGTTCCAGTGAGTTGCTGCTCAGTTTCGTATACGCTTGCTCCCACGCCTTGCGGTAAGAATCGTAAATCTGATCACTAACTGCGAATAACGCTTCGCGGATCTTCGCATTCGCCTGCAGGATCGCCGACTCGGATCCTCGAAGCATTACGAAATCGCCCTTCAGAGCTTGGCATTCTGCTATGGCGCGGTTCACCTTATCCATACCAACGGGGACTGCAGCTGCACCGAAAGGCGCCAGGCTCCTCTTTATCGTTTGCAACTTCCCGAAGATGCGAAACAGGTTTGTGTGAGTCGTGCCTGCACCTACATCCACCCTTGCGTATGGGCCCATGCCGACTGAGGGGGAATGCAACACCAACCACAGTGCAGCTTCTCCTTCACAGCGGATCCATTTGCGTGCTTCCTCTTCGGGGAGTGGTGACAATACGAGAGGATGTTTTTCTAGGAGTCGGCGCGCCTGCTCGATAGACACCTCGGAATCAAGAAGTCCCTCATGGCAATAAAACGACCACGCTCGACGGGCAATGCCAAGGAATGTAGACCTTAGTTCTTTGTCATTGAGGAAGTCCATCGGCACGCCCATCTTCATGTCAAGCTCTACGCCGTCCATGTGTTCCTTGAACTGCGCTGCAACGGCCTGGTGGCCCTTGGAGATCAAAAACCATACGGTCAGCGCGGCAAGATCGGCAGCACTGAATCCTTCGGGCAGTTTTGTCGTCCCGCCGACGTGATACGCTGGATTAGAGGTGACCTCAGCCGCAACTCGCATCTTGAGGCTTTCATAGGAGTCACAGGCCGTGGCGGGTAGAGTGTCGTGGTCATGGCCAAAGAGAAGCGCTGTTGCAGTCGCGCAAACTCGCGACGGGATTCGCGCAGATCCGTTATACAGAACGAGTACGCAACTCGCCCCGCCTGACGGGTCACAATTGCGAAACACAATCTTGGACGTACTCACCCCATAGTCGATTCCTAGACGGACCCGCCGCCTTGGCGTCGGTCTATTGCGTTTCCAGAGTCTCCACGAAGCCCAGGGAAGTCTATACATTTCCAATCGCCCTCGGCTCTGACTTTGTTTGTGCCCCGCCGCCGGGTCGCCATAGCCGATAACCCGATTCTCACATTGTTGCCAAGTCTCGGTAAACGCCAGCTTTACCGGATGCGCGTTCCCGCTAACCGACGAAGTGGGTCCCGGTTCCCAAATCGACTTCGCAGGCACTTGAACCAGCTAGACCTCATGGCCAGAACAAAGGGCTTCGGTTCTTTTTTGCTTTCCTGAAAATTTCCGTAAATGTCTTCGTCGGCGTCGAAGGTTCTGACCAACATGCTGAACCGCTGGCAGTAGGTCAGCCATGATTGGCAAAATGTTAAAAGGCACAAGCGGCAGAACCGTGAGGCCGAAAGTGCCGAGGGACCAACCAGGGGCGGACTGCTCCGTATCAGCGAGGAACCAGGGTAATGTCCGAGGAGCGAAGGGAGCAGGTCACTCGCGTCGGGATCTACCAGAGTCAACGGGCTACTGGAGTCCGGAATCTGTGAGCGGCTCGGGGTGAAACTCCCCGGGCCTACTCGGCCAGGTAAGTGGGCTTAGTTTCAGTGGACTTCTCGACGCGCAACTCAATGAGGCAAGTTAGGCTACCACAGCTTCCACGATCGAGTACGCACTTGAGGTTGGGATAACTCGAGTGAGCTGCCACCCTGAGTCGGCGAATAGGTGCGCAAACTCATCAGGGGTGCGCTCGCGCCCGCCGGTAAGCACCATCATGTTGATATCGAGATGGTTGCCGAAATGCTCGCCATTGCCTGCTGCCCAAGCGCTTGCATTGGGTAAAACGGTCTCAACCACTAGTAGCTTCGCCGTGCCGGGTGCGGCTTTCCGAATCTGCTGGAGAATCTGTCGCGACTGCTCATCGGCCCAATCGTGCAGCACCTCCATTAGGAGGTAGGCGTCGCAACGTGGTAGCGGCCCGCGGAAGAAGTCGCCCCCTTGCGAAATCAATCGACTGGCAATTGTCTCGTCGACCTCCGCACGCTCGGCAACATGCGGTTGGTCAAAGAGAACACCGCACGATTTCGGTGCCGACTCGAGAACGGCCGCGAGCAAATGTCCCAGACCGCCGCCGATGTCCCCAATCGTGCCGAAGATGGAGAAATCGTACGCTGCAATGACTGGCGGAATAGCGCTTTGCGCCTTCGACCTCATACCCGTATTGAAGATCTCCGCCTCCTGTGGATGCTCTTTGAAATACGCAAAGATGTTGCTGACTGCGGGCTTGCCGCTGCGCACTACCTGCTCGAGTGCTCCCCAGCTCTCCCACAACACGGGAAGGCCCACAAGCCGTACATAGGCACGCATTGATTGCGGGTGATCGCTGCGCAGCGCACGAGAGAGCACGTTGTGCGCGTATTTGCCGTCGCGCAGGTCGAAGACGCCATGCGAAGCAAGCAGGCGCAATACGCGATCTAACGCGTCAGCTTCAGCTCCGACCCCCTTGGCAAGATCGGCCGCCGACTGTGGCTCCTGATCCAGTGCGTCTGCAATTGCGAGATCCGCCACGACGTGCAAGGCTCGCGGCAACCAGTACCCGGCAGAGATCTCAACCAGCCTCATGATCGATTCGGTCTGTGCTTTGGTCTCGCGGTTTCGAACCGAAGAAGGAGATTGTTCCATAGGCACCTCAAGTCAGCGCCAAACATACTACTACTAACGCAGCAAAAGACATTGCCTGAACGCGTACCCGTCCATCATGTGGGTACCAGGCCCCACTGCTGCAGTAAGCCGACTGCCCTAAACAGCGGGCCTACCGGGGCGCCTGAAAAGCAAAGAGAACAGGAGTTCCTCGCTTCGCTGTGGATGACGGTTGCTTGCTTGAGAGTGTGTGGCTCGGTGCATTTGGAACGGGCTGGCTATGGATTGTACTTGTCGAGCCAGGCTTTGACTTCGGTGAAGATGTCGCGGCGCTGTTCGGCAAGCCGCGGGAAATGGGGCGAACCCGGATAGGTGACCATGCGGACGGTTTTGCCGCGCTCGGCGAGGAGAACGAAAAATTCGCGGCCCTGGAAACTGGGAACTCGAATGTCAGACTCGCCGTGGAGAATCAGCAGCGGCGTAGTGACCTGGTCCGCGTACATGACGGCGGAAAATACCAGGAAAGGCTCGGCACTCTTTTCCTGAAGGCGCATGTCGTAATCGACCTGGCTTATGTCGCTGGTGGGAATAAAGCTGAGCCAATCGGTGATGCCCGCTCCTTCGATGGCAGCTTTGTAGCGGTCCGTTTGCGTGACGGTCCAGGAAGTCATGAAGCCACCGGCGCTCCAGCCGAAGATGGTTTGGCGGTTGGGATCGGCCCAGCCCTGCGCTACGGCGAAATCGGTGGCGCTGTCGACGTCGCTGTAGGCGCGGTCGCCAAAATGTTGATAGATGGCCTGGAGGAACTCAGTGCCGTAGCCTGTTGAGCCGCGATATTGCGGTTGCAGAACGACGTAGCCAAAGCCAGCGATCATGCGAGCGAAGAAATCGAACTCCAGCGTGTCATTCCCTTCCGGACCACCGTGAGGCAGGACGAGAAAAGGATAGTGCTTCCCTACTGCGTAATTCGCGGGAAGTGTGAGAAGGCCTTCGAGTTTTGTGCCGTCCTTGGCGATCCAGTTCACGATGCGGACTTCGCCGAGAGCGACTTTGGCGAGAGTGTCATCGCCTTCGTGAGTGATTTTTTGAAGTTCGGTGCCACGGGCGACGGCGACATTTTGGGAGTGGTTTGGATCGCCGACCGTGAAGGCGAACACCTCTGGCGCGGAAACAAAGGGCGATTCCGCAGGCGGCGAGGAGACGATACCCCCGGACCAGCGATAGGCTGATGACACTTTCCCGTCGCGGTACGAATAGACCTCAGTAATGGTGCCTTTGTGCATGTCCAGCCAAACCGTGCCCCGAGGATCGTTGCTCACACTGAGGATGCTGCCTTCGAGTTTCGGAGTTTGATCCTGAGGCGTGCCGCCAGAAATGGGGACAGTCCATAGATGATCCGGAGTGAGAACATCGGTGGTGGTGCTCGCAAAAGCCAGGTCCTTTCCTCCGTCGGCCCAGGCGATGCCAGAAATGGAATTGGGAATTTCGGCGAGCTTGCGGGAGCCAATGGAATTGCAGACCCAAAGGAAAGAACGAATATCGTGATGACCGATTTTTTGAAACGAGGTGACGATCGCAAGTTGCGAGCTATCAGCAGACCAGGCCAGACCCGAAACGTCTTTCAGCTCGGGACACCACCACGAACCTTCAGAGCCATCTACGCTAGCGACGTAGACGCTGTTGACGTTGTTTTCCGCGACGTGGCGCACTTCCGCGAATGGATCGGCCGGACGCGGGTTGGCGGTGAAGGCGAATTTGGTGCCGTCGGGAGAGATGGTGGTACCGCGGATGCCGTTGGGAAGAGCGATGATGCGCGTGGGTTTGCCACCGGTGATCGGAATAATTCCCAGTTGACCCTTCTTATCGACTTCGTAGGTGCCGTAAAGCGATGTGCCTTCCCTTGTGAAACCCGCCGGCTCAAACGACTCGGGCAGGTCTAGCTTACGAACATTTTCTCCGGAGGTATCAACGAGGCGCCACTCATGCTTCGTCGGACCTTTGTCGCCTTCGTAGCTGACCACGTACAGAATGGTTTTTCCATCAGGGGAGACGGACAGGGGCGCGGCGCGATGGAGAACGGAAGAGTCCTCCCAGGTGAAGGGATGTTTGTCCTCCGCTACTACGAATTGAGGTATGCCGATGGCGACGCAAAAACTGCAGGCTGCAAAGGTGATGAAAAAACGGCCAAAAGTGGGTCGATTCATGCGCTGCATTCTATATAAACCGAAGAGAAATAGAAATGCAGGTGTGGTATGGGAAGCATTTATTGAAGTATGTTGCCCGTCTTGAGGCAGGGAGAATCGAATGAGAATACATCATACGCAAATCGAATTGAACTCTTGCTTCGCCTAAATTACGCAAACTCAAAAACTCGGATAGCCGACCGCCGCGCGATCGCGATAGCGAATGCCTGTCTGGCATATCGCGCGAAATACTATCAGTAACCGGCGGAGCTTAAAGACTTGGTGCCCGCATTCCTGCCTTCCGTTCCTGTCGCAAAATGGGGCGGCGAACATTCAGATACTCCAGGGCGCTGGACCCAGATCGTGGGCCGATGCTGTATTATGCAGCGGTGCCGCTGTTTGGACGACGGTTCTATCACATGGATTCTGGAGGGTGGAGATATCTTGATTGATGTCCTTAAACTTTCAGACAACCTCGCTAAACCACATGTACGACTAGCGGGCACATCAGGACTTGACCCCAGTCGCGAGCACGGACTGCTGCCGCCGTCGAACATTATTGGGGCATCCACTCCCGCGAATTCGCTTGTCGGACATGTGGGATTTTAGCCGATTTGTTGGTTGTTGAGCCTTCACCTGCATCTTTGCGAAGAGCGTTTCGTTTGGTCTAAGCAAGTTGCGCTGGCGTGCCCAGTCATCGAGCCGTTCGAGTCTTTGGCGAAGAGTAAGGCCTTTCATATCTTCAGTAGCACATACGCCGAGTAGAAAGTACGCTTTGTGGTCATCTTTCGGCCACGCTTCTTTAGGAAATTCTAAACCTGCAGCTTCGCAAACACGTTCTAACCGTTGGAGCAGTTCGTGTTCATGGACGCGATGCGTTGTCATGGTGTCTCTCTTTTTGATTCTCAATGTGAAGTACTACTTTACTCTTCGGATTTCGCGACTCATCAGGCGGTGGGGCGTCGATGGGCGTTGCGCAAATCCGTGCTGTCAATGGTGGCAGTTGCACCGCACCCTGTCGGTCAGTAGAATCTGCCAGCACTCTTCTGTGCTGGACGCAGCCCGACCGCGACGGCGCAAGTAAAGGACTCATGAAAGCCTCGCACAGTAATACGGGGCCCGTTACGCGCGTTCTCATCGTGGAAGACTTCCTGGCTTTTCGATGATTCATCTGCTCGACGCTTGGGGAAAGCCTCGATTTGCGAGTCATCGCAGAAGTGGCCGATGGATTAGAAGCGGTGCAGAAAGCGGCAGAGTTAAAACCAGATTTGATTTTACTGGACATCGGCCTCCCCACAATAAATGGCATCGAAGCTGCTCGACAGATTCGCAAGGTTTCCCCGGAATCCAAAATACTCTTCGTGAGTCAGGAATCTTCTCCTGACGTAGTGGATGAAGCTCTTAGCACGGGGGCATGCGGCTACGTTGTGAAAGCAAAAGCCGCAAGCCAACTACTTGCTGTCGTGGAAGCCGTTATCTCGGGAACACGGTTTTCAACAGCTTTGGGCCAATCGTCTAATTCAATTCGCAGGAGTAGCTTATCCCAACGGCAAGGGACGTAAGCTCGGGTGCTGGCACTGTCGCTTGCAAAAAGCCGCAGTTCAAGCACACTAACAGCTTCGGGAATAACCAGACGCCTGGTTTGTCCAGATTCTCGAGCCCAATGAAATGAATAAGCATCTCAGCGGAAAACTCGGCCTGCTTCGTAGAACCACACAACAGACATGACATGCCCACCTCCCTCAGTGCAGTCTAGCCGCAGCCATCGCAGATTTTCGGCTTCACCGCGACAACTGCCAGCCTGTTCCAGAAGTCGTGCCCCTGAAAGCTCAGCGTCCTTGTTGTCGAAGACTTGCTCGGCCATGAGCTTCGCGGTGCGCTTGTCGGGGAACAATGATTGGCTATTTACATCTCTACACGTCCTCCTGATCGCGAGAGTCTCGCTCGGCCTCGCGATCGGCGTCGCGAATCAGCCCTTGCAGCACTTCGCCGACCTTTTCAAATTCGCTTGACTTGTCGAGAAAGAATTTCGCTCCGACCTGAAGGCACTTCTTCCGGTACGGCGCATAAGGATGGTTCGTCAACACGATGACTGTCGAAATTAGCCGGTCTTTCTTCATGCTCTCGAGCACGTCGATCCCGCTCCCGCCTGGCATTTGCATGTCGAGAATCACCGCATCGGGTCTTAACCTCCGCACGGCCTCCCTGGTTTCCTCAACAGTGCCAACTTGATCGACGACCTCCACACCCCTGACATGCGCCAGCAGCGCCATCAGACGCTGCACAATCACCTCCGAGTCATCCGCGATTAGTACTCTCATAGGTCTGGCGCTAGCATCTTCCTTTCAGGATGCCGGAGACTATCGGTGAAGATGTGATTCTTTCGTCGAATTACTCGTGGCGACGATGTCATTGTTTGTATGACAGCACTGGCGGACGCGAGTATGAAAAGGGGTGAGCCCGACTGCGGCTTCCTCTGACGCAAAGACTGCGGATAGAAGCTGGAAGACGTGTGAAGCGCTGGCCCTAAACCACCAGACGGTTCTCGATCGCGTAACGAATTAATTCTGCGGTGGTGTTCATGTTCATCTTTAGCAAGATCCGAGCGCGATATGTGCTGACCGTCGCGACACTCAAATGGATCTCCTCCGCGATGTCGCCTACGGCTTTGCCTGAGGCAATCATGCGCAGTACCTCAAACTCGCGCTCCGACAGCACCTCATGGGGCGGCCGACCCGTGTCTCTTGTATTCAAATCCATGGCCAGCTTTTCAGCCAGCGTTGGGCTCACGTACCGGCCGCCGGCAAGCACCTTGCGGATCGCGTTGATCAATTCATCGGGCGCTACGTCTTTGCTCATGAAGCCGGAAGCACCCGCCCGCAACATGCGCTTGCCGTACTGGTCCTCGGGATGCATGCTTAGAACTAACACGGGAAGCTTTGGTTGCAGGCGCTTCAGTTCACCCAGGATCTCAACGCCACTCCTCCCTGGCATCGTGATGTCCAGAATGACCAAGTCCCATTTCTGCTTCTTCACCTGTTCGAGAACCTGTTCCCCATTCGCTGCTTCGCCACAGATCGCGTCTTGAAATCCCCGCAACACGATCTCTTTCGCCCCCGCGCGGAGCACGGCGTGGTCATCGGCGACTAGAACTCTGATCATCGTTTCATTCCTTCCAAGTTGCCAGGACCCTGCGGAATCCGCACTAGCACCGAGGTGCCATTTCCAGGGCTGCTCGTGATAGTCAAATCACCTCCGAGCAGTGCGACTCGCTCCCGCATTCCGAGGATTCCAAGCGATCCACCCTTACGAAGTTTTTCCTCGCGTATTCCCCGGCCGTTGTCACGGACCTCCAGCGTAACGTTGCCGTCTTCCGCGGCAAGTCGCGCTTTTACTTCATTCGCGCCTGCATGTCGCGCTATATTCGTTAAGGTCTCCTGAAATATGCGGAAAATGGCCGTGGATTTCTCCTGATCTACGACGATATCGTCCGGCGGAAGTTCCAGGCAGCATTTTGTCCCAGTGCGGGCCCCAAATTCTTCTCCAGCCCATTCAATCGTGGCAACCAGTCCTAAATCATCCAGCATTCCCGGTCTCAGTTCCGTTGCGATTCGACGCACCGTCTGAATCGTTTCATCCACCAACTTCAAAATCGACGGCACTCTGTTTGGTTCTTTTCTTTGCTCTGTTGGCAACTCGCGTACCAACGAGCTCACGTCCAGCTTGATAGCCGTCAAAGCCTGGCCCAGTTGATCGTGAATTTCGCGCGCAACTCTTTTTCTCTCCTCTTCGCGGATGCTCTGCAATCGTGCCGCGAGCGCCCTCAATTGTCCAAGGGATGACTGCAGTTCCTCGGTTTGTTTGGAAATTCCCCGAGCCATCGCAAACGAAAGCGATCCTCCAACCAACAGGATCAGAGCACCAAAGGCCGCCATGATTCCAGTGTAGAACCGCACGTTTCTCGCCGCCAGAGCTTCACCATCCAGCGCCTGCTGACTGGCGACTCTCACAATCTCATCAACGGCTGCGGCATGTCGGTCGTAAAGAGGCTTCAGACGCGAGAGTAGTACACTCTGTGCGTCTTCATGATCGCCCTGCAGGATCAGGGGAATGTACGTCTGCCGTGCGATCTGGAAGTATTGTTCGGCAGACTGGTACGCCGTGCCGCGCATCAAGTCTTTAAGTTCTCCCTCCGGTACGCGCCGCATGTAATCGGCATGTTGTGTCTCGAAGTCCCCCCGGGCGGCATCGAATTCGTTCTGGTATCGCTGAAGTTCCGCAGGATCGGACGCCTCTCCCATCATGCCGCAAACCAGTGCTGCTTGGAGAAGGCTCTCCGACGGTGGAACGTAGGAGGAAATCAGGTCTTTGCTCAAAGAAATGCGCTGGTAGATCGGTCCGTTTACCTCGATTTGCAATAAAGCCGCGAACGCCACAGCCGCAAAGATTACCAGTCCGCAAAGACCAGTGGCAGAAAGCAATCGTAAGTTGGAATGAATCTTCATCGAAACCGAACGATTTTGACCGCAAAAGCACGGCGGTTGGACACGAGATTACCGCCATGAATCCCCGACTGTAAAGAAAGGAATGGGAACGTAGCCGGTACCAAGTTGTCCCCCGTACGAACCGACAGAATCCCAACAGTTCTTTGGTCTGGTTAACGTTGGAGCTTTAGATCGCCGAAGTGGGCCCCGGTACCCAAGTCTCCGATTTCGAGTCTTATCGGACTTTACTATTTATGATGTAGTAAATTCTGAGTGCCGGTGAAAACTCAAGTGGTGCTGCAGAGCGCTTTCTTCCCACTCTCGCGCTCTATGAGCGTGCGCAGCACGGTTTCCAGGGCCACCTTTCCCTTTCGAGAGCCAACCCCCTTTCCCT
>Ga0210387_10004604_pt1 | contig 10560 bp, 10 predicted proteins | sample IncBWC7OmetaG_FD_160108 | JGI IMG/M metagenome (GOLD analysis project Ga0210387, IMG submission 160108) | Forest soil microbial communities from Barre Woods Harvard Forest LTER site, Petersham, Massachusetts, United States - Inc-BW-C-7-O ...
AGCGTCCGGCGAGGCAGAAGCGAGATCGGCGGTTACGAGGGTAATACAAGAAAATGAGTAGGATGGTTCACGTTAGGAGTAGATTACATCGGCCAGCACGTTTTGCCCGTGCTGCTTGCGCAAGGTGATCTGGACCTTTTGGCCGACGGGCAAGGCGTTGCGCACGTCGCCTTCGACCACCAGAGTTTGCGAGGTCTTGCCGTCGTTGCTCAGCGTGACAATGGACTTGTTAGGCTCTCCCACATGGGCTTCGTAGAACACAACATCCTGAACTCGACCACTCTGCATCGTCCCGCCCGCAACGGCACGACCGCCGAACGAGGCCGCCGACTTGGGCCGGCGCAACTCAAACAACGCCGTCGCTCCCAGGATGCCGGACATCGCCAGCAAGATGAGCGACATAAACAGGCCATCCACTGTGGTAAGAGAACCATAGACAGCGATCCAGACCACACCCAGCAGTGGGATTCCGGCAAGCACTATCAGAACCAGCAAGGTCATAGAGGCAGATCTCGAAGAGTAGCGAGAACAGACTAGCAGAAAAAAGTCATCTTTTGGAGATCGAACGGGTGGGTGGTATCGAGATCAGGCGCACTGGTCGCGCCAGTCGCTGATCTCCTTGAAACCCTCGCCGCGCGATTGTTCGAACAAGCGCACGCGATGCCGGGTGTGCTCGAATTCGTGAATGTCAGCCCAGACCTCCGCCCGCCAGGGTTCGTCGTGGACGGCGGTTTCCCCGCAGCTAGCGCAACGAGTATGGAACTTTCGAGCTTCGCGTAGCGCTGGAACGGGCCCAGCGGATGCGGTCAGTTCGATGAAAATGCAGCGGACTTCCTTGATCTCGTCCTTGCCGTCGATGACATGCTCGTAGCGCAAGAGGTAGCCAAATCCAAGGCGCTGGGCCTGGGCCTCGGCCTCGGCCCGAGTATGAAATGGGCCGTATTCAGCCCGCAGGGACTCGGTAGAATCGCAGGCCATCCAGAAAGTCTCTTTGTGGGTCATTCCTACCTCAGATTCGAGACCACCGGGCGGGAGGGCACGGGAACCTCGCGACGTCGCTGTGTCATAAGCAATTGGAGTGCCGCGCCAGTCAGGCCAAATGCTTGTTTTACCGGCGCTGTACGAGCTTCCCGAAGGTGGAATCGTGCAACATTTTGCAGCGTTTTTCCCACCAACATTGCACTTTCGCCCATAGGTGGCGCGCGCGTCACTTTGGCAAGAACGCGGTTTGCATTAGAATCACGGTACCGAGACGGAGTCCAAGGGCAGCGGGGTGATCTAGAGAGCCATGGTGGGCAAGCGCCGGGAGCCCCGAGTCGAAAAGACAGTGCCGGTCCGAATCTTCGGCACCGACGCTAACGGGCAAATCTTCTCCGAAAAACTGACCACGCTCAATGTGAGCCGTCACGGTGCCGAGTTAGGTGGAGTGCAGGCCAAGCTTAAGATGGGCGAGATTATTGGCCTGACCTACGGAAGCAACAAGGTTCACTTCCGAATCATGTGGGTGGGGTCGGCGGGCGGGCCGAAAGACGGACGTGTCGGGCTGCTCAACCTGTCGCCTGAGAAGCCGCTTTGGGACTTTGCCCTGCCGGGGCCGGGCACGGACGGCACTGTCGCACGCGATGCCCACGACCGCCGGGCACATCCTCGCTTTAAGACTGTGAACTCGGTTGAACTTCACCCTGAGGGAGAGCAGGCGCCCATTCGGGTCCGTACTTCGGACCTGAGTGCAGGCGGATGTTTCATCGAAATGCCCAACCCGCTTCCGCAAGGTACGCAGATAAAAATGGGACTCTGGGTGAACGACACCAAGTTGTGGGCCACCGGCAAAGTGGTGACGAGTACTCCCGGATTCGGAATTGGCGTGCAATTTATCGAGATTTCCGAGCAGGACAAGAGCCACCTACTGCGATTCATCGAGAGCACGGTTCGAATCACCAAATGAGCGGCGCCGTGACGGGACTAATTCGGCCGATGCACTAATTGCAGCGACGGTGCGGCTATGCGGAACCTCGTTGATTCATCGCTCTGCCCAGAATCTTGCCCCAGGCAGCGTTCGATCGCAGCCGAGAGGTACAAGTGCTGAACTGGCTTGACCAGGTAGGCTTGGGCACCCAACGAAATGGCTTGCTGGATCTTTTCGGGATCATCCACACCGGAACACATGATGACTCTCGCTGCGGGATGCAGGCGCCGCAGAATTCGTAGAGTTTCCAGCCCATCCATTCCCGGCATCTGCATATCGAGCAACACGACTCTGGGAGTGCACCCGTTGCGCAGGCGCAGCAAAGCCTCTTCGCCATTGCCCGCTATGTCGACCTGGTAACGATCAAGCTCCAACAGGAGGCGTAAGTAATTTTGGAGTTCGGGGGAGTCTTCCACCACTAAGACGGAAGCTTTCGTCGGGATAAATCCAGTAGTTGGCATCAAGGGATCACAATTGATTCGCCAACATACCCGCGCCGTGCGGGCACTTCCTAAGGCCGCTTCCTAAGAGCAGGAAGCCTTCCCGACACCATCGTGACCCCGGCGCATTGAGACGGCGAAACTTCATGGCTGTCTACGCTATCGAGCGGCCTGCGTCAACCACTTTTGTAGGCGCTGAGGACTCTTGATTTTCTAGCACATGCCTGCCCTTCACAGCCCACTGCCCTACAAACGGTGCAGCGAGTGAAAAGCCATGGCCGCTCGAGCCAACTGGCACAAGTGCAAATGCCCTCAACCCAACCGACGAAGGATCGAACCCGCATCTGGCAGCCGTTTCGCTGCCTGTGAAAAACTGGGTACAAATCAGTAGTGACGGCACCGTCTTAGCCCCAAATTGGCACTGGCTCCGGATTAGCGTCGATTTAATATCCGCTGCCTCACCGTTGCCGTTTCGCAGCCGTAGGCGGCCAATCAAGCCGGCTGCGGCCACGCCAAAGGAGTTCGCCACTCGGCCCCACCGTGACTCGCCACATAAAGCGCGAGTTCCAGACGGCTCCAAACCCCGAGTTTGTCGAAAGTACTGCGCAGGTAGTTCTTGACCACTTGCTCGGTGGTGCCGATGTTGGTGGCGATCTCACGATTGGTGAGGCCTTGCCAGACCAGAGTCGCCACTTGAGTTTCTTTGCCGGTAAGTTGATCACAGGGCTGCACAGGTAGCTCCTTTCTGATACATGGCGGTGGCAAGCTTTACACGTTTGCGACCGTCAATAATCCCGGCGCGCAGGAATAATGTACGCAAATGCTGCTTCACGGTGCGCGGGCTGATGTTGAGTTGTTCTGCGATCTCTTTGTTGCTGCATCCCTGCACCAACAAGTTGAGAACTTGTTCATCTCTTCGGGTGATCTTGATTCCGGTGAGGTCCACCATAGCTTCTCCTAATCAGCGCCATTTTGCAGATCATCAAGTTCGCGCCGTCGCTGAAAGCTAAAGCAAGCGCTTCGCCAAACCTTCGCTGCGGGACGCGGATGGCTAAAGACCTGTGATCATTCAGTTTCGTTCTCGGATGGTGCCAGCTGGGGAGATTCCGAAAAGCCAGAATGGGCGCAACGCTCAACGTTGGTTCCGAAATGGTTTGGTTAGCGCGAAGTTTCATGCGCGCGACTTATTCGTAGCGGAGCGCCACCATGGGATCGACCTTAGCCGCACGCCAGGCAGGAATACAGCACGCCGCCAGTGCGACCAAGCCGAGCAGCATTGCTACCGCGAGGAAGGTTACTGGATCGGTCGCGCGTACTCCGTACAACTGGGCAGTCAGAAAACGCGCAAGCCCGATGGCCAAAATCAAACCGAGGACGACACCCGCACCCGCCAGGGTTCCACCCTGGCGCAGAATGAGCCACACGATATCCGAACGTTGCGCGCCTAGGGCCATGCGAATTCCCATTTCACGGGTGCGCTCACCCACCACGTAGGAAATCACGCCGTAGATGCCCACGCTCGCCAGCAGCAATGCCAAGCCGGCAAAAACACTCAACAGGATCATGGAAAAGCGCCGCGCCGCCAGCGATCCGGAAATAATTTCGTCCATACTTTCGGGCCCGTAAACCACCTGCTGGCTGCTCATCTGTGCACTGGCGTGACGCAAAGAGTCGAACAGTGTAGGTGCCGAACCGGTAGACCGCACCACTACTCCCGCTCCCGGAGCTGTCAGCTTCATAATCGGGTCTCCCAGTTGCATAAACGAAAGATAGACCTGAGCCTGGACGGCCTCGGCGTCATCACGTTCGAGACCCCATTGTTTCACGTGGCCCACGATGCCGACGATCTCCGCCGCATCGGGATCGAACACATCCAGATGTAACCGCTTGCCGATGGGATTCTGATTGGGAAAGTACTTGCTGGCAAAGGCATCATCAACGACTACGACTTGGGGCGCGCGTTCATCGTCTTGCGCGTTCAGGAATCGGCCCCGTTGCAGCTGGATTCCCATGGCCCGCAGATAGTCTGGTTCGACCACGTACTTGACCGCCCAGCTCTTGTCGTGTTCGCTCGAGGGCTTTGGCTGACCTTCGATCCAGAAGAGCGCTTCGTCATCGCCACTCAGGGGAAATGCGCCCCACGACAGCGAGACAGACTCGATGCCGGGAGTCGCTTTCATCTTGTCGTCGAACTGCCGCCAGGTGGCCCGGATGGCATCAGGACTGGCTTGCGCTGTGGACGGTGGAAGCGACACGTTGAACGTCAATACGTTGTGCGAATCAAATCCGGGGCTGACGCTCCAGAGCCTTACCAGGCTGCGGATCATCAATCCGGCGCCGGTCAAAAGAACCAACGCCATCGCCATTTCAACAACCACAAAAGCGTTTTGGGTGCGATGATGCACTCCACTCACGCTGCGGGATCCTTCTTTGAGGGTGTCATGCAAATCCTGCCGGGAAGTTCTCAGGGCCGGAACCATACCAAAGAGCACGCCGGCGATCACGGAGATAGCCACAGTAAAGACAAGAACGCGGATGTCGAGTCCGATTTCCTGCGCACGCGGCAATGCTGCCGGCAACAGTGCGAGGGCGGTGCGAGTTCCCCAAGCCGCAAGCAGCAGACCGAGTCCGCCGCCAGCCAAGGCAAGCATCATGCTTTCGGTGAGGAGTTGCCGGACCACGCGTCCCTGGGAGGCGCCCAGAGCCGCGCGAATCGCAAACTCGCGCCTGCGCGTGGTCGAGCGGGCGAGTAGCAGATTGGCAACGTTCACGCAGGCGATCAGAAGAACAAAGCCCACCGCGCCCAGCAACACCAGCAAAATCGGCTGAATGCCGGCCACTACCTCAGCCTTGAGAGGCACTAGCTTGGCACGAATGCCGCGGTCGCTATCAGGGTAGGCTACAGCCAGATTGCGAGTTACGCGGTCCATGTCTGCCTGGGCTTGCTCAATCTTGATGCCAGGGCGTAAGCGGCCCACGCCATGAAGTCCCAAACCAGCGCCGCGGTTCAGTAGCGCCGGATTGCCCCACTGACCAATGGGCACATATACTTCGTTCGGCTGAAAGCTCCGGCTGGAGCTCCGCAGCAGCAGATTGAAATTCGAAGGCATTACACCTACAACGCTGTAATCTTTGCCGTCGAGAGTGATTCCCTTGCCTAGGATGCCGGGGGAAGAAGAGAACTTGCGTTCCCACAGGCTGACGCTGATGATGGCGACGGGAGCGGCACCGATTTCATCTTCTCCGGGCGCGAAAACCCGGCCGACCACCGGCTTCACACCGAGCAACGAGAAAAAGTCCGACGAGATTAATTCTGCGTTCACTTGTTCGGCTTCGCCGATGCCAGACAGGGCGAAGGAATTGCCACGTGAAATCGCCATTGCGGAAAACGTCTTGTTTTCTTTCTGCCAGTCGCGAAAGTTGGGATAGGAAATCGAACCAGTTTCAAAACTCGGTTTGCTTTCGTGGAGCCGAACCAGTTGTTCGGGCTCGGGATAAGGCAAGGGATGCAGCAGGACGCCGTTCACGACGGAGAAGAGCGCCGTATTCGCGCCGATGCCGAGCGCCAGCGTCAGCACAACAATCAACGTAAACCCCGGAGCTTGGCGCAACATCCGAATTCCGTAACGAATATCTTCCGTCAGAGTTGTCATATGAATTCCACCGCCCAAAGGCAAGACAAGTCACGCGACCAAGCAATACGCAAGCCTGCTTCCGCTGCCGAGATTCATAAGTCGCTGATTTCATGGCGCGTACATTGTGCAGCCGACGTGTGTTTGTTCGCCTGCGAGATTGCAATGTCCAGAACCGGACAGGACCGGCTAGCTGGAGACTTCCCTCCTTGGGTGCAAAGTCTTGCGCATCAGCGATGCCTGGATCTTGGTAAGAGTTACCTTCGCGCCAGCTCAGAACGATGAAGTAGCTCTGACACTGTGGCCTATGCTCGCCATAATCGCAAGAACGGAAAGCACTTTCGCAGTAATGACAGAGGCATAGTTTGGCTTGACCAAGGCTGCTAGAATCAAGGGCTTGCGGGCGTGCCGTTGGCGTTTGGACTGCCAATTGCACTTTCTTAGGGGCGGCAGCTTGAAGCGATCAATACGGAGAAATCGGTCAGAGGTGGACCCGCAAATGGCCAGTGCGCATACGCTGCCAGGTTTAGACGAAGGCACTTTCCAGCAGATGCTGGAGGCTGCCTATGTGCTCCAAGAACGCCGCAAACAGCAGACCGTGTTGCGAGGCAAACTTGAGCTGGGCGATACCCTCTCGGAGATTGCCGCCACGCAAGAAGTGCTGCATTCCAAAGAATGGGACTTGAAAACCTCCGCCCGACTGATCGCCGACCAACTGCAGAAGATCACCAGCGCCGTGGGAGTGGCGGTGGCCCTCATCCGCGAAGATCAATTGGAATACTGCGCGGCAGTGGGAAACGCTGCTCCCCTGGCCGGAATGACAATGCCGATTGATTCCAGTTTATCCGAATTCCTGCAGACCGCCGCCACAGACCCTGCGCTCGTCGGCGCGCTGCTGAAGCGGCAGAACAGTAAATCACCCTTCCTATTTCCGATTTACCACGAAGGAAAAGTGGCGGGCTTGCTGGATGTGCGCTTCGCAGAGTGCGATGGCATCCCTTTACAAGAAGTTCAGAGCTGCCAAGTCATGTCGGGGTTGATGGGGCAGGCAATTGCCAGTGCGGCCAAGTCGGAATGGAAGCAGGCCCTGGCGACCGAGCGAGCCACGATGCTGGACGTGCTGGAACGTCTGCGGCCCCAGCTGGAGCGTCTGGCCTCGGAACCGACAGAAGATACATCGCGAGAGGTACAGGAGGAGGTGGAGTCCGAAGCCGCACCGACCCGGGAAAGGACGGCACCCGAAATCGAGGCGCTGCTGGCTGCGATGAGCCAGGCAGCCGAAAGGAACGGCACAGGCGCAACCTGCGGGCAGTGTGGATATCAGTTTGGCGACCGAGAACTGTTCTGCGGGCGCTGTGGAACGCCCCGGTTGATGAGCTCCAAACCGGAAGAGCTGGACTTCTCGAACTACACGCCACCAGCCCCGCGGAGTTCATCTGCGGAAACGCCCGCCGCGGTGAGTGACGAGATGCAAGAGTCAGACCCTGGTCCGTCGTTGATGAGTGAGGCTCCGCGCCGTTCGTCGCTCGAACCCGCATTAGAACAACCTCCTAGTGAGGCACCTCTGACCAATGGCAGCTCCGCTCTCGCCCTCAGCATCACTCCCGATGAAGTGATGGCGCCTGAGTCCGGATTGCAGGAGGAAGTAGAGAAACCGGAACCGACAGTTGTCCCAATTTCCCAGCAACCGGAGTCGCCTTCGCCCGCGACTTGGACATCCGCAGCCAGGGTGCTGCAGTGGCTGAAGTCCCTAGAGAAGGACAACTCACCGGGTCGCATTTGGCTCGCCAAGCACCGCGGGGATGTCTCCATCGCACTTTCAGCACTCGTCCTGCTCATTGCCCTCACCGGCTGGGGACTGCATCCGGGCAGTGCCAAGAGCTCAACTCAGCCTAAGCTAACCTTGTTTGAGCGTATGTTGGTGGGTCTTGGTGTGGCGGAAGCCCCGCCACAACCGGCCGCGCCCGGCAATCCTAACGTGTGGGTATGGGTGGACGTTCACACCGCTCTCTACTATTGCCCCGGCTCGGACTTGTATGGAAAGACTCCGGGCGGGAAGTTTGCCCTTCAGCGCGATGCCCAAATCGATCAGTTCCAACCAGCGGAGCGCGCGAGCTGCCAATGAGTCCGCCGAAGTGACGACCTTTCGGCATAAACCGAATCGGAATATCAGGCGCCATCAGGCGCGGGCGATGTCTTCATAGCGGCGCGCTTCGTACCACAGAGCTAATTCGACCCGGTTCCAGAGTCCGAGTTTGTCGTAAATGTTCCGAAGGTAGTTCTTGACGACGTGTTCCGTGGTGCCGATCGCTGCTGCAACTTCACTGTTCTTGAGCCCTTGGGCGACGAGTTCAATGACCCAGCGCTCTCGTTCACTGGGGACACGGCTGCCGTAGAGTTGGACTGCTGCCATAGTTGCCTCCGGTACAACAGGGTCGCGAGCTTGACTCGCTTGATTCCGTCGGTGATTCCGAAGCGAAGGAACAGCCGGTTGAAGTGCGCCTTGACGGTGCGCCGCGCCATTTTCAGCTCGCTGGCAATCTCCGTGTTATCACAACCTTGCAGCAAAAGATCAGCGATTTGCTGCTCCCGCGGGCCCAAGCGAACGGTATTCTCCCCCATTGCGGCTACCTAGAAGGTCCCATATACGTTGAAGTAGCAGTTGGCTCGCTGCGACCTCCCCCCCACACACACGTTCGCCTTGCGCGAGGGAAAGATCAAGGTGTTGGTTGTACGAAAGCGAGTAGCATTCAAGATGCCATGCTGAAGCACGTCCCCAACTATTCTGTGGACAATTCCACGACGCGCGAGAAGCGATCCACTGAGATCGCAACCCAGCCAACCTGCTTATGAGTTAATGCGCTGCTGCGAGGAGCGTTAGCTCCGGCAGGAACTCAACGAAACTCGTAATTCGCGAAGTTGTGCGACAGGCAATCCGCTTGCCCATTCCAGCCTGCGGAACCGTCGCTAAGGGCGTGAAAGAGAATGGGGGGAACCAAACTGTGCAGCAGGCACTTCTCACCCATCTAGCTGTGATTCCCTTCCGTGGATGTGCCCCATGTCAAAATTCCTCAATTCGCCGCTTGCCGCGGAAGTAATTACACGTCGCAGGGAACAAATTCTTGCAAGTGCCAATGGAGTTTTGTCGCAAAGAATTGCACATTGTCGATAGGATTACAGGGGTTTCGCTGGCAACCACTCTAAGTTATCTATTATAAGTAGTTTACGGGCATCCCCTTGCCGCAGTGAAGGCACCCGAATTGCTCCACACTTAGTTTGCTGAAACTGGCTCCATTTGCAATTGATGCCGCACCCAATTGCGTAGTACTCTGGCAGGGCAACGCGTGAAGGTTTCACCTTCCCTTCTGGAATCCGCAAGTGCTGAGCCTCGCAGTTCAGTCAGGAAAAGGGCCGGGAAAGATATAAAGATAATAGTAAGCAAACCACTCTTATGAACCTGGGAGGTTCACGGATTTGACCGCTTCGACCAGTCATCTTATTCCGCCCCATGGCGGAGAGCTTGTAGATCTCGTTGCAACACCCTCACGTACCACCGAACTGAAAGCACAATCACGCGAATATCCATCGTGGGATTTGAGCCCCCGCCAGACCTGCGATTTGGAACTGTTGTTGAGCGGCGGCTTCTCACCGCTGCGTGGATTCATGACGCGGTCCGACTACGAAGGCGTATGTCACAACATGCGGCTGAAGAGCGGAGTGATCTGGCCAATGCCGATCACTCTGGATGTGACCGAAGCCTTCGCCAAGAGCCTGAAACCTGGTAGCAGCAAGGTCGCCTTGCGCGATCCGGAAGGTGTGATGCTGGCGGTTCTTTCGGTCGAAGATGTTTGGCAGCCCGACCGCAAAGCAGAAGCTCAGGCAGTATTCAATAGCACCAGTGCCGCTCACCCCGGTGCTGACTACGCGATGAACAAATCTAATCCTTGGTACGTGGGCGGGAGTTTGGAAGGTCTGCAGATGCCTTCCCACTATGACTTCCGCGCGCTCCGGCTGACCCCGGCCGAGTTGCGCGCCGAGTTCGCGCGCTTGGGATGGCGCCGTCTGGTGGCGTTTCAAACCCGTAACCCCATGCACCGCGCGCACGTGGAATTGACTTTCCGCGCCGCCAAGCAGATCGAAGCCAACCTATTGATCAATCCTTCGGTCGGCATGACGAAGCCCGGCGACGTTGACTACTTCACCCGCGTGCGCTGCTACCAACTGCTGCTCTCAAAATTTCCGGCAGGAACCGTCAAGCTGTCCCTGCTGCCTCTGGCGATGCGCATGGGTGGACCACGCGAAGCTATTTGGCACGCGCTGATCCGCAAGAATCACGGAGTCACTCACTTCATTGTGGGCCGCGACCATGCTGGTCCTGGCAAGGACACCGACGGAAAGCCCTTCTACGGCCCGTACGAAGCCCAGGAACTCTTCAAGAAGCACGAGGCCGACATCGGCGTCACCATGGTTCCGTTCAACATGATGGTCTACCTCGAAGATCAGGACCAGTACGTCCCGGATA
>Ga0210387_10004605_pt1 | contig 10560 bp, 10 predicted proteins | sample IncBWC7OmetaG_FD_160108 | JGI IMG/M metagenome (GOLD analysis project Ga0210387, IMG submission 160108) | Forest soil microbial communities from Barre Woods Harvard Forest LTER site, Petersham, Massachusetts, United States - Inc-BW-C-7-O ...
CAAGTGCCAGCAGCCTGGAACCAACCTCGTCCAGTCCGGCGATCAAAGCGGTGCGTTCGAAACCGACAACTTCCAGGGTCAGGCCAAAGCGACGCTCGCCACCACGCCCGTCGCCAAGGGCTTCATGATCGTCGGCAAGCTGCGCGGCCAGAATGTGCCGATCCTGGTTCGCACCGGGGTCGCCAATCCGGCGGCGCTCCAGGCGGACGACGAATCGGGCATTTCGATTCTCGCGCCGCAGTCGATGATCGCGGTGAACTCGCAGAACGGCGAGTACATCGGCGTAGACAGCCAGTTCGACTACCGCACGACGGCGCTCGAAGGCACCCAGGCCACACTGCTCGATCCGTTCAACGCGTCGCAGGCCTCGCTCGCGACGGCCCTGAATCTGGACTTCACCGAGGCGGTGCCGGGCGTCGTGACGACGACCCGCGTGGGCGCATCGACGGGCACCACGCCGACCGGAAAAATGATCTTCACCGGTGGCGTGTTCGGCTACCTGGATCTGACGACACCAGCATCACCCTACTTCACGATCGGCGCGTTCGTCCAGTAATGGGCGCGGCGAACCCTGTCACCACGTAACGAGGCGACCGCTCCCCGGCTGCAGCACCAGCAGCGGCCGGGGTCTGCCCGGAGCGCGACGGTCAGGCGGGAATCGAACCCCGCCGCCGCGCGTAGCAGGAACGCCCGCTCAGGACGAACGACATGAAACGAATACTTATCGCGGTACTGGCCACGTGCCTGTCGCTCAGTGCCCACGCCCAGCAGGCGGGCGACAACGTCGCCGTGCTCGGCTGGTTCCACGTCGCGCCGCAACAATCGAGCACGCCGCTGACTACCACCGTCGCGCCGACGCCGATCAACACGCCGCTGCGTCTGCCGAACTCGTTCACCTCGGCCGGAACGGGCCTCTCCACCAACAACGCGAACACGGCCGGTCTCGTGTTCAGCCACTTCCTCACCGACCACATTGCGATTACGTCAGTCGCGGGCGTACCGCCGGTGTTCAAGGTTTACGGTCACGGCACGATCATGCCGCCCGGGCCGGCCGGCGCACTCGGCAGCCAGAATCTGGGTGACCCATCGAGCAACCCGATCATCAAAAGCGTGCGCCAGTGGAGCCCGGCGGCGCTTCTGCAGTACTACTTCAACCAGCCGACCGCAAAATTCCGCCCATTTGTGGGTGTCGGGGTGTCGTACAACTGGTTTTCCGACATCCAGTTGAATCCTAACTTCGTCACCTCGACCCAGAACACTCTCGGCTCGGTGCTCGCCGCGGGCGCAGGCAAACCGGGCACGACCCAGGTGACGGCCAAGGCCTCGTCGTCATGGCAACCGGTATTCAATGCGGGCGCGGAGTACGACATCACGAACCACTGGGGTCTGGTGGCTTCGGTCACGTATATCCCGCTGAAGACCACCTCGTCGGTGATCGTCAAGGCAGCCGACGGCACGGAACTCGCGGTGAGCAGGTCGGAGCTGAAGGCCGATCCGATCATCTCGTTCCTCGCCGTTTCGTATAGGTTTTAATCCCTGAGGACGTCGCTGTGGGGGGCCCGTGGACAAATCAGGGAAACGCGGGACGAAAAAAAGCCCGCCTATGTGGGCGGGCTGAATCCATATCAGAGGAGACATGGAGGAGACAAGACAAATACTAGCAAAACATTTGGTGCGACGCAACATCATAATTAGGGTAGACCCTCGGCGTTGCGTTTACGCCACACCAGGATTATCCGCGCAGTTGCCGATTTATTTCGTGTTCCGCGGCGAGGCGGCGGTCGCCCAGGGAAACTGGGGTACTAGCGGGACGGCTAGCGGTGCACCAGCGCCATCATCGCTCCGAAGCCGATGAACACGCCACCCGTCAGGCGATTGAACGCCTTCGCGACATTGCGGCTCTTCAGCTGGGCGCCGATGCGGGTGCCAAAGCCAGCATAAACCAGATACCAGCTCACCTCGATCACCGCGAAGGTGGCGACGAGGACACCGAACTGCGGCAGCGTCGGGCGGCTGGCGTCAATGAACTGCGGCAGCAAGGCTGCGGCGAACAGGATCGCCTTGGGATTGCTGCTGGCTACCAGAAACCCATTGCGAAAGAGCGCAAAGCGCGAGCGCGCCGGTTTCGCGGCGAGCTCGTTGGGGTCGTGCACGGCGGCCTCGTCGGCGGAAGTACGCCATGACCTGATGCCGAGATAGATCAGATACGCGGCGCCGATCATCCGTAGCGCGTTGAACATGGCCGGCCACGCTTCGAGGAACACGCCCAGCCCAGCGGCTGATACCGACAGCATCAGCACCAGCGCCGACAGGCAGCCTGCCATCGTGGCGCTCGAGCGGCGCAGCCCGTGCTGCGCGCCGTGCGTCATGACGAGCAACATGTTCGGACCGGGAATGGCGGAAACGACGAAGACGGTGGCAACAAACAGCCACCAGGTATGCAGGCTCATGATCGACACGGTGAGGAAATGGCGGGATACGCATTATGCCCGCCCGCGGCCTCCCGTGCGGCTGGCGGGCCCAACTGCGCCGCCGCACGAGCCCTCAACGCCCGGCGCGGCGCGCCGACACCTGCCCGAGCACCGCGAAGTCTTTCTCGCCGTCGCCGTGCGCGATCGCCTCGATCAGGCTGTCGCGCACGACGCTCGCCACCGGCATCGGCGTCGACACCGCGTCAGCAGCGGCCAGCGCGAGGCGCACGTCCTTCAGACCCAGACGCGCCTTGAAGAGCGCCGGCTCATAGCGCCGCTCCGCGATCATCTTGCCGTAACCCTGATAGACGGGGCCCTGGAACGGGCCAGCCGTGATCACATCGAGAAAATCCTGCATCGCCACACCATGCGCCGTGACCAGGCTTGCCGCCTCGCCGAGCGTTTCGACCGCGGATCCGAGCATGAAATTGGCCGCGAGCTTGATGACATTCGCCTGTTGCGGCAGCGAGCCGATGCGCCACGTCTTCTGACCGATTGCGTCGAACACCGGCTGCACGCGGTCGATCGCCTCCGCCGGACCGCCGGCCACAATGGTCAGCTTGCCAGCCGCCGCGACGTCCGGGCGTCCCAGCACGGGTGCCGCTACATAGTGCAGCCCGCGCAACGCATGCGCATGGGCCAGTTCTTCGGCCAGCGCGACGGAAATCGTTGCCATGTTCACGTGAATCAGCCCGCGCGGCGCGTGTTCCAGCAACGGCGCATCGATCACCTCGCGCAGCGCCGCGTCGTCGGCGAGCATCGAAAACACCGCATCACCCGTGAACGCTTCGGCTGGCGAACCCACCACCCTGGCGCCGGCCGCAGCAAGCACCTCGGCGCGTTGCGGCGAACGGTTCCAGACCCGAACCGTGTGGCCGGCTTTCAGCATGTTGTGAACCATGGCGACGCCCATCTCGCCAAGACCGATAAAACCGATGTCCATCTCTTGCTCCATTCTTCAAAGGAACCGGAAGTAAAGCATAGCCCCGTGACACGTGCAGTCAGCGCGCCACAGTGCACGGTGCCATACTGACGCGATGGTCACCGCGACATTCCGCTTCTATGAGGAGCTGAACGACTTTCTCGCCCGGCCGCTGCGCCGGCGCGCGTTCAGTTGTGTCTGCGCGCACGCAGCGACCGCCAAGCACATGATCGAAGCCCTTGGCGTGCCGCACACGGAAGTCGAATTGATCCTGGTGAACGGCGAGTCGGTCGGCTTCGACCGGCAACTGGCAGAGGGTGACCGCGTGGCGGTCTACCCGAAGTTCGAAGCGCTCGATATCCAGCCATTGCTGCGCGTGCGCGAGCGTCCTTTGCGGGTGATGCGCTTTATCGCCGACGCCCATCTTGGCGGCCTCGCGCAACTGCTGCGGCTCGCGGGGTTCGACACGCTCTATGACAACCACTACCCGGACGCCGACATCGAGGTGCTGGCCGCCGCCGAACACCGCATCGTGCTCACCCGCGACCGCGAGCTGCTCAAGCGGCGCACCATCACCCACGGCTGCTACGTGCGCACGCTCAAACCCAAGGCGCAATTGCGCGAGATTTTCGACCGCCTGGATCTGGCCCGCAGCGCCCGTCCGTTTCGCCTGTGCCTCACCTGTAACGTGCCGCTGCGACGCATTGCCAAGGATCAGGTGGCCGGCCGCGCGCCGGAAGGCGTACTCGAGCGGCACACCCAGTTCGTCACCTGCGACGTGTGCCGCCGCGTGTTCTGGGAAGGCACCCATTGGCAGCGCATGCGTGCCTTGATGGACAGCCTGGCGGGCGAGCGCGCTTCGTCAGTCGAAGCGCCATTTCACCCCTCTGGACCTCACCCCTGAGTGACAAGGCGACACGATGCGTACAATGCGGGATTACCTATCATGCAGAGGCATTTCGTATGGCGATGAAAAAAACCGACCTTGAGAAGAACAAGGCCCTCAAACTGACCAATTCGATGAAGCTGGCAACGGCCGACCGCTTCGGCAAGGCCTCCGCCGGCGCGCCCGTGCTCGACCGCCGCGAACAACGCAAGCTCGACCAGGCGCAAGGCCTTGTGCCGTTCGCCTGCAAGCTCAACGCGGAACTCGTCGCCCAATTGAAAGAGCAGGCTGCGGCTCATCCGGACGGCATGACTGGCCTGCTGACCGAAGTCATCAAACGCGGCCTCACGGCAGACGCGTCGTAGTACCCCACCGCGCGAATCCCAACACACAGGACTCTTGAGCAAGTCGCACTCCACTGACAAACGAAATTTTCAGGTTATGTGGGAATTCCCGTTGACTTGCCTTCGAGCCCGCGCCTAAACTTCGCTCGTTCTCACAAATGGGGCAAATGCCTTGGACAGTTGTAGTTGTCGATCTTCGAAACAGATCTCTGCCTGACAGGCAGGACGTCCCGCGCTAAAGCCCTTCCCTAGCCGCCGTCTTGCCAGTCAGGCAGACGGTGCGCGCCGCAGTACTTCGTTGCTGTTTCCCCGAGTACTTCTCCGTGCCCATCCAGTGATATCGCTCTTGCGGTACGCGTGCGTTCGCGCGCGCTGCTAGCGGTTTAGCGCCTCAGGCCCTCGCCTGCGGTGCGACTCGTTCACGCCTTTTGTCAGCATTGCTGCTGAGCGGCGTGTGGATCAACACATCCGCGCACGTTGCGCAAAGGAGGCCGTCGTGCCCGACAGTGACTCCAGTCACTCTTGCCGCTTTCGCGGCATTTCCGAGCTTCACGTGGGTAGCCGCCGCGCTGCGTCACGCTTCGCCTGACCCAAAGTCTGCCACGTTCCTCCGGCCGCACTGCCCTTCACCGGCATGCTGCTCGTGAAACAGCCAGACCGGTTTGTCAGGCCCTGTTTCAACTGCTTCACCGGAGGAATTCATCATGCACTTCGCACTCCTTGTGTCACAACTGCCGCACGTCGAAGAAGCGCGCAACCACTACAACGACATGCTTTCGCTGCAGCCACGCCCGCATGCCCGGCGCACGATCGCCGCGCTGCGGGCCGCGCTGAAAACGCTGAAAGCCATCGCGCACTGAATGGCGCGATACCTCGCGGCCGTCCGGAACACAACCTCTATGCGTCAACACCGGACGGACCGCGAGACTGAACCACTCATTCATCGGGAGAACACACCATGTCCACGCCATCGAACGTTTCACCACCACGTCCCGCCTTGCCAGAACGCAGTGCGGTCCTGGACGCTGCGCACCTGGGCGACATCAAAGGCGCATTCGGCACGATTGCGCGCCACGACACCGGGCCGCGCACCAACTGGTTCGCACGCCTGCGCACCCTCCTGGCGATCCTTGGCCCCGGCCTGATCGTGATGGTCGGCGATAACGATGCGGGCGCCTTCGGCACGTACACGCAAGCCGGCCAGAATTACGGCACCACGCTGCTGTGGACGCTCCTTCTCCTGATTCCCGTCCTGTTCGTGAATCAGGAGATGGTGCTGCGCCTCGGCGCGGTCACCGGCGTGGGTCACGCGCGGCTGATCTTCGAGCGCTTCGGCAAGTTCTGGGGCGCGTTCAGCGTGATCGATCTGTTCATTCTCAACGCGCTCACGCTCGTCACCGAGTTCATCGGCATCACTTTTGCGCTCGATTATCTCGGCGTGCCGAAGGTGCCCGGCGTGGTGATCGCCGCACTCCTAACAGGAGCCGCCGTCAGTACCGGGAATTTCAGACGGTTCGAGCGCTTCGCGCTCGTGCTGTGCCTGCTGAGTCTCTTGCTGGTACCGGTGCTGGTGTCGATTCACCCGCCGTTCGGGCAGATCACGCGAGACTTCTTCATCCCCAACTGGCCGGCGCATTCGAAGCTGAGCGATGTGATGCTGCTCGTGATCGGCATCGTCGGCACCACCGTCGCACCGTGGCAACTGTTCTTCCAGCAAAGCTATGTGGTCGACAAGCGCATTACGCCGCGGTTCATGAAGTACGAAAAAGCGGACCTGTGGATCGGGATCGCTTTCGTGATGATTGGCGCCGTCGCAATGATCGCTTTCTGTGGGGCGCTGTTCGCCGGCCGGCCGGAATTCGGCAACTTCACGGATGCGGGTGGCGTGATCGTCGGGCTCGACAAGTACGTCGGCAAGTGGCCGGCCGTGATCTTCGCGGTGGCGCTGCTCGATGCGTGCATCATCGGCGCGGCGGCCGTCTCGCTGTCGACGGCATATGCCATCGGCGACGTCTTCAAGATTCGCCACTCGCTGCATCGCGGCGTAACGGAGGCAAAAGGGTTTTATCTGGTGTACTTCGGAATCATCGCGCTCGCCGCTGCGCTCGTGCTGATCCCCGGCAGCCCGCTCGGCCTGCTGACGGAAGCCGTACAAACGCTCGCGGGCGTGCTGCTGCCGAGCGCCACGGTGTTCCTGCTGCTGTTGTGCAACGATCGTGCCGTGCTCGGTCCGTGGGTCAACTCCCTGCGTCTGAACATCTTCACCGGCGCGGTGATCTGGGTGCTGGTCATGCTGTCGATCATCCTGACCGCCTCGGTGATGTACCCGGATATCACCGGTGCGACGATCCTCGATGTGCTGGCAGGCGGCACGCTGCTGGCGGTGGTCGCGGCAACCGCCATGCTGCTGTTGCGCAAGCGCGGCATCAACGCCTGGGCCGACGGGCTGACGGCCTCGCTGCAGAAGGCGCCGCGCGATACGTGGCGGATGCCGCCGCTCGCCGACCTGCCTGCGCCCAACCTGACGTTGAGCAAGCGGGTATGGATGGGCGTGCTGCGCGGTTATCTGATCGTGGCGGTCGCGCTAGTGGTGGTCAAGGTGGTTCAGGTGGCGTGGCAGTAAGTGAGCGTCCTGGTGCGGCGTCCGTGCATGCCGCGCCGGACACAGTCCACTGCGCCCATGAAAAAAGGCCAGAGCGCGATGCCCTGGCCTTTTTCCTTGCGATCCCCAACCCGTCCGGAAATCCCCGCCAACCGCCTGGCTGCGGGTGCGAACTGGCGAGGCCCGCACGGCAGACAAAAACGCCAGCTTAGTTCTGCGTGCCCTTGTCGTTCGTGCCGGCAGCCGATGCGGCTGCCGAAACGCCGGCGCGCTTGCCATGCGTCTTCAGCTTCGTGTGGTGCTTGGCGGGCTTCGCGGTGCTAGCTGCAGCCGGCGCTGCTGCGTCGGATGCTTGTGCGAAAGCTTGAACGGAAACCAGCGCGAAAGCTGCAGTTGCGAGCGAGGCAATGACTTTTTTCATGTGTTAATCCCCAAACCGGAACGACTGTGTCAATGTGAATGAATAAGAACAGCATGGTGAAGCAGACATGGCCACAAGGCGACGTGGCGCCTGGCGGCTCCCCGCGGGGAGTATTACGCAGCGTAGGGCGTTTGTCATCCCATATAACGCCATATGTATTTTCCGGGAGACAGGTTTCGTTCGGTATTCCTACAGCCAGTTTGCACAGGCAACTGGCTTCAGCGTGACGGGCCTGTGGCCTCGTGATCTAGACGAGATTACGCAGCAGACCGGCGGTTTCCTGCAGGGTCGGAAGCACTCTTTGCAAGGCGGCCTGAGCCGATTCCTGGCCGATCGGCATGCTGACACTGATCGCCGCGACCACCAGGCCGTGGCGGTCGCGCAGCGGCACGGCGACGCCACGCACGCCGAGCTCGAGTTGTTGATCCGTGACGGCGTAGCCGTTACGGCGTACCTCACCCAGCACTTCACGCAGCTCCTTGATGGTGGAATAGGTTTGCGGCGTGAAGACCTTGATTTCGTATGATGCAAGCCATTGGTCGATGACCTCCGGCGCCTGGAACGCCAGCAGGATCAGCCCGGCCGATGAAAGCGGCGCCGGCGCCCGTGAACCAAGTACGAAGCCGACCGCCATCGTGCGGTTCACGCCATTGCGCGCCACGTAGACCACGTCATGTTCGTCGAGAATGGCCACCAGCGCGGTTTCCTGCAAGGTTGCCGTAATCCGCTGCAGGAATGGCTGCACTGTGCGCGGCAGGCGCGCCGAATCCAGATAGGACTGGCCGAGGCGCAGCACGCGGGGAGCCAGCCAGAACAGCTTGCCGTCCGTATCCACGTAGCCGAGTTCGCGCAGCGTCAGCAGATAGCGGCGCGCCGCCGTACGCGATAAACCAGCGCGCGCGGCCACCATGGTTGGCGTCATGCGCGCGTGTTCCTCATCAAACGCCTCGATGATCGCCAGCGCTTTGGCTGCACCGGCGATCCAGTCTTTTTCGTCCATGATTTCCGCCTGATGTACCCCTGGACGCCGCCGTTCAGCCTGGACGGCGCGTTTGCGCGATTATCGCGCGGTATGGGTCGTCATGGAGAAATTGCGCTTTCGAAGGACGATGACGGGGGGAATGCCCCGTGTCTTCAGGCTTGAGGTTGGCGCACAGCCGTGATTCCCGTGGCGGACAAGACAGCGAGCGCGAAGACAAAGAATAGCCGCCCGGGGGCGAGGATGCTATTCGCCACGCAAAGCAAGAAAACACCAGCGTCACTACGTCTGCCGGCAGCGGGCAGCCGAGACCCCGCTACTCAAACCCCGCCATCGCCACTTGCGTCGCTGCGGCCTCGTTCACCACGTTGCGGTTATCCGCCGTGGGCGGGAACACGCACCAACAACCGTCGTCGTGCCTGAAGAAGAACAGGCCTCGCGCACCCGCCGCGAGCGCCGTTTCAACCCGCACGTAGCGTCTGCGGCCCGTACGGGTGCGGCTGAATTCGGTCACCCGAACGGGAATCGACGGCCCCGGAGCGAGCCACTTTTCGACGAGGAAGCGCAGGGATTGTTCGCCGGCGCCCCTCATGATCGTCTCCACATGCGTTCGTCCTGAGCGACGTTGCGCGTGTCGTCCGCGGTTTCCGAGGTGGACGGTTCATCGGCTTCGTCCTCCGCCAGCTCGATGGCACGGCTGGTTGCCGCAGCCCTCAACGCACTGCAATGGGCAGAATGTCGGATGTCTGAGAGGAGACGGACAAGCTGTCGTGCTGTTCTGCGTTTCATTGCACACCCCCGCACTGCACAAGTAACTTCACAAATCACTTTAACTTTATGCCTGGACGGTGCACTGCTGTGTAGTTTTTGACTAAATAGCAACAGTCGCAGTTGAAGTCGCGCGTACCGGATGCCAGCACCGCCCGACACCAATGTGCGCGCATTGGCGCAGTGCAGTATGTGCGCTTGCGAGCGCAACGCGCTGGATGGGAACAGCGGCTCACCGGATAGCGCCGCACCTTGAAACCGCGCCGCTCCGACACCAGTTAAACGGCGTTTTGGCGGATAACTTTAAGGCGAGGGGCAAGGAGTTATCCACGCGCACCTTTGGACAACTCCGGGATAGCCCCGCTAACAGCTTGTGCGTGGAATCTTGATAACCGTCGCATGAGGCGGCGCGGCGCCAAAGTTATCCTCAGCCCGCGGCTTTTTTGCACGCGCGCTCCGCCTTGTTATGGTTTTGTTACAGCGTTGACGAGGCGGGGAATTTTCCGCTTGTCCACAGGACGCGCCGCGCCTTGTTAACTATTACTACCTACATATACATATGAAGTAAACGACAAGGGAAAAGTGCGCACAGCCGCCCAGAATGCAGCGATCGACAACGGATCATCACCGCTGCGCGCTGCTACTGGGGCACCCCTGGAGCACTGGCAGGCTGCGTTGTCATGTCGGGGCGCCCCAACGCATCCGACGCGGCACGCGCTACCGGAATCAATACCGGCACGTTCAACGCACCCGCGGGCGGCGCCACCACCGGCGTGGTCACCAGCTTTGGCGCCGGAACCACAGGCACGGTTGCTATGACCGGATCCGTAGCCGACGCAGGAAGCGGCGTGCTCACGACATCGCTCGGTTTGACCGGCGTGGTTCGCACGACTGTCTGCAGATAGTGGTTCACCAACGCGAAAAAGCGATCGTAGAACGTGCCCGAGGGAATCGTCTCGCTGGAGATATTCACCATCGCGTCGCTGTTCGAGCGGATGGGCAGCGACAGCGAACCGAGCACGCTCAGGCCAACGCTCGCCGAAGTGTCGCTTTTCTTCAGCGCGAAGCCGTTCTGCACCGCGTTCACGTAGACGATGCTCGTATCAGCGGTTTCTTCGCCCGGGGTGCAGACGACGTGAAACTCCACCACGATGTGCGAATCGCCGG
>Ga0210387_10004606_pt1 | contig 10560 bp, 5 predicted proteins | sample IncBWC7OmetaG_FD_160108 | JGI IMG/M metagenome (GOLD analysis project Ga0210387, IMG submission 160108) | Forest soil microbial communities from Barre Woods Harvard Forest LTER site, Petersham, Massachusetts, United States - Inc-BW-C-7-O ...
AGGCGTTTCGTGAGGACATTGAATAGATAAACTTGAGGAAGCTCTCCGGGCCCTTCACCGAGAAAAGCAATTCGCTCGCTGTCTCCAAGCCACTTAATGCCCTTGATCGCCGCCCGGTTGGAGGACGACGACATGGTGAGCAAGAACTCAGGTTTAGCGGACCTGAAAAGACGTGACGTTTCAAACAGCAGCAACGAATAGTTGTTTCTGTTGTTCCGGAGGTCACCGCTTCGCAACAACACTGTAAAACGTGCGCCGTCCGGTGAAAATTGGGCGGTCAGCCCCGCACGATTGATAGTATCCGCGGACCCGCTGGTAAAAGAATCGGGAATAGCCAGGCGCTTCATCTGGATGATATCTTCCACGGTGATCGCTCGTTTCGAGGCCGATTCATCCCCGAAGACTCCCATCGGAGAACAGGAGTAGATCATGCATGCCGTAAGAAAGAGGCCAGGCCCCCTAAACCTTAGACGGGCGTGTCTTTTTTCGACGGATTGCAAGACCCAAGCCATATCGTGTGCCGGCAATTTGAGCTAGCACGTCAGCTTGAGAGAGAGCTGCAGAGACCGCGGGCCGCCTTCTTGAAAGAGCGGGCTGGATACACCGGCCCCACCTAATGCGCTATTGAGCATTCCTTGTGACTGAAGAAAGATGGGACCAAAACCCAAGAATCCCTGGGGATTCACAAAGTTGGGGTGGTTGAGAAGGTTGAATGCGTCAGTCCGGAATTGAAGTCTGAGCCGTTCTCGGATTGGAAATACTCGACCAACGGACATATCTATTTGGGTCAGCCCAAATCCCGGGATATCGTTTCTTCCTTCGGTCCCCTGGCGGGCTGTGGTCTGAATAGCAAAAGCCGCGGGATTCAGGCTCTTGCCTCCGGGAGCCAGCGGATCTTGCAGCCAGAATGGCTGACCAACCACACGGTCTGGACGCGGGCTGGCTCCTTGCAAGGTCTGCGTCAGAACAAAAGCGTTGAAGGGGAAACCGGTCCGCGCGATGGCAAGCATTTCCAGGGACCAATGATTGAGAAGCAAGTGCAAGGCACGCTTTTCCGAAAGTCCCGGCAACTCGTAGGTAACAGCGCCCGAAAAGCTGTGCCGGACGTCAAAATCCGAGGAAGCCCGGTCGTTCCGGGCGGAAAGAACCACATTCGACACGAGCGCAACGCTGTCGCTTGAAGCATTGTCGAGCGAATGTGACCACGTATAGTTCGCGATGGCTTGAAGCCCCTTTGCGAGTGGCCGGCGAAACTGAAGCTGAAGTGCTTCGTAATCCGAACTTGCCGTGTTATCCGTAAGCGAGAATACGCTTCCCGGCAGAAAGTTAGAGTTGGGACGAAGCAAAGCACCCTCCCGCAAGAGATCTCTGCCGGCTTGCCCGACATACGTCGCCGAAAAAGCTGCTTGATCGCCAATGGCTTTCTCGATCGCCATGTTCCATTGGTACGACCGGGGCAGATCGAGCGAAGGCGAAAATGCCAAGACTTGGAAACTCTGATAGGGGGCGGCCAGGGAAAACGTGGGAAGAAAAGGCGTGACATTATTCACCGGAACAGCGACACCCGGGAAGATGCCGAGTGCCGTGTTGGGGAAATCGTTCGCCAGCCCGGCTGCCTGTCCGAGACCCAGGTCATAGAAGATCCCCGCTCCGGCGCGAAGGACCAGATCGCCGCGCGAAGTCAGGCGATATGCCAACCCGAACCTGGGGGCAAAATTCCCATGTTGCGTGCCCCACAGAGGAGTTCCTTCCGGAGCCAGGGTGATCTGCGAAGGATTGGTGACGTTCTGCCAGGCTGCCAATGTCGTTTGGCCCCGTCCGCTCGGAGCAGGCGCCAGCTCCCAACGAACCCCGTACGTAAGCGTGAGCTTCGCATTCACTCTCCAAGCGTCTTGCCCATAAAGGGAAAGCGATTGGGCCAGAATATCCGCAGCGTGAAAGCTCACTACTTCGAGGGTCACTTTTTCCGCAGAGAGAAAGTTCGGAAGGCTTCCTGCGACTTGCACGACTTCGTTCGAGGGCGGATTGGACTTCAGGAAGATCGCTCGGTAGTCGCCTCCGAATTTCAGCTGGTGTGCGCCTGCCATGAGCGATACGTCGTCGGTGACATTCGCCTGCTTTGTTCGTGCTCCCGTGGCACGACCCGTAAACAACGCCCCTAGCCCGGATACAGTGAACTCGCCGAAGTTCGCATTGCTTGGCAAGCCTCCAAGAAGCTCACCCGAGACAAGCGGCACCGCTCCTCCTAGGGAGTCCAGTTGGAAGGAGGATGCTGAATTCTGTGTTGAATAGTTTCCCCGCAACGCGTTAAACCATTTTGAACTCAGGGGCATGTTGGCGCCGACGGTCAGTGTATCCGTGTCGACTTCGTTGCCGTTGAGCGTAGAAGGGCCAAAAATCTGGCGCGTGCCGTTGGACGGCGCAATATTCACCCGTCCAAATAGGGAGAGCTTGTCGCTAAGAGTGTGGTCGATTCTCAGGCTGCCAGCGTGCAAAGTCTGGCGATTCGAAAAGTCTCCAGTGAACTCCGCCATGGTTCCGTCCGGCGTTACGGGGCCGGTAGGGATCGGATACGCGTTGAGAAACGGCAGGACTTGGCTTGAGGCCGATGCCCGGGCTTGATTCGAAGGGACGAGGCTGACAAACGTTTGCGGCTGTACCAGTTGTTCGCCTTCATAGGACAGAAAAAAGAACGAACGGTTCTTCCGAAGTGGGCCGCCGAAGTAACCGCCAAAATCGTTCAGGTGTTCAGGGGCCCTGGGAATTTGCGGATTGCTCGCGTTGTTGAACCAGTCGTTGGCATCAAGCGCGGTATTCCGAAAATAGTCAAACATCCCGCCATGAAAATCGTTTGTCCCCGGGCGAGTGGTGAGCAACACCTGGCCACCAGGCACGCGGCCGAACTCGGGAGCGAAGGAAGAGGTCTCGATACGAAATTCCTGAAGTGCTTCCACGGACACCAAGCTATTCGTGCCACCAAGCCCGCTGAAAGCTTGCGACTGACCCAAGCCACTCGAACCGATGCCGGCGAGGCTTACGCTCACGCCGAAATTTCCAGAAACCCCATCCACTTCAAAGTTGTTCGCGTCTGTCCTTTGGCCGGCAATACTAAACTGTCCCGGGGCCGTCGCTGTGGTCGGCGCGATCACCACCCCCGGTGTCAGTTGAAGCAGAGTGCTGAAGCTGCGGCCGTTCAAAGGCAGGTTTTCGACGAATTGCCGATCGATCACGGTGCTCACAGCTCCCGATTGCGTGTCGACCAGCGGCGCGCCGCCTACGATCGTCACGGTTTCCGACATGGCACCGATGGGCAGTGTGAAATTGATCGCCAGTGCGTCCTGAACGTTCACGACGATATCCGGCTTGATGATCGTCTTGAAACCGATCTTGGAAACCTGAACTCGGTAGGTACCTGGCGGTAGGTTGGGAACGACGTAGATTCCTTCGCCATTCGTCTTCCCGGACACCTGCACGCGCGTCGCGTCATTCACCACGATCACTTCCGCGCTAGCGATCATGGCTCCCGTAGGATCTGTCACAATTCCGCTGATCGTTCCGGTCGGTGACTGCGCAGCAGATGAATGAGCAAACGACAAGCACATGAAAGAAACTAGAAAAAAGCTGCGCAGTCGCAAAGGATCCTCCCGGAAGTGAGGGATTTTCCCTCACTAACAAGGTCTATGCGAATGGCGGGTATTTTTGTCTCAACCCCTCGTTGTCCTGAAAGCCGGACAGTTCCAAAGAGATATCATCTACATTTTCATGGATGGTTCGGGCTGATGCGGAGATAGGCGAATAGCAACGGTTTGCCGCTTGGATGTTGACTTCCGCCGTTAGGTTCAACCGTCACAAAAACGGCATCAATGTCTTCGAGCGTCTTGGGATCGTCGGCTTTCAGAACCCAGCGCTTCTTGCTGACGTTGTCTTCGTAAAAGATTCCGAGACTACGAGCTTGCTGCTTGTCCGGCCCTTTTCGCCCCCAGGCTTGGAACGAACTCGCGTTCCGAACGCCGGGTTGTGCGTCCAAATCGAAAGCATAGAAGATCAGCCTTTTTCCTTTTGTGTAAAAGACGCGGCCGTAGGTCTTGTCCGTCCCCTGCCCGGAGACATCATGCACGTCTGCAATATAGAGATCTCGAGCGCCCATCAACTCCCGTATGTCTCGGTCATGCGCAAGCAACTCTTGTCCCTTTGCGACTTCCGTATCCCTTTGATCGAGCGCTTGCTCGCGCTCCGTCACAAGCTGAGTCAATTCGTTAACTCTCGCCTCCAGAACAGCTGCTTGGCGCGCGTTTTCATCGCGCTGCTCTGTCGCGGCTTCAACTGTCTTTTGAAACTCCGCCAGTCTTGCTTGCGCGGCCAGTAGTTCCTCATCTCGCTTGGCCCTGGCATCGCTCGCCTCTTGTAGCGTTTTTTGGCCGTTTCCCGCGGTGTTTGCTGGAGCCGCCACTGTGGATTTCAAGGAGTTCACGACTCTAGTCTGTTCGGAAAGTTGGCGCTTCAAGTCATCGATTACCTTAGTGTTCTCCGCGAGCTTTGCTTCCAATTTTGCTCGTTCGTAACCCGCATCGCTGGCTTGCTCTTCGAGAGGACCTGCGGATTCTTTGGGTGACACTGGAATTGTTCGCGCGACATCTGCGCTCCGCTTCACGCCTGTTCTGTATAATGTGATGCCGAGCGCCAGTGCCAGAAGCACTGCTGCGGCGAACGTCATCCAGACTTCCCGCCAATGGATATGTGACGGACGATAAGTGAAACGACGCCCTGGCATCGAGCCTTCGGCATCGCTCTGTTCCGACGAGGCCGACTTCGTCTGTTTCTGCTCTTGATGCAGACGCTTGAAAAACGATTCCTCTGCCGCTTCGACTGACCAGGAGTCTCCCGTTGATGCCAATTCGTGCGCCAGAGCCGTCACCGCGGTTCGCCTTGCAGCCTCGTACTCGCTCATCACGCGGCGGCAATCCGGGCACACGGCTAGATGGGCATCCAGCCTCGTCTGCTCGTCGGAGCTCAGCTCGCTCGCGGTCGCAGCGGCGCAAAGCTCGAGAAACTCCTCATGCGACCCCATTGGTTAAATGCCTCGACTTCCCATCGCGTTTCATTTCATAACACACGGGCTATCGCCTGTTCAATTCGTCTTCGGCTAGGTGTCTGCGGAGCTTTTCAAGGCCACGGTAGTGATGATTTCTGACGTTGGCGTAGGACTGGCCCAACTTCTCGGCAATCTCTGTGAACGTGTAGCCTTCAAAGAAGTGGAGCCTGAGGGTCTCTCTCTGATCCTCTGTTAGGTCCTCTACGATATTCTTCCATCCATTCCTGCCGAAAAGCCCTTCGACGGTATGGTCGTAGTCTGCTCCTTTATCGTTACCCTGGCCATTTTCGACTGGTTTGTCTGTGATTCCAGACATATAGAACCCTTGGGACTTCAGACGCCTTCTGCGCAGGAGAGCTTGCGTATAAGCGACCTGAACAATCCAAGAGCTGGCCGACCCTTTTGAGCTATCGAACAGCGAGCTCTTCCTGTGAATGTAAAGAAAGACTTCTTGAACAAGATCGTCCGCCTCGCCCGTGTCCCGAAGGATCCGTTTCCCTACGCTGCGGACTACCACGGCATATCTACGGAACAGGCTGGACAGGGCTTCTCTGTCTCCGCGATTGACCTTGCACATCAACTGCTCGTCGGGCTCTAGCTCATCGACCGGTCTAGCCGGTAGCTCCTGGCTGCGATCCTGGGCAATTGCTGTCGAGAGGATCCTCGCGCGAAATCCAATTGTCGCAGATACATCCATCTTCGCTGTCCACACTCTCACCCGAAATCTTTGCGTGAGGGTAGCACTTGTATATTTCAGTGTCCAGCTATTCTGCTCGTGGTGTTTTTGCTCGTGTGGGACTAAATGGGTATGCGTGATCGATGCAACTTCATTTTTTGCGGCACTAGGGAAGCGGGTTCGGCGTCTGAGAGAGCGACGAGGTTGGACCCTGGAGGATATGATCGCTCGAGGTTTTTCGGCTCGTCATTGGCAGCAAATAGAAAAGGGACGCCCAATAAGTTGTACGACCTTGTTGCGGGTTTCCATTGTATTTGAGATTTCCGTAAGTTCCCTCGTCCGGCGCCTCCCGCCACCTATCTTCATCTCTGACGAGCCACAACGATCAATGATTAGTGTGAAATGAGCGCCTGAGCGCCCCAGGTTTGCCACAGCTAATCTGCTCGTGGTGGTCTCGCCTTATGTTCTCTAAATAGATTGGGTGATTAATGAACGACAATTCTTCCGTGCTTTGGGAATTCGAATAAAACAACTACGTAAGACCCACGGTTACACACAGGAAGACATGATTGGCTACGGATTTTCCGCACGCCACTGGCAACAGATCGAAGCTGGCAGACCAATTACGATAAAGACTCTTCTGCGAATATGCGAAACGTTTCGCGTTAAGGCGGGGGATCTTATTGAGGGACTCGATCGCGGCATCTACAAGTAGTACAACCTATCCGCAAGAGAAGGCACATTTGCACCATATATTACCATCCCACCCAGCGGGTCCACCCTCTCTGAATTCTTGTCCTTAATTACGGACGTCGGAAAAGCACAAGGAAGTGATATCCCGCCTGGTGATAGTCTCCCCCGAGTTGAGCAGTTCCAGAATAGGTGTCATTCACATGCGTCCATCTTGGCCTTCGCAGCACTCGACCATGCTCCACCATTCTCTACCCCAGTGGCTTCGCTGGAGTTCTATGACCATGCTGGCGGCCTCCATCGGGCTTCTATGCATGTCCCTTCTTGCTTACAACTACCGCGCTAACTTTGCTGCTAGTTTGATTCCCTCTCTTCTTGCCGCGCTGAGCTTTGTAGTTTTCCTAAACTTCTATTCACTCTGGCGTCTCCGCAATGAACATCGGGAAGCTGACCAAGCTTTTCGCTACACGGATTGTGAATTCTCGTCGATCTTCGAGAATGTACTCGACGGAATCCTGATCGTGGATAACGAGGGTGATTGTTTGGATGCGAATCCGGGGGCGTCGACTATCCTTCGATTTGCCACCAACAAATTGGTCGGCCAAAACATTGGTCGCTTCTTTGTAGACCGTGACGCATTTGACCGGGGATGGAGCACACTCCTCCAGAACAAGAGGCAACGAGGCCGCGCGCAACTCATCGCAGGTGATGGAACAACTTTGTTCGTGGACTTTACTGCCGCCGCGAATTACTTGCCGGGCCGGCATGTCTTAATCCTTTGCGACGTGACGGAGCGGACGCAGGCGGAGATGTCTCTTCGAAGGAGTGAAGAGCGATTCCAACACATGGCCAATAACATTCAGGAAATCTTCTGGATGATGAACGCAGGAACGCAGGAGATCACATACATCAACCCTGCGTACGCAACAATCACAGGACACAGCGTCGAGAGCCTTCAGGAAAATCCATCCTCATACCGTGAATTAATCCACGCCGAAGATCGAATTCGCGTCCTATCTAGACTTCAGGACTTGGGAGTTTCTGGGATTCTCGATGAGGAATTTCGTTTCATTCGCGCCGACGGAGAAGTCCGCTGGGCCTGGGCCAAAGGAGTTCCTGTCCCCGCAGACGGCGAAACTCACTGGATTGTCGGCACTGTACAGGACATCACTTCCCGCAAACAAGCTGAGATGAAGATTACCGAACAACTCGATGCAGTGGAGGCCGCCCGAGCAGAAGCTGAAGCACTTCGCAAGGCGACCTTAGCCCTCAGTCAGAACCTGGCGATGGACTCGGTGCTTGATACACTTCTGCATTGCATCTCGGAATTAGTCCCCTTCGAAAAAGCCACCATTCTTTTCGTGGAGGACGCAGCGAATCTCATGATTGCCCGTGAAGCTCCTCGTAACGTATCCAAGAGAATTGGCATGACCGTGAACGCAACTGAAAGTGTATTTCTTCAGCGTATCCTGTTCGAAAAACAGGCCATCCTCTTGGTAGACGTAACCAAGCAGTCTGAATGGCGGGAGATACAGCCCCTCGATGGCATCCACTCCTGGTTGGGTGTCCCGTTGGTTGCCGGTGGTCGCGTCCTCGGAATCCTTTCTCTGGGAGCGAAGGCACCGTCTGTCTTTACACCTGAACATCTTCGCCTTGCGAAATCACTGGCTGTTCCGGCCGCTGTCGCTATTCAAAATGCACGTACTCACGAACGAGCCGAAATCTACGCGTCCGAATTAGAGCTACGTCTCAGCGAACTCCAAGCGACAAAGCGAGCTCTCGGTCGTGCTGAACATACCCCGACAGGTTCGGCTGGCATGTGAAACTCTTCGCTTTCGCTAAAGGAGTATCACTCTTAAATCATGAGCGACAGCAAATTGCCGAAAGGCGGCCTTAATGCGGGCCCGTTTCCTGCAGCTCGGACTAAGCCGCAGAAGAATCAACGAACTGTGAATCAGTGACTTATAATCTCTTCAGCAACCGGTCGAATCCATTTTTCGTGAAGCCGGACAATCCACGTTGCGACACTTGCGCAGAGGTCAAGCCGAAGAAGCGTTTGTAGCGCTTGGCAGCTAAGGAGTCCCGCAACAGGACAACGAGCTTACGAAGTTCACCTTTGCGCTGATTTGTGAGTTCCGCAGATTTCAATATCTGCTTAAATTCGAAGTCAGCCTCGGGCATTGAATAGCCTATGAAAAGCCACGCAGCACTCTCACGCAAGGAATCAAACGCTTCGTGCCAAATGGTCTGAAACTGCTGAATTGCATAGTCCTTTCTGTAACTGAATGTTCCAACGCGGGCTGTCATTCGACACCCGCATAGATGGCAGACGTCGTGTGAGCGATCCAGGGTGCGAACTGCGTCTATCACGTATTGAGGGCTGTCAAAAATCTGAAAGTCCTCGGGCTCCAAAAACGTGCCTTGATGGAGAGCAGCCTTCCCGGCCGACGGAGGCGATGAAAATAATGTGCGGCAGGAGTCGCAATACACCCAATTTGCCGATCCATGTAACTTGAGCAGGGGCACTCCAGCAGTGTCTTGTGACGGGTTTCCCAAGCTCTTTACTGTCCTTCCGTAGTGATAAGCAATCCCGAGTTCCCGGAAATGATTTTCCACAACGATGTCCCAGTTTACGGAGACGACCGACAAATCCGTGGTTTCGTTAAGGCGGCTCAGGATAGTGCGGATGGGATCACTCGACCTGTAGCGCATGTCGAGAATTTGGAATGCTCGATGGATGCTGAACCGCCGTATCGCCCGTAACTTTCGAGGGCTGTAATCGGTGCCGAGATGGTGACCTGAATTGGCCGCGAGATCGATAGCCGTGAAGTGATCCTCCAGAGCGGGTTTTACTGCGGGGTTGCGATAAAAGAATACGTCTTGCCAAAACGCAGTCAGTCTTTCAGTAATTTCTTGCTCAATGGCAAGATGCGCGGTATCAGTCGTCGATATAGAGATGAATTGTTCTGACAACTGTGCCGTTGAGGGCAGACTTGCTTCACAAGAAAAGCCTGCGCCGAGAATCAGTGACAATTTAGGTTTTGGCACTTGAGTTTACGTCCGGACCGAGTCTCTGACTGGTTCGATCAGTGCTCTGAGGAGGTCTGGCTTGTGAAGAGCCAGATCGGCTTGGCTGATCTCGTCACTATCGCGTTGAGTATAGCGGGCAAGCCTATGTTTTTGGCTTAGGCTGAAATCAATGAACTCGTCGATCGTTCCTTCACCGGTAAGGAGAATGATTTCGCAGGACCTCGTCTGCGATAGGCGGTGAATACGATCCTGTGATTGCAGAAAATCGACAAGGTTAAACGTTCGATCTACATAAATTGCTGTTCGCGCCTGCGTGAGCGTGAGACCTTCTCTCGCCGCGGCTGGATTCGCAATTAGAAGACGCACACGCGGATCATGCTTAAACGCCGAAATGGCAATATCTCTGGACTTTCCGTCCATTTCACCGTAGAGAGTCACGGGTCTCAATTCTGCGAAGCGGGCTTGCAACGCTGGAATATTCCCAACGAACGATGTCCAGACGATGGCTTTGTCGGAAGCGTCTCTCAAGTAGGCTGGCAGTAGCTGATCGAGCGCTCTGAATTTTGCGGGTGCTTCGTCGTATCGGGAGGCAATGAGGGCCGGATTGGAGGCAAGCTGCGCCAGCCGAATCAGTCGCGTCAGGATATTGTCGGAGGATGCTAGGATTTCCTCCCCCGACAGATCGCGAATCCAGAGAGCTAGGTTGTTTCGCATTTCCTCGTACATGCGAAACTGTTCGCCCACCAAAGCAACGGAGACCCTTGTGATATTTTTCGCCGGTAGTTGGACCGTGCCTTCTTTCTCCCTCCGAAGCGAAAGCGAAGCAAGGCGCTGCCGGAGTTCGTCGACGCGAGTGTAGCCTCCGTCAGCAGTGCAAAACTGCGTTCGAAAAGCTTCAAAACTTCGCCCCAGGATGTCGCCATCGTCCAGGAAGAAATATTGGCTCCACAGGTCTTCCGGTTTATTTGCCACGGGCGTGCCCGTCATGATGTACCGCTTGGCGGCATCGGAGCGGAGTGAGTGGACCGCTCGAGTAACGCGGGCTGTAGGCGTTTTGATCCGGTGACTTTCG
>Ga0210387_10004607_pt1 | contig 10559 bp, 7 predicted proteins | sample IncBWC7OmetaG_FD_160108 | JGI IMG/M metagenome (GOLD analysis project Ga0210387, IMG submission 160108) | Forest soil microbial communities from Barre Woods Harvard Forest LTER site, Petersham, Massachusetts, United States - Inc-BW-C-7-O ...
AGGTGCGCACGCGCCGCGGTGCCATCAAGGCCTGCTACGAGCGCGCGCTCAAACGCAACCCGAACCTCAGCGGTAAGGTCGTCATCCACTGGACGATCACCCAGGCCGGAACGGTCTCGGGGGTCGACGTCGAACAGGACACCCTGGGCGACGCCGAGGTGGCGAGCTGCATCAAGTCGCTGGTGGCGCGCTGGCGATTCCCGGCCCCGTCGGGCGGATCAGTGGAAGTCTCGTTCCCGTTTGTCTTCCAGGCCTCACAGTAGTTGAAGGAGATCGCAGCGAAAAAGCACCTACAGACGGCTGGGTAAGGGCATCTCGGCCGTTGACACACCTACCGGCGATGCCTATAATCTCTAGCGTTGCGATAAGTACCTGATTTCCTTCAATTTAGTTGCGACTTCGGGGATTATAGGGTGAGTATTCGGGTGAAAGGACTGGCGCTGTGGTGAAAACAAAGCTCTTACTGGCGACGATCTTCATGGGGGGCACTGTTTTTGCGCAAGGTTCTGCGCCCGAAGCGCCGCCGGCGCCGGGCAGTCAGGCCGGCAGCTCCGTGGATCTTTCGGTGAAGCAGCGCCCCACGTTGACGCCCGCCGACATGGTCAACCAGTCGAAGGAGTACTTCACGGGAATGGGTGCCGTCGTCAAGCGCATCCAGACCCTTCAGGACCAGGCCAAGCGCGAGAAGGACATCATCCGGCTCAACTGCGTGACGGACAAGTTGGTCCAGGCACGCGTGAACGTGAACATCGCCGAGCAGTCGATGGCCACGATGCAGGAAAGCATCTCCCGGAACGACGAGGGCGAACAGACCCACGAGTTCACCCGCCTCACCATCGTGAACCAGAAGGTCACAGTCCTGGGCGCCGAGGCCGAGAACTGCATCGGCGAGGACCTCAGCTTCGTCGGTGCGACCCGCGTCGACGTCGAGGTCGACCCCAACATTCCTCAGTACGACCCCACGCAACCCGGCAGCCCCTTCATCGACATCACCCGTCCACCTTCGGCGAGCCCAATCGACTGACCGCGGCATCCGCCCTCCCCGCGCCGGTCAACCTCCTTTGCCGAGATAAAGATACCCCTCTATGAATCGCCGTTTCGCTCTCTTGATAGGCCTGGGCGCTCTGCTCGCGGGACGAACTGCGTCCGCGCAGGAAGTGACGATTGGCTACCAGGGGCTCCCGTCCAAGTCGAGCGGTGAAAGCAACACCGGGATCCAGGTCGCCGACGGCGTGCTGCTGCATGCCGGTGTCGGTGTCGAGGCCGGCTACGACACGAACGTTTTCTATGCCCCGTCGAACACGGTCGGCTCGTCGATCTTCCGCTTCATGCCGTACGCGGAGATCACCAACGCCACGCGGACTGGGCCGGTGTCGAAAGAGCTGACGTTCGACGCACGCGCAGGCCTGCAGTACCGGCACTATGGGAACTCCGAGGTCTCGAACGCAGGGTTTGCCGACTCCTGGAACCCCAACGCCGGGCTCTCGCTTAACCTGGGGGGCGCCCAGTTCGGTCTGGGTGTCGCGGACGTCTTCGCCCGCATCGAGGATGCCCCCTACGCGAACCCGACCAATTCCAATACCAACGGGGTTCCAAGCGGGGCCCCTTCTATTCAACGCGACAACAACCAAGCGTCCATCGAAGGCCGGTGGTCCCCGGGCGGTGGGCGCCTAACCGGCGTGCTGCGCTTCACCAACATGGTGAACATCTACGACAACAACGGCATGGGGACCTATAGCTACGCGAACGCGATGACCAACACGCTGATGCTGGACGTCGCCTGGAAGTGGCTCCCCAAGACGGCGATCTTCCTGAATGTTTCGCAGAGCTATGTCGATTATTTCAACCAGACAGCCGCGGCGAACAACAGCATCGCCAACTCGTATCCGCTCTACGTGACCGCCGGGCTGCGGGGTCTGCTGACGGAGAAGACATCCGCGGTCCTCACCGTTGGTTATGTTAACGCTTTCTATTCTACTGGCGCCTCGACGACTGGATTTCTCGGCAGCACCTACCTGGACCTGGCCTTCACCGCACGCCTCACCCAGCTCAGCCGTGCGGTGGTCGGTTTTCGTCACGACTTCCTGAACGCGGTCATCACCAACTTCGCGTACGAGGAGACCGCCTATGCCTCCTATGTTCAGCAGATCGCCGGACGGCTCGGGCTCGACCTCTCGGGCCGATACGCCTACCTGTCGTACCAGGGCGATGCAGGCGACCCAACGCAAGAGGGGCGCGTCGACAACCTCTTCCAGATCGGGGCGACGCTCGACTACTTCCTGCGCAACTGGGCCTACCTCGGTGTGGGCTACTCGTTCCTGGACAACCGCAGCAATAAGCCGAACGACGAGTATCTGAAGCAGCAGGTGTTTGCGCGCCTGGGCGTCACGTACTAGTCTAATCGGTCAATGTTCGTGTGGTATCGCCCGGTTTTGCTGGCTGTCGTTACTGGCATTGGCCTGGGTGGGCTCGTGGGACTCTCGGCTTGTTATCCTACGCCTAGGCACGTGTCCGGCGTCAGCGACGAGGTCGGCTCGCCCCAGGACCGGATCGGAATGGACGACACATTTGACGTGCGCGTCTATGGCGAAGCTGAGCTTTCTGGCATGTTTCGGGTCGCGACGGACGGCACCGTCGACTACCCCCTGGCCGGCCGACTCCAGGTGGCGGGCCTTCGCACCGGCGAGATCCAGCAGCTGCTGGTCAGCAAGCTCAAGGACAGGTACCTCAAGGATCCGCAGGTCATCGTCACGATCAAGGACCGAAACAGCCAAAAGATTTCGGTCCTCGGTCAGGTCATGAAGCCTGGACAGGTCGGGTACTACCCCAACATGACGATCGTCGACGCGATCGCCAGCGCGGGAGGGTTCACAGGCATCGCCGCCAAGAACTCGGTGAACTTGCGCCGGCAGGTCACCGGAAAGATCGAGCTGCACATTTTCCCGGTCGCGGATATCAGCGAAGGTCGTTCGCCCAATATCATGGTTCTCCCCGGTGACGTCCTCGTTGTCGACGAACGAGTTTTCTGACGTTTCTGCCCCGGGGGGATTCGGCTCGGAGCACGGTCGGCCACGCGGCAGACGCGCCGCGCGGCGCCGGCGGTTCGGGGGATCCGGCGTTCTAACCACGGCAGGCATCGCCTGCAGCGTCAGCGTCATCGTCGCGGCGCCCATCTTGGTGGGTGGCGTTCATCGGAACTCGATGATTGCGCTTATGGCCGTGGGTGCCGTCGGCTTCGTGATGTTCGTCGCCGGGCTCGCGCTCCGGGGCCGCACGCCGCGGATCGGGATCGGGATGCTCGTCCCATTGGCGTTCGCTTTTGTGCCGCTGCTGCAGTCGCTGCCCATCCCTCTTGGAGCCCGCAATCTCCTGGACCCAGCGGGCAACGTGCTCCTCCGCGACAACCAGGTCGTCGTGACGCGTGCCTGGCCCCTCAGTCTCGATCCGCCCAACACGCGGGTCGATGTCGGGCGGGCGACGTTGGCTCTCGTGGCTCTTCTCGTCGCTTACCACCTCGCCTCCGGACAGAGTCGCCGCCACCTCATTGTCCGGTCGATTGGACTCGCCGGGGTCGTCGGCGTCGTTATCGGCTTAGGGCATCACGTGCTCGGCATCAGCAAGCTCTACGGGACGTTCAACGCCACGGGCCGATCGTTGATGATGGGCCCGTTCGTCAACAGCAATCACACCGCCGAGTTTCTCGAGCTCGCCGCCTTCGCATGTCTCGCCTGCTCCTTCCAACGCTCCACCGCCCTCAACCGCGTCGGCTGGCTCGTCGGCATGCTCCTCTGCGTCGGCGGCGCGACCGCCACCCTCTCGCGCGGTGCGGTTGTCGCTCTCGCGACGGGCACGCTCGTTTTCATCTTCGTACGTCACTTCTCCGGTGAACACCGAGCCGACGGTTCGCGGCACCGGGTCTCTTTGGCGTGGGGCGCCCTCGTCCTCGGCGTGATCACGCTCGGCATGGGTGCGCTCGGGGCGGGACAGCTCATCGATCGCTTCAAGACGGACGCCGTCACGACCGACGTGCGCCTCCGGCTCTGGCGAGAAGGACTGCGCGTCTTCGCGGCTCACCCCTTCGGCATCGGCCGTGGCGCGTTCGATCGCGTATTCCCCATCTATCACTCGTTCAAGGTGTTCCTTCCTTTGCGATTTGCGTTCGTCGAGAACGAGCCGCTCCAACTCCTCATCGATTGCGGCTGGTTCTTCTTCCTCTGTCTCTTGGCGGCTCTGGCCATCGCCGCCTGGCAAGTCCTGCGCCGTGGACGGCACGACAAGATAGAGGCGGCGCTCTGCGCCGGCTTGCTCGCCGTCCTTGCTCACAGCACCGTCGACTTCGGCCTTGAAACACTGGGGGTCCTGCTCCCCTTCACAGCCCTTCTTGGCACCCTCCTCGGCCGGCTCGACCCGCCGCCCCGGAAATCCCCGCCCTCCATGCGAATGGGCTGGTCGGTGACGGCCCTCGTCGTCTTCGGACTCGTGTTCGGTGTCGCCGCCACGGCGAACTCGAGCTACGACGACTTCGACGCGCTGCTGAAAAAGCGCATGACACCCGACGCGAGAAAGGCGCTGCTCATCCGAGCGGAAGAGACTCGTCCGCTGGATTATTTCTACGCCCTCGAAGAGGCGCAGCTCGAACCGATCAAGGGAACGCCAGGGCTCCCCTCACCCCGCTTGCACGCCCTCAACCGCGCGCTGAGGCTTTGCCCGTCATGCGAGGCCGTTCACGTCGAGGTTGCGCGCAGTCTCTGGCGCATTGGCCTGCGCCAGCAGGCGTTGGTCGAGTGGCGAACGGCGGTAGGCCTCCAGCCGCTTCTCTTCGATCCCGCGCTGGACGAGTTGTTCGCGGCTGGTGCCAAACCGGAGGAGCTCACTGCGGTGGCATCATCAAGCCCGGAGCATATGCTGAAGGTGGTGTCGTTTCTCGCCGCGCGTCTCCGCCTGGCGGACGCTTTTGTCGTGCTGGATCAGGCCGACGCCCTTGGCAACTCGGGGAGCGAGAGCCTCCTGACGCGGGCCGAGCTTCAGCTGCAAGCGGGCCAAAAAGCGGCCGCGGCGGTGACGATCAAGACGGCGCTAGCGGCCGGCGTACGAGAACCACGGCTGGCAGTCTTGCAAACCCGCCTCTTGCTCGGTGAGAAGGGGCCGGAGGGGGCCGATCAAGCGCTGGCCGACCTCGATCTGGCGGCCGCACGCTATCCGACCGATGTCGACGTCCAGAGAGCACGCCTCGACGTGGTGACCCGCTACAAGAAATGGCAGGCTGCTTCCCGATCGATCGAAGGACTGAAATCCGCACTCTACCAGACCACGGGTTCAGCCACCGATGCCCTCATCGCGGGAGCGCGCATCCAGACGGAGCTCGGACATGGAAGCGCCGCTCTCGGCGAATATCGCATCGCGGTCGGCGAGCGATCGAACGACGTCTCGCTTTGGCTGGAATACGCGCGAACGGCCGCCGGCGCCGGTCACGATGGGGAGGCACGGGAAGCGCTCTCTCAGGCCGCTCGCCTGAGCCCAAACAGCCCCGACATCTTGAACGAGCAGCGCGAGCTCAGTGCGCGCGAGGCGCGACGGCATTCTCTGCTGACGCCGGAATAGGGCCAGCCTTGCTGTTATAGTAGGCCCTCATCTCATGCAGACAGCCTGGTTTGTCGCCCTCATCTCGACGATCTGCTTCGAGGGACTCGGGCGACGGTACCTCCCGTTCGTTCCCCCCGCCGCGTTCTACTTTCTGAAGGACGCTGTTCTGCTTTGGGGCTACTTCCAATTCAGGGTCGATCAATCGGTTCGGCAATCGGTCCGTTTTCTGCTTCGAGGGTTCGAAGGTATCTGCCTGGTGGGAATCCTCTGGACGATCGCCGAGATCTTCAACCCCGAGCATCAGTCGTTCATCCTCGGCCTCATCGGGCTCCAGGCCTATTGGCTCTGGTGGATCGCACCGCCGGTCATCGCCAGCGTCCTGCAACGGCGAAAGGAGAAAGATCGGGCGATCTACGCACTTTTTGCCGTCTCTCTCGTGGTTGCCGTCTTCGCCGCGATTCAATTCGCGTCTCCCGCAGATTCCAGCGTCAACATGTATTCCGTGTGGAACGGGGAAGAGGTTTACGCCGCCGACTCCGCTACGATTCAGACCACGGGGCGGGCGCGGGTGGCTTCGACGTTCGCCTATATTTCGGGTTTCACCGACTTCACGATCTTGGTCCCCGCGCTGTTGTTGTCGCTGGGGCTCGACGCCGAAAATAGCTCTGTGCGGCGGGCGGCGCTGCTCGGCGCGATGGCGACCGCCATCGTGGTCCCGATGTCGGGCTCCCGGAGCGCCGTGGTCATCGGCGGCGGCCTCCTGCTGCTCTCCTTGTGGACGGCGGGGCTCTTCTTCACCCGGATCGGCCGACGGATCCTGGTCGGATCGGCAGCGGCCGCCGTTCTGATGGTTGTCCTCTCCCCGGACGCAGTACTGGGGCTCCAAGACCGCTTCCAAGATACCTCCGAGACGAGCGGCCGATTCGAGGGGCTGGCGACGCTTCTACCCCCGGTTGCGCTCGCGACGTTCGACTACCCGCCGCTGGGGATCGGGACCGGAATGGAGCACAACGCCCGCGCTCCGTTTCACGTCGAGACCAAGTGGGACGTCGAATCCGAGCTCGGCCGGTACCTGGTCGAGCTCGGCCCGATCGGCTTCGTCCTCGTCTGGACGGCGAGGCTTGGCTTGATGGTCGGGTTGTTGCGCGCCTACGGGTTGCTGAAACGATCCGGACGGCGCGGGTCGGCCGCGGCGGCGCTTTCCTTCGCGGCGGTGACGATGATTGGGAGCCTGACCTTCGACCACAACTGGCAGGCGCTCTATTTCATGGGATACGGTTTCGTTCTGGCAGAGGTCGTTTCCGTTCGCCAAAAGGCGGCCGCGATGCGCGACGGGAGCTTCTCGGCCTCGAATCCCGCCTCCCTCGACCGCGACGAACAAGCGCTGGTTGCCTGACGAGCGGGGTGCTCGCGGCGCTTTTTCAAGCATTGACACAATAACAAAATCTACCACTCGCTCGAAATCCAAGAAACCCGCTCATGACGATCGTTCCGACTGCTCGATGCACTTGCCTCTTGCCAGTAACCTTCGATAAAGTGCCTGAGTGAATTCGTCTGCCGATCTCATCCCGGGCGAGAGTTCGAGCTCGAAGATCGATCTGCGCGTCTATTGGCGGACCATCCGGAAGCGATGGCCATTCGTCGTCCTATCGATGATCGTGGCGACCGTCATCGCCTTCGTCTACACGTACAGGGAGCCAAAAATCTACGAGGCGACCTGCCAGGTGATCATCGAGCCGATGGCGCCGCAGGTTCTCCCTGGCTCGAAGGACGTGGTCGAGCTGGGGACGGGAACCTTCTGGGCCAACAAAGAATTCTACGAGACCCAGTACCGAATCATTCAGTCGACGAGCGTCGGCCAGAGGACCGCCGAAAAGTTAGGCCTCCAGTATGATCCCGACTACGCTGCGGCGGCCGGACCGACCCACGATCTTACAGCGCTCGGGCGAGCGCTGGCCGGGCAGCTGAGTGTCAAACCGCTCAAGGACTCGCGCCTCGCGCTCATCACTGTTTCGGACAGGAAACCGCAACGGGCCGCCCTGATCGCAAACACCGTGGCCGACACCTACATCGAGTACAACCTGGACTACAAGCTCGAAGGGGCCCGTTCAGCGATGTCCTGGCTCGCGGAACAAGAGTCGGACCTCAAACGAGAACTCGAGCACTCGGAGCTCCAGCTCTATCAGTACAAGAAGGATCGCAATCTCCTCGCCGTAAGCCTGGACGACAAAGAGAGCATGCTCAGCCAGAACCTGGCGAGCGTCAACGCGAAGCTGACCGATCTGCACATCCGGCTGATCGAGCTCGACGCCAAACGCAAAATGATCCAGCGCGCGCGCGCCAACATCGGCGAGGAAGAGACGCTGCCGGAGATTCGCGAGAAGCAGACGATCGAGCACCTGCGCGACGCCTACGTTCAGATGTCGAAGGACGACGCCGACCTGTCGTCGCGCTATGGGCCCGAGCATCCCAAGATCAAGGCCCTCCACGATCAGATGGCGACGATCCGGGGGGCGTACGAGCACGAGATCGACGCGGTTCTCGCGTCGTTCGAGAAGGGGTACCAGGAGCTCCTCGACAACGAGCACGCGTTGAGAGCTTTGATGGAGCAGCAGAAGAAGGAAGCGATCGAGCTTTCGAAGATCGAGGTGGAGTACAAACCGCTCCGGCGGGCCGCCGATCAAGAAGAGAAGATGTACAGCATCATCGCGAGCCGGCAGAAGGAGATCGACATCACCGGACCGATGAAGACGAACAATGTTCGGGTTCTCGAGCGTGCGATCGTGCCAGGGGCTCCGGTTCGGCCCAAGCCGGTGCAGAATCTTCTTCTCGGGTTGATGATTGGTCTTGGGAGCGGCATAGGCCTGGCGTTCGCGATCGAGGCGCTCGACAACACACTCAAGACTCAGGCCGACGTCGAGCAGTTCCTCGGGACGCCCGTGCTTGGGTTGGTGCCGGTCATCGGAACGGCCCCCGGTGGCGAGGCGGTACAGGTGGGAGACAATCTTCGCGAACGGGATCTGGGGGTCTTCCTGGACCCGAAGTCCGTGGCCGCGGAGTGCTGCCGATCAATTCGAACGAACATCCTCTTCATGTCGCCTGATCGACCCCTGAAGACGATGGTCGTGACCAGTCCGAGCCCTCAAGAAGGGAAGACGACCACCGCGATCAACCTCGGCGTAACCATGGCCGAGGCGGGCGGTCGGGTGCTCATCGTCGACACGGACATGCGCCGGCCTCGCCTCCACCGATCGTTCGGGGTGCCCAACAACACTGGGATTTCAACCGTGATCGTGGGCAAGGCGACGCTCGAAGAGGCGGTCAAGCGCACCGACGTTCCGAACTTGGACGTTCTCACCTGCGGACCGGTCCCTCCCAATCCGTCCGAGCTCCTCCACACCGAGCGGTTCAGGGCCGTTCTGGCCGAGTGCGCCGCGCTCTACGATCGCATCATCCTCGATTCGCCGCCGACATCGGCGGTCACGGATCCGGCGGTTCTCGGGAATCTGGCGGACGGGGTCGTGCTCGTGATCAAGGCAGGGGAGACGACGCGCGAAGCGGCGATGCATGCCCGTCGCCAGCTTGCCACGGCAAAGGCACGTCTCTTTGGCGTGGTGGTGAACGCGATCGATTTCTCGAACCCGGCCTACGGCTACGAATACTACTACCGGAACTACTACCGTTACGGCTACACGTACGGGAACGGTCCGGATCAAAAAGCGACCAGCTAGAGCGGCTCACGGGCGCGTCTAAGCGATGGCTGTCGCTCTCGTCACTGGTGTCACCGGCCAGCTCGGCTTCTACGTCGCCGAGCAGCTCACGAATCGAGGCGACACCGTCTGGGGGATGGTGCGCCAGTCGACTCTTGGGCGGCGGGGAAGCAGCGAAGGCTCGCTTCCCTACCGGCCGATCACGGGCGATCTGCTGGACGAGTATTCGCTCCTGTCGATCCTCGAGGAGGTCCGTCCTGCGAGCATCTTCAACTTTGGCGCCCAGAGCTTCGTCCCCTCGTCTTGGACTCAGCCGATCCTGACCGCGCAGTATACGGGGCTCGGCGTGGTGCGATTGCTCGAAGCGGCTCGGCGGGTGGTGCCCCAGTGCCGCGTCCTGCAAGCGGGATCGAGCGAGCTATTTGCCGGCGCCGACCGCTCACCACAGGACGAAACGGCCGCGATTCGTCCTCTGAACCCTTACGGAATCGCGAAGGCATTTGCCTATCACACAGTGCAGTCGTATCGAGCCCGGTACGGACACTTTGCTACCAACGCCGTCTTCTTCACGAACGAATCTCTCCGCCGCTCGCCCGAGTTCCTGTTCCGAAAAGTGACTCGTGGGGTCGCGGAGATCGCGGCCGGACGAAGCGACCATCTTTCTTTAGGAAACCTGGAGACGGTTCGCGACTGGGGATACGCGCCTGAATACGCGGCGCTGTCCATCGCGCTGCTCGACGCCGGGGCGCCAGATGATTTCGTCATCGCCACGGGAGTGGGCCACACGGTCCGGGACCTGGTTTCGCAGGCGTTTGCCCTAGCCGGGCTCGAATGGGAGAAGTACGTGCGGGTCGATACCACCCTCGTGAGGAGCAGTGAGCACGTTCCGATCCTCGGTGACAGCTCGAAGCTTAGGCGGACGATTGGCCGGGCGCCCGAGGTGCAGGCCGAGACGATCCTGAGGATCATCTTGGCGCATGATCTGCGAGAGCTCGGGTGTCAGGTCTCATTCCAGAGCCCCGAGCTGAACCTGGTCTCCGAGCGCACCAGTTCCTCCGGATCGCTCCCTACCGTTTAGGGTCGGTCGGTCGTGGACCCGGCGCCGAAGACGGGGTACGGACCAAGATCTCGAAGCCGCCGGAACGATACTCCGAGTGATATCCGGGGGCGGAGCAATTGTAATTTCCACCGTCGTCGGGCGCACGGTAAGAGGCCGAGTGATCGCTGCAGAGGACGACGGCCGCTTCGCTGTTTCCGATGGAAGCG
>Ga0210387_10004608_pt1 | contig 10558 bp, 7 predicted proteins | sample IncBWC7OmetaG_FD_160108 | JGI IMG/M metagenome (GOLD analysis project Ga0210387, IMG submission 160108) | Forest soil microbial communities from Barre Woods Harvard Forest LTER site, Petersham, Massachusetts, United States - Inc-BW-C-7-O ...
GCTTCAGCTGCGGGACATCCGCCGGGGGGTCCGGAGCCGGTGAACCGAGCATGGTGCGCAGGATCCAGTTGCCCCTGACCACCGGTGAGGTACGACCCGGCTGCGCGGTGATCATCATCAGCGCGCCCTTGCCCAGCAGGCCGATACGCGCGCTTTGGCTGTCATCCAGTGCGACGCGCCGGAAGTAGCTGCCGCGCACCCCCGGGATGCCATAGAACTTCGCCAGGCGCCCATTCACGAAGGTGTACTTGGCCGTCAGCAGATCGAGGGCACTGCGATCTTCGGTGACCATGCTGGCGAAGAACAGCTCGACCTCGCGGCGGAAGGCCTGACGCAGGTTGTCATCAAAATCCGGGAACTGGTCGACGACCGGATCGTGCGTCGCCAAGGCGCGCAGACCCAGCCACTCATCCGCGAAATTGCTGGTCAGGGCAGCCGCGCGCGGATCCGCCAACATGCGGTGCACCTGGCCCCTGAGGACGTCGTCCTTGTTCAGTTGGCCAGCGTTCGCCAGGCGCAGCAACTCGTCATCGGGAATGCTGCTCCACAGGAAGAACGACAGGCGCGCCGCCAGGTCCAGATCGTTGACACGGTAGGCCACGCCGGAGGCGAGGTGCGGGGGCGCGGTTTCCACCCGGAACAGGAATTTCGGATCGACCAGCAGTCGCTCCAGCATCGATTCCACACCGGTGTCGAAACCGCCATTGTGCTGGCCGCTGGCAAAGAAGTGCACCAGAGTGCTCACGTCCGCATCGCTGCCGTAACCGCGATAGCCGCGGCGCACGAGCTCCGCGGCGATCTGCAGGGCGCAGCGCTGCTCCTGACCGGCCAGCGGTTTGCACACCATGATGCGGCGACGGCTCGGGGAGTCGGTGGCCGCCGTGGCTTGCGCCGGTCCGTCGATTCGCAGCCGGCCAATGTGCGGAAAGAACGTAAAGCCCGGCAGGCCACCCGTCTCGATGGTGGTGCGGTCAAACGCGTGGTTCATATCCAGCCCCGGCGCGTAGTCGGTTGCCAGGTAGGTCACGCCCACCCGATGCGGGCCCGCCGTCAGCGGCAAGGTGACATCGATGGTCTTCAGCTGACCGGTCGGCTCCTCCTCGAGATTGCGGGTGACGCTCAGCGCCCTGTCCCAGTCGATCTGGCTGACACGCCGGCCATCCACGTACACCAGCAGCTGCTCGCCGCGGATTTCACCGAAGGGGCGGAAGTTGCCCATGTTGCCGAGGTTCACCGCAAACACCTTGAAGGTGTAGGTGCCATCGGCCGGAAAGGTGTGCTCGACGCTCAGGCCGCCGCGCGTGCCGAAGGGCAGCCCCTCCACATGGTAGTTCTGCGAGGTGTCGTCGGCGACGCGATAGGTTGCCTGCGTCGTAGCCGTCGCCGTTCCGAGCGCCGTACGGCTGATGCGGCCGGCCGCCGACAGATAGGCATCCAGCAGCGCCGGGGAAAAGGTCAGCGTGCCGGCCTGATTGTCAAAGCCACGGCTCACGTCGTCGGCCGGCAGCAGCTGGGCCACATCGATGTCCAGCCCCAGCAGATCGCGCACCGCATTCTGGTACTCGGAGCGGTTCAGTCGGTGCAGGCGCGGCATCGCCAGGTTCGGCTTCGCATGGGCGTCGACCTCATTCTCCAACGAGGTGGCAAAGGCCTGCTCGGTGGCGAAATCCGGCCGGGGCTTGCCCGCCGGCGGCATCATGCCGGCGCGCAGCTTCTTGACCATCCGCTCGGTCAGCTTCGCATCCTCGTGCGCCTTGCTGGCGTCGAAAACCTCGAATTCGACTCCGCCCGCGTAATCGTCGTAGTTATGACAGCCGCTGCAGTATTGCTGCACCAGATGCTGCTGCGCAGCAACCGACAGCGTTGCCGGGGCAGCGCTCACCCGAACCGGCTGCGCCGCAGCCACCAGCAGCGCCACAGCGATGAATGTGCGGATGAGGCCGGATCGATCCGGAGCTTGATTTCCCGAGCAAGACCTCAAAGGGCACAACTCCTGGGGATTGGTCATCGCAAAATGGGATCCCAACGCGACTGCCACCCTTTCGGATGGCTCGCGAGGGTTGAGATTACAACAGCTACCCGGGGGCAATTCCAGCAGCGCAGACCCGGAATGGTGCATAGCATGGTTGCCATGCTCCATGGTCAATAATGCGGTCCCAGCACCGCTGCCTGGGCCCGCAGTGGGCCCTCAGCGGCCCTCGACGCTGAAGGCCAGCAGCTCGTTGCCCGGCTCGCCCATAATGCGTCCATAACCGGAATTTACGAACAAAATGCCACCGGCAAGCGTGGGTCCGCCATTGTCGAGTGACCCGCCCACGGCCGGCACCCCGTTGACGGTGGCATAGGCCTGTGCGGTATCCACATCCCAGATGACCCGACCGTCGTCGCTGGCATAAGCACGCAGGTGGCCGTCCTCGGAACCGGAAAACACCACCCCGGGAATCGCCGTTACCGCCTGTGACTGGGCGGCCAGACACCCGCGTTTGCCCCAGCTGCAGCGCGGCAGTGGTGGTGCGGCCCGCCACACCTGCTGACCGTCGCGCAGCCGCAGCGCCACCAGGCCGCCCGGAGGCCCCTGGGTCGCCGCGGCGTCGGACACCGGCGCATACAGCCGTGCGGCATCGGCCGCGCTACCCCATTCGATGCCGCCCAGGCTGCTGCCGACGCCAACCTGGGCATGCCAACGCTCCTTCCCGCTCGCCGGGTCCAGCGCATACACGCGCCCGGATTTCTCCCCGGTGATCAGCAGCCGCTCGCCGGTGGGCAGCCGCGTCAGGATGGGCGAGGTGCCGAAATCAACATCCGGACCCAGCGCATGCGGACAGTTGCCGGTCCCGGCGCTCTGCGGCGTGTCACAGCCGACGATGTAATTGTCCTTTGGGCGCAGCTGATTGGCCCAGGCCACCGCCCCCGTGCTCATGCGCAGGGCGAGAATCGAGTCGGTGTGCTCGGTTGGGATATCCGTATAGGAATTGCCGGTGCCGACATACAGCAGATCGTGGCTGGGATCGAGGGTGGGTGCCGACCACACCGAACCGCCGGCCGGCCCGTACAACTGCGTGCCCGTGGCACTCTTGCGGTAGGCGCGCGGCACCTGCGTGATCGTGTAGGTGTGCCAGATCACACGGCCCGTGGCCAGATCCAACGCGACAACGCCGCCCCGAAACTTGCAACACTCATAGTTCGGCGCGGGCGCGGACAATTCCTCCAGCGAAGAAAGCGGTACATACAGGCGCTGGCCGTGGAACACCGGCGCGCCGGTGATGCGGGCCGCCGGATGCGCATCGAGCTGCTTCTTCCACACCAGTTTCCCATTGGCCGCATCCAGGGCGTAGACGAAACTCGTGTCATCGCCGAACACGGCGCGCAGGCCACCGCGGACGCGGGCGATGGACACCGCCGTGCGCACGGCTGCCGCGGCATCATAGGTCCAGTAGGTGCAGCCGGATTTCGCATCCAGTGCATACACACGGCCGCTGGAGCTGGTCACGTAGACGCGACCGCCGACCAGCGTCGGCTGCCCGTACACATAGGTCGAACGATAGCCGAAGGCCCATTTGAGTTTCAGCCGCGGCACCTGCGCTGCCGTGACCCCCGGCTCGGCCTGGAAGCGGGTATTGGTGATGTCGCCTCCCCAGCCATTCCAGCCCGCACCGGCATCGGCGACCGGGGCGGCACCCGCTGCGCACGGATTGGTCTCCGGCGTCGGCGCGAGATGCCCGATGGGCGCCTTGCCCGTCAGATACGTGGCGATGCCCACCCGGTCATTCATGCCCAGACCGGCCGCCTGAGCGCGCATCGAGCCATTGGTGAGAATCTGCATCACCTCATCGGGCGAGCGGCGCGCAATCACGGCGCGCGGCGGGATGCGATCCTGGGGGTGATCGTGGCAACTGGCACAGTTTTGCTGGAAAAGCTGTGCCGGATCGCTGCTGGGCGGCCCATCGTTGGTGGCCGCGCGCGCGCCGAGCGCGACCAGCGCCACAGTCAGCGTGAGGCTGCGCGCACCGAAATGTTTTCGTATTCCGAAATTCAAAAAAGGACCCCTAAGTTGCATATTTCACCAGCACTTCTACCAGCTTTGCTCTGGTACGTTTGCCTTGTATAGTCAACGGCCGCTATCGGCCAAGTCACCAGAGCTGCCCAGTGCGCAACCTCAATCCTGTCTCACTCGCGATCGCAGGTCTCGCCCTCGCCGCCGCGGCGATGGCAGCCCCACAACCCACCACGCTGCACAACAGCGGCGACCCGACCCTGGCCCTGACGCCGGGATTGCGGGGGGCGGCCAACGCGCCGCCGGGCACGCCGCCCGGCAATCCTGATCCGCACGATCTGAACGGGGTGTGGTGGCTGGCGGGGTATCAGTACATGCTCGGGCCGGAGCCCGGCGTCGAGCCGCCGCTGAAACCTGAGTACATGGCGATCCTGGAGCGGCGCATCCGCGCCAAGAATCGCGGCACTCCCGAGGCCGACGCCTCCACACAGTGCCTGCCGCACGGGATGCCGCGCGTGATGGAGAGCCCCTATCCGATCGAGATCGTGCAGACCCCCGAGCGGATCACGTTTCTGCACGAGGTGGCCCACAACCTGCGGCGCATCTGGCTGAACCGTGACCACCCGAAGAACGTAGCTCATACCTACCTTGGAGATTCGGTCGGTCATTGGGAGGGCGATACCCTCGTGGTCGATACCATCGGACTGAACGACAAGACTTTCATCGATGATGAGGGCAGCAGCCATTCGAACCAGGAGCATGTGATCGAGCGTTTCCGCAAAATCGACAATGGCTCGAACCTCGAACTCGTCATGACGGTCGAGGACCCGGTCACTCTGGAACATCCGTACAGCTATCGGCGCGTCTACCACTGGCGGCCCGATGTACGCCCGCAGGAATACGTGTGTGAAGAGAACAATCGCAATGCGCCCGTGGACGGTGTGACGGTGGCCAAATGAGAGCGTTGCAGATTTTCCTCTCGACCGTCGCCTTCGGCGCCATGAGTGTCAACGTGTCGGCTGCGGCGCCGGATCTGAGCGGCGTGTGGGTCCTCTCCGCGCAGGTGGGCGCCTTGAAGACGGTCGACGGCAAGGCGCCGCCGCTGACTCCCGAAGCCCAGGCAGTCTATGCGGCCCACAAGGCGGCCATTGCCAAGGGTGACTTCTCATTCGACGGGGTTACACACTGCCTGCCGCCGGGGCTGCCGCGGCTGATGCTCATGCACGAGCCCTTCGAGATCCTGCAGCGGCCCAAGGCACTGTACTTCGTGTACCAGCTCAATCGGCTGCCACGACGGGTGTACCTGGATGAAGCGCTGCCCACCGACGTGGATCCCCACTACCTGGGTTATTCGGTCGGCAAGTGGGATGGCGACGAGTTGGTCGTGGACACCAACGGCTTTGATGACAGCACCATGGTCGACAATGCGGGCCTGCCGCACTCCGATGCCATGCATCTGACCGAGCGCTTCCAGTTGAGCAAGGATGGGATGCATCTGCACCTGCTCATGACCATCGAGGATCCGAAGACCTTCACGCAGCCCTGGACCGCCCGGACCGATTACACGAAGCGGCCGGGATACGAGATACCCGAAGAGGTGTGTGCTGCCACTCCCGTGACCAAGCGGCCCCGCAGCTGATGCGGGGCCGGCCCGTACGAAGCCTTATCGGCAGCTGAAGCTCGCGGCCTCGTTGCTGTCGCCCTTGCCGTCGTAGACCGCCCGGTGCGGATAGGCACATAACGGCCGGGTGCGATCGGTCTTGCCGGCGCTCTTGTGCGCGGCAATCATGCTGTCGGGCGCCATGCCATGCTCGACCCAGGCCGTCAGCGCCCCGACCGAATCAAAGGTATCCGGTCCGGGACCGCGCCCACAGTGCATGACGCCCGGGGCCAGGAACAGGCGCGCGAAGTCCGACACCTGCGTCACCGCGGCAGCCTGGTCCGCGCCCTTGGGCGCGAAATGCGCGGCGAGCTTGCCGTAGTAGGCGATCGTATGGAGCGGTGAGATCAGCGGATCCGACCAGCCATGCCACAGGATCAGCTTGCCGCCGGACTTGCGAAATTCGGCCAGATCGGTGCTGCCATCGTTCATGACCGCCCCAATCTTGTCATCCGCCGCTTTCACGTCGTGGTCATAGTTGATGGTATGGAAATCCCACTGCGGATTCTCGAACACCATATCGCGGAAGGTACTGGCGCCGAGGGCCGCGACGCCATCACCGCGCGCCTGCAGCAGCGCGAACTCCATGCCGCGCGGCCAACCCGGATAGACTGCCGCGCCGGATGAATAATGCGCACCGGAGTAAATCTGTCCCAGAGCCGTCACTTCGGTCGCAGTCAGGCAGCTCTTCGGGTCCTGTCCGCTCTTGCAGGCCAGTTCCGCCGGTTTGAAATCACAGGCGAGGGGATCGGAAACCAGGCCGTCCTTGACCCCATCCTTAGCGTCGCACCTGGCCACCACCGCCGCCGATATCATCGGGATCTTGTCCGGATCAATCTGCTGCGCAGCCATGTATCCCCACAACTGGCCGGCATGCAGATGCACCACCTCGGAGGCGGGTGCGCCGGCGATAATGCCGTCATAGTCATGCGGATAGCGATGCGCTTCGGTCAGCGCCTCCCAGCCACCGGACGAGCAGCCCACGAAGTAGGAATGGCTGGGATGCTTACCATAAAAGGCGGCGATGACGGCCTTGGCCTTCAGCGCCGTCTCGTGTTGCGCGCGATATCCCTGGTCAATCACCAGCTCCGGATGATGCAACGCCCAGCTGGCCGGATCCGGTGTCGTCGCGACATGCCCCATATCGGTATTGGCCGTGGCCAAATGCTGCAGCACGCCGCCGGCCAGGGCCGTGTAGACGATGGCGCCGTTGTAGCCCCCGTTGCCGGTGCCCTGGAACTTGCCATTCCAGTCCTGCATCGGCAGCCACACCTCGAAGCGCACGGCCGGCTTGATCACCCCGGTGACCCGGCAGAACGCCGGCAGGCTCGCGTACAGCGCTGCCTGGGCATTCGCGGCCGCAGCGGGACCGGGATTGGCTGGCGCGGGCGGTGCGAACTTTGACCCTTCGATCACCGCGGCAGCAAGGCTGGTGGTATCGGCCAGTTTGAGAGTGGCCAGATGATCGCAGTCCGCTGCGCTCTGGGCCCAGGCGCCTGGCGCGATGGCGCAAGCCACTACCGCCGCGGCAATCACCACAGTTTTGTCTGTTCTCACGATTCCCCCCTCAACCCGCTGTCAGCGATGACATCTGGGCCGGAATCTTAGCACCTTGGCATACTATGGCGATCGCCACCTGTGCAGGAGAGGTCGATGAACAAGTTCTTGCTGGCGCTCGCGGCCGCGTCGATTTCGACGCTAGCGCTTGCCGCGCCCTGGCCCTACGACGAGCACGCCGATGCGGCGGCCGACGTGCAGCACGCCATTGCCGCAGCGCAAGTCGATCACAAGAAGTTACTGCTGGTGTTCGGCGCCAACTGGTGCCCGGACTGTCGCGCACTCGACAAGGCCATGCATGGCAGCAGCCAGCACCTGATCGAGGGCGAATTCGAGGTGGTAAAGATTGATGTCGGCAATTTCGACAAGAATCTCAGTCTCGCGAACCGCTATGGCAATCCCATCGCCAAGGGCATCCCGGCCGTGGTCGTGGTGGGCACCGGAAACAAGGTGCTGTACTCGACCAAGGAGGGCGAACTGGCCAATGCGGGCAAGATGACCGAGCAGAGCATCTACGATTTTCTGAAACAGAAAGTCGCCAACCGGAGCTGAACGCATGGCCCACTCGCATCCCACTCGCGTCTCGGCCGAGGAGCGCGCCGAGATCATCGAAACCTATGCCCGCTACGCCTGGGGCCTGGACCTCGCGGACCCCGACATGCTGCTGTCGGCCTTTGCCGCGGATGCCGAGTTCGACCACCTGTGGCAGGGCAAGGTCAAAGGTCACGCGGCGATTCTGGAGAACATGCGTTCGCTGTGGAACGATCGCCAGCATTGGTGGTTTGGCCGCCAGCACCTGTTCAACCACTTCATCATGGAACGGCAGCCCGATGAATCCGTGCAGGTGCGCTGCTTCTTCCAGATCGCACAGTTCAATGTCGACTACGGCACCAACTTCCTGTTCGGCATCGGCACCCGCGAGGACCTGTGCGTGCAGCGCGGGGACCTGTGGGTCTTCAAGTCTTTGTTCATCAATGCCTGGCGTGCGCAGGCGGATGTTCCCTGGAAGGGTGAGAACCATCTTGTCGGTCGGCCCAGTGGACCCGCCGCCGCAGCACCCTCGCTGCCGCCGAGTTTCAAGGCCAAGCGCTGAAGTTTTTGCAGAGGGATGTATGGCTGATACCGAGAGTCGGGCAATTCCGGTGCGCGATCCGCGCACCGGCAACACCGAGTTTTCCTTTGCCGCGGCGGACGCGGATGAAATTGCGCAAAAGGCGGCCCGGCTGCGCCGCAATCAGCAGGTGTGGGCCGCACGACCGATCGCCGAACGCATCGGCATCATGCGCCGCTGGGTCGGGGAACTGATCGCCCATGCCAAAGTCATTGGCGCGGCCGATGGCGCCGATACGGGCGGCTGTCATACCTCGCAGTTCACCGCGTTCATCGCCGTGGCCAATATCAACGGATGGTGCGAGGATGCCGAAGGCGTGCTGACGCGCGCGCATGTGGGTGGCCAGTCCCTCACCATGCCCAGCGTCAATATCCGTTCGCAGCTGGTGCCGTATGCCCTGGTGGGTGTCATTAGCCCCTGGAATGCACCGATGATGCTGTCGCTGCTGGATGCCGTGCCGGCGCTGTTCGCAGGCTCCGCGGTGCTGCTCAAACCCAGTGAGGTGACGCCCCGTTTTGTCGAACCGCTCATGCACACCGTGCGCCGCGTGCCGGAACTCGCCGAAGTGTTCGATGTGGTGCTGGGCGATGGCCGCACCGGCCAGGACGTCGTCGCAAACGTGGACCTGGTGTGTTTTACCGGCAGTGTGCCGAATGGCCGCAAAGTGGCGCTGGCCTGCGCGGAGCGTCTGATCCCCTGCTTCCTGGAACTGGGCGGCAAGGATCCCGCCATCGTGACCGCGGATGCGAATATCGATCGCGCCAGCACCGCAGTGCTGCGCGGCGGCGTGTATGCCACCGGCCAGGTGTGCTATTCGGTCGAACGCGTGTACGTACACGAGTCCATCCATGATCACTTCGTCGCGGATCTGGTCGCCAAGGCCGCAAGGGTGACCCTGAATGACAAAAATCCGCTGGAAGGACACATCGGTCCGTTCATCTTCGTGCGCCAACCCCAGATCGTCGAAGCCCACCTGGCTGACGCGGTCGCCAAGGGCGCACAGGTCCTGACCGGCGGCGTCACCGAATCATTGGGGGGCGGCCTGTACATGCGCCCCACCGTGGTCACCGAAGTCGACCACAGCATGCGTCTGATGCGCGAGGAGACCTTCGGGCCCATCCTGCCCGTGATGCGCTTCAAGACCACCGAAGAGGCCATCGCACTGGCGAACGATACCGAGTTCGGACTCACCGCCTCGGTGATTTCCGGCACCGAGGAGGAGGGTCAGCAGATCGCCGAACGGCTCAATGCGGGCAGCGTGTTCGTGCAGGACACCTTTCTGACCTTCGCGAAGCTGCGCAAGATCGGCACCCACAGCTTTGGCGTCTCGGGTCTGGGCGGCTCGCGAACCGGACCGGATTCCATCATGCGGTTTCTGCGACGCAAGGCCATCCTGAGCAATCAGGGCGCGCCGGCCAGCATTTTCGACGACAAACCGGGGGATGTGGCCGGTCCGCGGCGCTAGACCAACTTCAGATCAAGCGGACGCGCGCCCGGAAAGATCACTTCCAGCTGCTGCGGGCCCAGACCCCACAGCGTGCCGAATACGCCGGCGAGCACGCTGCGGTAGTCGTTCAGCACCGGATAGTCCCGGTCCTGAAACAACGTGTCATGGGCCACGCGCACCTGCTCCCCGGCCATGCGGCCACCGTTGACGCGGCCGCCCAGCACCCAGTACACGCTGCCATGGCCATGGTCCGTGCCCGCATTGCCGTTCTCACGGAACGTGCGCCCGAACTCCGACAGCACGAAGACCACGGTGTTGTTCCACTCATCGCCGAGGGCTTCGGCATAGGTCGCCAGGCCCTTCCCCAGGCTGTTCAGGTTGGTCGCCAGCGCGCCGTGGGCACCGCCCTCATTGACATGCGTGTCCCAGCCACCCACATCCACGAACCCTAAGCGGTACTGGGTACGCATGAATCGCGCCATCCGTTCAGCCGTCAGCTCGAACCCCTTGGTGCTGATGGCACCGCGATTTGCCGCCTGCATCTCCTCCTGCATCGCCTGCGCCACTTCCTGCTGCAGCTCCAGGCCCTCGCGCACGGCCGAGTCGAGATGGCTGCCGGTGTACATGCCGCGCAGCGTCGCGGTCTGGGTGGCGTCAAACGGTGACTTGCCGCCGCGCTGCAGGGAAATACTGGCGATGCCCGAATCGCCCTTGAAGGCCAGCGGCAGAGTATCCGTGAAGGCGATCGGCGTTGAACCATTGAGCGTGCCCGCGAGCCGTGCCAGGAAG
>Ga0210387_10004611_pt1 | contig 10555 bp, 8 predicted proteins | sample IncBWC7OmetaG_FD_160108 | JGI IMG/M metagenome (GOLD analysis project Ga0210387, IMG submission 160108) | Forest soil microbial communities from Barre Woods Harvard Forest LTER site, Petersham, Massachusetts, United States - Inc-BW-C-7-O ...
CTACTATCTGCTCCTCCCGATCAGCATTGTTTACGCGGTTTTTCTGGTCGCTCAGGGTATTCCACAGAATTTCAAGCCGTACGACACGGCAAAAGTCGTGGAGGTGCAAACCGTCCAGGTCCCTAAGAAAGACGACGCGGGAAATCCGGTGAAAGATGCAAAAGGGAACCCGGTCATGGTCGACCAAAAGGTCGACTCGCAGAGCATTGTGGAGGGACCAATCGCCTCGCAAATGGCGATTAAGATGCTCGGAACGAACGGCGGCGGATATACGAACGCCAACGCGGCTCATCCATTTGAGAATCCTACACCGCTCTCAAACTTTATACAGATGCTCTCTATTTTTGCGATCCCGAGCGCCTTGACCTACTACCTTGGGAGGATGGTGAAGAATCAGAGACATGGGTGGACCGTTTGGACGGCGATGGCCATCGTTTTCGTGGCCGGGGCGCTTGTTTGCTGGAGCGCCGAGGCGGCGGGAAATCCGATCATGCATCAACTGGGAGTGGACCGCGCGGGTGGCAACATGGAAGGCAAAGAAGTGCGCTTCGGGATATTTAATTCCGCGTTGTTTGCCACGATCACCACCGACGCTTCCTGCGGTGCGGTCAACGCGATGCACGACTCCTTTACTCCGCTTGGCGGATTCATTCCACTCTTCAACATTCAACTGGGAGAAATCATCTTTGGCGGCGTCGGTTCGGGTCTCTACGGAATGATTCTATTTATTGTCCTGGCGGTGTTCATTGCCGGGCTAATGGTAGGCCGTACGCCGGAGTACTTTGGGAAAAAGATTGAGTCATACGATGTGAAAGTCGCTTCGATTGCGATCCTGCTGATGGCTTTTTCAATTTTGGGATTTTCGGGCTGGGCCGCCCTCGCACCGTGGGGCCAGGCGGGAACTAACAACAGCGGTCCCCACGGTCTCAGCGAGATCTTTTACGCCTATAGCTCGTGCACCGGCAACAATGGTAGTGCATTTGCCGGTCTGACGGCGAATCCGTCAAATAACGATCCTCACTATGATATTACGCTGGCTTTCGCGACGATCATCGGCCGGTTTGGAATGATCATTCCGGTGATGGCCTTGGCCGGCTCGCTGGGGCGAAAAAAACTAGTCGCTACCGGTGCCGGGACATTTCCCGTGACCGGCGCGTTGTTCGTGACTTTGCTCATCGGAACGATCCTGCTGGTCGGTGCCTTAACCTTTCTACCCGCGCTCACCCTGACGCCGATTCTGGAGCATTTCCTGATGCTCAATGGGAAATTGTTTTGAGGCAGAAAACCTAATCACGGACCCAACCACTACACTGACACTGCATACTTCCTATGGCTGCTAAAGCTCATTCCATATTTGATCCGGCGATTATTGTGCCGGCAATCGGGGATTCGTTCAAAAAGCTCAACCCGCTCACTCTCGCCAGGAACCCGGTGATGTTTGTGACCGAGATCGGAGCTCTGATCACGACCGTGCTTCTGGTCACAGGGCATGGGGCAAATTTCGGATTCCAGCTGCAAATCGCGCTCTGGCTTTGGTTTACGGTGCTGTTTGCCAACTTTGCCGAAGCAATGGCCGAAGGACGAGGCAAGGCCCAGGCGAAGGCTTTGCGGGCGACACGGACAGAGACGTTTGGCAATCGGCTGAAAGCGGACGGAACCGTCGAAAAGATTGCGGCCAACTTGCTGCGAAAAGGGGACGTGGTGGTCGTTTCTGCCGGTGAACTCATTCCTGGAGACGGCGAAGTGATTGATGGCGCCGCGACTGTCGACGAGTCAGCGATTACGGGTGAATCTGCGCCGGTGATCCGCGAGTCCGGGGGTGATCGGAGTGCGGTGACTGGTGGTACGAAGGTCCTGTCGGATATCATTAAGATTGAGATTACTTCAAACCCAGGAGAGACCTTTTTGGATCGGATGATCACCCTGGTAGAAGGGGCATCTCGCCAAAAAACGCCAAATGAGATCGCTCTGACTATCCTGCTTTCGGCGCTAACATTGATCTTTCTGATCGCGATGATGTCATTGAAAGCCTTTGGGATCGCCTCGACACCTTCGGTGGATTTTGCGATCCCGGTCCTGGTGGCTCTTTTAGTCTGTTTGATCCCCACGACTATCGGCGGACTGCTAAGCGCGATCGGTATCGCCGGGATTGACCGTCTGGTGCAGAAAAACGTTCTTGCCATGAGCGGGCGTTCGGTGGAAGCGGCTGGAGATGTCGATGTACTATTCCTCGACAAGACTGGCACGATCACGATTGGGAACCGTCAGGCAACCGACTTTTTACCCGCTCCCGGAGTGACCAAAGAACAACTGGCGGACGCTGCTCAACTTGCCTCCCTGGCCGACGAAACTCCTGAGGGGCGGTCCGTGGTCGTTCTGGCGAAAAGCTATGGGATTCGGGCTCGGGAATTTAGCGAAATGCCTAAGGTGATTTTCGTGCCTTTTACAGCCCAAACGCGAATGAGCGGGGTCGATATGGATGGCATCAGCTACCGGAAAGGATCCGCGGATGCCATACGCGGTTATGTCGGCGGTAAAATGCCCGAGCCTGTCGAGAAGGACGTTAAGGCGATATCGAATTCCGGAGGCACGCCTTTAGTGGTCTCCACGCGGGAAAAAGTGCTGGGAACGATCCATCTCAAGGATATCGTAAAAGGCGGCCAGCGGATCGGTTTGAGAGGTTCCGCGCGATGGGAATCCGAACAGTGATGATTACCGGAGACAACCCGCTCACGGCCGCTGCGATCGCTAAGGAGGCAGGAGTCGATGACTTCCTGGCCGAAGCAAAGCCGGAAGACAAGCTCGCGTTGTGTCGAAAGGAACAGCAAACCGGCCACCTGGTTGCCATGACGGGCGATGGGACAAACGATGCTCCGGCACTGGCTCAAGCCGACGTTGGGGTGGCAATGAACACGGGCACTCAAGCGGCAAAGGAAGCCGGGAACATGGTCGACCTCGATTCAAATCCGACCAAGCTGATCGAAATCGTGGAAATTGGAAAGCAGTTGCTGATCACCCGCGGTGCACTCACCACGTTCAGCATCGCCAATGACGTGGCGAAATACTTTGCTATTTTGCCAGCGATGTTAGTGGGCGCATTCCCGCAGATCTCTCCGCTGAACATCATGTTCCTGAAATCGCCGGGCAGCGCGATTTTAAGCGCGGTGATCTTTAATGCAGTGATTATTATCGCCTTGATTCCGCTCGCGCTGAAGGGAGTAAAATTCCGCCCGCTCGGCGCGGCCAAAATCCTGGCGCGAAACCTTCTTATTTACGGCTTGGGAGGAATCATCCTGCCGTTTATTGGCATCAAGCTAATCGACATGGTCATCACGACTATTGGTCTTGCTTAATCAGAAAGAATCCTAATTATGAGAACGTTTCTTAAAGAACTCTGGACGTCGATCGTTGCCACGGTCGTCCTTTGTGTGGTGGTCAGCGGTGTCTACCCGGTATTAATTTGGGGAGTTGGCCAAGTATTGTTTCCGCATCAGGCAAATGGCAGCCTGGTCCAGAACAATGGCCAGATTGTCGGCTCGGAATTGTTAGCTCAGGGATTCAGCGGGGCGCGGTACTTCCACCCAAGACCTTCCGACGCGGGAACCGGATATGATCCGCTCAGCTCTGGTGGCTCAAACCTGGGACCGACTTCGCAGAAGCTGATGGACGGCATCAAAGCGAACGTCGCCCAGTATCGACAGGAAAATGGTTTGCCGGCGGACGCCGTCGTCCCAGTGGACGCGGTGACTGCGTCGGGCAGTGGACTGGATCCACATATCAGTCTGCAAAATGCTCGGCTGCAGATTCCGCGTGTCGCCAAGGAACGCGGTCTCAGCGAAGAGGCGGTGCGCGGTGAAGTCACCAAAGCGACGGACAATCCTCTGCTCGGTATTGGCGGTGATCCCGGAGTGAACGTGTTGAGGCTAAACCTGGCGCTCGACGCACTCACCCCAAAGGGCGCCCTAGCAGAAAAGAAGCCTTAGTTTTTACGCCTGCGATGCGGTCGGCCTGCGCGATCCGGCGGTTTCCGGACCCGCGGGCCGAACTGGTTGGCCTAATTTTCAACCCAGATCATATGCCAGTTGCCGAAAATCCCAATCTGAAGCCCACGGCGGATGACTTTTTAACGATCATCCGCCGGCAGCAGCTCGGTAAACTGAAGATCTACCTCGGACCGTGTCCTGGAGTTGGCAAGACCTACCAAATGTTAGTCGAAGGGAATCGGCTCCGAAGACAAGGCGTGGATGTCGTGATTGGCTATGTGGAGCCTCACGATCGACCCGAGACCACTTTGCAGATCGGCGAATTGGAGATTGTTCCACCTCTAATGGCGAAGTATCACGGGATTACCTTGAAAGAGATGGATCTCGACGCCGTTCTGGCCAGGAAGCCGACGATTGCGCTGGTCGACGAGTTGGCACATACGAATGCGCCGCAAAGCCGAAATCGAAAACGCTACGAAGATGTGCAGGATCTGCTCCGCGCCGGGATCAACATTATAGCCACCGTCAATATCCAGCACTTCGAGTCGCTTTATAACATTGTCGAAGACGTGACCGGCGTCAAAGTCAAGGAGCGCGTTCCCGATGAGATTATTACGCAGGCGGACCAGGTCGTTAACATTGACTTGCCGGCGGAAGATCTTCTCGAACGGCTGCAGGCTGGAAAGATTTACCCCAAAGAGAGAGTTGAAGCCGCACTGGCAAACTTTTTCACCCCGAAGAACCTGACCCGGCTGCGGGAGATGACTTTAAGCGAGACGGCGAATATTCTTGATCGGCGGAGTCGTGAGGGCGCCGAAACGGAGAGCAACGTCGGCGGTCTCGGTCAGGTGATGGTGGCAATCAGCAGCCGGGGACCTGATCCTGGGCGGTTACTGCGAAAGACCGCGCGTCTGGCTGCACAGTTGAATGCGCAATGGTATGCGGTCTATGTTCGCACGCCCAGTGAATCAGCGGTCAAGATCGATGCCACCGTCCAACGCCAGGTAGCCGATACCCTCGAAGCGGCACAAAAAATGGGTGGTTTGGTAATCTCTCTTAAACATGAAAACGTGGGCCAGGCGCTGATCTCTTTTGCCAAGGAATACGGCATCACCCATGTCGTGATTGGACGTCCGGGCAAGAGAAATCTCCGGTTATTTGGCCGGGCGCTGCACGATGAATTAATCCAGGAGTTACCCGGGATAGACCTGGTCATCATCTGATTGCAAGTTGCTTACCGCCGGAGCGCCTGCAAAACAAAGGAAACGGCGAAGCTGATCGCGACATTTGCGCTCAAGGCGACCAGTCCGATGTAAATGGTGTAGGTCTGCCCGCCAATTTGGAACGGAAAAACCGGTTTCAGCTGCATGGCCTCTGCCATCCATGTGCCGACAATCATTCCAGCGAGCCAACCTGCCAGCAGCCCACGGGCTTGAAACGAAGTACGGAATAGTCCAAACACGACCGCCGGGAAAACCTGCAGAATCCAGACGCCGCCCAGAAGTTGTAGATCGATGGCGTATTGAGTCGGAAGAAAAACAATGAATACTAACGCGCCGAGCTTTACACCAAGAGAAACTACCTTGGCGACGGCAGATTCACGTGCCGGATTCATGCCGGGATCAATGAAAGTCTTCCAGATATTCCGCGTAAAAAGATTGGCTGCGCCGATCGACATGATGGCTGCAGGGACCAGCGCGCCAATCGCAATCGCGGCAAAGCTAAACCCGATGAACCAGGCGGGGAAAATCTTGATGAACAGGGTTGGAACGACTGCAGTCGGCTTATCCAGCTTGATCCCGGCGGCCATGGCCATGTACCCAAGCAGGCCGATCAGTCCCAAGAGAATCGTGTAAATCGGCAACAGGATCGCATTCTTGCGGACAGTATCGGCACTGGAAGAACTCAGAACGACGGTGATAGTATGCGGATACATGAAGGCCGCCAAGGCAGACCCAAAAGCCAACGTTGCGAAGGGAAGCATTTGTGCCGGTTTGAGAGTTAGCCCGGCCGAGCCGCCTCTGCCCATAAGCGTCTCCTGCGCGGCATGAAAGACGGCGCCGTATCCGCCCAGTTGAAGGGGGACCACGGCGACTGCCGCAACGACAACGATGTAGATCATAACATCTTTCACAAAGGCAATCATGGCCGGCGCTCGCAATCCACTGGTATAGGTGTAAAAGGCGAGAATGAGGAACGCGATAATGAGAGGGAGATCTGTGGTGATGGCGCCGACCCACGGAAGTGAGGAAGTTAATTGGCTAATCCCGGCTGAACCGCTGCCGAAACCGAGTCCGGCGATGACGACCTGCATCCCGATGAGCTGGAGGGCGATATAGGGCATCGTGGCGACAATTCCTGTCATTGCCACCGCCAAGGCGAGCGATTTGCTGGCATAGCGACCTTGGACAAAATCGGCCGCGGTTACATAGTCGTTTTCCCGGCAGATTTTCCAAAGACGTGGCATCGTGGCAAAGACGAGCGGATAAACAATAATCGTGTATGGCAGTGCGAAGAAACCGTAAGCGCCCAATGAATAGACCAGCGCAGGGACCGCGATCACCGTGTAGGCGGTGTAGAAGTCCCCACCGATGAGGAACCAAGTGATTATGGTGCCGAAGCGGCGGCCACCGAGTCCCCACTCGTGCAGAAGACCGAGGTCACCCGCTTTCCAGTGCGCTGCCACAAAGCCGAGGACGGTCACGACCAGAAAAAAGAAGATGAAAACAGCTGCGGCCGTCCAATCAACCATTGTCGGGTTTACCTTGTCTTGAGGTAGACGACGTAGATCAACAGCGACGTAATCGGGATCCAGAGGAATTGGTACCAATAAAAGAACGGGAACCCGAGCAGGACAGGTTCAATCGAGTTGTAGAACGGTACCCATAGCAAGGCGATAAAGGGCACCAGCAAGAGAAGAGCCCACGGGCCAAGCGATTTTTCGGGGGCGGGAGGCATGACTGAGCTCGGAGTTTACGGAAGGATCAACCGGGTGGCAAGACTGAAGCAACATTGAGGAAATTGCGGATTGCGAATTGCGAAATGCGGAATTGAGGATTGCGGAATTGGGAGATCTCTAGATTGGTGGGCCGGCATAAGCGGTAAGCGGTTAGCGGTTAGTTAGTGCGTAAGAGATGCGCCGTGCGTTCCGAGCGAGACTGATTCGAAACGAATACCGCCAATCTACCAATTCCGCCTTTCGCAATCCGCACGCTATGTTCCGACGTCATCCTTGGTTAGTGTGCCGTTGATCATCCGCCAGATCTGGCGGACGTTGGAGTTGTGTAACTCCACGGGCAATAGCTCCTGCGGCAGCCCTTGGTAACAGACCGGCCTGGCAAACCGTTGGATCGCCGCGGTGCCAACCGAAGTGAACCTGCTGTCTGTCGTTGCAGGATACGGACCTCCGTGATGCATCGACGGGGAGACCTCCACGCCGGTCGGATAACCGTTCCAGACGATGCGTCCCACCTTTTCCTGCAACACACGAAGCAATCGTCCGCTCAGCGCCTCGTCCTCCGGTTCGGCGTGAATTGTTGCCGTTAATTGGCCGTCAAGCTTTCCCGCCAGTTCGAGTAATTCGTCCGTATTCTCGCATTGAACCAACAAAGTCGCGGGCCCGAATATTTCCTCGTGCAGAGAGCGCTCTTCGCCGAATTTCTTTCCTTCGGTTACCAGCAAATAGGCACCTCCTTCTGCTCGAATATAATCTTTCGCCTTGGCGAGCGATTCTTCGAAACGCTTCGAAATCGTATCGTTCAGCATGCGGCCTTTTGGCACTCTCGATAATTCCTCGCCTAACCGTGAGGCAAATTGGCCTGAGACCGAGGATTGCTGGGTGATGACCAGTCCCGGTTTCGTACAGAATTGGCCTGTTCCCAAGGAGACTGATCCCGCCAGGCCCGTGGCGATTGGTTCCCAGCGCTTCTGGAGAGCCGCCGGCAAGACAAACAGCGGGTTCAGACTCCCCATCTCCGCGAAGACTGGAATCGGTTCGGGACGCGAATTTGCGGCGTCGAAGAGTGCTCGACCAGCCCTGGTTGACCCGGTGAATCCCACGGCTCTCATCAATGGGTGGCGAACGAGTTCAAGACCGATTTCAACACTCGTTTCTTCAATCATGGCGAAGACGCCTTCCGGCATCCGGCACTCCTGAGCAGCATTCAAGACGGCTGATGCCGTGAGGGCCGACGTTCCAGGATGTCCAGGGTGAGGCTTCACCACGACCGCACACCCCGCAGCCAGCGCCGAGGCGGTGTCGCCGCCCGCGACCGAAAATGCCAGCGGAAAGTTGCTGGCACCGAATACTGCCACCGGACCCACCGGCATCAGCATCCGGCGAAGGTCGGGTTTTGGGATTGGTTTTCTGTCTGGAAGCGGCGTATCGATTCGAGCATCAACCCAGGATCCCTCCCGAACTCGTTCGGAAAACATCTTGAGCTGGTTCACCGTACGCGCTCTCTCACCGACAAGGCGATCCACAGAAAGAGCAGTTTCTTCGGCGCAGGTTGAAATCAATTTTTCGCCGGCGGCCATGATCATGTCGCCGATTCGTTCCAAAAAACCAGCGAGAACTTCGGGTCCGGGACTACGATAAGCCGCGGCCCTTTCAACAATCTTCTCAATTTGTTTTGGCATAGGGGAATAATCCTGGTTAGATCAACCGGCGCTTCGCGAGGCTTCGCATGAGTTGCGAGACGCCGAAATTCCAGGGTTCGCACTCGTTAGTGTGCCGCATACGATTGGCGAGAGCGCCGAGCTTGTCCGATCTGATTTTCACGATGTCGCCGATTTTATGGCTGAATCCCATGCCGGGAACGTCACGATCCTCCGTTGGCGCGAACATCGTGCCGAGAAAAAGGACAACGCCGTCCGGGTATCGATGATGCGGTCCGATCATCTGCGCGACCAGTTCGTCTGGATCCCTGCTGATCCGGGATAACGAAGAGATCGCGTGAAGATGAAATCCATCTTCGCCGTCGATTGTCATGTCCACTTCCATCTGTCGGATGTCTTCGAGAGAAAAGCTTTGGTCGAAGAGGCGGACGAATGGACCCACCGCGCAGCTTGCGTTGTTGTCTTTCGCTTTGCCAAGCAGCAGCGCAGATCGGCCTTCGACATCCCGAAGATTGACGTCGTTGCCGAGCGATGCCCCCATTATCTCGCCGGTACTTGAAACAACGAGGACAACCTCGGGCTCAGGGTTGTTCCAGGACGACATCGGATGAAAGCCGGCGTCATGGCCGTAGCCGACAGCCGACATTGGCTGAGCCTTGGTGAAAAGCTCTGCGTCTGGTCCGATGCCGACCTCCAGGTATTGAGACCAGAGGCCTTTCTTGAGCAAGAGCTCCTTCAATGAAGCAGCCTGGCGACTTCCCGGTTTCAATTTGTCCAGTGCCTGACCGACTGATGAGATAATTTCATTTCGAATCGAGGAAGATGCCTGGGGATTGCCATGGGCCTGTTCTTCAATTACACGTTCCAGCAGGCTCACGGCAAAAGTCACTCCGGCCGCTTTAATGGCCTGCAAGTCAATTGGAGCAAGCAACCAGGGTTTTCTCGGATCGCGTTGATCGGGCGGCGAATTCCGTAGAAGCTCATCGAGGGTACCGACTGGTTCCCCGGAAAGAGCGGCGATGCTCGCGGCTGCCTTCTGCGCTTCACACAAGTCCCGCATCGTCGGGAACGTCTCGCTGACGTCGAGCAGTGCCCCGTCACGGACAACGACGACACAAGGCCCTTGAACGTCAGGGCGCCATACTCGCCCGACGAGGCATCCGTGCGGCCAATCGGTCGGGAGAATATCGTGATGGTCTATCTCAATTTTCCAATTCATTCGGAAGATTCCTTCCAAAGAGAATCACCGTAGGCGGACATCCGTTCTCGGAAACGCTCAGACGCTTGGAACTGTCCCTATCGGCATATGGAATGATCCCGCCGATCTCCCACGATGCAAGCAAATTGCCGTTTTTACCTGCTGGAGACGATATGGTGAATGCAATAGGTAAAGTTCTGCGTGCGGAAAAAGGGATTCGCGTGTATGGTCTGAATTTCCGAAGGAGAATGCTGATGAAAGCTACCCGCTGGAACGAAGTTATTTCCGGCTCTGAACGCGTCAGTCGGCAAAAGTCGGCCCCACAAGGCTCGGATGAGAGCCTATTCAGTCGTTTGCTCAAAATTGAAAGTCGATTAAGGAGAGGCACCAAGGGTGATTTCCAGTTTGGATCTGGACGGCGCAAGTCCTCAACATTGAAGTTCCTTAATCGATCGACGCCCAGCAACCTCTCTCGTTATATCGAGTAGCGGAATGCACGGGCTGAGCTGAGATGAAACTTGGCCTGAGGCCCACTTTCTATGGAAAAAATTGTATCGAGTCCGGCTTCGGAGACTCGGCTCATTCAATTTAGACGGGATGGAGAGACTCGCGTTGGGTTGGTGAACGACGCGGAAACAGTCCAGACACTTGCGGTCGAGGGCGGAACCTATGCACTGGCCCAACGTGCAATTCAAGAGGGTCGATCGCTTCATGAAATGATCAAATCGTGCAAAGAGAACGAACAGGTCTCGTATCA
>Ga0210387_10004612_pt1 | contig 10555 bp, 10 predicted proteins | sample IncBWC7OmetaG_FD_160108 | JGI IMG/M metagenome (GOLD analysis project Ga0210387, IMG submission 160108) | Forest soil microbial communities from Barre Woods Harvard Forest LTER site, Petersham, Massachusetts, United States - Inc-BW-C-7-O ...
GAAGAAGCAACCGGGTGATCATATGTAGGCATTGGCCCGAAATTACCGAACGAAGGGCCAGAATCGTAGGATTCATAGTGAGGACCGGGTGGATCATTAGGACCGGGTTCATGCTATTGCCAGTATCGTTAGAGTCTGTAAACGTCAGAATAAAAACGAAGATAACTTACTTGGGGGATGCCTTCATCACCAGCTTCAGATGGCTCCTGCGCGTTCGACTCCACATCTTCACGATCGTGTTTCTCGGGACCTTTATCACCTGTGTTGTGATTGGGGTAGCTAACCCGGGAGTTTGCGAGATCCTCGAGGTTATTAAGGGCCTCATTATGCTGGCTTCCCTTCGGAGAGGGTGAGTAAATCTTAGCTGTCGCAGTTCCGCCATTTCGATTGGCCGGAGGGTTTTTGTACTCATCACGATCGACGAGTGACTGGGGTGGTGAATTATTAACGTCATCCCGTGACATGCTCATGAGGTAGCTCAAGACTGCACATTGGATGAGTGGATATTGCCTTGAATCAATTCAAACAAGAAATTACCTTTCTCGTTGTGACCTGGTGAATGTGGCCCAAGGTTGTGAGTTAATGTGGCAGGAGCACTTGATGCATTCGTACCTGGAGTCTGTGACCGCAGTAGAACGGGACCCAGAACCTCGCCAGAACTATTAACTGCAGATTGACCGACAAGTGCAGACATCGGAAACGAGAAGACTCGGGGGTAAACAGGAAACGCAGGTTTTGGGGAGTGAACGGAAAATTGGTAGCAGGATGTTCAAGCGAACAAGAACAAGCCCCAGAATAGTGGCGATAGACGCAAGAGAAGGGCGGATTAGGATGTGTCGCAATACGTTAGACAAGAAGCGCAAGGTCTGAGGGGGATTCGCAGATTTTTTGAGTAGAATACAGATGGTTAAAAGCGCCGCTCAACAGTCACCCTCGAGGCTCTGGCGTGGCGGAAGCTGTTTCTGAGAAACCCACAATTGTCATTTCCGAACATGATGCAAATAACACCAAATACCGGCTAGTATTAGTACGGCACGTGACACTCTAACTCCACCGTGAGAAACTAGACGTCATGTGACACAATTTTACATGTGTCGTCGATCAGATCCAACACAGATCCCATTTGACCTTAGGTTACCTTACCTTACTACCAGTACGTGTGGTCGACGAGCAGTTTTTCAGATGGACTCAACTTCTGTTGTACCTGGCAACCCCAGTTCCTCTCTTATATAATCTACAAGATGGTTACTCAATCCCTACAAGTTTCTTTTGCCCCCCAATCTTTTAATCCATTCTGCGAGTCACCATGCTTCGCCTCCTCCACTCTTTCATCTTTCTTTTCCTCGCGTGCGCGCTAGGATTGGTCAATGCTCGCCCATATCGTCGGCAGTGCAAAGCGACACTGGACACCGCACTGGTGCGTCTCATTCTCTGATTCGTGAACAGATATTCAAACGCTTCAATTCCACCTTAGAGCGTGGCCCACAGTTTACAAGATCACTACTTCAACCCGCTCACCGGCCAATACAATGGCGGTTCGCTCTGGACTGATGCTGTAAGTATTGCTTGCATGGAGCTTGGCCGTTTGGGCCTTGGCATGGAACATTGGATTAATTGCTCTTTTTTGAAGAATACACTCGAAGATTTACACAACCTCATGCTTGCCACGGGAACCGACGATTTCTCTACCGTTGCAGATAATTCGTACATTGGAAGAATTGCGAGGAGTGGGACGAATTGGGCAAGTGTTCTGGGGGGAAGTAATGACGACGCCTTGGTAGGAACAGTTTCATAGCTATCCTCAAAATTACAACAATATTGACATCTGATTCCACTTCAGTGGGTTGTCTTGGCCCTCTGGAAAATAGGCGACTACAAGAGTGCTCGGGGGCAAGACGCCAGTGCTTATGTTGTAAGTTTACTGTTCGAACGTAGACCATGCGCCTTGTTGACCTCTGAACTATAGCAAAGCGCGTCCCAGATCTATGACATTGTTGCAGGGCAGTGGGACAATACGTGTGGAGGCGGAGGCGAGTATTCCCCGTTCATTGTGACTTACAAGTCTGATAATCGCCTTCTAATCTCAGTCTGGTGGTCGACCGCTCACACGTACAAGAATGCCATCACAAATGAGCTGTTCCTTCTCACATCTGCTTCGGGGTATCTGAGAAACCACGACGACACGTACTTGAACAACGCCAATAATGTAACTATCCCACATCCTTCCTCTTGTTTCTCGCCTTTGTCAAATCTCTAATACCTTGGTTTAGGTCTGGAATTGGTGTACGTCTCCCTCCCCACAGCGTCTTCAAAGTCTTTGTCTTACATAGCTGTTCAGTAAAGAACTCGGGTATGCGCAATTCGGACGGTCTATGGAACGACGGGTTGAATACCAATACGTGCCAAAATAATGGTCAAGTGAGAATATAACGTCCATTTTCTTTTCATTATCACTGATTGGCCAATAGACTGTTTGGACATACAATCAGGTACACCGTCACTTTTTCATTGCATCAGAGTCGAGCTGACACTAATCTCAGGGTGTTATTGCATCTGGACTGTCCGCGCTGGCAGCAGCTACCGGCGACCAGTCCCTCCTGGATCAAGCCGAGATCAGTCTTGACGCCACCATCCAACATCTCTCAACCAACATCATTCTTAAAGAGGTCTGCGATGACGCTGCCTCAGGAGGGGCGGTCTGTAACCAGGATCAGGTCTGTATACAACCAGTAGTCTCTTCCCTGTACACTTGACGGTTGATCACTTTTATCCCTGTGCTACAGCAAATTTTCAAGGTTTGTCTTGGTACTACCATCTACCTTGCAGGCTTTTAAACATCGATTCATATAGGGTATCTGGACCAAACACGTCCAGTTCTATCTGGATGATGCAAACAACGCCAACCGCACAGCAAAATATAGCGACTTCCTTGGCTCGCAAAGTAGTGCAGTCTTCCACTATGGCACGAATAGCGCCAACGATATAGGTTCCGTATGGTATGCTCCAGATCAGGTATGTATTGGTTTTATCTCTCGGCCTTGGGTTACTGGTAACCGTATCATTACTAATAGGGCGGCTCGGTGTTCACGCCAAAGTCCTCAGCAAGTGGATTAGCAGCCCATATCGCGGATGCGAAATATGGACCGTGTTGAGTTGAAATCACCAGTTTGTGGTTTGCGGAAGCCCTACCTCTTGATGTTTTAGCAGCGCAGATATTGATGCAATAATACATACGCGCCGATCAGAGTCTACAAACGAAAGATACGATAAATATCCAAATGTGAAATAGCGAGATCCAAATTATCAAAACTTGAACATTCGAAGCATGAAAATATAACTTAATCATTGACGTCGCCCCCTTCTGCTGTCTCTCTCCTGTGAAGCTGGGAGCTGAATTGCTGACGGAGTCCAGGAGTAGCTGGTGGTTCTTCATCTTCCCGAATGGTTTCTTCAGGGCCGTTCCATTTCCCTTTGGCGCCATTGGGCGACTCGGGGCTCGCGCCACTCAAGGCCCGTTCCAAAGCTATGGTGACATCCAATCAGATGAAATGCATAGAGATTTAACGCGGTGCACACCTTTTTCTCCTCTCTTTTTCAGCCGGAGGGACATCGCCGCTTGCAATGAGTCAATGTAAGACTCGTATTTCACGATTTCAGTTAGCAGATACTGAGATTTCTTCTCCCAATTACTTTGTGCCTTCACTGCGTTGGCCGTCCGAGGTTGATACTGTTCAGACGACAAATGAGCGATTGGCAGGAAAAAATAGAGGTAACAAGTACCAAAGCAGCCATAGGTTCGCGGAACTCCGTGTGTCGCTTGAGGTCCTTTTTCATAGATGCCACATGCTTTTGCAAAGCTTCGAGTTGTGTTTCTTCGTCATGAACGCTATAGACAACGGGAGGGAGAGGGGGCTTCCAGTCATTGATGAATGTTCTGTCGGCCCACGGAGACTGAGAGGCTCGAACTGTTGCCGCTCCATCCCTCCAACCGAACTTGCTGCGGCTGCTGCGCCCGCTACGAACACTTAATGCGTCGGAATGATCGATATCCTTTATCGATTCATTGTCGGAGAATGAGCGGCCATGGGAAAATGGATCGGTCACACGATTCCAGCCGTACTCCATATTCGAAACGCCGCCGGCAAGTGGTTCCTTGCTCGTCCGTGCGGCCCAGTAATTGCAGGTTGAAACCCACTCGTTGACCAGTTCCTCAGTGCCTGCCTGGAAGAAATACACCCCTCCATTGGAAAGAGTAAGAACCATACAATAAGGACGTTGCCGGTTGTATCCCGGTGGGGGCAATGCATGCGCCAAAGAATGAGAGAGGTGGACAGTCCCGACCGGGTGGGCATTCGCCTGTTCCGTCACGTTAAAAAGGAATTTCGAACTAATGTGGAATACTCACAAGCCAATTTCCCCCACCAAAAATGCCGGATCCGCCGCCACCGTTTTCTCCAAAGGTGAACATGTTCAGCTCACCTTTCTGGATGACAACGAAAACATCCAGCCATGCCTTGTCTTTGGCCCTCTTCCCTGAGGATTCCCAATATTGCTTACGGCAAAGCATACCTTCCTTCGCCCAGGGAGCTCCAAGAAGAGCTAATTCCTCGTCGGTGATACTTATTGTTGTAGAAGTAGACTCCTGGCTGTGAATGCTCTTGGTATCATCCTCTTGCGCTTCTCGTATGATGGTGTGGGAGAGATTGGAGGCAAATCCAAGTGTAGGTGTTAGGAAGGATGAGCTCGAACCATACATCGCCTGCATGATTGAAATTAATGAGCATTTTATACATACTACACCAAGAAATCTCACATCATGGGTTGACGTTGCAAAACTCGGAGATGGGCTTACTCGTCCATCAATGCTACTGTTGCTACTATAGGGACTGACGCCAGACTGAGCACCGAGGATAGATTGCAATCCCCGTATACTGCCTCGTTTCAAAGTTGCAAGCCGATCGGGCGGTCCGCGAAGACTGCGGTTCCGCATCATTGTTGACGTACCGGGACTCAATGATGACATGGAGGATCGTGCCAGGCTGCTGTTTAAAGGCTGCAGAATTTGCTGGCTCTTGATAGCATTATACATTTCCTTTTATCCCAAAGAAATTAAGGCACATCGTGCTCCAAGGAGTGGATAACATACCTTGAGCAAGTTCTCCATGTCATTTTCCCATGCGCGGTCGTAAACTGCGTTGAGGTTTGGAGGTTTATGGTCTTGGCCAGTGGTAACTTGTACAGAAGGAGTACTGCCGTTGGAATGTTGTCCTCCTGGCGATGAAATTGGACTCGTTGCCAGAGAGATGACTGGCGACGACATGATCGCTTCCCGCGAAACGCTATTCCAACTTGTAATGCTATCACTCCTCTTGGAGCGAGAAATAGCCTCATCACAGCCTGTTCTCCGAACGCCGCCGTTACAATCTTCGTACGTCAGGTCTGATGTTGATGTTTGTGCAGGCGGAGTAGATTGGAGCTGCATCTGGATCGCAGTGAGAGTGTTTCGAACAAACTGATTTCGCGACATCCGCGCATTCAGTTCGGCGACGTGTAGATCAGTATTCAACAGTAAGAGCGAATATGAGACCGCATGAACAATGTCTAGTGTGGTTTTGAATACTATGATTCGCTTGAATGATATGCAGGGGCTTACTGGCACTTCCATACAGTCCGCCGGGATTACACTCCCAATAACGTCTACTAAACTCCTCAAGGATGCGATCCACTTGTTGGGTCTCACCCTTTACATAGAGTTTGGCACAGAGACGTCTGCAGGTTCCTGTGAGCTCTGGATCCTTCAGAAGCAGACAAAACCAACCTAAACGCAAGGTCCAGCCTCAAACCAGAAAAATCGAAGAAATCGACATAGCAATGTAAGGCCACCTTGTTGATACGACCTCTGCACTGAAATTAGAGGCATAATTCCGGCATGACCAAACAACGTAACGCACTGTCCTCCAAGCCATTCCGCGATCTTGTCTTTTGCTAGGAACTCTTCGTCCTCGTGCCAGCACCTCGAGGCCAAGTCCTTCCCTCGTGTGTCCATGTCTGTGCTTTCTTCTCCTCTGGTGGTTGAGCGATTTGAAGAAGGAAAATGGGTAAGTGTTAGATCGTTAACCGTGAGGTCTTGCTGCGAGCTCATAAGTGTGGGTGAAACTGTATACCGGAACGAGATCGAGTTTGGTGAGTGAATTAATAGTATCGAATGGATATGCTCACGGACACGCGCACCATCCCCAATAGGGATGAGCGAAGGTTCAGAACTTGACGCGGTGGAACGATGTTGAACTCGTAACCGAGCTGAGTCCCGTCGACTTTGAGATGGCAGGCCGTAAGTACTTCCACTTTGTATCGTGAGTGGACTGAACCCAGGCCTCGATGCGGACACGCGGGGAGCGCTGACAGAGCTAGGTCTAGATGTTGATCGAACAGGAGTTTGGAGGGACGTTGTGCGTGGGGGGACGATCGGCGATGTTCCGGGAGATGACTGAGTATATTTTGCTTCCAATTCCTCAGCTTCTGAGGGCAACTGGAATGTTAGGGCGGGGGCAGTAGGAATGCCTGGTGAAGGTGCGATTCCAGTATTTTCATCTTGAGTTTTGTGAGGAGGCAAAATGAGACTGTCAGTCTTTAATTGGGCAAGTGCAGCTCGTCGCGAAGGAGTGGATGGATCTCGGAGATCTAAAGAAGAACTAGAAATGGGATCTAGCTGAGAAAGTTCACCTTTAAAATCCCTAATAATCCCGTTCAGCGTGGTATCACCCCAGGCGGGGGAGCCTTCCATTCGCTCTATCTCTCGCGTTCGAGGGAGCGGAGTGACTGAAGATGACCCGGAAATAGCCTTCTTCAGCTCAACATCCCCGACACTCATGCTTCTGTGTTTTCCGTAGTTTGGGCTATTGACGGTCTCTGTCGACTTGGAATGGACTATGGTATCAGGCGACGGCGTCCGAGGAATTTTTTCAACGAAGACGAGAGACTGGTCATCTCGATCGTCACTCTCCTGGACCATTGGATTGCCCAGGATCGGAGGTAAAGGTTTAGTAAGGTGAGACGAGTGCTGAGAGACAGTAAACACGTCAGCTATCGGAGATCCTACGGGGGTACGCTCAAGGTCGACAGGTAGCGGCGGTACTGGAGGTGTGAAAGCCTGCAATAATGATGGTGTGGTATGTGAAGGTGTGGTGGGCGCAGAAGGAAGTGCAGCATCAGTTTTCTGCATGAAGCATCATGTCACCGAAATGCAGACCAAATTACAAGTATTCTTACCGATCGCTCTCGGACAGCGCCTTGTCCGAGCATTTTGCCCCAAAATGCACTGGTCTTGGCTCTCACAGAAGTTTTTGGGGGCTGCATCGGAACAAGTCAGCAAATCAAATAGTTACAGAACATTTGGCTTCTGACTTTGCCGTTTTCTTTCGGTGGGCGAGGACTTGTCAACACCCAATCCGGGCTGGATTCCGGTAGAGTGCCACGTCTCATCTTGTTTTTCCCTTTCGGCAACGGCGTGACTTGAGGTGAAGCGGACGACACAGGACTCGCAGAGAACGAGGGCGACGCTCTTGGACGCGTACCGTTGGGTGGACCATCATAATTTCTAGGCAAAGGCGGTGGAGATTCGCGTCGCTTCTCCTTCTTTTGATATACGTTAACGACTCCGCCCTTCTCCTTTGCCTTCCGCAGGAGGGTTGCTAGATCAGGGCTACTGGAGGTGCCTGGGGATCGATATATTGAACGACGATTAGTTTGTCTCTCGCTATCTTCAGCGTCATAAAAAAGGTCGTGAGACGACGAAGACGGCGAAGGGGCAGGAAGTTTCGAGGTCGAAGGGCCCGCCGTTGGTGAGGGTGTAGGCGGTACTACAACGGGAGTGGAAGGTTGTGGACGTCGTGGTGTGCTCGAGGAAAGCGCTGGAGAATTAAACTTTTTGTTCACTGGTGACGGGCTGGCATCTACACCCAATGAATTAACGTCTAAGCCTTCCTGGAGCATCACGGTTCCTTCGGCGCGCAATGCTTGCTCGAAGTCCAGGTCTGTTCGCGATACACGGCGGTGTATTTGTCTCCCCGGCCCATTCACATCGTTTGATGATGCGATGGGCTGCAGACCCGAAGGAAACGTCGTTGGCAGCGCCGGAGTGCGTGGGGGAGGAGCATGCTGACGGAAAATAGAGGCCAGGTTGGGCAGTTGTGGGGGAACAGAAACAAAAAGAACGTTTATTAGACTGTCGGGGAGGTCTAAGTTGCGTTCTAATCTCAATTTGACTTCTCAGCCACCAGCATTGTAAAAAGGTACCGAGAACACAACAGTCATCATCAGCCCACCCAAGCTAAAGAAATAATCTGGGGCGTGCAGTATCTACCATAACTAGTCGACTACTAGTCGTCGAAGGTAGAAAAAGAGTGACATGGTAATAATGAATCAAGATAGTAGTACATCTACAACGGTCGAGCTTCAAACTTCATATAAATAAGACTGTAGTCCTTATTCTCCCCTACGAGACGATGGTGGCATTTGCAAACCAGTAGAAGTCCGTCGTTGCCTCTTCATGGCAAGTGTCCCACCAGTATTAGTGGATCCCAGCCCCACGCGACCACCGGGCGGTGATCGAGTCCCAGCAAGTCCAGATAACAGAGAACTTGATGAAGAGCGGGGCCGAGTTGAAGAGGAGGCAATTTTGGGCAAGTTGGAACTCCCTTTACGAGAGCTACTACTGGGTGCACCAGATGCTCGATTCCTGAGGAAATTTTGATAAGGCCACAAATCTGGATATCGTGTAGCGACATACCTTTTCTTGATAACGTCCGTTTTCAAGGACAGAGGACGGACTACGCCGTGAAGTTTCTAAACATTTAGTCAGCGTCGTGACTCAAGGTAGAAAGCGCCAAAAGTGCTCACATAGAACAAGCCGCATGCGTTGCCTAAAGGCTGACTGTGAATAAATCCCAGCGATGGAGCAGCAAAAAACTTACAAAGTGGTTGCCCTTCGGGGTCTCTCCGCCAGAGTGGGGTATTTGTCGTCTGACAGTTGGTACAAAGCGTTGGCGAGGGGTCACCATCATCACTCCCCCCTTTGTTCGGTTGCGGACAGTGTGTTTCCTTGAGATCAGGCGTACTCGCAGCCGATCTGAGTGCACCCAATGTCGATGGATTCCCAGGACCCGATAGCGACTTCTTCCTCTGGACATCCTGCGCGGCTTGTTTCATCGGAATGTACTTTCGAGGGGTATTGCGTACATTTTGACCGTTGGTTGGTCCTTCAGTTGAGGGAGGTGTGGAGGCGTTCGACGTATTGTACGGTTCCGGTGAAGCATTTGAACTTGAGTTGACACCATTGCCCCACCCATCGCTCGAAGGACTCGCATGGAAACTCTGGTAAGCACTATCACCTTGTTCGGCGGACAAGATTTGGGTGGGATCAACATGTGTGTATGGGTTTTGCGCCATATTCCCTGTGTTCTCGAGATTGGGATATACCAGGCCCATCAGTTGCTGATAATCCAAAGCGGAGTCGTCCACCCCAGCTAGATTTGCAGCATTCAACTGAGCATACCCTTCCGCCATGGCAGCAGAAGCGGCGGCGGCAGCAGCCGAAAGACCCTCGTTAGCACTCGGCGGGGATCCGACTGGAGGTGCATACGTAGGCCCACTGACGGATGATCGCGCCGAACTGTGATATTGCCCTTCAGATGACGTGTTGGCAGAACGGCGGGTAGCAGAATAATCAGATTGGCCCAGTGATGTCCCAGGAATCGGAACATCGAACAGGCCGTCATAAGGGGGAAACGAGAAGTTGAACGAGGATGAAGGAAAGGGACTACCTCCCTCGAATTGGTCTGGTTCCTGGTTCACAGGATGTTGGGCAGTGCCACCGACAGTCGGAGGATCTGCACGTAGCATGCTTTCAACGTGAGGAGCTTCGGCAGGGCGCTTAGTTCCAAGAAGACTATCAGGGGACAAAGGCTTTCCGTTGAGTTGATGTCGACCGCTCACCCCAGCGAAGATTCCATCTTTGGACACTGTATGGTCAAAGCTCGTCTTGCGGACATGTCGAGGAAATGTACGCTGGTCTGGTGGTGGCCTATTGGACGATGGTATTCTGGTGAGCCCGTGTAGGCCGAACGAAGGTAGAGAGGAAGGTCCAAAGGATGGACTATTATATGCAGACAAGGAAGGATTATAATTTAGAGAATGCAAATACCGCGACTCGGGCGAGTTTTCAAACGTGGTTGCATTGGGATCGGATTGGTCTTCGTAAACGGATGCAAGGTCTCTTCGTGCAGGTATAGCGGAACGCGGGGGGCTGCGACGGCCGGCTGACAGCATCGAGGCACCAGGAATTGGTATACTCGACGATGTCGGAATGCTTTTTCCCGGCGAGGAACCCTTGTAATGGTTCTCAGGCTTATGAGAATTATGCAGATTCGCTGTCCCTTGGCCAAGCGTGGGGAAAGAAAGTCGACCCTCATAGGCTGAAGTAGAAACCATGCCATGCTGATCAAAGGTGACTGTTGTTTCGGGAGGCCGCGATCGAGAACGACTAGTGGGCCTCCAG
>Ga0210387_10004616_pt1 | contig 10549 bp, 7 predicted proteins | sample IncBWC7OmetaG_FD_160108 | JGI IMG/M metagenome (GOLD analysis project Ga0210387, IMG submission 160108) | Forest soil microbial communities from Barre Woods Harvard Forest LTER site, Petersham, Massachusetts, United States - Inc-BW-C-7-O ...
GTGGTCAGGCGTTGTAATTTGCGCAAGCGCGCTCAAGGGCGCCGCTCCTCCCGAAAGGGCCGTGTCGAAATACAAGGATCTGACCGCATCGAGCGGGTCACCCACACGCTCGATTGCCCCAGGCATCATCGAAATGGAGAGAGCAAGACGGGGTACGAGGAAGGGCAGCGTCCCCCCGGCGTGGGACAGAATGAACCGCACATTCTTGAATCGGGTTACCGCACCCGAAATGATCAGGCTCGCCGCGGTGCGCGTCGTCTCGAACGGATATGCCAGCACAGACGCCGGAGCGACGCGCGGTATCTCGTGAGGCGGTTGATTCGGGTGAACGAAAACGACGGCGCCACGACGATCCAGTTCCTCCAGCAGCGGGGTGAAATGAGGATCCCCCAGATACATGCCGTCGTAGTTCGTGAAGAGAATGAATCCGTCGACCTTCAGCTCGTCGAGGGCATAACTCACCTCGCGCAAGGACGCGTCGATGTGTGGTAGTGGCAAGCTGGCAAAGGAACCAAACCGCCCGGGATGCCGGGCCCTGAGATCAGCTGCATAGTCATTGCATTTGCGGAGCAACGCTGCCGCATCCGGAATCGTCGGGCCCGACGAGATGGACAGAATGCCCTCGTCAATGCCATTTTCATCCATCATCGCGAGGGCCGCCTCTACGGACCAGGTTGGGGCAACCCCATTTGGCATCGCGGCGTTCAGTATGTCGAGGCCTACAGCGTCCACATACAGCTTGGGGAGGAAATGTTGGTGGGTGTCTATCTTTTGCGTCGGCATGACTATCGTCTCCTGATCTGGATTCCGGACTGGCTGAAGGGCAGGTCGCTCTGCCCCTCGCTTCGTTCAATTCCACTATACACTAAATTTTACGAATGAAAAGTATAGTGATCGAAGCTTCTCGACAATTCGACAGTGTCGTGCGCAGGAGCGCTCTTTCACGGTCTTTCGCAAACTGCTTCATTCCACCCCTATACGTCTCGGCCCATTAGCCACTCTTAGGGTTGAGTGGCCGGGATTTCCCCCGTTTGTGAGGAGCGCTCCATAGGGGATAGCACTAGCCCAACAAAGCTGTACGACCGGAAAATTACCGAGTAGTCTAATGCTGTACGGTCGGTAAAGTTAAAAGAAAATTTGCTTCATTTACGAACGGCAATGTTCGGATGTATCGTCAGAGGAGACTGAAAATGAAGAGGCTATCGTGCAGCGTCGCAGTGCTATGTGCAGCGTCGGCGTCCGCATATGCGCAGAGCAGCGTAACCTTGTATGGGATCGTCGATGAAGGCATCACGTACACCAGCAATCAAAAGGGCCACTCAAACTGGCAGCTCCAGAGCGGCGGAGCCTCAGTATCGCGATGGGGACTTCGCGGGGTAGAGGATCTGGGCAGCGGTCTGAAAACCATCTTTGTTCTGGAGAGTGGCTTTGACCCGTCGACGGGTAACCTCGGCAATAACGGCGCGCTTTTTGGTCGATCGGCGTACGTGGGCATCGCAAGTCCATACGGAACGGTGACACTTGGACGTCAATACGATGAGATGGCCAATCTGATGTCAAAAATCGACGCCGGCCTGAACTGGTCGGTTTATCTGGCTCACCTCAACGACGTTGACAATACCGCCGGCGTCAACCGTATTAACAATGCCGTCAGGTACGCCAGCCCCGTTTTTGCCGGATTCACTGTCGAAACACTCTATAGCTTTGGTGGAGTGGCGGGGCAGTTCTCCACAAACAGCGTGAAGTCGTTTGGTCTGAGTTACGCCAACGGACCACTGTATGCTGCTGCCGCCTATACATACATCAAGAATCCATTCACCTCTGTGTTCGGTGGCGTCGTCCCGAACGCGATCGCATTCGCAGCGTACGTACCCCATGCGCAAAGCCAGCAAATCTGGGGTACGGGTGCCACATACAGTTTTGGCAAGGCAACGCTCGGACTTCAGTACACCTCCACGCGGTTCGGAAATGCCTTCGACGGAGCGGATGTTCGTTTCGATAACTATGAAGCCAATCTGGGCTATCAGATCCGGCCGGACGTTTTTGCTGGCGTCGTGTACATCTACACCCACGGGAAGGTGGACGCAACGGACCAGTCTCCAATCTATCGTGCAGTTGGTCTCTTTTCAGATTACATCTTGTCCAAACGGACAGACATTTACCTGGTTGCCGAGTTGCAGAAGGCGGGCGGTTCTGCAACGCAATCGCAGATTACAAACATCTCGGCCCCATCGAGTGGACCGACACAAACCATCGTGCACATTGGACTGCGTCACAAGTTCTGATCTAACGAGTGCGTCTGACGGCATAGATTGATAAATATATTTCGCATGCCAAATTATAATCTGGATTGAAAACGAGAACTGCTGGTGGCGTTCGGATCGGTGGCGGTGCTGCTTGCGGTTCTCTCCGTTTTCCGGACAACACGCGACGCGAAATCGCTTGACGCGATGGCCGGGCGATTTCCAACCCAGCAGCGTCTCTGCGCTCCAGCCCCACCTGCATCACAGTATCGTTCAGCAAGCAAACTCAGAAGGCTCTGCGATGGCGGATCCTTCGAGGAGCATGGGCAGTAGCGCTTCCATGCTTGTTACCCGCAATACCCCGGCTGGTCTGATCATGCATCCCTCGCTACTTTGGTGGGTAAAGCGCCAGACGTCTCGCTTGTTCCTGTTGGCGTAGGTAAGAAACTGATGGGCGCCAAGACAATGCGGGTGCCGCGGTCGATCATAGCGGAACAGATTGGCAGGGGATGTCACGACAAAACCTGCGCACGGCGGACTGTCTGACGATTTCCAGTCGTCAGGGTCGCAACACGTGGCGTCTGCAGGGGTCACGCGGTAGTCAGGAGGCGTAGATCAACAGCCGGTTCGCGGTCAACGACATGCGAGTGCTGACGCAGGCTGGTGTAGCTGGACTGGGTATTGCGTTCCTGCCGCAGTTGATGGTGGAGCCAATCGTTGCGCAGGGGAAACTGGTACGCGTGCTGCCGACCTATCGGCGCTCGAGCACCGGCCTTGGCCTGCAGCTCGTCTACACAAGCCGCCCACCCGTGCCACCGGCGGTAGTGATCTTCGCTGAATTTCTTTTGGAGAAACTGGGCGACGCGATGACAAGCCCCGTATAGAACCATGCCAGCGACAAGTTCGTCACCTCACCCTGGACGGGCAAAGCATAGGAATCAACTCACCGTCAAACAGATCGTTGCACGCTCATGTCAGCGATACGGCGGCCCAAGATTCGTGGCGAACGAGGCTCGGGTGGAGTGTGTTCGCCGGTCTGGAGACGTCGTCTGGCCACTGAAGCCGGGCTCAGGTGCTTTGGCAGAAGAGCCCGCGAAATCAGGCGGCGGTCTTTGTCTTTGAGCGACCCGACACGCGCGGCTGCTTCACGGCACGGTTCGCACGCGGCTCAACCGTCGCGGACCGGCTCGGCCGCGTCTCTCGATGAAAGATGAGTTCCTCAACCATTTGCCAGTATGAATCCACCACCTTGGGATCTGACGAGGAAATATTGGCGGTTGCCTGCATCTCCGGACCGAAGCCGGAAAGGGTCGACGTCAGGCTGATCAACAAATAATGGAAGATGATGGGCTCGCATTGGGGTAACGCGCCTTCTTCCTGTGCAGCACGAATCTGCGGCAGCAACCAGCTAATCAGGGGTTTGAGCACCGTATCTGCGAGCCATTGCAGCCTCGGGCTATAGCTCAGGAATTCCTGAAGCATGAAGCGATGGAACTCGGGATAGTCCACCGTGAATTTAAACAGGGCCTTGTACATCCCTTTCACGTGGTCTGCGGCGCTGACGGCGGCCGTCTCCGCCAGATGGGCGTCCCACTCGTGACGAATATGTTCGAAGACGTATTCGGCTACTTCCTGCCAAAGAACGTCTTTCGAACGGTAGTGGTAGGTGATGAGTGGGTGCTGCAATCCGACCCGGTCCGCGATGCTGCGTATGCTCGCAGCGTCAAAGCCCTTTGCGGCGAACTCCGAAAGCGCGGCATTCAGGATGGCAGAACGCGTCTCCTGCGCACGTTGCTGCTCCGCTCGCCGAAGCTCTGTCGGACGTCCCTTTCTGGCAGTGTTCTTGCTGGAAACTGTACGTTGCACCATATGGTTTCTCGAATAGGAATTTAGTTGCCGGACCGTACTTTCGCAGGGGCCTGGCATGACGGTGGCGTTCGATGCCGCTTTCGGCTGCCGGTCTTAAGTGCGATGCCGTGAGTGCAATCGCAAAAACTGTACGAAAGTATAATACATGGATTCTGCGTTCTGCCTACTCCTGCGGGCGGCCACGCGCGTGTTTCCCAACCTCTCTTTGCGGTAAGCCTTTCGCACAGAAGTCGCGCTTTTAAATTGAGCAATGGTAAAATATAATGGCGTCGTGGGCGCGAGAAGATCCGGAATGACGCATTAGGTCAAGGTGACGTGTTAAGAAAATGCCAAATTGACGTGCCAACTCTGTGCCGCCTTGGTGGGGCATGCACCTGAACGGATCCCAGTTCCTCACCAGAACACTGTGAACACAGGCATCGCCAAATGCAGACAAACATCACCTTGAGCTCGCGTGAAGATCTCGCTGTCCTCACTTTGAGAAACGAACCGCAGGCAACGCGATCGACCTGGAGTTCTGCACAGATCTATTGAATGCGCTCGCCGACATCGAGGCGCATGGCAGGTACCGCGCGGTCGTTCTGCGATCCACCGGGCGTATATTTTCAGCCGGTGGGAATCTCGTCCAGATTCTCGAAGGGCTGCAAAGGTCCGATGGCTTTCTCGAAGCCCTGATCAGTCTGCTCAACGACCTGATTCTGAAGTTGCGGCAACTGCCGATACCTGTGATTGCGAGCGTACAGCGGCCTGCGGCAGGTGCAGGTTTTTCACTGGTAATGGCGTGCGACCTCGTTGTCGCCTCACGTGAGGCTCCATTTGTCGTCGGGTACGGCAAGCTGGGCACCTCGACCGACGGGGGAATTTCCTTCCATCTGGCGCGGCGCTTAGGGTCGGCACGGGCCCTCGACATTCTGCTGGCGAAGGATTCGCTGAATGCGGAAGAAGCGAGCTCGCTGGGGCTGGTGCAGGCCGTTGTCGATCGGGCTTCGCTGGAAGAGGCTACATTCGCATTGGCGCGGCGTGTAATGGACGTGCCGCCGGCTGCTGTCAGCGAGACGAAAGCACTCGTCGGCAGGGCATCGGAGTTCGGACTCGAACAACATCTCGAGGACGAAAAGCAGGCGTTTTTGAGGTGTGCCTCGACGGAAGCGTTCAGTCAGCGAGTCGCCGGATTCGTCGGACGATCGAATTCACAAAGAAAATCGCCGAGCTGAATTCTGCCGGGAGCAAGGGATTGGTCACCAGGCCAACTCCCAATACACGCCGCTTTTTCCAGAAATGACTTTGCCAGGCTCATGCTGTCTGGCTCGCTTGGCGTGCGCTGCCTGAATGCCATCACCGCGCAGATGAAATACATGTCTGCAACCCCCACCGGTATCGCAATTGCCGGGCTTCTTTACCCATCACCTTGACCATACCAGGCACGCCGGGAGCGGCGGCCGTCCGTTCGTAAGACCGTGCGCCATAGGGATAGTCCCAATCTCGCAATCCTTTACGGTCGGAAAAGTTTTAACTAGAATAAACCTGCACGATCGGAAAATATAAAGTTAGACGGCGCGGGCGCAGATGACGTATGACACAAGTACGTCAGTGGCGCTCTGCGATGACTTGAGGCGACGACGTCGCTTTCACTCGGGTCGCCTTCGGGAGAGTGAACCGGACATGTTTGATACGACACTTCGGACCCGCTTCATTGCGGTAGGAAGCTGAAGGGAATCTTCAGTGAACCCTGCCTCGCACGCTTCAAGGACAAGTCATGGAAAGCAGAGACTACGTACATCGCGACATACGCGGATTCTTCAATGATCTTCCGATAGGGAAGAAACAGTGGGTGGTGTTTATCCTTTGCTTTGCGGCGACCACGACCGAGGGATTCGATACGATTGTCATGGCGTTCATCGCACCTGCCGTCAGTCACGAATGGCACCTTCCTCCGGCAGCCCTCGCGCCATTGGTTGCGATTGGATTGTTTGGGCTGCTGGTCGGGTCAATAATCGGCGGAGCGATGGCTGACCGGGTAGGGCGTAAGGCAGTGACCATCGCGGCAATCGCATGGTTTGGTATTGCGGCGATCGCATCCAGCGAGGCGCAATCGGCAGTGCAACTCGTTTTGTTTCGTTTTGTCACTGGTCTCGGCATTGGCGCGGCCATGCCCGCAACTTCGGCCTTTGCTGCTGAATACAGCCCCGATCGTTCGCGCGCCGTGATGCTCGCCACAATCATGTGTGGAATTCTGTTCGGCTCCGCGGCCGCTGGCTTTGTCACCTCTTTCGGAATAGGTGTGTTGGGCTGGAGAGGAATGCTGGCTTTGAGTGGCGTCCTGCCGCTCTGCGTCGCGAGTCTGTTCGTCTGGCAAGTACCCGAATCGCCGCTCTACCTGGTGGCGAGTCGTAAGTCTAACGAAGCTGTCCAGCGGATCTTGACACAGGTCTTCCCGGCGGTTGATTGTTCCGGTTTGTATTTCGTCATCGGGGCGCCACGCGGTTCGAAGAAAGGAAGCCTGGCGCTCGTAGGAAAGGATTATCGGCTCGGCACAGTGCTCACCTGGATTACGGAATTTGCCGGGTATCTGGTCTTCTTTCTCGTTGGATACTGGTTGCCGACACATTTGAAGCAGAGTGGCCTGTCGATGCATGAAGCTTCCCAGGTGTCGTCGATGTTCCAGTTCGGCGCGCTTGCCGGCGCGGTACTTTTCGTGTTCCTGGTGCGCCGCTTAAACGTTGCCTCGGTCATTTGCGGCTCCTTCGCCGTAGGGACGTTGCTCGTCGTCGTACTAGGCCTGTCCGAAGCGACATCATGGCTCGCGGGAATAATCTTCCTGGCCGGATTGGCGATCGGCGGCCCGCTCACCTGCATTAACACCATTCCGGGCATCTTCTATCCAACGGCGCTTCGTGCATCCGGTGCAGGATGGACAGTTGCGGTTGGGCGGGTTGGTTCAATCATTGGCTCATCGCTGATTGGCCTGATAGTCATTTCGGGCTACCCCTTTGTGGTCGTATGCGCTGCGTTATCGATACCGCTCGTGATAGCTAGCGTCTCTATGGCGGTGATGGCGCGTATTCTTTCAGCGCAGCGCCGGCTGGCAAGCGAATATCTCGAAACGATCAGTCCGGCGCTGCCTGACAGCGCGCTGCCGGACAGCCCCGTGCATTGATGACGCTGAATCCCCGGGAGCACCGATAATCCCGCGCGCCGGGTCGCCAATACCACGTCATAAGGAAGACGTAGCAGCAACGCCATGAGCATTGCCAACTCGGTGCTCGAGTTCCTGCTAACAGCCTCGCTCGCCTTGCATACTTTACGAGCGTGAAGTATAGTGGTTTGCAGAAGTCGTATTGTCGTGGGACATCGCCGAAGGGCAGGCGCGAAGTCCGACTTCCAAATATCTGGGCCGCCTTCGAATTCGTCAGCGGCCGCCTGTTGAAGTCGAACGTACCTATGTATCTGGAGGAGACATGATTGAAGAACGCGACGTCTACGTAACGATGCAAGATGGCACTCGTCTCGCGGTTGACGTCTATCGACCCGAGGGGAGCGGGAAGTATCCGGTGCTCTACGCTTCCGCATTGCATAACAAGGATCTTCAGGGTCCGGACATTGCCGATGTGTTGCCTCCGCAACCCGCGCACGCTCCGCTCTGGTTTGGGCCGGTGGAAGCGGGTGACACCCGGCGCTTTGTGGCGAACGGCTATGTGCACGTGATCGCGCAGCCGCGGGGTTCGGCCAAGTCCGAAGGACACTATGGCGAAGAAAACACCGATCACTACGACATGATCGAGTGGATCACGCAACAGCCCTGGTCGGACGGGAAAGTCGGAATGGTCGGCATCTCGGGGTTCGCAGGCGAGCAATGGCGCGCAGCCGCACAAGGGCATCCTGCGCTCAAGGCGATCTTTCCCTACGACGCTTGCAGCGCCTACGGTGGCATGTTCGGGTTTCGGGATTTCAATCCGGGCGGCGTCATCCATACCTTCCCGTATCTGCTTGACGTTTTCAGCACGGTGCATGAGTCCCGTAATGTGCCCGGACCGCTGCCGGATGAGCAGGAAGCGCTCTGGCGCGATGCCATGCGCAATCCCGACTACAAGATGTACATCAACCTCTACAACATTCTGACGCAGAAGGGGCAGCGTACGTGGGTGATGTACCACATCATGACGAACCCCTGGGAGCCAGACGGGACCGTCGAGCGGAGCGAAGAGATCTTCAAGAAGATCAAGGTGCCGTTCTATACAGGCTCCGGTGCCTATGCGTATACCTACAAACTGCATTGGTTGGGCGCCCAGCACTATTTCGCAAACGTCAAGCAACCGCGCAAGCTGGTCTTTACCGGTCCGGCACACCTGGAGCGTCCGTTCCACCAGTACCACGACGAAGTCATCCGCTGGTACGACTACTGGCTCAAGGGTGTCGACACCGGCATCATGGACGAGCCCCCGGTCCGTTACTGGGTCATGGGCGCCAACGAATGGCGCACGGGTACTGACTGGCCCCTGCCCGAGACGCAATGGGCCAGGTATTACCTTGGTGGCTGGGAGCGACTTTCCACGGAAGAGCCGCGACCCGCGGCGGAAGTGGGCAATGCGTTGCGCGAGCCGGACGTCTTTACCCAGATGCCGCTCAAGAAGACAAGCAAGGTCGAGCGCCTGCGCTACATGACGGATCCGCTTCCACACGATGTCCTGGTGGCCGGTCCAATCTCGCTCACGCTCTATGCAGAGATCGATCAGCCGGACACGAACTGGATCGTCGTGCTCAAGGACGTGGGGCCGGACGTGTCGGTCGTTACCGCGCGTGTCGGCGAACGCAACGTTCCCGATACTTTGCCCGAACGTGAGCTGACTCGTGGCTGGTTGAAGGCGTCGTACAGGGCATTGGATGCGGAGCGCTCCACGCCTGGGGAACCGTTCCACAAGCTGACGAAGGATTCAATCAAGCCTGTTACACCGGGCGAGATCGTCAGGTACGAGATCCAGGTACTGGCGACAGCCAACCAGTTCAAGGCTGGCCATCGCATCTGCGTCGAGATCTGCAGTCTTGACGTGCCGACCGGAACCGGCGCGATGACCGACGTCGAATACATCCCGTATCACGTATGCAGCAGCAATACGGTGACTCACAGGATTTACCGCGACGCTGACCGGCCATCACATTTGCTGCTCCCCATCATTCCGCTGAATGATCCATCGTCCTGAATTACGGAACCTTGAAGGGCGTCGTGCGCGCCCGGTGAATTTGACCGACAACATGAGGTTAGCCAATGAAGAGCATTCGTTTTGAGCGTCGCGGGAAGGAAGGGCATATCGTGCTGGCGAATCCGCCCTACAACCGGCTTGACGCGCGTTTTGCCCAATGCCTCCGGGACGCGGTTCACGAGGCGAGCGAAAGCGATATCCGGGTTCTCGTCGTTCGTGCAGAAGGGCCACATTTCAGTCTCGGCGGCGAGGTTCGCGAATGGCCGGGCAAGGACCTGAACTGGTTCCGCACGTTCGTCGCGGAGGTCAATACGTCGTATCGCGCCATCGAGGCCTTGCGTGTGCCGACAGTGGCGGTCGTACAGGGGCTGGCATTCGGTGGCGGACTGGAGCTCGCTCTCGCCTGCGACTTCATCGTGGCGGCGTCGGATGCCGTGTTCCGATGCGTCGAGGTCACCACCGCCATGCTGCCCATCGCGGGTGCACTGCAGCGGCTGGCCGAGCGCGTGGGGCGTAGCCGTGCTTCGCGTTTTGCCATGCTGGGCGAACCGATTCCGGGAAGCCTTGCCGGGGAGCTTGGGATTGCCACACACGTGGCAGAACCGGATCAGCTCGAAAGCGTCGCCCAGGCACTGGTGACGCGGCTCGCGGACGGCCCGACGTTGTCGTTTGCGGCGACGCGCACCTTGCTCAAGACGTGGTCGAGTGGCGGTGTGGCGGGTGCAGACGTGGCAATGCTCGACATCACCATGGGCTTGTACGTCACGGAAGACGCCATCCGTGGCTTCGCCAACACGGCCGAAGCGTTCGACCGCGACGAGGAGCCTGGCGATCTGGTGTTTTACGGCAAGTAGCTGAAGTTATGAAAACCTTACCCGGTTCCCTTGTGCCTTGCGCACCCGCCGGCGGCCTTGCATACGTTCGCGGTGCGACGGATGTTCCATTGAGCGAATCTACGATCGGCGAGTTTTTAAGAGATACAGCGCAACGTTTCCCCGAGCGCCAAGCTGTGGTGTTCCGCGAGCAGGGCGTGCGCTGGACATGGAAGGAATTTGACGAACGGGTCGACCGACTTGCCGCGGGTCTCGTCTCCCTGGGTATTACAAAGGGTGATCGCGTTGGAATCTGGTCGCCCAATCGATTCGAATGGCTGCTTGCGCAGTTCGCGACGGCACGCATCGGTGCGGTTTTAGTCAACATCAATCCGGCCTACCGGATTTCAGAGCTCGAGTATGCCTT
>Ga0210387_10004617_pt1 | contig 10548 bp, 9 predicted proteins | sample IncBWC7OmetaG_FD_160108 | JGI IMG/M metagenome (GOLD analysis project Ga0210387, IMG submission 160108) | Forest soil microbial communities from Barre Woods Harvard Forest LTER site, Petersham, Massachusetts, United States - Inc-BW-C-7-O ...
TTATTACTCTTCTTCGTCCATTTTCTGTGATCGTGATGTGACTAAACGCTCATGTGCTTGCTTACAGTTGAAGAGTCCATCCTCCTTCATCATCTTCACCAGTCCAAACTAACATGATCTACTTATGCCAATAATTATTACTTCGATATTACATGTGTCGGAACGCCGTATATACTGCTACCCCCTGCTTTGCTGTATCTCCCTGGCTTCACTGTATCTGGTATTATTCACCGTCCAAATACGTTCTATCCGGAACTTTATATATTACCGCCCAAGTCGTAATTATCATTCTAATGCTTCAGCTCGATTAGAATTTGACTTTTACAAGTTAATTGGAAGAATATATGTAATATATTCAGTGATCTATTATTTACCACAAGAAAGCAGCGATAGCAATGGTGACATCATGACTGTCGATTCTCCACAGAACTCGAACTTCTCAGCATCGGACTGGCCAAACCCCGCTCAATGCGGCTCTCATCTTGCACCGCACTTATTGAAGGACCCAGCTCGACCTCCTGGCCGTCACCCTCATCTTCGCTGTCCGCCGGGGTCCCCATCGCACTGCCCGTCGCGCTGCCCGGCACTCCCGGTCCCGAGGAGCTTCTGCGTGCTCTACGAGCATGGAACGTCCGACTTGCTGTAGCGTTCGAGAACAAAGGCAGCAAATATCGCTCGTCCAAAGCCTGAAACCATTTCCCGTCCTCTCCACCAGGTCCGGTACCATTGGGATCGCGTAAGGATCGCCCTCCGGGCGAAGACGGCTCCTGAGTGGAAGTCACCGCCATGGGTAGAACCTCCCCGATATCCGAATCAAAGGATTCAGATGACGCTGCGGAAAAGATGGCGTGATTACCTCCCAACGGAGATAGAGGTGGTGCTTGTGCCTGATGGTTATAAGTTCTTGGGTTATAGTGTGTGCCAATCCTCGCAGCACCACGAGCGAAGTTCGTCGGTGAGGGCAGATAAGTCGGTTCGTCGTCCATATATCTTCCCCAGCGCCCGCCACCGCCGCTACTCCTCCGTCCAAACCACACGTTCCTGCCCACGGGGGGTTCTTCATCTTCACTGCTACTCGCCGCTTCATCTTCAACGCCCGTGCGAATACCCAACACCTCCAGCATCCTGGCTGTCGTTCCTCCGAATAATAACACGGTAAGCACCACGACAACAAGAACTGTCGTCCGTAGCGTTTGTGCATTCTCGCCCTTGAACCCAGCAGCGAGTGCTACACCCACGGCCCCACGCAATCCAGCCCAGAAGAGCATCATCTGATACGAATGTGGCAGCTCTTCCGTACGCTGCCCCCGTACGTGCTTGTGGAATAAGTTGATACCTTCCGACAGCGGAAACACAGACGCGTAACGCGTAAAAATGACTGCCACCGCGGTGATAATGATGAATAAAGGTTTCACGTAACTGGTGACGCTTTCCGAGGTTGGTGCGCCAGTGAACAACGACATTCCCAGGTATATGAAGATGAAATTCTCCGATAGTTGCGCGAGTGTGGAGAATATGTATTTGGTGGCGCGCTGGGTGCGGCGGGACATTGTGTGGTAGGCGTAGTGTTTTAGGGTAATGCCACAGAATAGGAGAGAAACGATGCCGGACATGGAAAGGCCATTTGAGAAAAAGTAGCATGTATAAGCAGAAAGCGCAACTAGACACGATTCGATGGATGGGTAGAGGTTTAATGATGAATGTTTGAGGATGAGAGACATCGCTAGTCCGGAAGCTACGCCAAGGCCCATCGAGACGCTGAACGATAACAAGAAGATGCCAATTCCATGAAAGATGGACGACAGGTAGACTTCCGTCCCATGAAACTGCGTCAATGTTCTAGAGATTACGACATAAACTTTGACTCATCACGGGGAAGGGGAAACACTCACTCATACATGACGATACTAACAGCATCGTTCAGTAGACTCTCGCCAAAAATGATGCTATACAATTTTGGGTCCACCTTGTATTGGTTAAAAATGGCGAGGATGGTGACAGGATCCGTGGCAGATAATGTCGATCCGAATGCTAGACATTCCCACAAGCCGAGATCGAGGGATTCAAGTCCCAAGCGTGAGTAAATGTAGACTAGTACTCTGTTCTGTAAGTGATAAGTACTGTAATAATGATAGCCGGGGGTGTAGATTTGGAGACGTACCCCACTCCGACTGCAGAAATGAACGTGCCGAAGAAGGCGAATATGAGGATGGAGCCGAAGTTTCGGAAGAAGTTTTCCTGGAAATTGGTGTTAAGCGCAACAGAGGATTCGGCGAAACAAAGAACGTCACTTGTTTCAGTTCATATCCCGAGTTCAGAATAATCGGAGGAAGCAGTAGATTAAAGAAAAGGGTGTGTTTGAAAGTCTGTTCAAGAGAGTCAATCAGAACATGAACGAAAATATTAACAGCACCCTGATTGGAAAACAATTGCGACAGCGGGCGTGCACTCCTCCATTGTGCAGCACCTCTCCAACGCCGCCTAAACATATTCTCCAAGTCCTCCAGCATCACTATACACCGCGTCTCAAACCTTCAATCCAAAATACTTCCACTCACCAGCATCTCGCGGATCATCGTTCCCGGTGCAAGCCTAACAATCAAGCCCACTGCCATCCCCGCAAATATCGAGACAAGTGTCTCATGCACCGCTCTAATTCTCTTGATCTGCAGATAATACGAGGTCCACAGACTCAAAATGAGTAGCATGCAGACTAGGAAGAGGGACCACGAAGAATAGTATTCCTCCTCTTCTGGGACAGGGCTTATGCCTCCGGATGGTGTTGCAGCTGCTGCTGCGACCGTTATTGAGCCAAGCTTGAATGACATGGCTAGTGTAGACGCGGGAACCTGGAGGTTGCGTAGTTTTCGATGAACGTCGCGCTCGTTGTACTATTGCTTACGTAACCAAGGCGAAGGATCATTGTTTGGTCAAGTTGCCTGTGACACGTCTTGTCTTATATCGTATGGTCGCATTGTAAGAAGGTAAGTTCCCTTGCATCTCACGAGGAACGGTGGGAATATTGAGGGCACTGCGGATGGGATCATTGAGACGATATATTGGAGCGATTGGACGGTCGCTGGTGACTAGAAGAGCATCCCTACGAAGGAAATTAAAATCGTAATTCCGCCTTGTGAAGAAACAAGGTAAATGAGCTTGGAATATCACTGACAGATGGGAAATCACCCATGACCCATCATACCCCAAGCACTGTAAGCATTCGGAGTGCGTTCATTATATGACCCTGTAAGGTTCATGTCACGAGCGCCCACCTTGAAAAAGTACGGGTCGGGGTTAGGACTCATGAAAATGCCAACGCAAGGTAACAGAGCCACCGATTGACTACCGCACAAACAACCAGCGGCAAAATTATATATCGGCCACGGTTAAATCCGGCAAAAAAGGACACCCCACTATTCATCAACTCACAACGGGCAATGCACACATCTTCCTTATCCCAAAAGTCATCGGTATCTGCACGAATGGTGACAACATAGTACTCCCGAAGATTACTCCAGCATCCTTATACATTTTTACCATCTTCAAAGCGACACATTGAAGCACGAACTTATCCTCTCCGCTCGGACTTCGACGATGCAGGGTTGGATGGGGAGGAAACGGGCTGTGTTGCGGAGGATTTTTGTAGAGAGTGGGGCAAGGAGGATACGCCAGAGAAAGGTTCCGAGGATAATGACGTGGAACCAGGGGAGGCCTGTGGAGACGTTGATCAGTTCGAGGGTCCAATGGATCGGGCCTGCAGGGGTTCAGCTGAGGGAAGGGAGGTCACCAAGTTCAAATGGATGTGGGAGGGTGGTCAGAGAAACGTCCACATCGGGAGAGGAGAGTTCGGAAGTTGGAAGGTCCATAAGAGCGGCTAAGACGGATGCAGTTTCTTCGGAAACGGTAGGAACGGAAGACGGCGTCGACGGGACAAGTGGGCCAGAAGGTACCCAAAGGGACGATTTTGAGTAGTATCTTGGGAAATTCAGTGGGATTCGAAACGCGTTCGAGTAGTTGCAAGTTTGTGCGAACGGCGCCATTCCCAAAAGGCGAATTCAATACAATAACTAACCAAGCAATGTGAATTCGCCCCACCTGTAACACTATGGAGGAGAGCAGCCTCGCGTGATGGCGATGATCACACAAGAAACCGGGGGTGAGGCTAGAAACAAGTCAGACGCGGGTAGTATTTGAGTTCCAGTTCAACTTAAAGCTAACTGAGATTTGCTTACCGCTGCTCGACAATCTGAGGCAATACAACCTGACGCCAGCGACAATTGAAGTGGCCAAAGCCATTTGGAACAGCCCTTATCTCTGTGGAGACGCTGAGAACTTGAACGGTTGAAGTAAAGAGTTTCTTCACCGAACACTTGATCTTGAAAGCGTAAGCCACTGGCACGTGACCTATGACTAAATTCAGACGGAACCGAAGAAAAAGCACAGTATACAATTTTTCAGCTACCAAACAAATGCAAAGACGAGCGTATTCCATAACAGGCAGCCTGAGGCCCTGAGCGGAAACAGCCGACGGGTTGGCCCCGGTCTGAGTCTTTGACTTTAGTCTTTCCGCCCCACGCCCTATTGTTCTCAAAAAGGAGATTGTTTGGTTGTATTTAATTCTGTTTAACATACTTGTTGATGATTCCTGTCTACCCGCACACTTTGCGCACACTGCCTATCTGGTTACTGCACGAACGAGGCTTTAGTGTGCGGTGGCGACTTAGAATTGTTGTGTCTTGACATCACGACCAAATAGTTTCCGTTTCGAGAACAGAAACCAAACAATCTCCTTTTTGAGAACAATAGGGCGTGGGGCGGAAAGTCGCCAACTCCCGGTCTGTACCAATTATGACATTATTTCGTCTCCGACATACTCCGCCTATATGTGTTTTTTTTCGGTTCCGGCCTATCGTTCTGAATTTAGCTGGAACCGAGCTGACGTCGCATTCAAGTTCTGCTTGCACTTGAGGTGGGATCCTGGGAACAACATTCCTAATTTGGACAAACCACTGTTATAGTTATGGAGATTCTACTTGTTTTGACATAACGATGTACACAATTTATCCTCTCAACACTGCCTCTTTCCCAACTCTTTCCTCTTAGCTGGCAATCTCCATTTGTGCCTGACCAGCAGGCTAGCAAAACCCACGTTGGAAGTTTTTTTTGACAGTTCAGTTGTCCTGTTGGGCAGCTGAAAAGATCTTGGTTCGAGGGTCTTTCAGACAATATACTTTCTTCCCGGTTGCATTCCACCACCGTTCAATTATCTTCCACTGTAGCTTTTCCGGCGTACGAAAGGACCAAAAGTCATGGGTATGGACACTGATGTCATTTACATTACATAATTTAACTTGACTCATTCTTAGATGTCGCGTTTGCGCCGCACCCATTGCGAATTCAGATAATAAACTACATCAGGCAAGTGACAGTCTCCTACAGCTGCCAATACTGGTAACCCCCGGTATATAGGTTCCATAGGCAACTACTATTCCGGAGGGTAGATTTTCTGATGGATTGTACGCATTTCGGGACCTCCCATTTGAAAACTCAACGTAAACGCTTGGTTCTTTCGATTTTGCTCATTGGTCGCGACCTTGGAGCCCCGAAGCTGCGGAGGACACACAGAGGGAGCGCCCTAGAAAGATTCCATTGATACTTGGCCCGTATGGAAGAATGTCGCCACAGCAACATACATTCCCTGTTCCCATTGACATCGATGTACCCCGACTAGGAGTGGCGGTCAGAGTAAAACTCCCATTGGCCTCAGGCTCCCTGCTCATATAGATTGCTTTTCAAGGCAACATTCCCCACACAGCTTGCACGCAGCGCCCTAGAAAGAATCCGTTGATACTTGGCGCATTTAGAAGAATTCGCCGCCAGTAACAAACATTCCCTGATCCCGTTGATGTTCAATCCCCACTATAAGTACTGGTAAGAGTGGTCAATGTCTGCACTGAAACTCGCGCTGGTATCCCTGCTCATGTGTATTTTTTTAAAGGAAGTATGCCCAAGATGCAATGCGGTTCGTTGGTTTAACGCAACTCCGTGCAGACTTCAACTCGCCAACTCTGCCGAATGCCTTGCCAAAGTTTATCAAGATGGAGTTCCCAAACCGCAATACTGTCCTGGCTGCCGCCAGCAGTTATCATGTCAGTCCTCCCCTCGTTATTTAGTTGTTGTTTTGCGAACTGTGAACTCATAATATCGAAACCACAGCTTCATAAACATTTATCCACCAATCGCCCAGATTCATCTATGCATGACACCAGAATAATTTGTGGAAGAATATGACACAGGAGAGTAATATACATGCTTGCTTACCCGTCAAGGATGAGCCTGAGCGAGTCTTATTCGTGGACAAGGGGTGGACAGTGGCCACCCTCCGCTAGCTGGCGGTTTGTGGTTTTGCGGCACAATCTGTGCTGAGTTTTTATCGGACCGTTTGTACTGTTTAATTTCGCCAAATATTTTCTGTAGATGGGATGGTGGTTGGTTATTTTACTCGATTCTTGTCGTGAGGAGCATAGATTCGTTATATTCAATTCTCCGCTTGTTCTTTTTGCCAGTTCTATAATAGTATTTTTTAATTTTTCGGTTCTCTAGCTCCCAAAGAAGCTGAGAAAGTATCATGTAGAAGATAGGGGTGTGTGACACATATGACGTGACCCGGCAGTCACAATTCTCGACAAGGGTAAAACAATATTAATGAATTCTGACTATAGCTCCAAAGGGCACGAAACAAACTTATGGTTATAAAATTATACATTAATGAAGCAAGGTCAATCTCTTATTAAATAAAATCGTATTGACGTAAAATTACAACGATTTGTGGGCGTGATGTCACATTGAGATAGGGACGTAGACAAAACTGGAGTGAAACCAAAATGAAGATTGTGAATGCATGGTCATGGATAGAATGGTACTTCTCTTACTTCAGTGCAATCCAAACAATATGTTTTTGGACATTACCTTACGGTGATATGGGTGAAATGGACGATAGAGCCCAGTGCGAGAATGATTGGGACGCAGGACATTGCCACTAAGTGGTCTTTCTGGTATTTCCCAAAGGTGCTGCTCCAAAGTTTCGTCACGGAATGGCCCAACGGGAACGAGGGGGCGAAGACTGGTCAAGCCGCGTTTCGCTAGTCGGTTTTTCGCCGAGTCCTTGGAGGAACATTTCATGCGTTCATTCCACCAGTCGAACAGCGGGCTCGTATAGTAAATGGAGAGGCCGACGAAGAGGGGTCGATCAGGAGAGGGAATGCTGGGAATGATTTTAATGGCTTGGCTTGTCCGGGAACGCAAAGGTATCATAAAATTAGGACCAAGAGCGAGCTCTGCAAATAACGTCTCCAATCCTCTCCAGTGTGAGTGTTCAGCGTCATTCTCAAGCTGTGATGTTTCGTGCTGGGGGTAGGAAACAATGCACGAGAGGCCTAACAAACGCACTTTGCCTCCAGAGATCATGATGTTGGATGGGCAAATGCATCGATAGAGAAGATTGCGTTGTTGCAATTTGGCGATGGCGTCGTACAATAGCATGCGGTCATCGTATTCCACCATCCTTCCGTAAGAAGGCTCCGTTACAATCCCAACCACTCGGTTATCACGGACGATGTGTCCGAGAACCTCGAAGGTCAAATCCAATCCTAACATTGCTCGGTGCGCCTTCATTTCGCATTCCAGGCGTTGCAACCAAGAATCTTCCCAGCCGATGTGGAGATCTAAGGTGTGGTGAGATGATCAGCCAGTATGTAGAAGGGAGGCGGGTTAAAGACGAATAACACAGACCTACTTCTTTGCCGTTCCATAACCCGTGTCTCTCCTCGCATGAAAGCCATCTAGTAATCTTGATCTCGCTTTCCTCGACTTGAGGAGCCCAGGTGGGACAGCTTATCCTGTAGAAAGGTCGGTCCTTCTGGACTATGCGATAGCCACCACCACGTTGGGAAAGAATATATGCCCAATTTGTTCGAAAATCTATTGTGTTGAGCAGAGTTTGCTAATGAAAGGGCAGGGATAAAAGTCCATACCAGTGCAAAATGATTGTAGTTGACACTCACGATTTTTTCAAGGCCGAAAAGGTATTCTCTATCGAGCTTCAACTGCTCGTTATAGTCTGCTCCGTAGTCAATATCAGGATCGGTCAATCGAGCGGTTTGAATGACGAGTAAATGACCGTCCTTCCACAGAGCATAGACGCTGATTGTGTCATTCCTTCCGCCGACGTAAATGGCAACGTTGCTTGGAATGAAGTTGGCATTGGGTTCCATTTGGTATTTATGAAGTTCTGTGGGTGCAAGTCACAACACGTGGTCTACCAACGTGATGCGCCACTTTCGGGACGGCCTTTTCATATAATTATAATTATCTATGGAATTCAATTGGCATCACCTCTCCGAGTGACTCCTATTCCATCGGCATCATGAAGGTCGCCCGGCATTGTTGTAGCCAACCAGTCTATGTGACATCTCCATTCAGTGTCGTTTCAAAAAGAAAGTAAAGTAAAATAACTCCACATTGTTCTCCGGGCGCTCCCTCTTTTTCCCGAACAGGCTCATCGACCCCTAACCGTGATCCTCGAATCGAAATACCGGAAGATAAAAAGAGGAAAAACCTGTTATCAAAGTCGAACCTAAATCCAGCATGCGATAGGGGGGAGTGGTTCAGAATGAAGCTCTCTTTCAGATAAATTCTGGTGAGCGTTCAAGATGTCCAATATGAAATTTCCACCCATTTTCTCAATCAAACAATGTGTGTCCTTCGCAAAGCGGTCTGTCCTACCTGCAACATTGCTTTCTACTACAAGGCCATTGTCTGTGACCCTCGATATGCCTCTGCATCTTGTCCTCAACAAGTCATCCAGGAAGGAGTACCACAATCGAAGGCTTGTCACAATTGTTCAAGATGATCACCAAAACACGAATGGCGTGAGTGCCTTCGGTGCTTCATTTGTCTTGTTCTAACTACATGTTTGTTACAGTTGACTGTCACATTATCGAAGATATCTTCTGGGAAACCTGCTACACCCTCCCTTGGTCACTAGACGTCCTTGAAGAGTTAGAATGTGATCACTCGACCGGTTTACTATCAAATTTCTCGCATTCTTGTGCTGGTGCCAGTTCTAGACGTGACAGTCGAACTCTTGTTTATGCTCTTACGAAGTTCACGATCTCCATCAAGTCGCTTCCTGGCTGGATTTGTCCCCTGCTACATTCATATCCTGTGTATTTTACATCATGTGTTTTCCACCGTCATGGATGATGTATGGAATCTGTCTGTGATTCGTGGCTGCGCCGTGTCGTCTCTCGTCATATCCGGTGTTCTTCGTTTTCCTGTGTATTCCCTGTCGCATGGCTCATGCTACACCATTACTTTCCTTGCTGGACCGATCACCCGTCCTGCTCATTGTCTTCTCTGCTGCTTCCCTCCCATACTGCTTCCGCCCAACACTCCGGCCCTTTACTTCCTGATGTTGTTGCATCTATTTTAGCTGTCGATTATTCAAGTTGTCCGTATGAAATCCCATCTGTTATGTCCAATTCCGCTTCATCAATAAATTTTGTTCTCATCTTCTGTAATGTGGGTGGCGAGCTCGCACCGTGCTCTATAAACTGTTTCCCGGAGTTACCATCATAATTATAACCCCGATGGATTTTCTTCTCCGCCTTCAACCAGCCTTTCCTGCAACTCCTCCCGAAAACTCAGATTTGCTCCTCTCATTGTACATTTGTCGGTCTCATTTCAGTTCGCATTGTAGATGAGAAATTTTACGCGTTGCGGTAGGATGTTGTCTACTAGACCAGTCAAGAAAGAGTAGCCTCCCGACGAATGCAATAGGATTGGCGAGAACGCTAATCATATCGTATTGTTACAATGTGTGAGAGATCCATAATATAAGAGTTGAGACCGGAATTAACCATACATTCGTATAAAACCTGGACCAGATCCAAACATTTACCGCCGCCTACTCATGGTGAAACAACCCTCATATCCTGGAACTTCAGTTGGACTCAGAGTATCTCTCCATCGCCCAGCCAAGTTACCATTGACATTGCCAACAAGGTAGCCTCGGTAGAGCCACTTTCCCCTATCACCGTCAATCTTGATAATAATGAGTCCGGATTCTGAAACATGAACAAATGGCTCGAAACTTACGTATTCCTTCGAGAGGCTGATGAAACCATCGCAAGGTCTCACTCGACCGACCAGATTGAATTGACCCCATGCCGAATGACCCTGGGTTTGCGATTAGGAGAATGGCAACAGCACTGAAAAATTAGGTTATACCTCGCCTGTTATTATAACATCCCGAATGGCCGGTTTGTGTATTTGGTCGCAATTAGATTGCATGTCAGCGACGGACGCCCTCTGATAATGAAGCACCTCTTTGCTTCCAGGCTCCCAAATCTCAATCCCGTCCCCGTGTTCTGTGATACGAGTTCCAGTGGGAAAGTATGATCTCAAAGGATCTCCAGCAGGTAACGGATCAATACTATGCGAGTCTACTTTGATCTCAAAGTCGGAACAAGACGTATTAATAGCCAA
>Ga0210387_10004619_pt1 | contig 10541 bp, 10 predicted proteins | sample IncBWC7OmetaG_FD_160108 | JGI IMG/M metagenome (GOLD analysis project Ga0210387, IMG submission 160108) | Forest soil microbial communities from Barre Woods Harvard Forest LTER site, Petersham, Massachusetts, United States - Inc-BW-C-7-O ...
GTTTCTAAGTAAACTTCTGAGTGCAGAAATCATAGGTGAAAAAGAATGCATGTGACCAGAATCAAACCCCATACATTGTGGGTGATGACAAATCCTGCAGTCGAGCAATGCACAAAACTACTGAGCCGTGGTGACACTTATAAAATATCTAATGCTGTGCGTGTTAATGAGTTTTTAATTGTTTTTGAAAAAAGAAGTCTGGTTCCAAACATGACACCAGAGCCACATGTGGTGTCATGGGATTGGGTGCTGGTGTTGAATGTTGAATCAATGTGGAGGGTGTTACACAACAGGTGCAAACACTGTCAAAACCCATCACACCACGGTTATGGGTACAGTATCCATGCAGCTCGGTAATTGTGCTTGTGGGATTATATAATTAATTAAAAATAAAATTCCAAAAAAGAAAAGGGTGAATGAAGGGAATTCACTCTCTCACCAATGGAACTGCCAATTCTGAATTGTTTTGGGTTCAGAAAATTTCTGTTCATTTGTGGCTGTGTGAGAGGTTAGTTTCACTGCAATCTAGCTACCCAGAATTGAAAAAAATTCAATGAAATACAAGACAAGGCACATTAGAGCTATAATGCCATAGCAAGTGGTCTCAGTATACAATTTCCCAGTCTCCTACCCAGCCACCATTCTGAGGACTGAGGTTGAAGAAAATCCGAGCACAATGAGAAGAGAGATGAGAAATGACAGATGCATACCATATATAGATTCCACATGCACAATCAAACCCTGGACATGCGACAAATTTTCAAACTCCTAACTCTTATTTTCTTCAACCTCTCCACAGCAGCTGGCACTTTACAACTGTAAACAAATGAGCCACCCACAGAATCTGGTCATGATACTTCTGCATTTGGTCATTCCTTGTTCAACAGTTTGCTTTCAACAGCACTAATGATCAGCAGAAGGGCAATAAGTCACCTATTATGATGTTGGAGTAACTCTATATTGCCTATGAAACAAATAATCCAAGTCCACTGCCTGAAACCCTTGTTCAAAACTGCACAGAATTTCTCACACTGCATCCCACCACTTCTATCTCAAACAATCTCACAGAGTGATAAAGGCTAACCTGATTTTTAATATGCAGCTGGAGAGCTAGAGTCAGGCAAACAATTTAGTTGAAGTTGGAGGTAAACTGGAGGCATAACAGAGGACAAGTTTGAACACAGAAAAGAATAGTCATTCAATTAAAGATTTGATTCAACCTGGTTGAAGATTGCTAGTCTGGTTGGCTGAATGGGTAGTCAGGGAAGGGTAAATGTGCAGGAAGTGATTTCCATTGGCTTTGAGACAAGCAAGGGTGTCATTGGTGACTTGGAGGAGAGTAGGAGGTATGTTGTTGAAATAGGTGACTAAATGTGGAAGTATCACAGCCGGATTCTGGGGGTGGCTCATTTGTTTGCAGTTGTAAAGTGCCAGCTGCTGTGGAGAGGTTGAAGAAAATAAGAGTTAGGAGTTTGAAAATTTGTCATGTGTCCAGGGTTTGATTGCGCATATGGAATCTATATATGGTATGCATCTGTCATTTCTCATCTCTCTTCTCATTGTGCTCAGATTTTCTTCAACCTTGGAACAGTGGCTGGGTAGGAGACTGACAATTTCCACTCATTATGAATTGGTCTAGAGGAGTGAAAAAAAATAGACATTGTGTTGAATACAAATTAAATCAGCATTGCAGACTTTCCCAAAGTGTAGTTTGAAACAGAAAGAATGAGCTGTACCTCCCTCAAATTTTATCTGCATAAAAATTGAATTTGGGCATTAAAACAAGCTCAAATTTCCACCCCAGATCATATATATAACCCTTGGTATTTGTTGAATTTGAATTTTTTAACTTTTTGAGGTTTCACAAAGCAAGGCACCAAGCATATTTTTTCATATTTTTTCATCTTTTATTTTTTGCATATTTATATATACTATAAGAAGCAGAATTTTATGCTGATTCCAATGCAACAAATTGTTTCCTGACCCAGGCAGAACTGACAGAGCTGTGAGGCTTTTTGTTCAACTGCCATAAGAGGTATATTGTAAGGTATCATGATCATATGTGATGTTCTGATCCAATCAGAGTGTGTGAACACAATACTTAAGTATCATGAATATTGTGCCACAAGCATGATTACCAAGCCATCCATGCAGGTGCTGGAATTTAGCACCATACCTGTACCCATATGACCTGCACCCCAAAAACCATGGGTTTACCTGTACCTGTGTGGAACCCTACCTTGAGGTTGTTGGATACAGTGCTGCTGGGTTATGGTGCAACGGGGATGAACCAGGGCAGGTGAGTGCATTGGCCAGTTAATGACAGGGGTATACCCCTGAAAGCCATTGATGGGTAACTATTTCATTAATTATAAACTCAATTTGACAATGGGCACTTTGATATACTGGGAGAAAAGGTTGCCCTTCAGATGCTCCCAAAAGTTTTAGCTAAGCATTTCAAATTCTCTTAATTGCCCAAGGGTATGCAGGGGTATAAAATATGAAAAATAGTGGAGTTGGCAGGGTTGAATATCTACTTTTTATTTTCCAAAGCCTAAATCATTGATATTAAATGTATGTAAGGTATGGTAATCAATACTGAGTATGTGGAGAACCTCTCAAAAATGTTTCCATTGGGTGCATGATTGCTCAGGATCCAGCTGTTGAGTAAGGAACAGCCAGTTCTGATCTTGCTTCATACCTAAAGTTAGGTTGAACATACTGGTAGGAATTCAGATACTCCTGCCCCAACTATCATTTCACCTCAAAGTATCTGTTCACCATCTTCACCCACCAAACAATCTTACCCCATTTGTACAACTTGAAATCTAGACTCATAACCATCCTTAAAGATTTATATCAAATGGAGTTCTTGGACCTTTGCCATTCATTTGTTTTTGTAACTTTTACACTCAATTTACCCTGTCTCCTCATTCTTTATGTGTCCCAATTCTCCCCAAGCACCATAGTGAAATTCCATTTGATCATGAAAGTCACACTCATGACAAGCAAGGTTTGTGCCAACAGCAGTCAGCCCTTCCTGAGTATAATATAGTATACAAAATGTCAGGTAACCTAACCACAAGGACCCCATATAATAGGGGCTCAAAACCAGGAGGCTGGGAACAATGCGCTGAATATACATGATATACCATGACCAGCTATTGAGTTACCCATTTATCTACCTCCCAAACTGACAGTACAATGAAATTGGGCTGTGGCTCACTCACAAACGAATGATTCCTACATAAACTTTGGACTTGTAACTTGCTTCATGCCTAAAGTTAGGTTGAACATACTGGTAGGAATTCTGATACAGATTTAGGAAATTTTTGACACATTTCTGTAGCACTCTGAACATAGCACAATAGGTGCACCAGTGGATCTGCAACATTTTTGCAACAGAATTTTCTATTCAAATAATTAAATTAGACATTTTTATTTTATATTCATGGGTATACAACATGCATCCAATATCACTTAAATATCTTGAAAGGCTGGAAGATGATACAACAGAGGCCCATTCAGAGTGAACATTTTGTCCACATTGTGCCATGTTGAAATTGGCTGAAATCAAGCCTGGTTTTCAATAATTGCCCAATAACAACAGTGTTCCTTGGTTGATATAACCCATCATGACATTCTGGTGGGACCCAGAACAGTTTCTCAGACCCAGGGCCACATACCCAGCTGTTCTTCATATCAAACCCATTATTTAACTCAAACACATTCAAAGGCAGAATTTTGGCTTGAGGTCGACCTATAACAATGGACCTGGAATATGGGGAGTGTACATCACAATCAGTGTGTCCTTCCATATGTTCTGCCACTGGGTAGCCAGCTTCAACATTCCAGACTCGGATTGTCTTGTCATCAGATCCTGAGACAATGTGGCTGCCATCCAGAGAGAATGCAACAGAAGTGATGTGACCAGTGTGTCCTTTCAAGGGTACTGCAACAAGATCTCCTGTCTCAGCATTCCACACTTGTATTGTCTTGTCCCAAGAGCCTGAAACAATGTGACTTCCATCTGGAGAGTATATGACAGAAGTGACTGGACCTGTGTGACCTTCTAAGGGCCCTGCCACCAGATCCCCAGTTTCAGCATTCCAGACTCGAATGGTTTTGTCATCAGATCCAGAGACAATGTATCTTCCATCTGGTGAATATGCAACAGAGTTGACACAAAAAGTGTGTCCTTGCAAGGGTCTTAGCACCAGATCCCCTGTTTCAACATTCCAGACTTGAATTGTCATGTCATTAGATCCTGAGACAATATGATGGCCATCTGGTGAGTACTTAACAGAACTGACTATATCAGTATGTCCTTCCAAGGCTGTCACTAGCTCCCCTGTTTCAGCATTCCAGACTTGGATTGTGTTGTCCCCAGAGCCTGAGACAATATGAGAGCCATCTGGTGAGTATGCAATACAAACAACTGGATCAGTGTGTCCTTCAAAGGGTCCTGCCACCAGATCCCCAGTTTCAGCATCCCAGGTAAAAATTGTGTTGTCAAAGGAGCCTGAGACAATGTGCCTTCCATCTGGGGAGTATGCAACAGAGGTGACCCCAAGAGTGTGTTCCTTCAAAGGTCCTAACACCAGATCCCCAGTTTCAGCACTCCAGACTTGAATTGTAGTATCTGAGCCTGATACAATGTGCCTGCCATCAGGTGAGTATGCAACAGAATTGATTGAACTAGTGTGTCCCTCCAATGATCCTGCCACCAGACCCACTGTTTCTACATTCCAGACTCGAATTTTCTTGTCCTCAGAGCCTGAGACAATTGGCCTGCCATTAGGTGAATATGCAACAGAATTGATTGCATCAGTGTGTCCTTCCAAGGGACCTGCAACCAAATCCCCTGTTTCAGCATCCCAGACTCGAATTGTCCTGTCACCAGATCCTGAGACAATGTGATGGCCACCTGGTGAGTATGCAACAGAAGTGACTGAACCAGTGTGCCCCCTCCAGGGTCCTCCCACCAGATCCCCTGTCTCAGCATTCCAAACTCGAATTGTCTTGTCCCAAGAGCCTGAGACAATGTGCCTACCATCAGGTGAGTATGCAACAGAAGTGACCCAATAACTGTGTCCCTCCCAGGGCCCTGCCACCAGATCCCCAGTCCCAGCATCCCAGACTCGAATTGTCTTGTCCCAAGAGCCTGAGACAATCTGCCTGCCATCTGGTGAGTATGTGACAGAATTGATATGCCCAGTGTGTCCTTTCAAAGGCCCTGCTACTATCTCCCCTGTTTCAGTGTTCCAGACTTGAATTGTCATATCCCAAGAGCCTGATACAATGTGTCTGCAATCTGGTGAGTATGCCACAGAAGTGACCCCATGAGCATGTCCCTTAAAAGGTCTTACCACCAGATCCCCAGTTTCAGCATTCCAGACTCGAATTGTCTTGTCCCAAGAGCCTGAGACAATGTGTCTGCCATCTGGTGAGTATGCCACAGAGGTAACTGAAGCAGCATGCCCCTCCATGGTTCCTATCACCAGATCACCTGTTTCAATGTTCCGGACTTGAACTGTCTTATCATCAGAACCTGAGACAATGTGCCTGCCATCTGGTGAAAATGCAACAGACCTAACTGAATCAGTATGCCCTTCAAATATTCCAATATTGATTGGCCACTCAGGTTCTGGACTCATGTGGGTTGTCAATGTATGTGGAAATTGAGGGAGAAAATGTCTTGAGATCTTGGAATTGTGTGGTGCAAATGGAAGGGCAGACAAATATATATGAGGTGCACTTTTTGCAATTGGAATATGGAATGCCTCAACAAATTTCCTGGCATCTGCCAGAAATGCTGAAAGTTCCATGTTAGAATACTGATGCAAAATTGATACAATTCAGTCATACAACTCCATGAAATTGGTGTTTGTACCCACCTGAAACCAGTGACATGCAATATTCAATGCTCTTGATGCAACTGGGACCTCATTAATTAAACTCAATACTTCCAGCCAATGAAGCAGATGAGCATGTGAAAACTTGTGGACACTTTCTATAAATACATCTTCTGTGTTCTGTTTTGGGACATCTTGAAGATGTTGTGCCCAGAAACAACATGCATATAACAGTTGTGATGGGATGTTGGTTTTTATGCATGTTGTAAGATCCACAATCTGGTCATTGAAGACATATGATGTTTTCAAATTGCAGATATTGAATTGAAGGCCTCCTTTGCCATTCATCACCCTCATACAGCCAAGGGCAAGCCTTTGACTTTGCTTGGTTTGATCAATAACAAATGCTTCAGTACATCGTGTGGAATCCTTCAGGAATTCAGCAAATGATTGATGTGCAACCTGGAGTCCATTCTCACTGTCATTTGAAATCACAGGCTTCAACTTGTTGAGAACAAATAGGATGACATCTGTCTTTACTCCATCTACAAGCACCTCAAGATCATGAATAGTCAAAGGAATTTGGGCCAAGACAATGCATCCTACAACCATGTTAAAGGACTCAAGGTTGGAAGGTTTGAATGAGTTTTGTAAGATTGTGAGGTAAAGACTGTCAATGTCACCTGTAGCCAGCTTCCCATCAAGAATAAGTGACAATTGTTCACTGGGAGCACCCTGCATCATGAATCTTATAACAGTCTCAGCCCAGATGAAGAGACCAGCTGCTTGTTTTGTAAGCTGCTCAATGATTTCTGGTTCTGGCCATGTTGACAGCTCTGGATAATAATCCATTGCAATTCCAGAAAAATGGTATTTGAGGAACAATTCAATATCCTGTGATGTCTGTGGAGTGGCCTTATGTCCTGTTTGAAGGACAATATGCTGGCTGACATCTTTCAGACATTTTGCAATATCAGACTCATGTCTGGCAGTCACAAATAGTTTAAACATTTTGGGAAGTTGTGACCACCTCCTCAGAGTCTGCAAGAGAATACCTCTTGGTGCAGATGTTGAATCACTGGCACTGCATTCATCTAAGGCATCAATAATGATAACCAGAGGGAGCTTGAATGAAAGAGCATTACAGTTCTTTGTCAATGGCTCTTCAATAAGATGTTTGAAATGATCCCCAATGTCACTGCCAAAATGCATTGTTGTATCCTCAAGGAAATGAACAATATCATTCAATACAGCAGAGTCATAAGAGGCAAGACCAAATGCAATGGTACGCCAGAGGACAGCAGGGTCACCCAAAATTGCATGGCCATGTTGAAAGCAAAATGCCACAGTGGATTGCTTCATGGACAACTGGGATACCACAGTTGATGCAATGGCTGATTTGCCTGCTCCAGGACTGCCACTTAACCAAAGAATATTTTGTTGAGAGGAGTCCTTTGCCCATGCATATATCTGGTCCAGAATATTCTGACGGGTTCCTTCCAAGCATTTTGGCCTGCTGCCAGCTTGAGCTGGATTCAATTTCCTCTCAAGGAACTCAATGTTCCTCACTGAAACTGCAGGCACATATTATTCAATACCCTCTGTTCACAAGCTCAGAGCTGCCACAACTTACTATTGTCTTGAATGACCTGTAGAGTACTTGGGTTGTCTACTATGGGAGTGAGACAGGAGCAGCTTTCCACTCAAGTTCTTTAGATGCTTACCAGAATAAACATTTATCTGATCCCTCCCAACATTGGAGACAATGCTCTCACTAATGGTAAACCTTGGAGCACCTTGAAACATAGATGGACGTTGGTGGATGGCTGGATCCTGTGGCTGGGTCAGCCGTACAATCTACAAACTGCATATGCATATCAACGAAGCTCACTGAATTCCCTGTGAAAAGGCTCGAGGCATTCTTTAATCTCTGCTGGTATTGCTCAACTCGGACTTGGTCAAGATCAACATCGGGAATAATAACTGGATGGATCCCACTGCGAAATGCTCGCTCCTGCACAAGTAGATTTACCTCACTCAGTGTCCTGCAAAAAGATAAATGAAGACGCAGTATATGTATATTCATACATGTCACGCACTCAATCAAACTCAAGAGGTTCTGAATTAGTTCCAGGGAAACCTTCCGTCCTTCGGGCACTGCGAGACTTGGACTTGTGATAATGGCATGAACTGCCAGACAGGCATCCTCGGCAAGATGATTGAAAGCCACATTGTTGATTCTAGCTCCCTTTGTTGTCGTAAAGTGGCAATGTCAACATTAGCAAGTTCGTAGGTATGGAAGACGATTCAAGGATTACCTGGATCTTCTCAACAATCATCAGTGCTAAATCGGCTGCTGGTCGAATAAATGAGACTGGAGACACCGCAGTGGCATTCTGTAAAACTGTCAAAATCGTGGACGAGATACGCAAAGCCGTATCAGCATCGCTCGAACCCGAGGGAGTGAGTGATCGACTCGAAATAAAGCCTTGGACAGCCTGGGCTGGTTGGATTGCGGATCGTGCCCTCGCCCTTGCGGTCGTTCTGTGGGACATCTTGAAGACTGGGGAGGTTATTTGACAGGAAAGAGAGAGGTCTAGAATTGATGTGATGATTGATAACGATAATGGAGAATGGGCGCCTATCCCACGCTTCCTCACGACAAAATACAGACAAAATACAGACATCCCGAGCTGTACTTGGCTCATCAACATTAATCTACACTCCATGTCCGAAATCCACTTCTCTTACTATTTCACGGCTGTCCCGACATGCTACCTCTCCTACGATCCACGAGACCCCGGGCCCATCCTCATCACAGGCGGCGCCAAGCCGACTCTATTTACGATGTATGCCCTTCCATTTCAGTTGAAGACCTACAGAAGGCTTTCCTAAACCCTTTCTTAACCTCGTCTTGTCAACAGTACTAGTTATGACAACTGCAACTGCAACGGCAATGAACCAAACTCGATCCGCCATTCCAACACCAGAGCCCTTGTATGAACATATACAACTCAATCAACTCGAACGATATTCGTATACAATAAAAATTTAAACCCCATTCCCGTCGTACAAACCCCTGCCTCTGCCTGCATATATGTCGCCACTGCCACCTCAACGTCCAACCACGCCGCCAAACATGAATTCTCCCAATCGCCGCTCTCCCTCTCCGTTTCCTCCATCCCGCATCTCCTCCAACCTCCCCATCATCCTGCATTCGTCTACTAGAGCGACGTCAAATTCGTGGCCCCACTCGACCCGTCCATACGTAGGAATTCTGAAGAGTCGCTCCTTCCCAGGCGAGGAGATCGAGTGGAGGATAGTGGGAGCGTTACGCACATAGGACAGGTGTGTCTTTAACGGTCCGTTCGTTGATCGACGCGTATTTATATCCAGCGAGTCACGAATGTCCGCAAAGTCATGCTCAAATTTCTCGTAAACGCGACTGCCTACAGAGTAACTCTCACTCTTACTGCTTACCACCATGCCCGCCACTCGACGGCACTTCTCATTACCAGTAGCGTCATGGCCCCATTATCCATTATTTCATTTTATTGCCGCTGCTGATGGCATGCCAGCTGGCGGAGCCTCTCGTACTCCAGGTGCCAAGAACTTAGGAAGGTCTAATCGCCTGACGATCGCTTCTAGCCCGATAAGATGTCAGAGATAATGCATGCTTGGGACGAATGTGGTTGACGTGAGTTTTGCTTTCCTTCTTTTTGTTCTTCGCAAATCCACGCCGGAGCCTCAAATCCGGGCACATTTTTTTTGCGGATCGGGTAAACGATCTCAGCCAGGCCATTCTGCGTACAGCTAAGACTCGCATTCTCTGGTTGTATCTTTGCCGATCACCTATAGTACCAAATCCTTTTTATCACCACTAGAACCCTGTGGCCTTTGGTGGCCTTTGTTTTATGTTTTTCGTCGCTGACTTGCGCCACATCTGTCTCCTTTGCGAGTTCCGTTTCAACTATTACTTCATTTGCTAATCATTCTCCCAGCCAAATACATCCGAAACACTCACCGTCTCCCTCGAACGTCACCATTCCTTCATTCTCACACCCTCGTGCACTACTCACCTTCCCTCACCCAACCGCGACTAACTCAAACTTCAACCTAACCCTACCACGCGGCAATTCCGCTTCCACGGACACGCCTCCCCCTCTCACAACGACACACGCCTACGCACGACGTTCCAGTGAATTTCATGGACCAAACGAGCGCCCACGTACATCGAAATACGCAGGTAAACACGTCCGTACGCATACCACGAACAAGGGCGCGCACCTCTTCCCGGGTACGCAAACGAACCCACGGCCAAGGACAAGAGAAGCAGAGATTATGGGGGCTAGTGGATGGAACGTCTCACACTGAGACCGTGAAAGCACGAACGTGGAATGCGACGGGGATATCAATAACAGCAGACCCACCCTGAGGATGTATATAGCGGAACGGGACATCTTATCTGCTTGCTATACGCCTACAGGCAATCCGCGTTGGGCATGTCCACTCTACTACGTGTCGAGAGCGTCCACACCAACATGATCGTCGTTTAACAACTTCCCTGAGACGTTCCCTGAGACGCCTTGGCCCCGTGCCCACGTCCACCACGTCACGTCAGGCGCGTACATCCCCGGCCTCCTAATCTCAGCCGTTCTTCGTCGTGGCCGCCACAACGAGAAACAT
>Ga0210387_10004620_pt1 | contig 10541 bp, 11 predicted proteins | sample IncBWC7OmetaG_FD_160108 | JGI IMG/M metagenome (GOLD analysis project Ga0210387, IMG submission 160108) | Forest soil microbial communities from Barre Woods Harvard Forest LTER site, Petersham, Massachusetts, United States - Inc-BW-C-7-O ...
TTTTGTCTGTCAAATTGCCGATCCTCTAAAATCGCTTCGCTTGTCACACCCTGCGACCTGTAAAGGAAGTCCGTTATCGTCCATTTGGATGTTTGTAGGCACCAGGCCTGACGGCGGCGAGTTTCGGGATTCGACCTGCGGAATAGGTAGCCGTACTCGCTAGGCTCCTATTTTCAAGGGATTACGAAAAACTGGCGGAGAGAGTGGGATTCGAAAAGGCTCTTTCGGGCAGATACTTTGCGTTCAACGAGATGCCGCCAACCGTAGTCCTTACCGGCAGTTAGGTTCTATCACATCTGGAACAATAGTCACAGAAAAAACATTGATTAACTCCATTCAGCCTCCTTACGGTATGGACGGTATGGATGCGATTTCCTCGTCACGCTACAAGCCTCCCCCTTTATGAACACACCCACCCCTGGGCTTTCGCAACGCGTCGCGACGAGTCTTGGGCTTTCATTACTTCAAATCCGACACGGCCTCGTTGGCAGCTAGCCGTAGTCAGGCTCAACGGACGTTAAATCTCGGCAGACGTAGCCGTCATCACCAATCGATTCCTGAACCCACGAATGTTACCGCCGTGAAAGAACAACCACAATAAGGAAAATACAACGACTTGCAAGAGGCGGGCGGCCACCTAAGTCCTTGCTAGTCCGTACAAGCCAACACATTTACGTACCGTAAACCGTACCGCGAAGAAAAGCCGCTATGTAGCATCCAGAGCTACCGGGTAGCGGCCAGAGCTTTCAGTTGCACTCGCCGATGATCGAAGACAGGGCGGGGAAAGAAGGGGCGCAGAAACATCAAAACCGACGCACCTCATCATTTGGGATGCCTTCAGGGCTTCGGTGGGGTTTGGAACTTCCCAGACCCTGAATCAAAGTGGCGGCAACGAAGCGGAAGCTGCTCGTCGACTCGGCATTCACCGGCGCCAGCTTTATGAAAGTCCATCGTCATTTCGTGACGCTGCGAAATGCCTTTCGGCAGAGCTCTCGGAACTTATCGCCTGCGGGTTTCCACCTCTTGACATCTTCATAGGGGACTTCGAACGGAAGGCCTCCAGACGGCCTCCAGATCTCCCGGTTGGAGTAGTGTTTACTTTCCTGCTCCTGGAGTCGCGGGACACTGTCCTCACTCGGGCGAATATCGATGACCGTTATTGCGAGAAATTGCTCGCGTGAGTACCCGTAGTTTTGCACCGCGGCGTCATTGACCGCGAGAAAAGCAAGGGTTCGGACGTCGAAGATCCACATCGGAACCGCGCTGCACTCGAGCTCTCTCAGATATCCCGACTTCATCGCGTGTTTGTCGCTACCGCGCCTAAACCATGAGTTACACATCGCCCTCTTTACCTCAACTCCATTCTTCGCCTTCCATAGCGAGCAGTTCAAGAATCTCTTCCCGCTGCGGCCTCGGCGGTTTTCTCTCGCGCGGAAGCCTTGCGCGATGCGTTACTCGGGACTGCCGATTTCGCGCCTGCCGGGGAGCTTCCCATCCCTAACTTTGTGACCAGATCACGAAAGATGAGACATCGAGCACCCAGGTGGTATCCATCACTTCTCAGTTTATGACTCGGCGGCTAGGACTATCTTCGTTTGGACGCGACGGTCATAGCTAACGTAAGTTGACTCTCGCCTCGACGGAGGAGTTCCCTAGAAGTCCAGTGGGAGTAGGATTTCGGCGGGGGTAGGATCTCGGCGGGGGCAGGTTCGGCCGCGCTTTGGAGTAAAATCGTAATGTTACCTCAATCAAGGAGTTGGCGGCCCTCTAATGCGAGCAGCGAGAATCGCCCCTCGCCCTCAACTGGCCAATTGTGGCTCTTGGTGACTTGGGACACGTCCTCCCAAACTGCCGGAGAAAGCTAGCGATACACGCGAGGTCGACATCAAAGGCACGATTTTTTCGCTCTTACTTGCTCTGGGAAGACGCTGAGGCTGTGAATGTAGTTACGAGTTAAGTGAGACTAAACCGAGCACCTTCCGTCCTCTGTGGAACCATTTGGAATTCGGCCTCAATTCTCCTGACTATCAATCTCTGAAGACCCAAGTCCTGTTCGAAGCAATACACCGAACCGCCTGCGGAAGTGCCAGCCAAGCAACGCCGATCAGCGTGTCGGCCTCTTACAGTCATAGCGGCGTCGTTATAGACACACCGCCGCCTTGAATAAATTGAAATCGGGGTCATTACAAGGTAAGGTCGTTGCGGTCTTTTTGGCCTCGATCGCGCTAGGCGCTCTTGACTTACTTGGCTGAAACCGCTTTCGTAATGCCAGTTTTGAGCAACTTTGCGAACTCCTCGGGAAGGACTGGGCGGCTGAAATAGTACCCTTGCGCCTCGTCACATTGCTGAGCCTGAAGAAACGACAACTGCTCTTGCGTTTCCACGCCCTCAGCAATCACCCGAAGCTTGAGGCTTCGGCCCATACTAATCACTGCCTTCACGATGATAGTTTCGTCTGGTACGGTGGTGATCTGGCTGACGAAGGACTGATCGATCTTGAGGGCGTCAATAGGAAACTTTCTAAGATAGCTCAAGCTGGAGTACCCCGTGCCGAAGTCATCGACCGCCACTTGCACTCCTCTGGCTCGCAGCGTACCAAGGATGAACGCAGTGGACTCGGCATGTTTCATTAGAACGCTTTCGGTCAGCTCAACTTCAAGAAGTCTCGGATCCAACCCGGTCTCGTTGAATATTGCGAAGACGCTGTCAATGAACTTTTCCTCGCGTAATTGCATTGCTGAGATGTTCACCGCCATAGTGCCCATAGGCAGGCCTGCAGCTACCCAGGCTTGGGCTTGCTGGCAGGCTTGACGGAGAACCCAGGTCCCGATGGGCAGAATCAGGCCGCAGTCTTCCGCAACGGGAATAAACTGCGCCGGAGGAACCGGCCCTCGAATGGGATGCGTCCAACGCAGCAATGCTTCTGCGCCGGTTATTTTTCCCGTATTCAGATTGATCTTCGGCTGATAATGCACCACAAATTCCTGCCGCTCCAGGGCGCGCCGCAAGCCCTCCTCGATGGATTGCCGTTCCACGGCTCGGACGTTCATAGCTGGCTCAAAAAACTGATACGTCTGACGCCCATTCTCCTTTGCCTGATACATCGCTGTATCTGCGTTCTTAATCAGAGTCTCCGCATCTAGGCCGTCGTCGGGACAAAGGCTTACGCCAACGCTGCAGGTAATGTGAAGATCGTGCTGGTCGATGAAATGAGCCTCGGCCACCGCCCGCTGCATTCTTCTCGCGGTAATCGAGGCATCTTCCGAATCTTCCTCTTCGGAAAGCAGTACAACAAATTCATCCCCGCCCTGACGGCTAACCGTGTCCGAACCGCGCACGCAATCGACCAGTCGCTTTCCGACAGATTGCAGAAGCCTGTCGCCGGTAGCATGTCCGAGGGAATCGTTGATGTGTTTGAAACCATCCAAGTCAAGGAATAGCACTGCGACTCTTCTCCGGTGACGCAGTGCTAAGAGAATCGCTTGGTTCACCCGGTCATTCAGAAGCATGCGATTGGGCAAGCCGGTCAAAAAATCGTGCTCGGACGAATGGATGATCAACGCTTCAGCCTTTTTCCGCGCCGTTATGTCGCGGATTGCTGCCGTTACCAGGGTTCCTTCGGGGCCTTCCAGCGGGCTTAGCATGATCTCGATGGGGAACTCACTACCATCCTTGCATTGTCCAGTCAGCTCAATCCCTGTACCGATCTGCTGCCCCAGAGCGTCTTCCGTAGATCGCAGGGAGTCCGCGATTAGGCGTTCAGCGAAACCCTTGGGAATGATGTTCCTTACTTGCTGCCCTATGAGTTCATCGCGACTGTACCCGAATCGTTTTTCCGCTTGAACATTCAGCAGAACGATCTCCCCGCTCGGGTTCACGACTACCATTGCATCCGGAGCCGCTTCCAACAGGCCGCGGTACTTCGCCTCCATTTGAGCCAGATGTTCTTCCGCAGCCCTCCGCACGGTGATGTCGCGGATGGCTGCCGTCACCAAGATCCCGTCGGCGCTTTCCAATGGGCTTAACATGATCTCGATGGGAAATTCACTGCCATCCTTCCGTCGGCCCGTCAACTCAATCCCCGTGCCGATCTGCTGCCCCAGGGCCTCGGCTGCGCTGCGAGTACCATCCGCGATCAGCCGTTCCGCGAAGCCCTTGGGAATGATGCTCTTTACTTGCTGCCCTATGAGTTCATCGCGACTGTATCCGAATCGTTTCTCTGCCTGAACATTCAGCAGAACGATCTCCCCGCTCGGGTTCACGACCACCATTGCATCCGGAGCCGCTTCCAACAGTCCGCGGTACCTCGCCTCCGACTCCTTGCTCTCGCTGAGGTCGCGACTGATTTCGGAAAACCCGCGCAGGCTCCCGTCCGCATCGCGCAATGCCGTAAAAGTGACGCTCGCCAGAAATTGCGAGCCGCCTTTCCGCACGCGCACGCCGTACTCTTCGTGGCGGCCAGTTGCCGCCGTCACCCGAAGCACTTCCTCCGGCCTGCCCCGCTTGATGTCTTCGGGAGAAAAGAAGCATGAAAAATTGCGCCCGACAATTTGTTCGGCGGTGTAACCTTTAATTCGTTCTGCTCCAGCATTCCAACTGACAACGTGGCCCAGCGGATCCAACATAAAGATCGCATAGTTCTGTACTCCATCAACAAGCATGCGATACTTTTCTTCGCTATCCCCGAGCGCTCCCTCGGCTCGCCCGCGCTCGGACTTGTCGCGCAGGGCGCTCCAACCGGCGACGGCGACGACCAACAAGCCGAGAGCGGTCCCGAATATCAGAGACATCTTGGTCTGGCTCAATCGCCGATCGGTTTCCGCGTTATGTAACACCAACAATGGCAGCTCGTCTCCATGCACCTTGCCCACTACCGCTCGATTCTCTACCATGATTCCTTGGCCTAGCCCACTTCGAGCATCATCCACAGTCGGCTCTTTCGCCCGGTGGAGACTGATGATCATCTCCGAGCGCTGGGTTTTCTGGGCGGTCAGGCTCTCGAGCACAGAAACCTGTCGCTGTTGTTCGCGGTTTTCCAGTTTCAAATATCGAATACTTGCCTGGTCTTGCGCACTCCTTAGCAGGCGGACACAGTAGAACCCGAGATCGGCCTGCTTACCCGTCAATGCAAACTCGCGGGCGTTCGATTCGATGCTCTCCAAGGTAAAGGCTAAATCCTGGATCCTTTCCAGAACCTGGTGAGTGTGGCTCACCCGCTGCGCACTGTCCTTGGAAACGACCATCCCCCGATAGAACATCGTACCCACGACGAGTAACGTCAAGATGGCGGAGCCGAACACTTGTTGCATCTTGTTATTCATAATGGACTAACCTCATTTCACCTAATCAATGGCATTTAGCTGACGTTCTTCGTGTCCAGAATCTGGATTGGGCGTATAAGACTTTGACGAAAGGCACAGCCCGACTCGCGACTTCCCGGAACACTGGCGCCCGCAAAACGGCAGACAGGCCTTTGCCACCAATGAGATCTGGCAGAGATTTCCCAGTCGCTGGGCGCGGATCCGGTTCAAATGCAGGCAAGCCAAGGGCCACGAGGAGATATATCGTTCTTTATCGGTTGGAAGTTCGCCCTCGGCAGTACTTCTAAGTACACTGAGAGATTTTGAAGATCGAGCGAGGCACCAAACACGACAGCATGCTGCGCAGTCCCGAGTGTCCAACTGAAGAGATTCGGGCAGATAGGTAACGAGAACGCGCTCTTTACGGCAACAGAGCCAGGCGATCTGACGGGAGACGAAAAGCGCTTCAACCCGGCTAGCAAGCCCCAATTCCTGAAGGCATCACCTGAAAAGCTGCTGGACGTAAGCAACACTGCCCAATCGACGCGAACGGTGACCCCACCGAGGCGGTTGATGCGCAGCATTTCTCCGGCAAACCCAAGACCAGTTCAGGCACAGCTCATTGCGTGTCCAAGAACACGAAACCACGAAAAATTCCGTTGTGAGAATTTTCGTTTCCTACGACTTCATGGTTCCCGTTAATCCCAAACACACTGGTTTCGCTGGATCCGGGCGGATCAAAGCTCACGATGGACCCATCAGTGTTCCGCAAGAAACCGTGCTGCTGGGCATCGTTGCCAGTCTGGTAGTAGCCCACGGCCACACCATCCGGCGAGATTCCCGTCACGTTGGTCATGGTTGAGCCTGTCGGGTCGATCGAGGTGATGGTTCCGTCCGCATTTCGCAGAAACCCATGTTGAACCTGGTTCGAATCAACAAAAAAACCCACAATCTGGCCCGGGCGATTGATCGACTCGGGGACGGTTTGCACCGACTCCGGCGGGTCGAACGAGCGGAATGCCCCGTTCGGTCCCCGGACGAACCCGTGCTCGACTTCGTTCGTATCGGTGTAACCGCCCGCGATTTGTCCAGCATCGCTAATTGAGGTCGCCACGGTGCTGAGCGCGTGTGGCACGTCGAGCGGAGTAACGATGCCATTCGGAGCGCGAAGGAATCCATGCTCGATCCCTTGCCCATCGAGGAAGAAACCAACGATATTGCCTGTAGAATTCGTGCCCACAACAATAGTCAGAGTCGTATCGGCCGCGGCGTCAAACGATATGTAAGCGCCCCCACTCGTGCGCAGAAAGCCGTGGTAGACACCATCCTGGCCCCCGAAGTAGCCGCAAATGTTTCCCTTCCCGTCAATTCCGTTTGCGATCGTTCCCGTCGAGGATGGGGAATCGATCGAGAAGACGGTGCCGCCTGCAGAACGAAAGAATCCGTGCTCGACGAACTTGCCGTCATAGTAAGTGCCAACGACATCTCCGCGTGAATTGATAGAGGCCAAAATGGTTTGCATTGCCCCAGCCGGGACGAACGATTGATACTTGAAAGTTTGCGCCTGGGCTGCGCGGCAGAGTCCGACCAAGCATGCAACAGACATTGCCCACCGACTGAACATCGTTTGATATAGGATTTTCACATTACGTTCCCCACTGTGCTGGCTCGGAAAGGAGCCTCTTGCAAAAACTCAGCTGCGTGAGGACCGCATTCGCGCCGATTCTGGCAAGGCAGAGGAAGAAGAAGTTCAGCACTCCCCAAACTAGGCAGACTGATAAGGCAACCACTAACATGATGCTTCGCCGTCCTCGCTCGAATCGTGTGTGTCACAGTTCCCTAATTTTTGAATCCGTCGCAATATTCTGCTCCCCTCCTACGGGCCTGCCTGTTCGGAAGTGCACACTTCAGCGTATTTCTTTCTGAGTGGGCGGGGAGCGGGGACGGCCTTAGGCACGATTTTACGCAGCTGTTGGATCAACAATTCATTCAACAATTCATTTCCGTCGTGGCGTTCCGACTTGACCTGCTCGATGGCGAGCCTGAGGGTGCCGCCTCCCGACATCAAAGCTTCGTGACCATCGTCTACCCTCACATTAAGCGGCAAGAAGTTCTCTGAAAATCGTCAAGTACAGAAGGAGCAGCAGGTAGACCTTAGAATCGAAGTCTCTTTAGGAGCTAACCGATGGAAAATCACTTGCCACACCAAGTTGCCGCTAACCCTACGCAATACAACATTGAAGCAATCGCCAAGCTGGAGCATGACGCTCTTAACCGCCGGACTCCTACTGAGCGAGCTAGCGACATAATCATGAAAGTTGTCGCCAACATCGGTTTCCTGCTCGCGCAATCGATCTTGATTTTTCTCTGGTGCCTGCTAAATCTTCACGCAATCCCCGGACTCTAGGCATTTGACCCGTTTCTTTTCGGCGTTCCCGCGCGGGTCGTCTCTTCCGAAAGTGTGTTCCTAACAGTTTTTGTTTTGATCAGTCAAAGTAGATTGACACGTCAAGACGAACGCCGCTCGCACCTCGATCTTCAAGTTGGCATGCTTTCTGAACAAGAATTGACCACCATCCTTCAGATGTTGCAAAAACTGTGCCAGCACGTGGGTATGAACGTCGATTCCTCCAAGCAAGAGGTTCTTTCATTCAGTAAAACAACAGACGTGCACAGTCTGCCAGCGAACTCGAAGACAAGCTTCCAGAGAAGTAGGGAATGCATCCAAAATTCAAAGACCTCGGGCGCTTGCAATAAGGAGTGCCGGTGACAAAGGAAGAAAATGCGACTCAGCGTGAGTCCTGCTACCGCGCTTCGACTGCGCATGCTAGGCCGAAATAGCGCAAATGCTGGCGAAATTGCAAGCCAAGAAACGCCGCCTTGGGTCTCGAGGTCCGAGCATGTTTTGAGCGAGTCGAAATATGAAACAAGAAAGGCCAGCGTCATCGCTGATGCTGGCCGTGGAGAAGACCCTGCCGCTGAAATCGTTACTTCGCGCAAGTCTGGCTGACCATCTTCAGGTTCGTGACGCTCACTTCACCTAGTTCCTCTTTGCCTGCCGCCTTCTCAACCTGACCTCCTTTCTTGTCTTCAGCCTTTGCTTCGCGGGTGATCGATCCAGTGACCGTCACCTGCTGATCGACGTGGTCCGCGAGCTTAACGGTGCTGCTGCGCAAGTCCCAACTCTTGCTGTCTTCGCCGATGATAGAAAACTGATCCGGCTGATCACCCTTTTGTAGGCAACCTGTGATGATCTTCGGTTGATTCGCTGACTTTTCTTGTGGGGCAGCGTTAGTAGTGTCATCGCTGGGTTTCGCAGCGTCCTGAGCGAAAACTGTCAGGGATGCGAAAAGTACCAGCAGCATACAATAGAGAATCAAGTTTTTCATTTTCGGCTCCTTTTAGCCAGAAACGGACGCGAACGCTGTAATCACTTTGGTGATCGAGGCTTGCCTTTCAAGTCAAGGTCTTACAATACAAACACCTGCCTGGGGAGTCTGTTCGATATTGATCAGTTGGCGGGCGCTCCGGGGTCCCCACCCGAGTCATGCATTTTTGGAAGCTGTTGAAGAGGCAAGGCGGTCGCTCGGGTGCTCCCCTCGATGACCGTGCTGTTCTTGTCGATGGTGACCCTTTGGGCTCGACCTAGGTGGGAAATCTGTACGCTTCCTAGCTGGAAACCTAAGTCCTCAGTAATCGCCTTGCATCCAGTGAGCAATGCCATGTCCCGCAACATGCGCCTGCGCTGATCTCCGGAGCCGGGCGCTTTGACGGCTGCAACTTGTAGCAGGCCGCGCAGCTTGTTCACGACGAGACTCGCCAGGACCTCGTCTTCAATATCCTCTGCGACTATGAGCAGAGGCTTGCCGCTCTTTGTGATCTGCTCAATAAGGGGAATCAGGTCGCTCTTGAAACTGAGTCGTGTGTCGCAAATGAGAATGTAAGCATCCTCAAAGACAACTTCCATATGTTCGGCGTCGGTGATGAAGAACGGCGAGAGGTACCCGCAGGGAAATTGCAGGCCGCCAACCTGCGGGGTAATACTGGCATAGTGGGAAAGGGTGCTTCCGTCGCGGACCTCACCACGTTCCTCGACGCGAGACGCAATCTGGTCATCAAGTGTAGCAAGTTTCGAAGTCATGAGGGCAGGACCTCTTGTTTCGTGATTCGAGCGTTTAGTTCTTGCACCGAACGGTGCAAATCCTTGTGCAATCTCCATTTGAAATCGCGATTGCTCCCTGTCGCTGAACAACATAGAACACATTGCAACGAAAGCGGGGCAGCAACGACACCGGTGCTATTGCCACCGTGCGCCGCACCCGCCCGGTGGATCGTGATACGATCTCGTGTGTTTTTTCGATGATCGGCAGCAGCCGTCCGGTAGTTCGCTCCTCAGGATTCGTTCCGGCATCTCTGAGTAAGCCAATCGAAAGATGATCGGCAGATCGGAAAACCGTTGCTTGATGTGGCACGTGATGGCTCCAGGGCCATGCCCTTCTGCTTGTAACCCCAGTAGAGCCGCAGCCGCCAAACGTTCCTGCAACGTCTTTTGTCGCAGGGATCCGCTCGACGCGAGCTTGACGCAATAACCCTAAGATTACAGAGTGGCTCTCCGAAGCTGGACTCGCGGGACGCACGTCGCGACGTCAAAGCGCATACGGCGCCAAAGCCCACCTTGATCCACACAAGATAGCCAATCAGAAACGCCCCTGTCTGTTCAACATTGCACACGTTCAGAAGAAAGCACGGAATGGGTACTGTTTGGATCGGAAAGTCTGATTCTGGCGACCACCAGCGATTCGCTGCCGCCAAGCGGCGGCCTATTTCGTGGGACAACCTTGTCTTTGATTTCAAAGCGGTTGGCGAGCGTTCCCGCAACGTTCCGATATCCAGCGCCAGTTGGACTCAGATCGCTTCGACCCAACAACAACACGGCCAATACGATGTAGACTTGCGGACTTTTCCCCACTATGGTCAGGAGTGTTTCCGATGCGGGCGGATGGCGCTCCTCTAACACCTCAAGACGTGCGCCCACGTTGTTGAGTTGATCGACTTCGTGCAGGATCGCTTCAAGGGGCGTGAGTGCACCTCATGTTCGCCGAAACCTACGTAAGTTCAGGGTGGACTGGCTTAGGGCAGAAGATCCGAAGGAGGAGAAGGTGGTAATCACCTCATAGTCACTGTAGCACGCACAAGGAGTTTCGCCTCATCTGAATCGACCAGTGGGCGCCCGAAGACGTG
>Ga0210387_10004621_pt1 | contig 10540 bp, 14 predicted proteins | sample IncBWC7OmetaG_FD_160108 | JGI IMG/M metagenome (GOLD analysis project Ga0210387, IMG submission 160108) | Forest soil microbial communities from Barre Woods Harvard Forest LTER site, Petersham, Massachusetts, United States - Inc-BW-C-7-O ...
ACGGTGGCGGCGAAAGCGATGCGCTCGTCGGGGACGATCTCGGTGAACCGCGCGTCCATGGGGAATTCGATGCCGTCGGGCGTGCGCATCGTCAGGCGAAAGACGCCGCCGGGGCGAAAGTCGAGCTGGCAGCCGTGGGTGGTGAGCGGGGCGGGCGTGAACCAGCGGGAGAGGTGCTCCGCCTTGGTCCAGGCTTCGAAGACCAACTGCTTGGGCGCATCGAAGACCCGGGTGATGCGCAGCTCGGGCGGCCGAGCCCCTTCCATTCGAGAGTTACTTGTCTCCACGGCTCTTCTCCTTTTTGAGGTCCACCAGGAATTCGTCCAGACGATCGAAGCTCTGCTCCCAGAATTTGCGGTAGCGCTCCATCCACTCCGTCGCTTCCTTGAGGCGACTGGCGGACAGCCGGCAGGGGCGCGACTGCGCCTCGCGGCCGCGCGAGATGAGACCTGCCCGTTCCAGCACTTTGAGGTGCTTGGAGATCGCCGGCTGCGACATGTCGAAGGGCCTGGCCAGCTCGGTCACGTTGGCCTCGCCGCGGGCGAGGCGGGTCAAGATGGCGCGCCGGGTGGGATCGGCCAGGGCGGCGAAGGTGGCGGTGAGGTGGTCGGCCGTCATGGATGTTAGTAACCGTCAGGTTGTTTAACTAGATAGTTATATAACCACGGGCGACGGTGCGGTCAACGGAAATGTTACTCTCGCGCCCGGCCTCGCACGCGCCATGTCCCGGACGGAACGACTCCTCGATTTGCTGCAGATCCTGCGGCGCCACCGCAGCCCGATTTCGGGAGCCGCGCTGGCCTCGGAGCTCGGCGTCTCCCTCCGCTCGCTCTATCGCGACATCGCCACGCTGCGCGGGCAGGGCGCGGGGATCGAAGGCGAGCCGGGGCTCGGCTATGTCCTGCGGCCCGGATTCACCTTGCCGCCGCTGATGTTCTCGGTCGAGGAGCTGGAGGCGCTGGTCCTCGGCTCCCGCTGGGTGGCCCTGCGCTCGGACGATCGGGGGCTGGCCGCCGCCGGGCGCGACGCGCTCGCCAAGATCGCGGCGGTGCTGCCCGACGAGCTTCGCCGGGAGATCGAGGCGGCCACCCTCTTGGTGGGTCCCGAGGCGCCGCACATCGACACCGTGGACGCTGGGCTGGTGCGCGACGCGATCCGCCGCGAGCACAAGCTCGCGATCTCCTACCGCGACGCCGCCGGACGACGGACGCGCCGGACCATCTGGCCGTTCGCGCTCGGATTCTTCGAGCGGGCCCGCGTCGTCGTCGCCTGGTGCGAGACGCGCCGCGGATTTCGTCACTTTCGCCTCGACCGGGTCGGCGAGCTCGAGGTCACCGCCGCCCGCTATCCGCGGGGACGCGCCGCGCTGCTGGCCGAGTGGCGGCAAGGCCTGCGCGAAAGCGAGAACCAGCGCCAAGGCGAGAGCAAGAGTGAAGGCGAGAACCAGCGCCAAGGCGAGAGCAAGAGTGACGGAGAGAGGCCTTCCGCTGCTGCCAAAAACTGACAGTGCCTCCGGCTAGGTTGTCCCCACCAACCGCAAAGGAGAGACACCATGGCCGACCTCAACTACCTGCTGCTCGCCGTCAAGGACCCGCGCCGGAGCGCCGAAATCTACGATCGACTCTTCGGCGTCAAGCCGGTCGAAAACTCCCCGACCTTCGTGCTCTACGTGCTGCCGACCGGTTTCAAGGTGGGGCTCTGGGCGGCGGGCGGCATGAAGCCCGCCCCGGGACCGGCGGGCGGCGTCGAGCTCTCATTCTCGCTGCCCGACGAGAGCGCCGTTCGCCAGACCTACGCGGCCTGGACCAAGCTCGGCCTCCAGGTCCTGCAGGAGCCCACCCGGATGGACTTCGGCTTCACCTTCGTGGTCGCCGATCCCGACGGCCATCGCCTCCGTCCCTTCGTCCTGGCCGCCGACCCGCGCTGAGCAGGCGACTTTCCGCGCCGCCGCCTCACCTCTCGCTGTCGAGCGTGGTCATCTGCGGGACGGCGTAGCGGGTGCCGGCGACTTCACTCGCCGGGACGGCCGCCTCCAGCGCGGCCACCTCCGACGGCGCGAGCGTCACGTCGAGGCCGGCGAGGGCGTCGCCGAGCTGGGCGCGGTTGCGGGCGCCCATGGTGGGGATGAGGGTGACCTTCCGGGCGGCCGCTTTGGCGCGGACCCAGGCGATGGCCAGCTGGGCCGGCTTGACCCCCTTGTCGGCGGCCATCCGCGCCAGCGACTCCACCAGCACGCGATTCTTCTGGCCGTTGTCACCGGCGAAGCGGGGCAGATGTGCCCGAAAATCACCGGCGCCGGTCGGCTTGCTCCCGGTGAGAAGACCGCGCGAGAGCACCCCGTAGGCGGTGGTGGCGATTCCCAGCTCCGCCAGCGCAGGGAAGATCGTCGCCTCCGGTCCGCGGCTGATGAGCGAGTACTCGATCTGCAGATCGCAGATGGGATGCACCTTGGCGGCCCGGCGGATGGTCTCCGCGCCGACCTCGGAGAGGCCGATGTAGCGGACGTAACCCGCCTTCACCATGTCGGCGATGGCGCCCACGGTCTCCTCGATCGGCACCGCGGGGTCGAGGCGCGCCGGACGGTAGATGTCGATGTGGTCGACGCCGAGCCGCGACAGGCTGTGGGCCAGGAAATTCTTGGTGGCCGCCGGCCGCGCGTCGTAACCCAGGAAAGCGCCGTCGGGCCCGCGCAGGCCGCCGAACTTGATGCTGAGGAGGGCCTTGTCGCGCCAGCTGCCGGCCAGCGCCTTGCCGACGAGCAGCTCGTTCTTCCCCATGGCGTAGAAGTCGCCGGTGTCGATGAGGTTCACGCCGCGCTCGAGGGCGGCGTGGATCGTGGCGATCGCCTCCTGCTCGTCGCTGTTGCCGTAAAAGCTGCCGGCCCCCATCCCCATGCAGCCGAGGGCAAAGGGGAAGATCTCGGGCCCCGAAGAGCCCAGCTTGGTCTTGGTGGTCGTGGTCGAGGTCGATGTCTGCGTGGTCATGGACTAAGTCTGCGCACTCGCCTCCCCCTACTCCAGTGAATAGGATGCATGCAATACATGCCCAAAATTTATGGCCGCGATCTGGACCTCAACCTGCTGCGGGTGTTCGCGGTGGTCGCCGAGAGCGGCAGCGTCACCGAGGCGGCGCATCGCCTCTACATGACCCAGCCGGCGGTCAGCGCGGCGCTGCGGCGGCTGACCACCACCGTCGGCGCGCCGCTCTTCGTGCGCAGCGGCCGGGGCCTGGCCCTCACCAGCCGCGGCGAGCGTCTGCGCGCCGGGCTAGAGCCGCATCTGCAGGCGCTGGTCGACGCCGCGCTGGCGCCGCCGACGTTCGATCCGGCCACCAATGATCGCACCCTCCGGCTCGGGCTCTCGGATTCGGCCGAGCTCTGGCTGCTGCCGCCCCTGCTGCGCCTGCTCGAGCGCGAAGCTCCCCACATGCGGCTCATCGCCATCCCGGTCCAGTTCCGGACCGTGACGGCGGCGCTGGCCGCCGGGCTGGCCGCCGCCGTCACCGTCGCCGACGACCTGCCGGGCACGATTCGGCGGGAGCCGCTGTTCTTCGGCGGGTTCACCTGCCTCTACGATCCACGCCATACGCGGCTGCGCACGCTCACCGAGGCCGAGTACTTCGCGCGTGACCACGTCATCGTCTCCTACAACGGCGACCTGCGCGGCATCATCGAGGACCTGTTCGAGAAGACCCGGAAGATCCGCTGCTCCGTCTCCAGCTTCGCCAACCTCGGCGCTCTCATCGACGGCACCGCCATGCTGGCGACGATCCCGACCCTGGTGGCGGAGCAGATCCGGGTCACCCGACCGCATCTCAAGACCAAGCAGCTCCCCTTTCCGATCAAAGGCTCGCACGCCGAGCTTCTCTGGCCGAACGCGACCGACGACGACGGCCCCTGCACCTTCGTCCGAGGCAAGATCAGGGAGATCGCGAAAACGCTGAAAGCGCAGCATGGCGTTCAGCTCTGAACAGCTCGAGCCGGGGCGGGCGGCGTTCAATCGCGGCGAGTACTTCCTGGCGCACGAGCTCTGGGAAGAGGTCTGGCGCGCGGTCGGAGATGCCGACGAACGTCGGGACCTTCAGGGGCTCATCCAGATCGCCGCCGGGCTTCACCACCTGCAGCAGCACCGAACGGCGCCAGCGGTCGGTCTGCTTCGCAAGGGGCTGCAGAAGCTGTCACCGCGTCGCCAGGACCAGCTCCAGGTCGATCGGCTGGCCGGCCAGGTGGCCCGTCTGCTGGTCGAGCTCGAGGCGCCCGGAACGGAGATGACCAGGGCGGCGGACTTCGGTCACCTCAAGCTCTAGGCCGGCTCACATTCGAAAGCTGGCGGGGCCGGCGTGCTCCCTTTTTCCGGAGGTGGCGGAGTGCACGGTCCAGACGACCACCACGACCGTCGCCAGGCAGGCCAGCCCGATCACCACGATGAACGAGAGTCCGGTCGCGGGGCGGCTGACGCGCTTCTCCGCGGGAGGCAACCTCGCCGCACCGTCGTCGGCGTGACTTCCCTTGCGCGGCATCCGCGTCCACCTTCGGGGATCGCGCGGGCGATTTCAACGAAGGACTGGGGTCCGGTTCAGGTCGTGGTGATGCGGAGGTCGAAGTCGAGGGTCGAAGTGATGGATGAACCACCAAAATAGAAGCCGCCCTCGACCGGCATGGTGCCTGCCTGGTCGGGCGCCGCGCACAGCGCCAGGTGACCCTCGCCAGCGGGGACGCCGTGGGTGGGATCCCAGCCGCGCCAGCCGGCGCCCGGCACGAACACCTCCGGCCAGGCGTGGAGATAGCGGCGGCCGTCCGGCGTGTCGGCGGAGGCCTGGTAGCCGCTGCAGAAGCGAGCCGCCATTCCCAGACTCCGCGCTGCCGCCAAAAAGAGCACGGTGAAGTCGCGGCAGGCACCCTGCCAGCCGGCGAGCGTGTCAGCGGCGGACTGCGCGTTGCCCGAGGTCCGGATCTGTTTGTCGGCGCGCGCATGGATGGTTCGGCAGAGGTGGTCGAGAAAAGCCAGCGGCTGCTGTCCCGCCTCGGCGGCCACCGCCCGGGCAAAGGCGCGCACGTCGGGGTCGACGCCGGCGTCCCCAGCCCGGTAGACGGCCAGATCATCTTCGAGGAGCCCGGTCCAGGGGAGCGGCTCGGACGGCTCGAACGCCATCCGCGGTGGCGACGTCTCCAGCTCGAATCGGCTCTCGACGCGGAGCTCGGAGGTGCCCAGGTCGGAGAAGGTCAGGCGCGCGATCCGATTCCCGTACGAGTCGTTCTCCTCCTGCAGATCGACAGGCTCCGGCCAGACCACCAACGACCGGGTCCGGATCGGGTACTCCCACCGGGGCGTCAGGCGCAGAATGTGCGGCGCGAGCACGACCGGTCCGCTGTAACGGTAGAGCGTCTGGTGCCGCACGGCGAAGCGCATGGCCCGAGCATAGACCACCGGGCGTCGGCGGCCGGCTTCGGGCCCGGCCGTTGCTCGCCCAGCAACGTCATGTTGTCGCGCCTCGGTCTAGTTGTCAGAGTCGCGGGCGGGCAGTCTCAGGCCCGGAGGAACGTCCATGCCTGTCATCTCGGTCATCATCGGAAGCACCCGCCAAGGCCGCTTTTCAGAGAAGCCGGCGCAATGGATTCTGCAACAGCTCAAGAAGCGGGACGGCGTCGACGCGCGGCTGCTCGATCTCCGCGATTTTCCGATGCCGTTCTTTGACCAGCCGATCCCTCCGTCGGCGCCTGGCCGAGCTCCCTACGAGAACGAATTGGTCAAAAAATGGACCGCGGCCATCGGAGCGTCCGACGGGTTCGTCTTCGTGACGTCCGAGTACAACTATGGTCCGCCGGCGGTGCTCAAGAACGCCATCGACTGGGTCTATCCGGAGTGGAATCGCAAGGCGGCGGCGTTCGTCAGCTACGGCGCGGTGTCCGGTGCGCGCAGCGTCCAGCAGCTCCGTGAGACCGCGATCGAGCTTCAGCTCGCTCCGGTTCGTTCGTCGGTCCACATCCCGGTGGCGACCCTCTGGGCTCACTTTCAGGGCGGCGATGTCGACGCGGGCCTCGCCGAGCAGGAAGGGCGCGCCGGGATCATGATCGACGATCTGCTGTGGTGGACCTCCGCCCTGAAGGCGGCGCGCCAGATCTGACGAGATCGTCCAATGCCCGCCGCCGTGGTGTCGGCGAAGAAGGCCGGACAGGCCAACAAGGTCAGCTGGCCCACGGAGGGCGCCGGGCTGGCGCCCTTTTCCGAGAGGTAGCGCTGCGCGGCGAGCGCCTCGAGCGCCCCCGTGACCACGGCGTCGGCGATCGCCGCGGTGGGAGATTCGATTCCGCCATCCTTGAGATCGCTGGCGTGTGAGTAGGACGTGACGCCGAGGCGCAGCGCCTCCCGCATCCCCACGGCGCCCACCTGCTTCATCAAGGCCTGGGTGAGGGCGACTGCATCACCGACGACGGCCTGTCGCGAAGCAGCAGGTGCACCGCACGCGAGGTTCCGTGCGCGCGTGCGGTGCCCGGTCGACCACCCGTCAGTGAGCGACGACGGTCGACGTCGATCGGCCGATCAGCCGCCCGTAGGCGTCCTCGGCCACCACGGCGACGTGCTGAGCGTCGGTCTGCAGGGTGATCGCGGTGTCGAGCCCATTCCATTCACCCGCGCCCAGCGGCCAGAGAGCCGACGCGCGCTCGCCGCCGATCACGATCCAGCGCGCGACCTCGGTGGCGCCGTTCCAGATGGCGTGCACGGTGACGGTGCCGTCGGCGTTCCTCTGGGCCGTGGCGGTCGGCTTGGTGTCGGGCGTCGCGTGCCAGACGTTGCGGTAAGCGCGGTAGTCGTCCCAGCCGCCGGTCGCGGGGACCGAGGCGTCGAACAGCAGGTTGCCCTCGGCGTCGAACTCCGAGAAGCGGCCGGTGGCGCCCCAGCCCACGAAGGTGTGCCCCCGGTCCAGATCCTGCGCGTTCCCCTGCGATACGGCCTGGATCTTGTCGGGGTGGACAATCTGCTTGAGCAGCGTCGAGGTCTTGTCGTGCGGGTTTTGCCGGATCCAGACCACGCGCGAATACGGCAGCACGCTGGGGGCCGCCTCGTTGTCGAAGAAGCGCAGCGTGCGGCTGTCGACGAACTCGGGATCGTGCTGCCAGGCGGTCTGGGTGCCGTTGTCGCCGGTGGTGAGCGCGAACGTCGAGCTCTTGCCCCCCTGGCGCCAGATGATCTCTTTCGTGCGGCGGTCGATCTTGTAAGCCGTCCAGGCGTTGCGCGAGTCGATCAAGACATTCCCGTCGTCGTCCCAGTTGATGGCGTTGATGTGGAAGTAGTCGTAGGGCGTGGTGGCCGAGGTCGGCGCCGCCACCTGGCTCTCCGACAGCGGAACGTGATCGATGCTGTGCCACTCCCAGACGACCTTGCCGGTGGCGACGTCCACCTCCTGCGCGACGCCATCGATCACGATGCCGTTGGCCGGTCCGCCCGCCGACGAGAGGTCATACGGGATGTGGTTGTAGATCGTGAGGAACGCCGTGCCGCGCGGCGTGATGCGGAACTCGTGCAGGTCGGCCTGATAGCCGTTCCCCGCGGCCACCACCGCGATCTGGTGGTACGCGTGGTCGTAGACGTAATTGACCCCCTGCCCCTCGCCGGGGCTATTGGGGACGGTAATCCCCTGCCACCAGCTGACAACCGACTCGCCCCGGTACTGTTGGACGCGGAAATTCGCCGCCTGCTGGTTGGCCCCCACGGCCTGGAACCAGACCGGGCGTCCCTGGTTGTCGATGATCTCCGGACCTTGCTGGGTCGCACTCGGCGGAGTCTGCTTGGGCGCGACGAAGATCAGGCCGGGGTCGACGCCCGGCTTGGACGTGAGCACGGTGATGGGCGGCGGCGCCAGCGGGGGCGGGCTGGCCGGCTCCGTACCGGTCGCTGATCGGGTGAGGGCGGCGCCGAAGAGCACGGCGAGGCCCCCGATCAGGAAATAGGGCGAACGGGCTCTCCACGAACGAGATGGGATGGACATGCGATTCCTCCTGTTGGCGTCGCAGGCAGAGCACCCGGGAGTGGGCGCCCTGCCCGGCGACAGGAGGAGGCGGGGCCCCTGCGGCTCATGCGTTCTATTTGCCACCCGCGCTATCACGCGTCAAGACAATTGTCTGTTATAATAGACAGCATGAAAATCGGAATCATCGGCGGCGTGGATCGAAGCGGCAACCTTCTGCAGGAGGTCGCGGAGGCGCGCGGACATCAGCTGGAGCTGCATACCGGCGTCATGGGGAGCACCGCCTCCGCGTCCAGCCTCCGCGCGTTGATCGCGCGCTCGGAGCTGGTCGTCGTGCTCACCGACGTCAACAGCCACAACGCTGTGCGCGCCGCCCGCCGCGAGGCCAAGCTGCGCAAGCGCCCCCTTCGGATCGTGCGCCGGATGGGGTCGGCTCAGTTCGCAGCCCTGCTGCGCGGCCTGGCGGCGAGCTGAAATCAGCCCCGGCCTGGCGTCGCGATATGATGCCGCGATGAACCTCCGGGGTCTGTTGGCGCTCGTTGTCGGAGCGGGACTGGCGGCGCTCGGTTGCGGGTCTGAGACGCTCCACGGCGGCGGTCAGGGCGGTTCGTCAGGTCCTGCTGGCGCCAAGGGCGGCGCGAACGGAGGTGCGAGTGGGGTCGGCGGGGCCGGCGGCCGTCCGGCGGATGGCAGCGACGGCGGCGGGTGCCTGTCCGATCTCTTCGTCGACTGGCTGATTCAGAGTCCAGCGGGTGGGGCGGTCACCTGCGACGCGGTCCACGCAACGGAGGTGGTCGTCAACATCGACGGCGCCAATTACCCGCAGCCCTGTTTGGCCGGTCATTCGTCGGGCAATCAGGACATCGTTTTGCAGCAGAACTATGCGATCTACGAGGTGACCATCAACCTGGAGGACGCGAATGGGGACGCGCTCGCCGTCCCCCAAACGACATCGATCAGCGTCACCAGCTGCGCTTCCTACCAGACCCCCGGTCCGGCCATCCTGATCGTGACGCCGCCGGCGCAGCAACCGACCGGCCCACCGGTCATTCGCGACGCTGGGGGCGATTCTTCCGGGCCCGTTCTGCAGGGCGCCGGCCCGAGCGGAGGACGAACGTCCGCGCCCAGGACGGCGCCTCCGGCAGCGCGTGGACGCGCTCGCGCAAGGCGGCGAAGCGCGCCGCGTTCATCGCCGGCCCAATGAACGAGATCGAGCGCAGGATCCGTTCCAGGGTCGGGTGGTCGATCGGCGTCTCGTCGGCGAAGTGCCGCTCGTCCGTCAGCGGCACACCCGACAGCGCGGAGAGGTGAACGATGGACTGGGTGAGCGCGCGTGGTCTGCGCGGGGCCGCCTGCTCCATCAGCCGAACGACGCCGCGCATGAACGGCGTCTGCGCGAACCCGCAGGTCAGCAGCGCCAGCGCGCCCCCCGGGGCCAGCACGCGCGCGATCTGATGCGCCGTGAGCTCGGTGTCCAAGAAGTGAAGCGCGTCCGAGATGACCACCAGGTCGAGCGAGGCCGGATCGAGCGGCAACGCCTCGGCGGTCGCATGCAGAGCCCGCAGCGCCAGCCCCTTCGCCGTCGCCGCCGCGCGAAGCTGCTCGAGCATCGCCTGCGCGGGCTCGATCGCCACCACCTCGAAGCCCCGCTCCGCGAGCGGCAGCGCCAGGTGGCCGACCCCGGCGCCCAGATCGCCGATCCGGCTGCCGATCGGACCGGCAAGCTCGGCGAGCGCGTCGATGAGCGCGGCCGGGTAGCCGGGGCGGGCCGGGTAAAACTCGGCCATTCGGTTGAAAACCCACCTCGACGGTTCGTCGAGACCGACCTTGCGACGGCCGAGGCTCATCCATCAACCGACATGTGGGGCGCCCCGGAGGGTGCAACGCGCGCCGGACGGCCGCAAGGGCTCGCAGGCTCACCGCGGCGGAAGTGCCCGCGTTTCCTGGGGTTCTGACGCTGCCTGCCCCGTGAGCTCTGGCACGGACCCAGGAAGGAACGGGCCGGTCAACCCGCTGCCGGACCCCGCGGGGGCGTGATCGGGTTCTTGGAGTTGGATCGGAAGGGAAAGGTCTGGGAATATTGGGGGGTGTTGAGGATGACAGGGCGGCGTGCAAACTGGCCAAGTACCGTGTGGCCCGGAGCACCTGCACCAAAGGTCGTTGCGCGATCGCCACGCGGAGGGCTGGCGTCGCTGCTGATGGCGCTCGACGAGATCCGTTCCATCGACGACACCGACCTGCTCCTCCGACGCGCGATCGAGCTTGCGCGCGATCGGATTGGGCTGAAGCGCGCCGGCATCTTCGTGCTCGATCCGATGCGCAACGTGATGCTGGGGACCTGGGGAATGGACCTTTCGTGCGCCGTCGTCGACGAGCATCACGTCGTCTACGATCTCTGCGAGACCGATCAGGAAGCGCTCCGGCGCTCCGCCGATGAGGGGGTGCACTTCACGGTGTTCGAGAACTGCCCGATCATCGAGCACCAGAGAGGTGAGACCCGGGTCGCGGGACGCGGCTGGGTGGCCAAGACACCCATCCGGTCGGCCACCGCGGCGATCGGAATGATGTTCAACGA
>Ga0210387_10004622_pt1 | contig 10538 bp, 11 predicted proteins | sample IncBWC7OmetaG_FD_160108 | JGI IMG/M metagenome (GOLD analysis project Ga0210387, IMG submission 160108) | Forest soil microbial communities from Barre Woods Harvard Forest LTER site, Petersham, Massachusetts, United States - Inc-BW-C-7-O ...
CCCGAAGGGCGACCGCCCGGCGGCGTCAGCCATTTCGTGGTCTATGGCATCCCCGCTTCCGTCACCTCCTTTGCACAAGGCGAGCTTTCCAAGCCCGGCGACAAGTTTGTCGGGGGCCTCGGCACCACGAAACTGTCGACCTATACCGGGCCATGCACGCCGGCCGGCGCGCCGCATCACTACACCTTCACCCTGATGGCGACCGATCTCGATCCGAAGGAGCTGAAGGAAGGCCTGACGCGCGACGAGCTGATCAAGGCGCTCGACGGCCACGTCAAGGTCGCGACCGGCCTGATCGGCACATTCTCGCATCCGTAAGGGGTACACGAGCTGCTCGTCCTGCCCGGGCTTGTCCCGGGCAGGACGGCAGTGGAGGGGGAGTTAGGAAATAATGTCACGCATCGGGCTGTTCTTGCTGCAAATGCTGGTCGCCATCGCCGTGGTGGCGCTGTGGCAGTTCTTCGCCAGCGTGCCGGTGTTCGGCAAGGTCTGGCTGCCGCCGTTCTTCTTCTCCAACCCGGTCGACGTCTTCAGCCAGGTCATCAAATGGTTCTACACCGGCGTGATCTGGACGCATCTTGCCATCACGCTCTGGGAATCCATCCTTGCTTTTGTGATCGGCTCGCTCGGCGGCGTCGCGGTCGGCTTCTGGTTCGCGCGTCAGCCGGTCGTGGCCGCGGTGTTCGACCCCTATGTGAAGATGGCCAATGCGCTGCCGCGCGTGGTGCTGGCGCCGATCTTCACGCTGTGGCTGGGGCTCGTCCAAGGTCGCGCTCGGCGTGACGCTGATGTTCTTCATCGTCTTCTTCAACGTCTATCAGGGCGTCAAGGAAGTGAGCCAGACCGTGCTCAATAACGGCCGTATGCTCGGCATGAGCGAGCGGCAATTGATGGCCCATGTCTATTGGCCGTCGGCGCTGTCCTGGATGTTCTCCTCGCTGCACACTTCCGTGGGCTTTGCCGTGGTCGGCGCGGTCGTTGGCGAATATCTGGGATCGGCCGCGGGGCTCGGTTATCTGATCCAGCAGGCGGAAGGCGTGTTCGACGTCGCCGGCGTGTTCGCCGGCATGTTCGTGCTCTCGATCTTTGTCATCCTGATCGATGTCGCCGTGACCTTGGTGGAGCGGCGGCTGCTGGTGTGGCGGCCGGCCGCGGCGGACGGGCGGGGTTGACGGCATTGTGAGCGGCAAACGTGTGCATATGCACCGTATGTTGCTCCCTCACCAACGAGGATGCGATCAATGGCTGCCTATGTGATCTTCGATGTCGATATTCGGGATGGCGCGAAATATCGCGAGTTCATGGATGCCGTGAAGCCGGCGCTGGAAGCCGCCGGCGCCAGATACCTTGTGCGCGGCGGCGCCCACAAGGTGTATGAGGGCGATTGGGAGCCGCGCCGGATCGTGCTGCTGGAATTTCCGTCGTTCGAGGCCTGGGAAGGCTTTTACAACGGCGCGACCTATCAGGGCCTGAAAGCAATCCGCGATGCCTGCAGCTCCGCGCGCCTCGTGGGCGTGGAAGGATTGGCCTAAAGCAGCTTCACTCTGGTCGCGGCGATCGAAGGCAATCACATTCGCGTATCCCGCGCTGACGCGCGTTGCGCTGTAGTAAATATGTGCATATGCATCTAATTGTTGGTCCGCACGGATGATCCGCTGGGGCCGCTGACCGACAGGAGCTGTGCCGATGTCTTCGCAACTTGTTCGTTGGACCGCGGCGCTCGCGGCCGCTTTTCTGCTATCCGCGCCATCAGGCGCATCGGCGCAGAACGGCGGGCCCTTGGGCGCGGGCGACAATCAAGCGGCCAAACAGGCCGAGGCGAACTTCGGTCACTATCAATTCCGCGACGGCGAGAGCCTCGACGATCTGCACATCCATTACGCGACGATGGGGCAGCCGCACCGCAATGCGGCCGGCGACATCGACAATGCCGTGCTGGTGCTGCACTGGACCGGCGCCGACGGCCGCGCCGTGCTGACGCCGCTCTATCAGCACGCGCTCTACGACGCGGGGCGTCCGCTCGACGCGCATAAATATTTCCTGATCTTTCCCGACAGTGTCGGTCACGGCCGCTCCAGCAAACCGAGCGACGCCTTGCGCGGAAAATTCCCGCATTACGGCTATGGCGACATCGTCGACTTGCAACACCGCCTGGTGACGGAGACGCTGGGCATCAAGCGCCTGCATGCCATCGTCGGCATGTCCATGGGCGGCATGAACGCCTGGCAATGGGCGGAGGCCTATCCTGATGCGGTCGAGGGCATCATGCCGGTGGTCTCGCTGCCGGTGAAAGTTTCCGGGCGCAACCTGATCTGGCGCCGCATGGCGATCGGCTTCATCGAGAACGACCCGGACTGGAAGGGCGGCAACACGACCTCGCCGCCGCACGGCTGGACGGCGGCCTACGAGCTCTTGCGCCTGATGATCGACGGCGTGCCGCACATGCAGATGATCGCGCCCGACGGGGCAGGGGCCGACAGGTTCATCGCGGCAGTGGCGGCTGAGGCGTCTCATGTCGAGCCCATCGACGCGCTCTATTCGCTGAAGTCGTCCGCCGACTACGATCCGGAGGCCGATCTCGACAAGATCACGACGAAAGTGCTGGCGTTGAATTTTGGCGATGACGAGTTCAATCCGGACGTGCTGCAGATTCTGGAGACGCGGATGTCGCGCGTGAAGCAGGGCCGCTATGTCGTGCAGCCGGGCTCGCCGACCGCGTTCGGCCACCTGACCATGGCCCATCCCGAGCTCTGGGCCGGCCACGTTGCCGAGTTCATGGACCAGATCAGGGATTGAGCGCGGTCGCTTTGTAGGGTGGGGAAAGCGTAGCGTGCCCACCATTGCAACCGTGATGCTGGTGGTGGGCACGGCGCAAGTGCGCCTTTGCCACCCTACGAACCGCGTTCGCGTCCCCGGCTCTGCCGTCAGTTGAGCAGCTTCACATCGTCCGGCGCCTGCGGCGGGGTCTTGATCGCGATCGCCTTGATGGTCCGGCCGTCGGGTTTGGTGCCGCCATGCGGCGTGCCCTTGGGGATGATGACGAGGTCGCCCGGCTTCACCCGCACTTCGTTGTCGCCGAGCCAGATCGTGCCGGTGCCCTCCAGGATGTACTGGATCTCGTTGGCATTGTTATGCAGATGCTTCGGCGGGCTGCCGTCCTGGATCGAGATGGTCGCGCCATCGACCGCAACGAAGGTCTTGTTGCGCATGCCGCCGGCATTCGCCGGCGAGATCGCGTCGCCTTCGAGCTCGCCGGTATGGATGATCTGCGCGGTGATGGTGTCGGCGGCAAGCGCCGGCCGCATGAAGTGTGTCACGCCGCAGCCGGCCGCAAACGCGGCAGCGATGGACAGAGTGGTAGCGATACGATTCATGGAAGGCCTCCCCGTTTTGCGTTTCTTGTGCCGGCGATGCTAGGCCGCGAATCCTCGACTTGCCATGCGGGTGCGACAAAAAGGTCTTGTTTCGCCAATGGAATAAAGTCGAATGCCGCAGTTATTTTGCAGCGCCGAAGTGCGGCACCAAAGCATGATCCGGAAAGTGCGTTGCGGTTTTCCGAAAGGATCATGCTCAATCAAGAGAGTCGCCTTCTCAAGGCGGGTGCGCTGCATTATGTTGCGCGCCAACCGAACGGAGGAACCCCATGAACAACCTGATCGGCAAGCTTGCCGGCACCTTGCTCGCGCTGATGCTGACTTCGCCGCTGGCGCAGGCCGCAAGCAAGATCACGGTCGCGGTCGGCGGCGGCGTCTGCCTCTGCTATCTGCCGACGGTGCTGGCCAAGCAGCTTGGCGAGTTCGAGAAGGCGGACCTCGATGTCAGTCTCGTCGATCTCAAGGGCGGTTCGGATGCGCTCAAAGCCGTGCTCGGCGGCAGCGCCGATGTGGTCTCCGGCTACTTCGACCATTGCGTCAATCTCGCCGCGCGGAAGCAGGAGCTGGTCTCGTTTGTGGTCTATGACCGCTATCCCGGGCTGGTGCTGGTCGTGGCGCCTTCGCACGCCAATGAAATCAAGTCGATCAAGGATCTTGCGGGCAAAAAGGTTGGCGTCAGTGCGCCCGGTTCTTCAACCGATTTCTTCCTGAAGTTCCTGTTGAAGAAGAACGGCCTCGATCCGACCAGCGCCGCCGTGATCGGTGTCGGCCTGGGCGCCACCGCGGTTGCGGCGATGGAGCAGGGCCAGATCGATGCCGCCGTGATGCTCGATCCTTCCGTCACCGTGCTGCAAGGCAGCCATCCCGACCTGAAGATCCTCGCCGACACCCGCACGCAAAAGGATACGCTGGCGCTGTTCGGAGGCGAATATCCGGGCGGCGCGCTCTATTCGACCGCCGCCTGGGTCGCTTCGCACGACAAGGAGGTGCAGGCGCTGACCAATGCCATCGTTGCGACGCTGTCCTGGATCCATTCGCATTCGGCCGAGGAGATCATGGCCAAGATGCCGGAGGGGATGGTCGGCAAGGACAAGGCGCTCTATCTCGCCGCACTGAAGAACACCATCCCGATGTATTCGGAGACCGGCAAGATGGACCCCAAGGGCGCGGACGCCGTGCTTGCGGTGTTCAGCGAAGGCTCGCCGGAAGTCGCCAAGGCCAATGTCGACGTCACCAAGACCTATACCAACAAATATGTCGATGAGGTCAAGAAGACCACGGGGATGAATGACAAGTAGCGCGGTCATTCACCGCGTCACGGCGCTCGATCTCACGGTGGAGGCCTGGCCGTGGCCCTGGGCCGCGGCCGAGCGCGCGCGGATCGATGCGCATTTCGACGAGAGGCAGCGCGAGCGGCCGAAGCTGTGGAACGGCCGCGTGCTGCTCGCCCGTGACGCCAATTTTTCCGCCGGCACGCTGTCGTCGGTCTATTTCGAGACCGATTTCGCGAGCCTGCTGGCCTGGCGCGACTGGGGCTTTCCCGACAGCGGCGTCTTCAACGGCTTTGGCATGGGCGCGCTACGCTCCGCCGACGGCGCTTTCGTGCTGGGCGAGATGGCCGGCGATACTTCGAATGCCGGGCGCATCTATTTTCCGGCCGGCACCCCTGATCTCGATGACGTCACCGACGGCAGGCTCGATCTCGCGAACAATGTGGCGCGGGAAATCAAGGAGGAGACGGGGCTTGCACCCGGCGACTATCGCCCCGCGCCACATTGGGACTGCGTCGTGCTCGGCGCCTCCGTCGCGATCATGCGGGTGCTCGATGTCGATATGCCGGGCGAGGCGCTGAAGGTGCGGATCGAAGCTAACCTGGCGCGCCAGGAACATCCGGAACTGTCGCGCATTCACCTCGTGCGCGGCGCGGGCGATTTCAGCCCCAGCATGCCACGGTTTGTGACGGCGTTTCTGGAGAGACAGTTTGATACGTGATGTTGCCAGCCCTCGTCATTGCGAGGAGCGCAGCGACGAAGCAATCCAGACTTTCTTCGCGGATACGTTTCTGGATTGCTTCGCTTCGCTCGCAATGACGACGGAGAGAGTGCCGCAAGTGGAAAGCACGCCATGACCAAAAAACCCACCTCCCTCGCCGCCGAGCTCACTCCCTTCATCACGCCATTCCGCATCGACGGCTCGCGCAAATTCCACCTGGCCTCGCAAAAGACCGGCGAGAAGGGCGGGCTCGACAAGGGCGAGGGCGAGAAGATCATCGAGGCCAATCGCAAGCGCCTCAACGATTTCCAGGAAAAGCTCTACGCCCAGGACCGCTGGTCGCTGCTCATCATCTTCCAGGGCATGGACGCGGCAGGCAAGGACTCCGCCATCAAGGCCGTGTTCGACGGCGTCAATCCGCAGGGCTGCGAGGTCACTTCCTTCAAGCAGCCGACCAGCCACGAGCTCGATCATGATTTCATGTGGCGCAGCACCATCGCGCTGCCCGGGCGCGGTCGCATCGGCATCTTCAACCGCTCCTATTATGAAGAGTGTCTGATCACGCGGGTGCATCCCGCCGTGCTCGCCAAGGAGAAGATTCCGCCAAAGCTGGTCACCAAGAACATCTGGCGCGAGCGCTTCGAGGATATCGCGGCCTTCGAGCGCTATCTGTCGCGGCAGGGCACGGTGATCCTGAAATTCTTTCTCAACGTCTCCAAGAAGGAGCAGCGCGAGCGCTTTCTCGACCGGCTGGAGGAGCCGGCGAAGAACTGGAAGTTCTCGATGAACGACATCACCGAGCGCGGCTATTGGGCGCGCTACCAGGCGGTGTATCAGGACATCGTCCGTCACACCTCGGCGCCGCATGCGCCGTGGTTCGTGGTGCCCGCCGACCACAAATGGTTCGCGCGGGTGGTGATCGGCTCGGTGATCGTCTCGGCCCTCGACGCCTTGAACCTGCGTTTCCCCCGCGTCGACAAGGCCTCGCAGGAGGAATTTGCGAAGGTGCGAGAGGCGCTGGAGCAGGAAGGCAGTCGCGGCGCGCGCAAGGCGGCCACGGGCAAGCAAGCCAAAGCTGAGCAGGCCCAAGATAAGCAAGCCAAAGGCGAGCCCGCCAAAGGTAAGCAAATAGAGAGCGCCGCGAAGTAGGCGCGTTTCCCCTCATTTCAGCAATGATCCGGGTGTGCCGGCGGTCTCTGTTACGGCTGTAACCCGAAAAATCCGCGGCGAAATCATTTCGTATCGCGCGGCCGATTATTTCCGCCTCGCTCTGCCGATCCGGAAGAGCACGCCGCCGCGGTCTGTTGCGGCCGGCCTTGCACATTTTCACAACCCGCATCCGCCCGCCACGGGCAAAACAAATTCTGGATATTCCTCATGCTCGATCTGCTCTATCCCGCAACCTCGATTGTCACGACCATTTTGCTGTCCTGGTCAGGTTTTCGCGCCTGGCAAGCCGAAAACCCTTTCCTGAAATGGGGTGGCGCGGGCCTGTCGACCCTGCTGTCCACTGCGACCGCGTTGATCAGCATTGTGCTGATCGTCGGTTCGCTCAAGGCTCACGGTCGCAGTGCGCCGACCCCGATCATGCACGTCGAAGGCACGCCGGCACAGGTCCGGCGCGGACAGGCCATCTCCGACAGCTTTTGCGCCGCGTGCCACACCAAGACCGGAACGCTCACGGGTGGCGTCGACATCGGAGAGCATTTTCCCATCGACGTCGGATCGCTCGTTTCCGCCAATCTCACGCCCGCAGGAGATCTCAGGCATTGGTCGGACGGCGACATCTTCCGCGCCATCCGCAATGCCGTCGATCCCGACGGGCATTGGCTGTTCGTCATGAGCCTCACCAATGCCAGCCGGCTCAGCGACGCGGATACGCGCGCGCTGATCGCCTATCTGCGCAGCGTGCCCGCAGCCGGACAGCCGACGCCGAATCCGCCCGACCGGATCAGCGGGCTCGGGCTGTTGCTATTGGGCGCCGGCGTGCTGCCAACCGGAAAGCCGGTCACGAACGCAATGGTCACCGCGCCGCCGCCAGCACCCACCGCGCATTATGGCGAATACATCCTGTCGTATCAGGATTGCCGCGAGTGCCACGGCAAGGATTTGTCGGGCGGCGTGCCCGGCCAGTTGCCGCCGCTCGGCCCGGATCTGCATGTCGTCAAGGACTGGACGTTCGAGCAATTCCGCACCGCTCTGCGCACCGGCGTCGATCCCTATGGCCATGAGCTCGGCAAGCAGATGCCCTGGCAGCCGATCGGAAAAATGAGCGACGACGAGTTGCGCGCGATCTTCGAATATCTGGCGCAGCTGCCCAAGACCTGAATCTTCGAGCCTTGAATCTTCGAGAGTCGAACGGAGGCACACGTTTGATTAACCAAACTGTGCCTCGACAATTCCGGCGGCTGTGGTGTTCGCGCCACACCAAATTAACGCCCTGTTGCGTTGTCGGTGAGAGGTTCGCGCTTGCAAAGTTCGCCTTGGGACGGATCGTTTCATTTAACGGGGAGTAGTCATCATGAAGAAGTTGGTTCTCGCTGCATCGCTTGTTGTGTTTGGTACCGCCGCTGCTTCGGCCGCTGATCTCGCGCCGAGCTATTACAAGGCGCCGCCGCCGATGCTTTCGCCGCTGTACGACTGGAGCGGTTTCTACGCCGGTATCAACGGCGGCTGGGGCACGAGCCACAATTGCTGGACCCGCACGGCGACCGCCGGCGCTGCTATCCTGCCTGTCTCGGAAGGTTGCCATGACGCTTCGGGCGGCACGGTCGGTGGCCAGATCGGTTACCGCTGGCAGGCCGGTCCTTGGGTGTTCGGTCTGGAAGCCCAGGGCAACTGGGCTGACTTCCGCGGCTCCAACACCAGCCTGCTGTTCGGCGGTCTCGCCACCAACCGCACCAAGATCGACGCCTTCGGCCTGTTCACCGGCCAGGTCGGTTACGCCTGGAACAACGTGCTGGCCTATGTGAAGGGCGGTGCTGCCGTCACCGACAACCGTTTCGACGGGCTTTCGACGATCGGCGGCTTCGTGACCGACACTGCCGGCAGCAACACCAAATGGGGCGGCACGGTTGGCGCCGGCATCGAATATGGCTTTGCTCCGAACTGGTCGGCCGCGATCGAATACGACCACCTGTTCATGGGCAGCGACAATTATGCCTTCAACATCGCGGGCCTCGCGACCCGCAACGAGAGCATCAAGCAGGATGCCGATCTCGTGACGGTGCGCGTCAACTACCGCTTCGGCGGCCCGGTCGTCGCCCGCTATTGAGATTTGCTCTCTTTCGAAATGACGAAAGCCCCGCTCACGCGGGGCTTTCTTTTTTGCACTCCGTTAAACTGGAACGGCAGTCACGGTGCACCTCTCCCCTTGTGGAAGAGGTCGGATCGCATCGCCAGATGCGATCCGGGTGAGGGGTCTGGCTTCCGCATACTCGCTTTTGCGACCGCGGATAGAACCCCTCATCCGGCGCTTCGCGCCACCTTCTCCCACAAGGGGAGAAGGGTCGGAGCCAGCTACGAACTACGCTGCACCTTAACCAATCGGCATCGCCACGAAGTGGTTGTTGTCGGCGCTCTTCACTCGGATCAGCACGTCGTGCTTGCCGCCGGACTTGGCGTCCGACAGGGCACCGCGCAGCTCGCCGACGGAGCTGACGCTCTTTCCGCCGACGTCGAGGATGACGTCGCCGGACTTGAGGCCGTGCTCGGCTGCGGGGCCTTCCGGATCGACCGCGGTGATCACCACGCCCTTGCTGCCGGCGCCCGCGACGTCGCTCGCCGGGGCCACCGAAATGCCGAGATGCGGCGTCGAGCCATTGTCCATGTCGCCGGCTTTGGCCCGCTTCTCGGGCTGGTTCGGCATCTTGGCGAGCGTCACCTCGATGCCCTTCGCCTCGCCCTTGCGAAGGATGTCGAGCTTGGCGGTCGAGCCCGGCGCCATCACCGAGATCTCGCGTGCCAGCGAGCGCGAATCCTTGACCGGATTGCCGTTCACCGCAGTGATGACGTCGCCGGCCTGCACGCCGGCCTTGGCCGCCGGCGTGTCCGGCTGGGCCTCGTCGACCAACGCACCAGAGGCATTCTTCATGCCGAGGCTTTCGGCAATGCCTGCCGTGACCGGCTGCACCTGCACGCCGATATAGGCGCGGGTCACCGAACCCTTATCCTTGAGCTGGGCCACGACCATCTTCACGGTTGAAGCGGGGATGTCGAAGCCGATGCCGACAGAGCCGCCGCTCGGCGAATAGATCGCGGTGTTGACGCCGATCACATTGCCCTTGGTGTCGAAGGTCGGTCCGCCCGAATTGCCCTTGTTGATGGGCGCATCGATCTGGATGTAGTCGTCATAGGGGCCGGAGCCGATATCGCGGCCTTCCGCCGAGATGATGCCGGCAGTCACCGTGCCGCCGAGGCCGTAGGGGTTACCGACTGCGACCACCCAGTCGCCGATCCGCGGCGTCTCGGTCTCGAAATCGACATAGGCGAAGTCGCTCTTGCCCTCGACCTTGATCAGCGCGAGGTCGGTCTTGGCATCGGTGCCGATCACCTTGGCGGTGTAGGTCTTGCCGTCATCGGTGGTGACGTCGACGGATTTGGCGTGGTCGACGACGTGATTGTTGGTCACGGCATAGCCGTCGGCGGAGATGAAGAAGCCGGAGCCGACGCCGGTCACCATCTCATGGTGCGGCATGCGGCGGCCCGGGCCGTTCTCGGAACCGTATTGGTGGAAGAATTTCTCGAAGGGCGTGCCCTCGAAGGGCGACATGTCCTGACCCTGGTTCTGGCCCTGCATCTGCGGCGCGTCTTCATCGTTGCTCGCGTCCGTGCTCTGGTCGATCTTGACCCGCACCGAGATCACGGCGGGTTTCACCTTGCCGATGAGGTCGGCGAAGCCGACGGGGCCTGATTGCACCTGCGTCGGCGCAGCGAAAGCCGGCTGAGCGAGCTGGCCGGATACCAATCCGCCGCCGAGCACCAGCGCTGAGCCGATGATGGCGACCGAGCCGAGCAGGGCGAAGCGCCGCGCGGGCAGAATCCGGCGACGTGTTTCGTTTGTTGCTGTCATGAATTTCTCTCCAAGGGGGTTAAGCCGTTGTGGCTTGCTGGAGAGCTAACGCACGGCGCATTACGAGGCGCTGTCGGGAAAATTAAGATGTCCTGTCGTGC
>Ga0210387_10004624_pt1 | contig 10535 bp, 11 predicted proteins | sample IncBWC7OmetaG_FD_160108 | JGI IMG/M metagenome (GOLD analysis project Ga0210387, IMG submission 160108) | Forest soil microbial communities from Barre Woods Harvard Forest LTER site, Petersham, Massachusetts, United States - Inc-BW-C-7-O ...
CTGCCGTCTGCTCCGAATCGGGCGACCAGCCGAACGGCACCTCGTGCGGCGCGGGGATGGTGTGCCTCGCCGGGCAGTGCGGCGCCTGCGCGGACGGCGCGAGCTGCGTGCCCACGAATCCCTGCCACCTGGGGGCGCTGACGTGCACGACGGGGACTCCGCTCTGCAACGACAAGGGAACGCTCGTCGCCGCCGGAACCAGCTGCGGCACGAACAAGGTCTGCGGCTCGACGGGCAGCTGCGTCAGCTGCACGGCGGAGGCGACCTGCAGCGTGAGTGGCAAGCCGTGCCGAACGGGCACCACGGCCTGTGATTCGGGCGCCCCTGTCTGCACCGAGTCGGGGAACGTCTCCAACGGCGCGTCGTGCGGGACGAACATGGTGTGCAGCAGCGGAACGTGCGCGGCCTGCACGGCCGGGGCTGCCTGCACGCCCGCGAACGCCTGTCGGACCGGCGCGACCTCCTGTCTGACGGGGGCGCCGGTCTGTGCGGAGACCGGGAACGTGGCGAACGGGACGTCCTGCGGGATGAACAAGGTCTGCAACAGCGGTGCTTGCGCCTCCTGCACGGCCGGGGTCAGCTGCACGCCGGCCAATCCGTGCCGCACGGGAGCGACCTCGTGCGCGACGGGGACTTCTGTCTGCGCGGAGACGGGGAACGTGGCAGATGGGACCCCGTGTGGGAACAACAAGGTCTGCAACGGCGGAACGTGCGGCAGCTGCGCGGCCGGAGTCAGCTGCACGCCGGCGAACCCCTGCCGCACGGGAGCGACCTCGTGCGCGACGGGGACTTCTGTCTGCGCCGAGACGGGGAACGTGACGGATGGGACCTCGTGTGGGAACAACAAGGTCTGCAACGGCGGAGCGTGCGGCAGCTGCACCGCCGGCGGCAGCTGCGCCCCGAGCGATCCCTGCCAGGTGGGGGCTTACACCTGCCAGACGGGGACTGCGACCTGCCTGGCGATGGGGACGGCCCCCGATGGAACGCCCTGCGGCATGAATCAGGTGTGCAGCGGCGGGAGCTGCCTGGCCTGCAATTCGGGCGCGCCCTGTTCGACCGGCGATGACTGCAAGCCCATGGGGACGATCGACTGCACCACGGGGAGCCCGGTCTGTGTGGCGTCCGGAACCGCGCCCTCCGGGACGGCATGCGGCGCGCCACAGTCGTGCATGGACGGCGTGGTCACGCCGGCTGGGGTCTGCAACGGCAACGGGAGGTGCATGACCCCTTCGACCATCACCTGCGATTCCGGGCTCTGCGACGACGACGGAACGGACTGCGCCACCACCGACGGAAGCATGTAGACCGTGACGCTGGACGACAAAAACGGGGATCGCGACAATGGTTTTTTCTGTGGCAAGAACGCGCGTGCGCAGACAAAGACCTGGTGGCGGTCGCATTTCGATCTGCCCGGAAGGCTTCGACAGGCGCGCGGACCGCGTGCACTTTTTTCTGAGAAGACCTTTCGTCCGCGAGCACTTAAGATGAAAGGGTAGTCCGTGAGTCATCTGCGCTTAGTGCCGTCGCCCCCCCCGCAGGTGACCCCCGACGGGGCTTGCCTGGAGGCTTTTCTCAGGGAGCTCGACTACGTCCATCGGACGTTGCGGCGCCTCGGCACCGCTCCGTCGGAGATGGAGGATCTGGCACAGGAGGTGTTCCTCGTCCTGCGCAGGTGCTGGATCGCCTACGATCCGGGGCGACCGTTGCGCCCGTACCTGTTCGGGATCGCCTTCCGGATCGCGGCGGCGCACCACCGCAAGCGCAGCCGCGAGGTGACGTTCGAGATCGTCGAGGTCAGCGACCCGGGCCCTGGGCCCGACGATGCGCTTCAGACCAAGCAGGCGCGCGCGCTGGTGCTGGCGGCGCTCGAGCACATTCCGCTGCCGCGGCGTGCGGTGCTGCTCATGCACGATCTCGATGAGGTCCCCGTCGAGGATGTCGCGGCGACTCTCGGAATCCCGAAGTTCACCGTCTACTCGCGCCTGCGAAAGGCCCGTCGCGAGATGGAGACCGCCGTGCAACGATTGACGAAGACGAGGATCCGATGACCACGCGCTCCCCGCTGTCGCCCGAAGTCCGCGCGCTGTTCGAGCAAGAGCGCGTCATCCCGCCCGTCTCGCCGTCGCAGCGCGCGCGCGCAACGGCCCGGGCGCGGGCAGCCCTGGCAGCGCCGGCTGTGACCACCTCCGTCCCGTCGAGCGCGGCGCCGCGAACCCGGTGGGCAGCGGCTGCGGCGGCCCTTCTGATCGTCGGCGCGGGGGTCGCCGCCGCCGCGTACGAGATCCACGCCCGATTGGCGCCCGCGCCCGCCCCGATGACGCGTCCGGCGGCGGTCGCCTCGGCGCCCGCGGTGGCCGCGATCGCCCCCGCTCCGCCGGCGACCGACCTGGCGGTCCCCGATCTGCCCCCCGCGCCGGCGGCCACCGTCGCTGCGCCGTCGTTGTCGTCCGCGGACGCGGCTCGCGCAGAGCTTCGTCTCTTGCGGCAAGCACGCGCGGCGGTCGCGCGCGGCGACTTCGCCGCCGCGCTGTCGCCGATTGCCGAGCACGCGCGCCGATTCAGGAACGGCCGCCTGGTCGAGGAGCGGGAGGCGCTGCGCGTGAAGGCGCTGATGGGACTCGGCCGAGCCGGAGAGGCGCGCCACGCCGCCGCTGATTTCCGGGCGCGCTTCCCACGCAGCGTCCTCTTGCCGGCCGTCAGTCAGATGCCGGTCTCCGGGCACTGATCTGACAGTCGTCATCTGATTCGTTCGTCCAAGGCCTACGGTCTCTCACTCGGCGCCGCAAATTCGACGGCGAGCACCACCTCGTGGTGTCGAGACGGTGAAGGGGCGGACCGTGAAGCTGAAGCGCGCGATGACCCTGCTGGCAGCAACGATCACGATGATCGTCGGCGGTGCCGCCGTCGCCGCGACCGTCGACTCAGGCGATGCCGTCGGCCCGCCGGACAGAGGCGAGAGACGGGCACCGCGCGGGACGCCCGACAGCAAGATCGGCCTGGCGATTCTGGCCGGAGGTGGGGTCACCGACTTCACACAAGGGGCGACCCGCAACGAGACGGGGATGGGCGGTTCCTGGGACGTTCGCGTCATCGTCGCCACGCGCACCTGGTTCGGCTTCGAAGGCTCGTACATTGGGGGCGCGAATCCGATCACCGGGCTCGGGTCGTCCATCCACAGCAAGCTGGTGCGCAATGGCATCGAAGCGGCCCTGCGCGTGCAGGCGCCGCTCCACTACCGGACCACGCTGCTCGAGCCGTACGTTCTGGGCGGCCTCGGCTGGAATACCTACCGGATCACCTACGTCAACGCGGACCGCGCAAGCGCCAGCGCAAACGGCGACAACACGGTAGCGGTTCCGCTGGGCCTCGGTTTCATGGTCGGCCACCAGGGTTTCGTGGCCGACCTGCGATGTACGATCCGCCCGACCTACGAGCAGACAATCCTGTGCGACCAGGGGAGGGCCGGCCTCAGCAACTGGGACGCCGGCGGGATGATCGGCTTCGAATTCTAGAAGACCAGGAGGATCGAGCCGAGGATCCGCCGTTCGTCCGAGCTGACCAGGGTGCCGGGCAGGCGGCTGTCTCGAATGACATCGTCGAAAGCCAAGGCCAGCCGGACCGGCCCGCCGAAGGGCTGCCACGACGCGATGGCTGACAGGAACAGACGCGTGTCTCGAAGCCGAAAGTTGTCCTGCAGCTGGTCCTGTCGGTCGTCGCTCACATTGAAGGACCAGAGGCTCTCGCTGCGACCATCGAGCGTCAGCCGCACGCCGCCCAGCTCAGCCTCGACCGTCGCGAAGGTGAGCAGGCCCTGCGCGTAGTAATAGCCCTGCGCCTGCAGCTCGGTCTTGATGATCACGTTCGCGAAGGCGGGGGCCACCTCGGCGTAGGCCAGGGAGGTCACCTGGGCGAATCCGTAGCTGGCGGACAGCGTGGCGCGCAACGCCAGGCCGCCGTGCCGCGCCGCGAACTCCGCCACCGGGCCGAGCAAGCCCACGGCGAGGGTCCGGTCCCAGAGGTTGGGGAGGCTGCGCGCGTCGTAGTCGAACGAGCTGCCGAGGCCGAGGAGGAGACCACGGCCGTCTGGCTCCCCCGACAGCCCGATGACGTCACCGTAGGCGCGCCAGTAACGCCCCCAGACGAGCGAATCCGCGTGGACGAACGCACCGCCGATCGATCCGTCGTTCATGAACAAGCGCGCGCCGAGGTCGGTCCATTGTCCGGGCTGCGCGCTGGAAGCGCCGGAGCCCGGCTGGCGATAAAGCGTGTGGGTGGTGATCCGGGCGGCCAGCCCCAAGACGGTTTCGTTGCGCTCTTCGTTGCCGTCTCCGTTGCCGTCTCCGTTGCCAGTTTGGGTCGCCTCGAAGGAGGTATGCGCGGCGCCGAGCTCGAAGGCGAGGCGGTGCCAGATCCGTCTGGAGAACCCGCGCTCGTCGTACGGCTCCCCGTACGCGGCCTCGTGTGCATCCTGGCGTCGCTTGCCGTGGCAGACGGGGGCGTTGTTGAGCGCCGCGACCGGCGAGAAGAGGGCGGCACCGATGCAGTTCGTGAAGTTGGGCTCGCCGTCCGCAAACATGCGGCCGAGGCGGTAGGTGGCCTCGCCGATGACCCATCCCGCGGCGGGCGTGACGATCAGATCGTTGATCGACAGCTTCTGGTTCGGCTCACCGAAGTACTTCCAGAGGGTGGAAGCGGCGACCGTCGTCAGGAACGACGCGCCGACCCCGAGGCCGTTGCCGCGCGCGATCTGGTAGTAGACGGTGCCCGCAAACGGGTGGCCGATGGCGTTCGTATTGAAACGGTCGTGGTCGAATGCAAAGTAGCGATCCGAGAACATCTTTGTTTGCCACGTCGACCAGGTGAAGGGAATTTCCGACTCGGAAGGTTGCTGGTGACCCCAGTACCAGGCGGCCTGCAGCCCGAGAAACGCAAACTCCCCCAGCACGACCCGGAGGTACGGATGCTCGGGGCGTGGAGGCTCGGGGTCGGCATCGGCGTCCCCCACCTCTGCTCCACCGGCGGCAAGAGGGGCAAGAGGGGCAAGAGCGGCAAAAGCGGGACGAACGAAAGGAGCAGTCACGGACATGAGCGTGGCGAGCCCACAGGACAGGATGACCGCTTTTGTACGCACCCTCTCCACCGAACGGTTGTCATGAATTTCTCAACGTCCTAGAGGCCCGACCGAATCGCGGGCGTGAGTGTAGGGGAGGTCCCGTATTCAGATCCCAGATTCCCGAGGGCGACCCCAGGATTACCCCTAAGGAGGACCAACTATGCGGATGAGATCATGGGGGTGTTTTGCGGGGTCGCTGGGTCTTCTCCTGGCAGTGGGCTCGGCGTGGGCGGATGATCAGCCGATTTCGGGTCAAGACATGTTGAATCAAGTGGTGGGCAAGCCCGAATGCCGCGACGCCGGCGTCACGGTGAGCTTCGCGACGGGTTCGGTCGAGCTCGACACGAACGCGCAGGGTGCGCTCAATGGCGTGGCGACGTGGATGAAGGGGGACAGCAAACGCACCCTTCATCTTCACGGCTACGCGGACACCACTGGCAATAGCGAGGCGAACCTCGTGCTGAGCGAGAAGCGCGCCGAAGCGGTCAAAGACTACCTGGTCGCGCAGGGGGTCGATGCCACGCAGATCATGACCGTCGGTCGTGGCGAGGACGTGACGGAGCAACTGCCCGCGAACGGCCGCACGGTGACGTTCCTGGCCTGCAAGCCGCCGGCTCCGACGGCGGAGGCTGAAACGCCGGCAGCGCCTGTGCCGGCCGAAGCGCCCGCAGCGCCGGCGCCCGAAGAGACGCCGCCACCGGTGGCGAGCGCGGTGCCCGCGACGGTCGAGCCGGTGCCCGTGCCGGCGGAGGAACAGCCGGCGCACGGGTACGTGCCACCGTCGAGGATCGGTCTCGCGTTCATGGCCGGCGGCGGCTTCCAGGCCTTCGCCAACAGCAACATGAGAGATCGGACCAACGACGGCGGCGCCTGGGACATCCGGTTCATCGGCGGGTTGCGCTCGGTGATCGGCTTCGAGGGCGCCTATGTCGGCTCGGCCCGCGGCTTCCAGTCGCTGGGGCCGACGGGCAGCAACCCCACGCTCATCTCCAACGGCGTCGAGGGGAACCTGCGCCTCAACATCCCCATCGTGAGGGGCAACTCGCTCATCGAGCCTTACGGCGTCGCCGGAGTTGGCTGGTCGCAGTACCACATCACCAACTTCAACTCGAACACCCAGGCGTTGTCGGACTTCAACGGCACGAACGACAACGTGCTGACCGTCCCCTTGGGCGTGGGGTTTGCGTACGGATACAAGGCCCTGTTGCTGGACGTGCGGGGCAACTACACCCCGACCTACTACAACAACCTGCTCGAGGGGACCTCAGGCTCCGGCACCCTGAACACCTGGGGCGTCGGCGGCCAGGTCGGGTTCATGTTCTAGAAGTCTGATTTGGAAGAATGTACCGGGCCGCGGCCTGCCCCTGGGGGCGGGCCGCGGTCATTTGTGCACCAGCTCCTTTCAGTCGGTCGCCGCGGCGATCACGGGATCCCAGTGCGGCTCTGGAGGTTTGACGGACGAACCGTCGGAGCTGCTGCGCGAGACGGGCGCCATCAAGTCGGCGTCGCCGTCGTTTTCCGGTCGCTTGGATGGGTTGGGGGCAACCGGCGCCGTTGCGCCGGACGAATCTGGGAACATGGGAACAGTCTCCTTTCGAGTGCGGGCGATCAGAGCAAGTTCCGCGCCACCCGCTCGACCGCGATTTCCTGCGGCGTTCGGCGCCGAAAGGCGCGAAGGCGTGGTGGCATTCGGGTAACCGATCACGCACCCTGCGCAATCATCAGGCGCTCGCGGACGGGCGCCCCATTCTGTATCGTCGCGGCGTGCTGACGCGAACGGGGCGTCCCTGGAGACGGAGGGCCGGAGTCTGGTGGCTCGCCGCCGCGCTCGGCGCTTCGGGGGCCGCATGCGGGAGCGGCGACGCGTACACCGGCGGCGACGCGTACACCGGCGGCGACGCATACACCGGCGGCGACGCATACTCCGGCCTCATCTCGTGTACGCAGTCCGAGAACATCGAGGGCTTCGGGCTCCTCGTTGCGTGCGAGGAGGCTTCGGCCAGCGCGCGCCCACAACTTCAGCAGGGCTGCACCGCGCCGACGACCACCGACGGTGGCCAGCGTCCGACGGTCATCAACGCGCCGTGCTCGCGGGTGGATACGCTCGGCGGGTGCGAGATCACCAGCGGCGGGTTCAAGGAGTCCTTCTGGTACTACGGCGCCGACGCGGACGCCGGGGCCACGCCGGCCGACATCCAGCGGCTCTGCTCGGCGTCCGGCGGGACCTACTCCGCGCCCTGAGCGATCGGCCTGGGTTCTAGGGCGCGGTCGCCAGGCCCCGCAGGAGATGTCTGAGGAGCTGGTCCCCACACTCGCGATAGTTGCGATGGTCCGCCCGGCGAAAGAGGGCGCTCAGCTCGCCCTTCGATACCTCCAGTCCGACCTTCTCCAGGAGCGCGATGAGGTCGTCGTCCTTGAGCTCGAACGCCACCCGGATTTTCTTCAGCACCGTGTTGTTGGTGACCGGAAGCTCGATCGGCTGGGGCGGCCGGCTCTCGTCCTTTCCGCGTTTGTAGGTGACGAGGCCGTTGAGGAATTGCGCCATCGCCTTGTCGCTGCACGGCTGGTAGCCGTCTTCGTCCTCTTTCTTGAGGAACGCGACGACCTCGTCTCTGGTGATCTCGCGGTGGCCGAGCCGGAAGATGTCGGCGAGCCCGGCGTCGCTGACGTTCAGCAGATAGCGGAGGCTTCGCAGCACGTCGTTGTGGGTCATGAACGGATCGCGGCGGCTAGCGCGCCAGCCCCACCTTGAACTTCTTGCCCTTGATGCGGCCAGCCCCGAGCTGCTGGATTGCGCGGGCGGCGCTCCCCTTGGCGATCGCCACGTAGGAAAACCGATCGTGAATCTCGATCTTGCCGACCTCGCTCCCCTCGAATCCGCCCGCCTCGCCGGTGAGTGCGCCCAGGATGTCGCCGGGGCGCAGCTTGTCCTTGCGGCCGCCCGAGATGTACAGCGTCTCCATCGTCGCGTCGGCCTCTATGGCCGGCTTGGACGTGGACGTGGCTGTGGACGTGTCGTCCACAGCCGTCCCTGAGGGCGCGACCTCCCGTTCCAGTGGCGATCCGATCACCGCTTCGATCGCTTTGACCTTGGCCCGATCCTGAGGGCCGACCAGCGACACCGCCGTTCCCGCCTTGCCCGCGCGGCCGGTGCGCCCGATGCGATGGACGTAGATTTCCGGCTGAAACGGCAGCTCGTAGTTCACCACCAGATCGAGCCCTTCGATATCGAGACCGCGCGCGGCGACGTCCGTCGCCACCAGCACGCGAATGCTGTGATTGCGAAACTTGGCCATCACGAAGTCGCGCTCTTTCTGTTCGAGGCCCCCGTGAAGGCTGGCGCTGCTGACCCCCGCCGCGCCCAGCGCTTGCTCGACCCGGGCCACGGTCGCCTTGAAGTTACAGAAAACAATGGCCGACTCGGGCGGGTCGGTCCGCAGAATCGCCAGCAATGTCTCGAGGGGTGATTGGTTGCCCTGGTCGTTCACGAGATAGGCCAGTTGGCGCAACGAAGACTTCGGGCCGTCCGATTCACCGACGGTGAGGCGCTCCGGATTCTGCTGGTGCGCCTTGGTCATCGCATCGATCGACCGCGGGTAGGTGGCCGAAAAGAAGACCGTCTGCCGAGGCTTCGGCGCGCCGCTCAGGATCTTCTCCATCTCCTCGCCGAAGCCCATGTCCAGCATGCGGTCGGCCTCGTCGACGACGATGGTCGCCACCCGGCTCAAATCCAGCGAGCCACGCACGATGTGATCGAGCACCCGCCCCGGTGTCCCGACGACCACGTGTACGCCCAGCTTCAGCGCCGCCAATTGCGGCTTCATCGGTTGCCCGCCCGAGAGGATCAAGACCTGCAGGTCCGCCTCCCGCCGCCCGAGCTTGCGAAAATCGCGCGCCACCTGCGCGCAAAGCTCGCGCGTGGGACAGAGGATCAGGGCCTGCGGGTGGCGTTTGCCCCGCTTCAGCTTCTGCAAGATCGCCAGGGCGAAGGCCGCCGTCTTCCCGCTGCCGGTGGTCGACTGCCCCACGAGGTCGCGGCCCGCGAGCAAGAGCGGGATGGCGCGCGCCTGGACCGGCGTCGGCCCGGCGAAGCCCAGCTCGGCCACCACCTGACACAGCGTGGGGGAGAGTCCGAGCGCGGCGAACCCGCCGTCAGCCGGGGAAACAGGCGCCGAATGGTTCATTGTGATGGACGCCTGATAGCAACTGCGCAGGGAAAGTCCACGCATTTACAGTCCGTGTTCCCCGGAACACCGGAAAAACTAAGGGGCGCTGTAACGAATGGACCTGGCGTATTCTCCGCCCCTCACCCTAGCCCGGAGGCCACAATGGACCCCAAGTCGACAGATCAGAAGTTGCTGAGCCGCAAGGAGTTCTTCGTCCTGACGATCACGCTGGTCGGCGCAGCAGCGCTCGATGCGAGCTGTTCGTCGAGTGGCGGCGACGGCACCGGCACCGGTGGAACGACCGGTACCGGCGGAACAGGCACCGGTGGAGCGAAAGCCACTGGGGGAACGACGGGCACCGGGGGAACGACTGGTACCGGCGGAACGACCGGCACTGGCGGAACGACCGCCACCGGGGGAACGACTGGCACCGGCGGAACGACCGGCACAGGCGGCGCGACCGGAGGCTCCGGCGGCGCTGGGACGGGCGGCGCTGCGGGCGGCGGCGGCAAGGGGAGCGCCGGAACGACGGGAGGCGCCGGACAGGGAGGCGCTGGCGGTAAAGCAGGAGCGTCCGGTGCAGCGGGCGGCGGCGGAAACGGTGGACTTGCCGGCACCAGCGGCGGCGGTGGAAACGGCACCGCGGCCTGCACGATCCCGCTCCCGGAAGAGCAGATCGTCGTCTCTGCCACGGACAACGGTTCCCACACCCATATGGTGACGGTCTCCGCAGACACCCTCAACGCCACGACCACGCAGACCCTGACCACCACCACCGCGGGCACCGCCCCGGGCCACACGCACACGGTCATGCTGACGCCGGCCAATCTCGCCATCCTGCGAGGCGGTGGGATGGTGGACGTGGAATCGGGCAGCACCGCCAGCCACACCCACACGTACCAGATCAGCTGCACCTAGGCCGCTGTCCAGGGTTGGCGAGAACGCGTGGAGCGAAGCGCGGCTTTGCCGCGCGGAGCTCATCGCGGGAGGGCACGGGAACCCTTTGAGGGTTCGCGACAAAAAGAACGCGTGGAGCGAAGCGCGGCTTTGCCGCGCGGAGCTCATCGCGGGAGGGCACGGGAACCCTTTGAGGGTTCCCGACAAAAAAAGAGAGGGCGAGCCGCTGGGTTCCCCAGCGCACCAAGGAAGCGGTACAGCTCGGCTACCCTGATGCGCAGCCCCCTGATGGAAGCTCGGCGACCCGCCCCCCGAGGCGCACCATAGGAGATTCGAGCTGAGCGCTGGCGTCAAAAGGA
>Ga0210387_10004626_pt1 | contig 10533 bp, 6 predicted proteins | sample IncBWC7OmetaG_FD_160108 | JGI IMG/M metagenome (GOLD analysis project Ga0210387, IMG submission 160108) | Forest soil microbial communities from Barre Woods Harvard Forest LTER site, Petersham, Massachusetts, United States - Inc-BW-C-7-O ...
ACGAGGAGGCCGCGCAGTTGCGGCGATTGGTCATGTTCGACCACGGCTCGGAGGACAAGGCTGACCGCGTGCTGCGCAGCTTTGAGCCCCCGCGTGAAGCGCGCTCGCACACGCCGTTGCGCGTCGCGATCGAGCTGGCAAACGGTCCCGTGGGCGCCGTGATTCACTCGCGCAATTCTGGAGAGGTCGCCTACCACAGCACGCCGATGACACGTGTCGGCGAAGGCTACTTCAGCGCCTCCATCGAAGCTGATCGCTTGAACGCGCCGCGGCTCGAGTACTTCATCGAAGGCGTCGACGCGGACGGTAACTCGCTGCGCGTCGTCGGCAGCGCAGAAGAACCACAGAGCGTTCTGGTCACCGACGTGCCAATGCCGAAGCCGCCTGCACGCTACCCAGCGACAGTCACGGTCTCGACGGACTACGCGGACTGGAACAATTTCAAAGGCAATGATGTCGTATGGCAGACCGAAGGCTCGGTCGGCATGCGCTTTCAAGATGTCGGCGTGCGCGCCGCGCGCACAGGCTTCGGAGTGTACCGGGGTGTCGGCGGGTCACTCGCCGAGCTCGACGAAGAAAAACTTTCGGGACGGCGGGTTGGTCTCACCTACGGCTATTTGGAAGGTGAATTCGGGCTGTCGTACTTCACGTCGATCATTGGGAGGGTGGTGATCGGGCTGGAAGACGACGGGGTGAACGGGGGAGCGCAAGCCTTGCTGCGCATCGGCAACGATCGGGACACGAATCTCACGATCGGTGGCGAGGTGCTCGGGGGGATCGGCTTGCGCGGCATCACCGAGCTGCAGTTGGCGACCTTCCCGCGCGTCCCGATCCTTTTCCGCACCGAGGTCACGAACCAACCCGCTGGGGTGGCTAGCGGGACAGCGGCGCCCATCGGTGCTTCGGGCGCGCCGTCGAGCTCCGTGGCGGTCGCCCAAGGAGAGGTGGGTGCGCGCGCGATCGCTCAAGTGGGTTATCGATTCTTACCCGACTTGGTCGTCGCGGTCCGCGGTTCCTATCAAGGCCGCACCATCAATCATGCAGGTCCTGGCTTCGGCGGAGCGGTGTCGTACCAATGGTGAACTTTCAACGATTGGCTGGCCTCCTTTGTGCGGCGTTCGTCGGCTTGACTTCGGCCGCTGCGGCTGCAGAAGGCGGCGCGCCGCGACTGCATCACGCGCCCGTGTCGGTGAGCACGGCACACGAACCGCTCTTGGTGACCGCCGAGATTCAACACCCGGAGCTCGTGAAACGGGCGATTTTGGCGTACCGCGCATCCGACACGGCGCCCTATTCCGAGGTCGAATTTCGCCGCGGAGCGCCCGGGCCATACGTGGCAGAAGTCCCAGCGGATGCGATGAATCCGCCGGAAATCTCGTACGTCATCGAGATCGAGGGACTGGATGGCACGCGCAGTCCGGTGTTCGCCACGCGCGCCGAGCCACAGCACGTGCTCGTCCCGGAGCAATTGATGGACGCGCGCGAGCGGGCGCTCTTGACGCGGCTCGGCGGGCGCCGCTCGGTGTTTGCAGTGTCCGGCGAGTATGTCGATTTTGGTCATTCGAACGCCGCGGTGCAGAACACGACGGGGACCGTGTCGGTGCATGATCAGTTCTTCCGCGTCGAAGGCAGCTACACGTATCGCCCGCTCCGCACGATCACCGAATTTAGTTTACGTATCGGTGTCGTGCGCGGAAATTCTCCCGTACCCCTCAGTGACGCCCAGGCCCCCGGCAAGAGCGGGGATGACCGCTTCAAAGTGGGTTTGAACTATGGCGCGCCAACCGTACGCTTCCGGCTCGATGATATCGTGCACTTGGAGGCCGAATTCTTGACCAGTGTGACGGAAACCGGATTTTCCGTGGGCACGGGCGGAGCCATCCTGATCGGAGATCCCTATGGTTCGAAGCTGACCCTGGGTTTCGAGAGCATTCAGGTCTTCGGCACTCGCTTTTGGAGCCGGATGGACGTGCGAGCGAGCGACTATGTCACGGTCGCGCCCATGGTGGAGGTCACCAACATGCCTCACGCGGACGACTACGGCGTGAGGCTGCTCGGTGAGGTCACGGGGCAGCTCGGCTTGGGCTTCAGCGCAGCGCTGCGCGGCGGCTATCAAGCACGCGTCTCGACTGGTGGTGGGCCGAGCGCTGGTGCCACGGTCGGCTACGCGTTCTGAGCGTCCGCCATGAAGGCGCGCTCGACCGCGGCGTAGTCGACCTCCACGTCCAAGCGGGCGAGCACGGAATAAAAGCCGAATTGCAGGCGATTCATGAACAGCATGCCCCGGGGGAGCGGCACGAAATTGCCGCCCTTTTTGAAGATCGCGCGCTTCATTTCGCCGATCTCGCCAACCAGTGCGCGCACGTACTCGCGAGTCACGCGGTACGGCGACGCAAACAGCGGCTCGAAACAACGGCGCGAGTAAGCGACCGCCAGCTCCTCGTACAGGCCGCCGCGTGTCTCCATGATCAGGCGCACCTGATTTGCGAATTCAGAGTCGTTGCGCTCTACCGCCGCGCGGTGCAGAGCGCGCGCGGGGATCATGCGTGGCTGACTGATCGGTTGCACGCAGCCGAAGTCGAGAAAGGCGATGCGCCCTTCGGGTTGAAACACATAATTGCCGGGGTGCGGATCGGCGTTGAACATGCCGCCGACGAGGTTGCCTTTGAATACGAAGCGCCAGAGCGCTTCAGCGTAGGTGCGGCGCTCGGCCTCCGATTGGGTGGCTGCGTCGTCGAGCCGCCCGCCCTCCACGAATTCACTCGTGAGCACGCGCAAGCTGGAGCGCTCGGGGATGATGGCCGGGATGCGGATTTGCGGATCGCCCCGAAAAATCTGGGCGAAACGCGTCTGGCGTTCGGCCTCTAAGCGGTAGTCGAGCTCCTCCCGGAAGCGCGTTTTCACTTCTTCCAAAACGCCGCGCGAGTTGACGCCTTTGGGCACGAACGTGCCGACCAGGGACTCCAACATACCGACATTTTCGAGATCACTCTCCACGGCTTTGGCAATTCCGGAGTGCTGCACCTTCACCGCAACGACTCGACCGTCCGCCAGCCGCGCGCGGTGTACTTGACCGATCGACGCGCTCGCGACGGGTTCGTCTTCCCAATCACAGAACAGCTCGTCGATTGGCGCGCCCAGCTCGCGCTCGACCTGAGCGCGGATCTCCGCAATCGAAGAAGTCGGCGCCTGCTCGCGCAGCTTACGGAGCGCTGCTTCGTAAGCGTCCCGCTGACCTTCCGGAACGACTCCGTCCACGTAGCTGGCCATCTGACCGACTTTGGCGGCCACGCCACGCAGCGTGCCCAAGACGTCGGCGGCGCGTTCGGCTGCGCTGTCGGCTCCCTTCGAGAGCAGTAAACTGGCCCCGGTACGCGCGCCCAGCCCGGCGAGTCGAACGAAGCGGCCCACGCGGCCTTCTGGGATCTTTCGGTCGTCAGCCAAGCTGCGCGGAAGATGGCACTGAGTTCGGCGTAGCGTAAGCGGTTGCGACGCTTTCTCGCAAAATACTCAGATCAAGCGCGTTGCTAGGGCCCTGAGCGGGTGTCGCCCTGCCAGCGAGCGCGCTTCCAGTCCGTGCCCCTGACCGCGGTAACGGAGCCGCGTGACGCCCGGACGCGGCAGGGTGACGCAGTTATCGAGAAATGCGACCGTCCCTCGTGCGTCGGTCAGCACCAAGTCGATGAGGGGCGTCGTGTTGCGAAGCTCGAGCACGCCGTCCGTGTCGAACGACACACTGAGCGGTTCGGCGCTCGCCAATTCGAGCTCCTTCGGTTCGGCGAGCAGCGCGTACGCCGAGCTCGACCCGCAGTTTGCGACGAGCAGCGTGCTTCGCTGGTTCAGGCCTTCGAGCGGCAGGCGCAGCACGTTGCGTCGCTCGCCGTTCGCCACCGAAAACTCCGCGTTCAAGCTGCGCACCTCGGAGCCTGTCAGCAGCGAGACCGCGCTCAGCGAGACGTTGCCGCGCCAGTCGCTGCGCGCGTTGTCTAGACCGAGATGCAGCTCGGCGTGAGCAGCCGCCAGTGTGATGCTCATGAGCTCGGGTGCGTGCAGCCGGCGTAGCTCGAACCAAGCCGACTTGGGTTGGCCCTCACTGTCGATCAACGCCCAACTTTGAACCGGCCAGCAATCATTAAGCTGCCAGATCAACGATCCCTTGCAGAAGGCAGAGCGCCGGTAGTGTTCGAGCGCGCAGCGCAGCGCGTCCCGTTGATTGAGCTGTGAATAGTACACCCAATCCTCCAACGTTTGCGGCTCCGGATAGTGCAGCGCCGCGTACGACAAGAAAACCTCGTAGCCCTTGGCTGTTTTGTCGTGCCAGCGCACGATCGGGTCGCGCACGGAGGCCCGTAAGTCGTGTAGGGTCACGCTCGCGCCTGGCAGCGCATCTCGCGCGTGCTCGGCGAACACGCTGCGCCAAGCTCGCATCGAGCAGGATGAAGCGAAACCATACTCGGATGAGAAACGCGCGCTGGAGTCGCGGTAGTGCTGCCAGTCGCCGCGGCCGTGCCACACGTCCCAATAGTGTTGATCACCGACTCCGCCGGAGTTGCCGTCTTTTTCGCCACCGTGCGGTGAGCTCGGAACGTAGGGCCGCTCGGGGTCGAGCTCGAGCAACACCTGGGGCAAGACCTGGTCGTACAAGTGCTCGCCGTAGTAGCGCGGCGGGCGATGCTCCTCGCCGCCCCAACTCTGCTGAAACATCACCTCGTTCTCGTTGTTGCCGCACCACAGCGCCAGACTTGGGTGATTGCGCAGTCGCCGTACGTTGACGCATGCCTCTTCGCGGACGGCAGCGCCGAACTCACCCGTGTCCGGGTAGTACGCGCATGCAAATGGAAAATCCTGCCAAACCAATAGCCCGAGCTCGTCACACAGCTCGTAGAAGTCGTCACTCTCGTACAAGCCGCCGCCCCACACGCGCAGCATGTTCATGCCGACCTCACGCGCACTCTCCAGTCGTTCGCGTAGCGCGCGGCGGGAGATACGGGACGGGAAGGAGTGACCGGGAATCCAATTGGCGCCCAGCGCGAAGAGGGACTCGCCGTTGACCTCGAACTCGAATGAGCGCCCGAAGGAGTCCTCTTTCTGCAACAAGCGCACGGTCCGGATGCCGACCCTCGTCGTGCGTCGATCGAGCGCGACGGCCGCAAGTCGCGCTTCGGCGGCGCTTCGATCGACCGGCAGCGACGCCGCGTCGAAGTCGAGCGGGCACAAGTAGCTGGTCAGTGTGTGCAACGTTTGTGGCCCGAGCCCGTGCGGGTACCAGCGTTCGGGCTTCGGCAGATCGGCGACTTGGCCGTCGCCGACGCACACGCCCGCGTCGGAAAACACGTGCACGAGCACGCCAGCGTCTGCGTCGCTGTGCGCGTCGAGGCGAACCGCGCCGTTCGGGGCGTGGCTTTGAGTGACGTGCACGTCGCGAATGCGCGCAGCGTACTCGATCAAGCTCACCGGGCGCCAAATTCCCGCTGAAACTAGGCGCGGCCCCCAATCCCAGCCGTACATGTACTGGGCCTTGCGCACGAAGCTACGTTCGTCGAAACGCGCGGTCGTCTCCGGCAGGCCTTGCTCGGCAAAATAACGCGCGCGAATGGCCTTGCCCACGCGGACGGCGGAGTCGAAGCGCACTTCGAGGCGATTCAAACCGGAGACGAGCCGCTCGCTCACGTCGAGCTCGAGCGGTGCAAACATGTTTTCGTGCGCGGCGATCTGTTCACCGTTTAGGAAGACTTGGCACACGGTGTCGAGACCTTCGAAGCGCAGTGCGCGGTGAGGTGCGGCACTGTCGGGGCTGAACTCGAACTGAGTGCGGTAGCTCACTTCCTGGTCGTCGACCCACTGACAACCGAGCTCGTTCATGCGCTCGAACGGGTCGGCGATCACCCCTTGCTCGACGAGATCGAGGTGCACGTGGCCTGGTACGCGCGCCGGCAACCACTCCAACATCGAGCAGGCAATTTTGGCGTCAGCGGCGCGCCATGGGGCGAGCGCAAACTGCCAGTCCTGGTGTAGAAATCGCTGCCGACAAGCTGACCTCGAACCCGCGGCGTGAGCCTCGAAAGACGGAAGCATAGCGGACGACGGTAGCACCGAGGCCCGTCGCAAGGAGAGTCGCAAAAGCGTCGAAAACGCGACGTCGGTGGGACCCTGTTTCAGCGAGCGGCTGGCAAGATCGTTTATTTAGAGGGTAGAGTCGCGCGCGTGAATACCGAACGTCGAATCGTCGTCCCGCCGCGAGGGCTGTACGTCGTGGTTCTCGGTATTCTGATCGCGGCGCTCTTGTATTGGCTACGCGGGATCTTGACGCCGATCTTTCTGGCTTACGCGATCGCGTACCTGTTGGATCCGATCGTCGATCGCTTCGAAGCGTGGCGCTGCCCGAGACCGGTTGGAATTGCGATCGTTTTGGGCGGGGCCGCTGCTGCCTTCGCGCTCTTCGTGGCGATCGCGCTACCGGGAATTCTGAGCGAGGTGGCGAGCGTGGTGGCCGAGCTGCCCAGCAAAGGCTTGGCCGCGCTGAGCAGCGTCACGCCGTGGCTCGAGCGTCACGGCGTCCACGTTCCGCAATCTACGACCGAATGGGTACAGCGCTTCGGCTCGGACGCGAGCAGTCTCGCGAGCTCTGCCATAGCGCCCGCGGGCGGCGCGTTGACCGCCGTGCTCGGGGCCATGTTGGCGGTCGTGGGTTCGGCCGCCGCGGTGCTGATCGTGCCCGTGCTGGCCGTTTACCTACTCAATGACTTCGACCGCATCACCGCCGGCGTGCGCGATCTACTCCCCACGCGTTATCGCGAGCGGGTGACGCGCTACGCCCGCGAGGTCGACTTCGCGCTGAGTCAGTTCATTCGCGGTCAGCTCACGGTGATGGCCATCATGGCGGTTCTGTACGGCACTGCGTACGCCGTGCTCGGCGTGCGTCTGGCCATCGTGATCGGCATGGCGGCGGGGCTACTCAATTTCATTCCTTACCTGGGTAGCGCGTTCGCTCTCGTGGCTGGGCTCTCGATGTCGCTCTTGGGCGGCTGGAACCCGAGTCAGTTGGCCGGCGTCGTGATCGCCTACGCCGCGGTGCAGTCGTTCGAGAGCTTCGTGATCACGCCACGGATCGTCGGCAAAACCGTGGGGCTGAACGAGGTCTGGGTGCTTCTCGCGTTGTTCGTCGGCGGTGAGCTGTTCGGGTTCATGGGCATTCTCTTGGCCCTCCCATCAGCCGCGGTGGCCAAGATCTTCGTGACGCGCGCGGTGCGGCGTTATCGAGAGTCCGAGCTCTATCTTCGGCCGCGCGCCGAGGCCCCGAGCCAGATCGATCCGTCCGAGCTCGCGCAGCACCTGCGGCCAGGCCCGCCGGATTCCGGCTCTTCAAGGCCGCAGAGTTGAGTGTGCAGAGTGCCGCGCTTATCCTACATTGGCCGGCGCAAGGCCGGCCCGCGTGCGTTTGGATACCGAGATCAACGAAGCTCGCTCGACTATGAATCCACGAGTATGATGCGCGTAGCATGACGAGTGGAGCTATTTGCGCATGATACGTCGGGTGTTGGTGGTGGCGTGTTTCCGTTGGTCGGTGTTGAGCGTGCCGGCGCTCGCGCTGGCGTTCACGCCGCGTAGCGCGTTCGCGCAAGACAAGAAGGAGCTGTCCAAGGCTCGCGCGCTCTTTCAGCGCGCGATCGAGCTGGAACAAGCCGGTAACTACACGCAGGCGCTCGAGCAGTTTCGCGACGTGGGTCAGGTGCGCATGACACCACAGGTGCGCTTTCACATCGCCTCTTGTGAGGAAAAGTTGGGCAGGCTCGTGACTGCGCTCGGCGGCTACGAGCTCGCGTTGGCCGACGCCGAGACGGTGGGTGAGGACTTCAAAAACGAGGTCGACACTGCCGTCACTCGCCTGCGCGCCAGCATCCCGAAGCTCGTGATCCAACGCGGTACCGGCGCAGAGGCCGCGGAGATCGAATTGGACGGCGTGGCGCTCGGCGCAAGCTCGGTGGGCGTGCCAGTGCCGCTCGATCCCGGCCCACACTCGGTCAACGCCAAAGCGCCCGGCTCATTGCCCTTCAGTCAGACCGTGACCATCGCGGAAAACGAGCAAAAGAGCGTCGATATCGAGCTGACACCAGAGCCACAACCGGAAGACACACACGTCGCGAGCGCCGGCGGGCAACCGGTGGATCTCAATGGCAAGCAGCATCCGCGGTTGATCCCGTACGTGATCGGTGGCGTCGGCGTCGCGGGTTTGATCGGCTCGGCAGTGTTCTTTGGCCTACGTCAAAGCGCCCTGAGTGATCTCGAAAGCAAGTGCGGCTCGGATCGCAAGAGCTGTCCTCCTTCGGCACGTGGCGAGGTCAGCAACCTAAGCGTGTACAACACGACCGCTCAAGTGGCGCTCGGGGTAGGGGTGGTCGGCGTCGGCGCGGCCGTGACGCTGCTCTTGTTGCAGAAGAAGCAACCGTCTGCGCAAGCCGGCCTCATGTTCACCCCAGACGCACCGAACGCGCTCGCCGGGGCTTCCGTCAGCGGTCGCTTCTGAACGCGAAGAGTCGAGTTAGAATCCCGGATCTTGGCGCCACTTCGGTGCCCCGGGAGTCTTGGCGCCGGCTTTCGCAGATGCGGACCCGACGGCAGGCACCGCGGCCGTCGGCGTAGCGACTCGCGGAGCAGTGCCCCCGGCTCGCGTAGGTGTAGGCGTGGGCGCGCTCGGAACCTCGGCCGCCGCGCTCTCCATGGGCAAGGCTTGCAGATCCACCCGGGGCGCGCTGGGTTCGGCCGTTTGCGCCGGATCAGCCGCGGCGGGAGGCGTTGCGGGCGCGGCGAGCTGGGTCGCTGGCGCGGAGCGGTCCGTGCTTGCGGCGCCGCTCTTGCGCAGCGCAAACGCAGCCAGGCAGGCCACCAAAGCCAAGCCACTCGCCGAAAACAGTAACAGGCGCTTGCGTCGCTGTGCCACCGCGCGTTCCGGCGCGCCCACTGACGTGTACGTGCTCTCCGGTGCCAGACTCTGTGCGACGCCCACCGTAGACAGCGAGCTCACTTGCGATTGAGTCAGCGCGCTGTGTTGGCCCGTACCGCTCACGCTGCCCGTGCGATGGCCTTGTCTGTCAGCGAGCGCGAGCGCCTCAGCAAGCGCTGCCCGGCTTTCTTCACGCTTCTTGCCGAACAACTTGCCGATGAAGGCGCCGACGTCCTCGTCCGTGTTCGCGCGCTCCGCCGCAGGCAGACACTGATCGAGCGCGCGCAAGAACTCGCTCGCGGTCGCGTAGCGGTCAGTGGGATTTTTTGCGAGGGATTTCAGCAGCACCGCTTCGAGGCTCGCCGGATAATCCGGGAGAAACTTGCGCGGTGAAACCACCGGGTCGGTCGACGCGATGGTGTACATGGTGGCGGCTTCGTTCTCGCGGCGGAACGGATGCTTTCCGGTCGTCAGCGCATACAAAACGATGCCCAGCGCGAAGATGTCCACTCGGCGGTCGATCGCTTCACCGCGCACCTGCTCGGGCGCCATGTAGCTGACTTTGCCCTTGAGTTGGCCGGCCATCGTCGCGCCGCCACCCATGGCCGTCGCTTTGGCCACGCCGAAATCCACGACTTTGGATACGCCGTCGTACGTGACCAAAATGTTTTGCGGCGACACGTCGCGGTGCACGAGCCCGATGAGCTGTCCCTTCGCGTCGCGTAGCTCGTGCGCCGCGTGCAAGCCCGCGCAGGCGTTCATGACGATGCGCACCGCGACCGCCAGCGGCACGCCACCCGCGGGCTTGGCCGCTTTCATCAGTTGATTGAGTGGCACACCGTCGATCCACTCCATCGCGAGATAGAGCACGCCGTCTTGTTCGCCGAGATCCGAGATCTCGACCACGTTGGGATGACGGATCTGTGAAGCGAGCGAGGCCTCGTCGAGGAACATCTGCTCGAACTGCGCGTCCTCCGTCAGCTTCGAGAGCATCGTCTTGACGGCGACGATCTTTTGAAAGCCGCGCGTGCCCTTCACGCGTGCAGCCCACACCATCGCCATGCCGCCCGCTGCGATCGGCAGCAGCAACTCGTATCGCCCGAGCACGTGCCCTTGAGCGATTTCCCCCGCGACGTTTTGCCGAGGGGGAGGGATATCTGGCGCGATGTTCAAACTCTGCTGAAATATTTACAGACTCGGGGCCTCTGCTCAAGGGTTCACCGGAATCTTTTTGACCCTTGTGCGCCGCGCTGGCTCTCGGACGCCTCGTGCTGGGGACGCACCCACGGGTAACCCAATGTGGGTGCGCGCCTCGCGCGACGCGGGGTACGAGGCGCCCCCGCATAGAAAACCGGCACGAAATCAGTCGTGAACGGTCACTTTGACCATCTGCACTGGTGTCACCGGGCGATCGCCCGACGCGGTGGGCGTGGTCTCGATCTTCTTGACCACGTCCATACCGGACACGATCTTCGCGAAGACCGGGTGCTTCGATGCCCCGGGGGTGAACCAATCGAGGTAGCTGTTGTGCACGGTGTTGATGAAAAACTGGCAGCTTCCGCTGTCTGGGCGACCCGTGTTGGCCATCGAGA
>Ga0210387_10004627_pt1 | contig 10530 bp, 16 predicted proteins | sample IncBWC7OmetaG_FD_160108 | JGI IMG/M metagenome (GOLD analysis project Ga0210387, IMG submission 160108) | Forest soil microbial communities from Barre Woods Harvard Forest LTER site, Petersham, Massachusetts, United States - Inc-BW-C-7-O ...
CCGCAGTACGTTCTTTTTTTTTTTTTGGTTTTCCTGATCAGTCTTAGCAATGACTTTGCACTCATGTGATTGGACAGAACTGACAGAAGCCTTCCATACAATGAAAAGTTCGGAACACCCGGGGACGGATGAGCTGTGATGTGATATCCTCTAATTTTTCTTAGAAATGCTACATATAAATTATTTGCAGTCTTTAGGTCATAATGAGCTCGTGCCCGGTGCCCAGTGAGTATTTGGTACTTAGGGATTTGGCAGAACATGATGTCACAGTATGCCACTAAATTCCGTCTTGCTGTCCCGACACTATTCCTTATGAGAAGTCAACTGTACTTACAACTCGGTACTGGAAACATAGGGGCGTGGCCGGGGTTTCGGCCACGGGGTAGCAGTGCTGACTGATCACCTTTCTCCTGTGGAATTGTGGCTTAGCTGCAAGTTCTACATCATCATATCTACTGGCCTGTGGCATGCTACCTCACTCATACATAGTCTCCTCGCTCAAACTTGATTCTGGTCACCTCTGTCAGTTTTCATAATTACCTGTGGTGTCATTCATACCTGCAGTTACCGTTTATTGCACATAACTGTGCTTGTTTTCTAGAATGCAATACATGGATATAGACAATTGCTCCAGTCACTGGCTCGATTGAAGACAACAGTGATGCCTAAACCTACAAGGCTGCCCTTATACATCCCTTGCGGTTAACCAGATAGAGAGTGTGCGGGTAGACAGGAATCATCAACAGTATATGTTAAACAGAATTAAATACAACCAAATAATCTCCTTTTCGAGAACAATAGGGCGTGGGAAAGTCAAAGACTTTCTCACACCCTGTGTGATCAGCTGGCCACAAAATGATGCCGGGTATGATTGGGAAGTGGTTCCCACATGGTGATGAAAGCACCAATATCCTCTATGATTTTTTTGAAACCATGGTGGGAGTTACAGGACATCAAGGAAACATTTGCAACATTTGCAGAGGAATTTACAAGATTTATGGCCTCAGCAGATCAGGATACCAAAAACGTCATTAAAAACATCCAGTACTGTCATGAATGCTCAGAAAAACAACGCCAACAGGGTTTCAAAACAAGATGATTCATTCCAAGAGATTCAGCGGGATGAAAAAAGTACCGTTGACGAAGACATGGTAGTGTCCATGGTGGTGGAGTATACTGATGTCGAGCTAGCACGAGAACAGGGTAGGCCTGCGAGACATAGGGGTCAATTGCGTATACTCGTTCGTCGTTGCCCTCGCAGTATTATATATTATGACCCCGAGTGGCACGTGAAGTAGGCTCCGAGGATAGGCTTTGCGCTCCCAATTTGGGTCGAAGGTGATTATAATTAGCTGCTATTACCTGTGATTAGTGTCATGGTTTCGATCATGATCAACAATGACTATATTAATATCCCAGGTTATCAGAACGACTTCTTCACCGTGACAGTGACCGCTACTAGCGCTAACCTAGTCAATTGCTGTCTTGTGACGGCTGCATTTGACTGCTCAGTTGTGCTCCATCACTTCTCGGTCAAATGGGAATCTCGGGCAGAAATCATCGCTATATAAACTCTAAAATCGGGGAAGCGTATGATCCCATTCCTTCGTTCACCCCGGTTTTTCTTCCTCTGGCCAGGTCGCCTTCCTGCAGTACCTTTCATTCATATCTGCCCAGGTCGGCTTTACATTCGCGTTGAAGGTTAGTGGAGTTTTCACCACGACGTGAATTCCCTCCCGCCTCTGACACAACGATGTCATCACACAGCTATTTCTATATCCCTTTGACTATATTTCGCAACTATGTTCGCTAAATTCGCCATTCATTTGCTTTCCGTTTCGTTTTTGACCTCGGCGGTTACCTCAACACCCCTGTCGCACAAGCCTGCAGGAGATTTGTGTAAATTAATCGATCATTAAACTTGCCCATCATTTCAACGACGTTATCCTTCTTTTCAGCGCGCAGGAACCTCATCTCACGTACCGATTATTCTCTCAATAACTGGAACGGCGTCAAGTCCTTGAGCAACTTTGACGACTTCAATGGTGCAGACAACTTCGATGGCTCTCGCAACTCCCGAGTTGTCGTCCAAAAGGAGGAAATTGTCTGCCAAACCCAACAAATCGAGATTGTACAACAGCGACTTGTTATCCTTCAGGAACTGGCCAAGAGGTGACTTTTCTTGTGACCCTATGAAATATGTAACTGACCCGGGTAAACTACATAGAATTATCACAGAACAGATTTGTGAAGTTGAAACTCAAACAATCGTTTTCGAGCAGTTCCATTCCAGCTTGGGCAATTTCAAACACGACTTGCAACGCGATTCCGGTTCCGAGGGTGGCTATGATAGTAACATTGCTGGCCACTACGGAAACATTGTCGACGGCGGGGGTTCGTTGACAACCAACGACCTCGGCTTCAAAGGCCAAGACGTTGGCTCCAACTATTCCACTATTGGTGGATCGAACTGGAACAATAGCACCTCGCCCCAGTCCGTGAAATCAGCTGAAGATGCCGCCAAAGCTGCCAGGAATGCCACCACAGCGAATAACAGCACATCTTAGTCAATTTGAGTATGTTCTTCTCATTCCATCTCTGCGTTGGATATACTTAAATTTCCCTTGTAGTATACCAATAAGCAATACACGTGGTTCCTATCATCACAAGCTTCTAGGAACCGGCGCAGTATGCAAGGTTTTACTCGCCATCTTCGTGTTATTTCAATTTCTTCCGATTGTAATCGTAAATCCTCTTGGGCGGACAATATGAATATTTGGATTTACCAGTGTAGCAGAGGCAGTCCTTTCTAATAATAAATAGATAGGTCACCAACACCTACCAACACTGGCCGGAGGCGGAAATGAGGTCAACAACATCAAGGAATTGTATATGTAGTACAAGCAATGTGACATACGCCCCGAAGTCGTTGTCATGGTATTTATGCACCGTTCTCTGGGATCACGGGCGAAATTCACATTGTGCGTCTCTGTGGGCACGCCTGAAGAAGTGCAATGTAATTATAACCTAATGTAACAGGCAGTTGCCAGTGCCACTGGCATTGTTCGGATCATGTGATAAATATCAACGCCTACCCTGAAGTTGTTCCTTAACCTCCAAAGTGTTGTTTGAAACACCTTTGGAAGTTACCTCTCCCCAACGGACGGGTGGAATCGTGAGCACTTCAATTCCCCACGTCTCACCGCGTATGTCTGACGTGCATTACAGCCTGTCGTTGTAAATTTTCAGCTCTGGGTTGTGAGGTTTCCCAACTCAGGAGTCCCATCTTCGCCGATTGCGGAGTTGATGACTCGATGTCAAGCCAAAGAGTTCCTAATCGAAGGACTGTTATCATATCTGGACCGAGATTGTTCAGGGTGGTCACAGACTCAGGCTGCCGCTCCACGAAGTATCTGATGCGTTAATTGTCTCTCAACAGATCCATCCTAACTCTTTCGTTTATTAGTCGCAGTTTTGATTTTCGTGATAGGAAGGGCCCCGCTCATCGGCCACTGCGTAATGGAGTGACCCAAGCAACCCGAGGGTAATCCCGTGAGGTGCGAATTAGAACTCATTGTGCCGTCGTTCATCATATACAAAGTCATCGCATTGCTTGCTATCAGCCTACACCTCGGGTTGACGAACCTGTGTCCGATATTGGGTACTGGTCTATATATAGGCCAGTTCCGAGTACGTGCTCAATCACTCTCATACTGCCCACTCTGTTTCATCCCCTGTTTGTAGTCAGCTCGTTTGGTTGAATTGGTTGCGTGCAGTCGCTTAAACAACCTCGTTTAAGCAAATGGGCGCGATGTTCCGCGGAATTCCGTGTGATGATTCAAATTAAGTAACCCAGGCCACCCCGTTGTCGATTCTCATGCGCCACACGCTTTCCAGCGGTAGATGTGGGGCGGATAGTGTTCTTGCCGTGTGTTATGTCGTTAACTACGTCCCTCGTACCTCTTGTCAATATGAGATATAGGGAAACTCAGTTTGAGAAATTTATATCGAAGAATGCTCAGTGCTCAACATCGGGAGGGCAAGATTTGGAACTGATGCAATGGATATCTGCTAAAATACACAAGTCTGGTAGTACACAATGCAATTCTTATGCCTGTTGGACTTTTAGTGAGTATTGGGATTAGCAAGGATTGCTGATAGACTCACCAGGTAATTGTACGATTTGCGGTCGTCGCAACGTTCCAGGTATTCTCTCTGATATTCTAGACAGTTAGAAAGTAAATGGTCACAAATTCTCCAGTGCTGACCTCTATCAAGCCTTCAATTCGTTTCTTGATATTGAGGGGATTTGGATGGAAGCGACTTGCTAGCTGTCGTGTCGCCTCGTTGACAAGGTCATTATGTGCCATGTGTTTCCGATCCTTCATGATGCGAACGATGGAAGCCTTTGAAGACACGTAAGGCAGTGGGGAACTTGACAAGACGACGATACGAACCTCGGTCTGATGGCGTCTCTCCTCCTCGATACGATCTCGCGTTTCTCTTCTCTCTTCGCCGGTTTCTACTTTGGAAGCAACAGTGCTGATCTTGATCTTTTGAAGGGGCGAAGAGAAATCCTCGTTGAATGAGAAGGAATCACCTGGGTCGACCTCACGGCCTGGGGGATGTTTCTTTAGAATCTTGAATTTGGTACAGGCCAAAGACTGAAGATGCCGTTGAAGCTCGTTGTCAACTATGAGAGTAGTGTCTTTGATCTCCTAAGACCAAAACCAAGACTTTAGCTAATACCATTGATCCTGAGGCACGTCGCTGTGTCATACCCCATAAGTCAAGAATTCGTCGTCCGCCAAATCTTCGAATAAAAGTAAAATGATCAATGCAAAAGTTGAGACGTTCAAGTCATGTTGCTTGGTCCTGAACGATACACGGACGTCGGCGTTCCCCAGCGAAGGCTGCCATGTGAGACGCCTTCCCGAATGTCTCGAGAGATAGAACTGCTCAAAGGATCTACAAGTTCTGATCAATTCCGGGGGTAAAGTGCAAGAAGAGCTTGAGTGAGACATGGGCCAATACGTTGATGTCATGACGATAACCGATAGGTCAACATCTGGGGCCTAAAAATATGAATGAGACAACGTAGCAGCGAGCATACGATAAACAAACTGTGGTGTTCGCCAGATGACTTCGGTAGACATCCATGGTGTCTGCTGAAATCTTCATATCATGAAACATGCCCTCCAGTTTCTGCGTAAACTGATATCCACACTCCACTTTCAGTTTCGCCAGCATTCCGCGTTCTGCATCATCCGAAACTGATCGACCAAGGAGTAGACGCTTAGCAAGGTGGCCCTTGTAATACCGTTCGAAGACATCTTTCTCGGTGACGTATCGGAAGACTGTAATTGTTTTGTCCAAAACACTGTCGACTTCGGTATCCGTTTTCTAGAAAGATATGAGTGCATATTCAGTAATGTCAAGACTGATCGACTCACACCCTTCAGTCCCCTCTTGAGATTATCGTCAATAAACAACGAAATAAACTCCGATGACTTCTCGTTCAGGTTAATAAAAGATTCGAAAGCCTTCGGAGATCCAACCCGATCAGTATTCCATACTACTGATTCTGGAAAGTAATTGTCGAAATCGCACCTCGTTAACAGCGCTCTCGAGTTCTCTGTCGCTCTGCAGTGCTCGCTTCCAGACCAGATCAAACTTGTCCTTCAAGTCGAGAACGTCTTGTACCCACTTGAGAGCAAGCGAGAGAGTCTGTGTGCCGGTGCTTGGGGGCCGGGTCTTCCCCTTGCGCTTCACGCTTTCCCTTTCATCATCCCCACCGTCCTGTAAATCTACATCACCGATCTCAGTCCCCAATGATGTTCGATTAATCTCTTTCCCACGTCGTGCGATAGATTCCTTGAGGGACCGTTTTAGGCACGGTAAACCTGCAGGGACCATGATAAAGAGACGGTAAAGACGGGCTAGGTCCTCAGTCTTCTCTGAATCAATCATGACATCTAAGCCTGAGTTTGGCAGAGAAATCACGGTCGACAAATGAGTCGTCAATAGGTGATCCTCCAGGATTTGGCGGAGGGGGGATGCAGTTTGGGATGACAAGTAATGGTGCGTTCGTGACGCTTCTGATTCGAAGCGAGCCTGGACCTACAGAAAATTCAGATATCATTGAAAAAAAAGGGGAAAAAACACACCCTCTGAAGATACTCGGGAGCATCGCATGAATCGAGAAGTCTTTCTCCTTCGGCCTTGTAGAAGACCTCACTCTCTCGGAGAACCACAGGCTCCAGGTCCCGCTTGTATACAGATGGTCCATTATGGTCCACTTCGAGGCTCAGGAACACGTCCACACAGCCTTTTACAGCTGAACGGTTGATAACATACCCGTCACGTTCGAACTGGATCTGGTTCAGGATGGCCGAGACGATATGATCCTTTATTGGTGGGCGTATAATGTGCTTGAGGAAAAGATCAAGGCCCGCCTCCCATATTAGTGGGACTTCCGCAGATTTCGTATAGACTCGATCCTATGAAAAATGAGTTTCCCTGATAACCGAAAGGATGAAGATGTACCATATATTTGAGAATCTGACCCAACTTGGTCATGTTACTCGTATGGTCATCCCAGATGTGCCTGAGGGCTTTCAACAACATCTCTCCCTCTTGGCTTTGCTGCATAGGATCATCACTACCTCCAGTTGGGAAAGCGGGGACAACTATTTCCTTTGCAAGTTTGTCCAAGTTCTCCGCCACTAGTTGGTTAACCCCTTTATATAGCTTTTCTCCCTGCTTATGAAGTACCATATTGTACGCGAATCGATGGTTCTCTTCGAATGAAAGAGTTGACGCGTTGTGGTTTTGGATTTCACGAATATTTTTGGCCAATTCCGACCAAGTTTTGTCGATCGCGACATCTGGGCCATGCTGAGAGCATGATTTAGACGGAATACGAGCTTGGAATATTCAAATTGACGCACTTTTCGTGGAGGTTTCTGTGTCCACAAGGTTGTCTCATTGTCAGAATGAAAGAATTCAGTAGTGCAGAAGGTCGATTGACACACGATTTTAGGTCTTCCACGACGTGAAGCTAAGAGTCATTGGATAAATTGTTGTGTTAAGCGCTACGAGTAAAGGTGACGCACCGCTTGCCATCGCCCTTGGGCCAGTAAAGTGGCTATGCTGGTAATACTAGTCACCTTGGACGCGTGCAGTACATTGCGTCAATTTGCATTTGTTGGATCTGGACGTCGTAACCAAATATTTGTACGAATGCTAGGCTGGAGAATTCTCCCAGTTTTCCTGATGTACATCACGGGAGAGTAATCTCTGGCAGAGATTTCAAGTTATTTCAAGTTATTACGAATTTATTGGATGGTTGTCACAGTGTTCCGTCTAATTTCAGCTCTGGGCCAAAAGCCCAAAATCCCTATGAAACACTAAACCCTTGCTAAACCCCAGGCGGGATCCCATTTGATCGGAAAAATAAGCAGTCACAAGTGCCATTATCTCCTCGTAGTGGAGCTCCTGCCTCAGAAAGAGGTTATATATCATTGAACAAAATGGTTAATACAACAGATAATGCAACACCAGAGTACGGGAGAATCCAGGAGTGCCCCATCAACTCAACGGAAAGCCATCTTGAGAATCTGGCCAGAGGAACATTCATGAAATTGAAAAATGACGATTGGGTAGTAAAGGTATTGTTTGGGATTTGAAGATGGAGAAAGTTCGTGGGTAAGAGCACATTGAATAAGGAGATGATAGATTGCATGTAAGATGATGATCGTAAAACATAAGAAAGAGTATGGTGGCACCAACGATGTGGAGGTAAAACAGTCTACTATGATACTTGCTATGAACCAGAACGAGAAGAACGCACACATTCTGTGAAATATTTCCGGAAACCCTTGTTGTCTAGATCTCGTAACTTGGTTGTGAATTCCATAGCCGTCTCTGGTGGCCAATTTTGTGATGGGAGAAAGACGGAGAGGAAGTAATTATACGCTTCTGGCCCCCTTGTTTTGCACACAGCCAGAAGCAAGTTCGCAATTTCATGGAGGACCTGTAAAGATACAATAGATATTTAAGACATCCCACATACATTGTAGTTGACTCACCACCAACATCTGTCCATCCTTTAAGTTGAATTCCGGTAACGATGGCACACGAAATGCGGTAGGAATGAGACGTTCATAAATAAACCCCTCGAAGCCAGGCAGACCATGTGATTCGGTTCGTGCCTCGCCATTTATAGTTGAGGTTGGAAGCACGGGTTGGCCCCAGATGCTAACACAACGGCACAGGAACGTGAAAGCGGCCTTCTGGCTGACGGGATCCGAAACGTCTTCTGCAAGGCGCTGCATGGTTTCCAACAGAGATTCAAACCCTCCTTTGTTACCTAACTAGCAGCGTCACGTTCTGATTGAGGTCACAGCCACGAACCACATACGTTCAGAAGTGAAGATATCTTCAAGTTTTGAAGCCATGATGTTATTGAGCAATGCGAGGTAGGCTTTCTTCGTCTCAACGTGAATACCGCGCTCGTCCGTGCCATTGACGGGTTGTGATAAAAGTGCCGTTATGTGGGTGCTCAAAGGCGCGATGAGCCGATCCAAAACATCAAACATGTCTTTCTGAGATCCATCATTCGTTAAGTGGATGCTTAAATCATGGAGATCCAACGGACCTGAAGCTTGTGGATCAAGAGGCCAATGAAATTCATGAAATCCACCAATTCCGCAGGCTGAAAATGGGTAAGGAGGTTGGTCATCAGTTGCGGAATAAAATGTGTGACATTAGGTCCTGTGGTGGCAAGAATTCGGGCAAAAGCAAATCTGGTCTAAAACAGAGATAAGGCCGAACTAGATTAACAATTCGAACAGCAACGTACCGCATCTCGAACAACCTTGAAAACATTCATAACCTCCAAGCAAACAAGAATTGCCTGGGCCACTTGCCCGAAGACGTCCAAAGGGGGTGAAATATATCCCTCTGGAAGTGGCGAAGGGTATTCTGGAAAGCCTTTGGCAATATTTCCCAGGGCCATGATGGCGTGATGAGCTTTCACGATCGGAACCAAATCTTGTTCTCCCTTGGCGAAAGTCTGTAAACTGACCGAGAGTTCATCCAATAAAGGCTTCACAAATGAAAGTAGCAGTGCCGCCTGTTGTTCGGGAGTCTTGAAAAGTAGAGAGCAGAGAGTAGCGACGGTTTCGTAGAGGTAGAGTTGCGAGTCAAAAACGGAGTTCTTGACAGCTTCGGCGAGGAGATCCGATTCTGGGTCTTCAAGCTCTGGAATTCGGACCTCAATTAGTAACAGGTCCCGAATACTGCCCATAATCTTGACTGCGATATCGGGTGAAATATCGTTCTTGTTCTCCTTGATGAAACGATGAAATAGATAAAATAGTCTCGAACGGAAGGTGGAGTTTTGGTTATGCACACCCCTGTAGTGCCAGATGTTAGAAAGCATCCGAAGACAGGAGAAGTCGAATATACCTAGTATCAATCATGGCCTCGAGAGTGAGCATGATGTACTCTTTTCGGACTTTGAAGAAATCGCTGTAGCGAGCAACTGTCTCAAAGAATTGCAACGCGACAGTCCGATGGGGATAAGCAGAAATCCCCGATCGCACCAGAGCTGCTAGCATGTCCCCATGATCAGTGAGGGGATATTCGGAATAGTCTGTCGCTTTTCTTTTCTCCTTGTCTACAGCTGGTGCTTTACAGAATGCTGCACGACCTTTTCCTCCAGCTGTTGACGGTGGTATTAGTATTAACTTGCTAATGTCAGCTAAGGAAGCTATTCTTACTTTTATTTATCTCGCCAAAAATGAAGACCAAATAAATGGCGAGCTCGGCGTCGTACCATTTGATGGCGACCCCACTCTGGTACGCTGATATCATGTTCAGGGACAGTGTGCGCACTGCCTCGGTCACAAGTCCTTGGTCGATGACCAAGACGGAGTCCATGAATATTCGTAAGTCCTGCGAACCGACCATTTTGGTCAGCTCACACGCCATAAAAAAGACTTGCAGATACCTTGCGGAGGCTATCGAAATCGGTATTATCGTCTTCATCGAGATCTTCTGGATCCGACTCTTCATCCCATTTCATCTTCTCTAGAATGACTTGAAGAAGCGAAGCAAGGAAGGACCTCTTGGAGTCATCGATAGGATCAGATGACATCTTGCGGGCGCGTTTGTACTAGAGTACGACACTAAAGGGTCAGACATTTTGCGACGACAGGAACTGGGAGTGACTTGCGCTACTCAAGATTGTTTGCAACAACGGGAAGACAGTACAACATGTGTCGTCGTACTCATCCGCGATGAATCGAAGCATAACGGGAAGAATCTGGGCGAGGTACTTGGAGGCTTCCGAACGAATCTCCTCATTGGGACAGTCCTGAGATAACATTCAGCTGAAAACTTGCAAGAATGCGTGCGGGATTGTACATACATCTGCCAACTTGGCCAACTCCAAGCCTAATACGTTGAGCAGCTTCCCTAAGGCTTCTCGATACGATTCTTCTCCCTCGTCGGTATCCGAGCCCC
>Ga0210387_10004629_pt1 | contig 10530 bp, 10 predicted proteins | sample IncBWC7OmetaG_FD_160108 | JGI IMG/M metagenome (GOLD analysis project Ga0210387, IMG submission 160108) | Forest soil microbial communities from Barre Woods Harvard Forest LTER site, Petersham, Massachusetts, United States - Inc-BW-C-7-O ...
CAACCAGGAACAGCTCGGGAAACTCATCAAGCGCCTGCAGGGTGTTCCCAATGTCTCCGAGGTTCGTCGCACGGCGTGATGGTGCACTGCGGTATAATCCCTTAGGTGAAAACGCTTCTGGCCGACATCGACAGCGCCATGCTGCAGCACTGCGTTGCCCGCATTGGCGGGCGCCAGCAGCTCGCCGTGGCGACCAGCAAGGCACAGGCCCTCGAACTGCTGCGACATGGACCGGGATTTGAAGTGGTCGTGGCCTGCGATCGGCTGGAGGATGGGTCGGGACTGGCCCTCCTGGATGACGTTCATGCCCGGTGGCCGCACCTGACCCGGGTGTTCTGCATCGATCGGCATCGCCTGGCGATGGTGCGCAGCCGGCTCAGCGCCTTTCGCCTGCGTCACACACTCACCTATCCACTGATACCCGCCAAGCTCGAACTGCTGCTGTTGCATCTGCTGCACACGAAAACGGCCTCATCCGCCCGCTTGCGCCCGCCTTCGCGCTAACGGCGCCGTTTCACTCCTGCTTCCAGGGCAGTCGCTGTAAATCGACATTGCCGCCGGTGAGAATGATGCCCACCCGCTGCCCGGTGAGCGGCAGTGAGCCGTTCAGCGCTGCCGCCAGGGGTACCGCGGAAGAGGCCTCGACGATGATCTTCAACTCCTCCCAGATGCGGCGCATCGCCGCCACGATCTGCTCCTCGCTGACGGTGCCGACGGCGCGCACCTGGGTGCGAATGACCTCGAAAGTGCTCGGCGCGATGGTCGCCAGCAACCCATCGGCTATGGAGGTAATGGGCTGGGCCACCGGCGTGATCACCCCGGCGCTGCGCGAACGCCAGGCATCATCCGCACTCGCCGGCTCGGCGCCGAAAATCCTGATCTGCTGATTCACGCCATGGGCGGCGACCGCCACACCGCTGATCAATCCGCCGCCGCCAATGGGACAGACGATTGCGGCAAGCTCAGGCACCTGCTCGAGCAGTTCCAGTGCCACCGTTCCCTGTCCGGCCATGACATCGGCATTGTCGAAGGGATGAATCAATGTCGCACCGGTGGCCGCGACGATCTCATCGGCTGCCGCCTGCCGTGCCGCCAGGGTGGGTTCGCACAGCTGCAGCCTTGCGCCGAAGCGCAGCATGTTCTGCTGCTTGCTGGCCGGGGTGGTCCGGGGCGCAACCACATAGGCCGCAATGCCGCGCGAGCGCGCCGCCAGCGCCAGGGCGGCGCCGTGATTGCCGGATGAATGCGTGACGACGCCGCGCTTGGCCAGTGCGGGCGGCAGGTTCAGAACCGCATTGAAGGCGCCACGGGCCTTGAACGCGCCGGTGACCTGCAGGTTCTCGCACTTGAAGAAGAGTTGGGCGCCCAGCTCCTCATCCAGAAAGTCACTGCGCAGCACCGGAGTGCAGCGCACGCTGGCGGCGATGCGGGTGCGGGCGGCTTTGATGGCTTCAAATCCAGGCGCCGCGATCATCAAGCCTTACACCCTAGCGGTTGAGGTTGTCGATTGAGCGCTTGTCGGCGGCCAAGGCGGCCTCGTGCAGTGCCTCCGACAGCGTCGGATGGGCGTGGATCGTGCGCTGCAGATCCTCGGCGCTGGCCGAGTACTCCATCGCCAGCACCGCTTCGGCGATCAGCTCCCCGGCCAGGGGTCCGATGATATGCACGCCCAGGATTTCATCGCTGGTCTTGTCGGCAATGAGTTTCGCAAAGCCCGGGGTACTTTCCATGGCCCGGGCACGGCCACTGGCCATGAAGGGAAACACACCGATCTTGTAGCTGCGGCCGCTGGCCTTGACCTGTTCTTCGGTCTCACCCACCCAGGCGATCTCCGGTGCGGTGTAGATCACCGATGGCACGATGCGATAATTGACCTCGCCATAGCGACCGGCGATGAGGTCCGCGACCATGACCCCCTCTTCCTTACCCTTGTGCGCCAGCATCGGTCCGCGCACGCAATCGCCGATGGCCCATACGCCCTCCACCGCCGTGCGACACTTGTCATCGACGCTGATGAAACCGCGCGCATCCAGCTGCACGCCCGTGCCCTCAGCCAGCAGTCCCGCCGTGAACGGCCGCCGGCCCACGGCCACAATCAGCGTATCGACCTCCACGGACTGCTCGCCCTTGGCATCGCTGTAACGGACGTTGACGGCCTGTCCCGTGACCGTGGCGCCGGTCACCTTCGCGCCGGTGCGAATGTCCATGCCCAGACGCTTGAATTGCTTGGCGGCCTCTTTGGCCAGCTGCTGGTCGGCAATGGCCAGAAAACTATCCAGCGCCTCGAGCACCACCACTTCGCTGCCGAGGCGCCGCCACACGCTGCCTAATTCCAGGCCGATCACACCCGCCCCGATGACACCGAGCCGCTTCGGTACCGCCGCAAGTTCCAGCGCATCCCACGAATCGATAATGCGCTTGCCATCAAAGGGCGCTGACTGCAGTTCGATGGGCGTCGACCCGGAGGCCAGCACCACCTGCTTGGCGGTGAGCGTGCGCACTTCGCCCGAGTGCGCTTTGAATTCGACCTGCTTGCCGGGCAGCAGGCGGCCATGTCCCTGCAGTGGTGTCACCCCAGCGCCCTTGAGCAGCGCCATGATGCCATCCGTCATCTTCTTCACGATGCCGGACTTGCGCTTCTGCATGGTGGCGACGTCCATGGTCACGCCCGGCACCTGGATGCCGTGCAGGGCAAACTCCTCGCGCGCGCGGTGGTACAGCTCGGTGGATTCCAGCAGGGCCTTGGAGGGAATGCAGCCGGCATTGAGGCAGGTGCCGCCAAAGGCCGCGCTGCCATCGTGGTTCTTCCACTCATCGATGCAGGCGACGGACAGGCCGTTCTGGCCCGCACGAATGGCCGCCGGGTAGCCGGCCGGGCCACCACCGATTACGATCACATCAAACGCATCAGCCATGAAAACTCCCGAAGTTACAGGCCCAGCAGCATGCGGCCCGGATCCTCGAGGCCGTCCTTGACAGCCACCAGGAACTGCACGGCGTCGCGCCCGTCGATGATGCGGTGATCGTAGGTGACGGCCAGATACATCATCGGCCGGATCTCGATCTTGCCATTCACCACCATCGGACGATCCTGGATCTTGTGCATTCCTAGGATGGCGCTTTGCGGTGCATTTACAATGGGGGTCGACAGCAGTGAGCCGAACACCCCACCGTTGGTAATGGTGAAGGTGCCGCCCGTGATGTCCTCGATGGCGATCTGTCCGGCACGCGCGCGGGTGGCGTAGGCCGTAATCTCCTTCTCGATGTCCGCGAAGCTCTTCAGGTCCGCGTCACGCACGATCGGCACCATCAGGCCGCGGTCGGTCGAAACGGCAACACCGATGTCGTAGAACTCGTGATAAATGATATCGCTGCCGTCCACCGAGGCATTGAGCACCGGGAATTTCTTCAGCGCCTCGATCGTCGCCTTGACGAAGAAGGACATGAAGCCGAGCTTCACGCCCTGGGTCTTCTCGAACTTGTCCTTGTAGCGGGCGCGCAGCTCCTGCACGGCGCCCAGGTCCACTTCGTTGAATGAGGTGAGCAGGGCCTGGGTGGACTGCGCTTCAACCAGGCGCTGCGCGACCCGCTGCCGCAGCCGGCTCATGGCCACCCGCTGCTCGGCACGGCCGACGCGCGGACCTGCCGGCACCGCCGCGGGCTTGGCGGCTGCCGGGGCAGCCGCGGCTGGGGCGGCCGCCGCCGGCTTCTTCTCCAGGAAGCCGGCAACATCCGATTTCGTCAGGCGGCCATCGCGTCCCGTCCCCGGGACGGCGGCCGGATCGAGCTTGTTCTCCTCCACCATGCGCCGCACACTGGGGCTGAGCTTCGCGGCATCGGCTGGCGCGGCGGCCTTGGCAGCGGCCGGTGTGGCAGGGGCGGCCTTGGCGGGGGCCGCTGCAGCGGCAGTGGGCGCGGCGCCGGCGGTGATCTGCGCCAGCACCTGGCCTTCCGTGACCGTGGCGCCCACTTCGAATTTATGATCCCCCATCACCCCATCGGCTGGCGCGGGGACTTCCAGTACCACCTTGTCGGTCTCCAGGTCCGCGAGATTTTCGTCGCGCTTGAACGCCTCGCCGGGCTGCTTGTGCCATGCCACCAGGGTCGCATCGGCGATGGACTCCGGCAGGGCCGGCACACGGATCTCAATGCTCATCAATTCCTCACTTGCGGTCGTTGGAACTCTTGCGGGTGCTGCCCAGGGTTGCGACCGGTGCCGCATGCAATGCCGCCTCGATCAGCCGGGTCTGCTCGGTCTCATGGATCTTCATCAAACCCGTCGCCGGGGCGGAGGCCGGGGCGCGACCCGCGTACAGCACCTCCTTGTGGCTCAAGGCATCGAGGCGGTGACGAATCTGGTACCAGGCGCCCTGATTCTGGGGCTCCTCCTGACACCACACCACATCGCGCGCGTTCGGGTAGCGTTTGATCGCCGCCTCGTAGCCTTCGTTCGGGAAGGGATACAGCTGCTCGATGCGCAGCAGGGCCACGTCGCGAATGTCTTCCTTGCGGCGTGCCTTCAACAGATCCCAGTACACCTTGCCGCTGCAGAAGACCAGGCGCCGCACCTGCGCCGCGGGCAGGTCATCCATCTCATCGATCACCGCCGCGAATGCGCCCCGGGTCAGATCGGCGAGCGATGAGACCGACAGCTCATTGCGCAGCATGCTCTTGGGCGTCATGACGATGAGCGGCTTGCGGAATGCGCGCAGCATCTGCCGACGCAGCATGTGAAACATCTGCGCCGGCGTCGAGGGCACGCACACCTGCATGTTGTTCTCGGCGCACAGTTGCAGAAAGCGCTCCAGGCGGGCCGAGGAATGTTCGGGGCCGGCGCCCTCGTACCCATGCGGCAGAAACAGCACCAGGCCGCACAGGCGGCCCCACTTGGATTCTCCGGAACTGATGAACTGGTCGATGATGATCTGCGCGCCGTTGCAGAAGTCCCCGTACTGGGCCTCCCAGATATCCAGCGCATTCGGCTCGGTCGTCGAGTAGCCGTACTCGAATCCCAGCACGGCCTCCTCCGACAGCACCGAGTCGTAGACATCGAAGCGCGGCTGATGCGGCTGCACGTGCTGCAGCGGGACATAGCAGGCATCCGTGTTCTGGTCATGGAGCACGGCGTGGCGGTGAAAGAAGGTGCCGCGGCCGATATCCTGGCCAACCAGGCGGACGCTGAAGCCGTCTTCGAGCAACGCGGCATAGGCGAGATTCTCGGCGCACCCCCAGTCCAGAGGTAACTCCCCGGCGATCATCTTCTGCCGGTTCGCGATCACCTGCGCGACGCGCGGGTGCAGGACAAAGCCTTCCGGGCGCTCGATGAGGCGTGCACCCAGATTGGCGAGCCGCTCCGGGGACACATTGGTCTGCACGTGCTCCTGCATGTCCACGTGCGCGTACTTGGTCCAGTCCACCGTGTACTTGTTGCCGATCAGGCCCAGCGAGGCCCGGGCCTGCGGGCGGCCCTCATCCAGCCCTTCGCGATACTGGTCCACCATCTGCGTCGCATCGGCGGCCGGTACGGTCCCGGCGCTGGCCAGCTGCTGCGCATAGATCTGTCGCGTGGTCGGGTGCTGGCGAATGACCTTGTACATGCCGGGCTGGGTCGCGGCCGGTTCGTCGGCCTCGTTGTGGCCGAGGCGGCGATAACACACCAGGTCTATGACCACGTCTTTCTTGAACTTCACGCGATACTGCAGGGCGAGGCGGCCGGCAAATACGACGGCCTCCGGATCATCCCCGTTGACATGGAAAATCGGCGCCTCGAGCATTTTCGCCACATCGGAGCAGTACATCGTGGAGCGCGCGTCGCGCGGATCCGAGATCGTGAATCCAACCTGGTTGTTGATGATGATGTGCAGCGTGCCGCCGGTGTAGAAGGCCCGCGTCTGCGACAGCTGCAAAGTCTCAGTGACCACGCCTTGACCGGCGAATGCGGCATCCCCATGGATCTGGATGGGCAGCACTTTCGCCCCGAGGGTGTCGCCACGGCGCTCCTGCCGCGCCCGCACCGAGCCCTCGACCACCGGATTGACGACTTCCAGGTGCGATGGATTGAAGGCCAGGGCCACGTGAATGTTACCGGCCGGGGTCTTCAGGTCCGCGGAGAAGCCCTTGTGATATTTCACGTCACCGGACCCCTGCAGGTGGGCGATGTCGTACTTGCCCTCGAACTCGGAGAAAATGTCCGCGGGCGCCTTGCCCAGCAGATTTACCAGCACATTGAGCCGGCCGCGATGGGCCATGCCGATGACCAACTCTTCCATGCCGCCCACGCCGGATTGCTGGATGACATCATCCAGCAGCGGAATCAGCGACTCGCCACCCTCGAGTGAGAAGCGCCGCTGACCCACGTACTTGGTGTGCAGATAGCGCTCCAGACCCTCGGCACAGGTCAGCTGCCACAGGATATTGCGCCGCTCCTCCACGCTGTACGCACGGCCGATCTGCCCGGCCTGGAACTGGTCCTGCAGCCACAACCGTTCATTGGAGTCCGACACGTGGGCGAATTCGGCACCGATGGTGCCGCCATAGATCGTCTCCAGCGAGGCGAGGATGGCGCGCAGCTTCATGCGTTTCGGGATGGCGCCGTGGCGGGTCGCGGTGAAGAACTCGCTGTCCAGATCGGCCTCACTGAGACCGAAGTAGGACAGTTCCAGCACATTGGGCCGCTCGCGCTTCATCAGCCCCAGCGGGTCCAGCTTCGCGATCAGGTGACCGCGGTTTGACCAGATCTGGATGAGTCGCGAGACGGCGGCCTGCTTGGCGCCGTTCGAGCCATCCCCACTGTCCGCGGCGGCCTGCACCGGCGGCTGGGAGGCACGCGCGGCAATGCCGGCGATGACCGGACCGTGCGCGCGCTCGCTCGCCGCCTGTGGACCCAGTCCATCAAAGTAGCTGCGCCATTGCGCCGGTACGGAAGCCGGATCGCTCAGGTATTGCTCGTAAAGGCCTTCGAGATAATCGGCGTTACCGCCATACAGAGGGGTGGATTCAAGCATTCGGGTGCTCAGTTAGGGCTGGCGCAGGGGGCGCGCACCCGGGCTGGGGGCACCCCTGTCACTACTGGTGGTGGCAGTCTTTAGGAAGGCAAGCGGCAAAGGATAAGTTTAACGTAACCCGCCCTGCTATGAAACGCATCACACAGACTGGACTACGCTTGAGCTAGAAGAATTCGGGGACCAGGTGCCGCAGCAAGGTGAATTCATAGCCGATCAGGCACAGGTATGCCAGCAGCACGGCATACAGCAGTGCGCTGACCGGCAGGCGTCCGAAGGCTCGTACCCGCGCCAGCATGATCAGCACCACCACACCCGCCGCCGTCAGGCCAAATTTGAAGGCCACGAACCGGCGCCCGTCGCCGTGGACAATGGTGTCCATGAGGGGATTGGCCTCGCGCGCACCGTGTCCGAGCAGCGCCAAGGTGATCAGCGCGTCGGTTACACACAGAATCAGGATCACCAACGCCGCCGCGAGCCATTGCGGGGCATACCAGTCGGTCACCGCGATGCTGGCGTCGAATAACCGCCGCGGGCCGTGTCGACGCCGCTTGAAACTGCCACTGGCCAGGGAGAACAGGGTTCGGAAGCGACGCTCGCGCCTGATGCGACGTTCGGACGGTTTGGTTTGCACCCGGTGATTGTAGCCACAGGCCGGGTCGAGCGGGTCTGAACTGGCCCATTGGCCAGCAGATGGTCGCACGTTGCCAGATTATGTCGACTGGATCGGGTCAGGCCGCCGCGATGGCCGCTGCTTCGGGTTCGGGACTGGTCGGGTCGTCCAGGGCGGCATCCCCAGTGGCCACGATGGGCTCACCGGCGGCGGGCGCGGCCCCCACTTCGACCTGCGACACCTCCGGCACATCGCCATGCAGGCGCAGGGTTTCGGTGGTCGTGCTGATGGTGAGCTGAAACCCATCGGCCACAATTTCAATGCTCTTGGTGCCCTGCCGCGGCAGCGGAATGCGCACCCGAAAACAGTAGTGAATGGCTGCGGCGGCGACTGCAGGCAGCGTGTAGTGCTTCTGGACCGCTGCGGCGGAACCGCCGGAACCTTGCATCACGACCAGCGTCAGGCCGGGGGCACTGCCGGTCTCCACGCGCACTTCCATCAGTTTGCCGATGGCCAGCGTGCCGCCATGGGAACGATCCAACTCCAGCACGGCATCGACCACTGTCTCAATCGAAAACAGTAATTTGCGGACTTCCTGGATACGTACTTTGGCCATGGCTACGCCGAGCATGCCTCCTGACCCGGTCGCGGACCGCGAACCAAGGCACAGTTACTGCATTTCGCGGTTCCAGTTATGTCGGGTGCGCACCTGCAGCTCCATGCGCCGGTAATCGATCACCAGGTTTTCCAACAAACCCAGGGTATCGATACCAATCAACATGGCGGGCTGCGCGGTCATGTGCCAGCGTTCAAATATCTGCAGGTCGCTGACGGTAATGTACGGCGCCTGGATGCTGATCGGTCCCAGGGTCAGAGGCGGCACGACCGTATCCTGGGCCGCCTGGACATCATCCGTTGCACCCGTGACGGAGCTGGGCACCAGTTTGCCGGTGTGGTGCCGCGCCTGCAGCGCCGCCAGCAGCGCCGGGTTGGCGACCGTGGCCTGACCTCCCGTATCGATGACCGCATTGACGCGGATGGTACCCATGTAGGCCGTCGCCATCAGCAGACCATTCGCCGACCGCACCAACGGAATGGTCCAATAGCCCAGCGGAGCACGCGTGCCATGCGAGTGCGTGATTGAGATTTTGTCGTTGAGGAAGTCAATGTCGATGCGCTTGCCTTCCAGACTCTCCATGCCCAGCACCCCATCGGCACCGCCCAGTGCGTCCGGCACGATCGGCAGCAATTTCGACTGCTCCTCCATGTCTCCCACCAGAAAGGTGTGGACGGTAATGAAGGGAACCGTGGCCGAACCGGTCACACCGTGCAGCCGCATGGCACCGCTTGATTTCATGCCCAGATCGCCGACGACCTCTGCGATGACGGCAGAATTGCTGGCGCCCGTATCCAGCACCAGCCGGAAGGGTCCCTTGCCGTTGAGGTATACCGGCGCCCAGATGCGGCCCAATCGATCGCGTAACGTGGGCGCGACGTAGCGCGCCTCCCGCGCCGTCACTTTGACTTCCTGGATCTCCTCCTCCTCCGGTGCCGCGGCCGGGGGAGTGGCAGTCGTCAAGGGTGGCGCCGGCAAAGTCGGCGACAACGGCTCTGCCGCTGCCGGTTCAAACAGCGCAAAGACAGCAGTCACCAGCGCGATCAGCGCCATGCCCCCTCTTCGCCCGACCGGCATGACCCACTCCTTCAGCTGCAAGGTTGGCGCACTATTTCCCCAATACGAGCCGAATGTCCACCGATTCCGTCGCTGGATCGAAAACGATCCGTGCCTCCCCGCGCTGCAGCTGCCTCAAGACCTGTGCGACCTTCGTGGCCAGCGGCACCTCCTGCTCGCCGTAGTCGGTGCCCTCGCGCAACACAAAGGACTCCACCAACGCCTGCAGCGTGGCGGGCGCCAGCTCGGTCAGCGGGACGTCAACCAGCTCCGGCGGATCATCATCCGGGGTCCCACTCAAGGCCGGGCTGCCCGGACGGCAACCGCCGCCGCATCACTGACCCAGCCGGCGCGGCCGTCAGCGGTGCGGACGAAATTGAAACCGGCGTAATGCTCCTGCAGCCACACGACTTCCCCGGCCGGCAAGGAGCCGCTGGTGGCCGCGGATTCAGCCGGTGCCAGGTGCATCACGGCCGCCACCACCACCACGGCGCGCTGCAGATCCGGCCACTCCAGTGCAGCCGCATCCACACTCACGCACAGCGTCACGACGCCGAGCAGGATCAGTGGTCGGGCGATCCGGCGCGCCGTGTCAGTCAGGCACAGGAGGACCAGGGCCGCACACAGCGCCCATACGGCGCCCAGGCCCGCCCACACATAGGTGTCAAAGCTGAAGTAGCGTGCCGCGGCCAACCAGGGCCCCACCCCCTGCGGCGCCAGCCCCGCACGCTGCTGCGCCGCGGCAAGATTGGCCTCGATGGCCGCATTGCCGGGCGAGAGCACCAGCGCCCGTTCATAGTTGAGAATGGCGCGCGCCGGATTGCCCAGGCGCAGCCACGCATTGCCGAGATTGAACAGCAGCGGTGCCGAGAATCCTTCCCGGTCCAGGACCTGCTCATAATTGCGGACCGCCGCACGATAGTCGCCACCCGCGGCCGCCTGCGCGGCCGCGGCGAGCGCCGGCTGATCGGCAAATGCCGGCGCGCAGATGACCAGTAGCAGCGCCAGCAGGCTCGCGATCCTCATTGCTCCGCCTCGAGGCGATCCATCTGTTCAAGTACCCGTCGTTGCCACGCCGCCAGGGCCTGCGCACCGGGATTCTCACCCGCGTAACTGGCCTTCTCAGCCATGGCAAAGATGGCGCGCAATTGCGCGCCCTCCTGTTGCGGCAGTCGTTCGGCCACCATGCGCTGGTCCACGGACTCGGCCGGTACCTGCCACTGGTCAGCGAGCCGCTCCTGCAG
>Ga0210387_10004630_pt1 | contig 10529 bp, 10 predicted proteins | sample IncBWC7OmetaG_FD_160108 | JGI IMG/M metagenome (GOLD analysis project Ga0210387, IMG submission 160108) | Forest soil microbial communities from Barre Woods Harvard Forest LTER site, Petersham, Massachusetts, United States - Inc-BW-C-7-O ...
CTGTCTGAGCTAAGACTCGACAGTGGCCTCATCGATCAGCATGATGGGGATGTCGTCTTTCACGACATAGACCCGGTGGCACTGCTTGCACTTCAGGCTTTCCGGCTTCTCACGATACTCAAGCTCTTGCTTGCACGCCGGACAAACCAGAATTTCCAGCAGTTCTTTGGCAATCATGACTCGTGCATTGTACGACAAGTCTGTTGGGTCTCACCACAGCGGCTGGCATCTCCGGGCATCTCCGCCGAGCAGGCGCCGGCACCTTGCCGGCAGTCCCCGGCGCGGCCAGCCCTCCAACAGTGTAAGATTTTAGTACCGGAAGCTGGTCGCCGGAAGTTCAGAATCATGTCTGCTCTCATTCTCGACGGAAGCAAAATCGCGCAACAGATTCGCGGCGAGGTGGCCGCGGAAGTGAAAACCATGACTGCCGCCGGAGTGCGGCCCGGTTTGGCCGTAGTCCTGGTCGGCCACGACTCGGCCTCCGAGATTTATGTGCGGGGCAAAGTGAAGGCCTGTGAAGAGGTTGGTGTTGGCAGCGAAAAGCTAACGCCGCCCGAATCTGTCACCACCGGCGAACTGCTCGCCCTGATCGAGGACCTGAACCGGCGCGACGATGTCGATGGGATCCTGGTGCAGTTGCCCCTTCCTGCCCACGTCGATGCCAAGAAGGTGCTGATGACAGTCGATCCCGCCAAAGACGTCGATGGATTTCATCCCGTTAACGTCGGCTTGCTCTCCACGCAGCGTGCTGGGCTGGTGCCGTGCACGCCCGCCGGAGTGATTGAGATTCTGAAGCGCAGCAACATTGCGATGGCCGGGCGCGAAGCCGTCGTCGTGGGACGCAGCGACATCGTGGGCAAGCCCGTCGCTATGTTGCTGCTCAACGCCAACGCTACCGTGACAGTGTGCCACTCGAAAACCTACGAGCTGTCCGCAGTTTGTCGGCGGGCGGACATTCTCGTGGCGGCGATCGGACGCGCCGGTATGATTACTCGGGATTTCGTCAAGCCGGGTGCGACCGTGATTGACGTTGGGATGAATACCGTAACCGACCCAGCGGAGTTCCAGCGTTTTTTTGCCGGAAACGCGAAGCGCGAAGAGAATTTCCGCAAAAAAGGCTCGACGTTGATCGGCGACGTGCATCCTGAGGTCGGAGAAATTGCAGGCGCGATCACGCCTGTGCCCGGCGGCGTAGGACCGCTGACCATCGCGATGCTGATGTTCAACACGGTGAAGGCTGCAAAAATGCGGCGGCCAAGTTGCGTCCCGGAACTTTCGCGAGCGTGAAAATCAATACGCCCCCGGGTTCGCAGAGGTCGCCGAGAAAGATCCAGAAGGACTGATTCCCGGCGATTTCTGCGATCTCGGCGGTAGATGTTTTTCACTGCTCTTGGAGCTTGCATTGCTGAAAGTCGGCCTCACCGGAGGCATCGCCGCCGGCAAGTCGGTCGTAGGAGAAATGTTTGTCGCCCTGGGCGCCCGCCTGGTCCAGGCGGACCGGATTGCGCATTCGCTGATGCGCCCTGGGGAAGCGGTCTATAACGAAGTGGTGCGCCACTTTGGCCGGGAGATTTTGAATCCTGACGGCAGCGTCAATCGCGAAAAACTGGCTGAGGCTGCATTTGGCTCGGCCACGGCTCCGGAAGGTAAGCGCACGGCACGAATCGAGGAACTGAACCGCATCGTGCATCCGGCGGTCATTCGCAGCCAGGACGAGTGGATGCAGCAGATGGGCAGCCAGGATCGGCACGCCGTCGCCATCGTGGAGGCGGCGCTGCTGCTTGAGGCCGGCGCAGCGAAGAGCTTCGACCGGATGATCGTTGTGACTTGCCGCGCGGAGCAGCGCGTCGAACGTTTTGCAGCCCGCCTGAGAATCGACCTCGACACTGCCCGTAAAGAAGTTGAACGCCGCATGGCCGCCCAAATTCCCGACGAAGAGAAGATAAAAGCCGCCGACTACGTGATCGACAACTCGGGCTCACTCGACGAGACGCGCGAGCAGGTGCGCCCAGTGTGGCAGCAACTAAGCCCCGATGCCTGAAGAGCATTCAACGGGGTGGCACGGAGATGAACGAGAAATAGGAAGGTCTTTCCGTGGCTCAGCGTCTCCCGGGCGAAGCGATTGTCGCCGCCGCAGAGTTGACCTCCGCTAAAATTTGCTCATGAAGCCCAAGACGTTGTATCTCGCCCTCTGCCTCGCCGGAGTGTTGCTTCCGTACGCCGAGTTTGTTCCCTGGGTATTCCAACATGGATTGAACCTTGTCCTGCTCGCCCACGAGCTGTTTGCCAACCGAATCGGCGCATTCTTCGGCATGGATGTCATCGTCTCTGCGGTCGCCCTGCTGGGGTTCACGCGAATCGAGAGCAAGCGTCTGGGGATTCGCAACCGGTGGCTGGTGGTCGTCGCTGTGCTCAGCGTAGGAGTTTCGCTCGGCCTGCCGCTATTTCTCTACCTGCGTGAGTCGGCATTGGAGCAGAAAGCCCAAATTGCCTGAATTTCCCCGTACGCCTGCCCGAGCCACCCTACTCGGACCGGCGTGCTTCAGGGCGAGGCATTGTTTAGAATCAATTCAGGGACCTTTCTCCTCTAGAACTTCGTACTTATTCTTGGATGGTTTGAAATTATGAAACTACTGCGGCCTTTGATCTTCGCGGTGGCCTTGGCCGGCGCGTTCTTCTACTTCACGACCTGGCGGTCGAACTCCCAGTCCGGTGGATTCCATGCCACGAATTGGCTGACCCATCCCGCACAAGTGGAGATCACGGAGGCGGCTCCGAATGAGTCGCTCGACGGCGAAGAGCAGAACAATATTTCCGTTTACAGAAGAAATATTCCCTCGGTGGTCAACGTCACCTCCCGGGCCATGGCCTTTGATTTCTTCTACGGCCTTGTGCCCCAGGAAGGGCAAGGCTCAGGATTTGTGATCGACAAGGAAGGGCACATTCTGACGAACTATCACGTGATTGCCGACGCGCGTCAGGTAGAAGTCACAATGCACAACCGCAAGAAGTACAAAGCAACTGTGGTAGGCACCGATCAGCCTCATGATCTGGCAGTCATCCAGATCAAGGCGTCGGATCTTGTTCCGGCCGTGTTGGGTGATTCGCGCAATCTGCAAGTGGGGCAGAAGGTGTATGCCATCGGCAATCCCTTTGGATTGGCGGGAACGATGACGCGCGGAATCGTGAGCTCCATCCGGCCGGTGCGCGAGCCCAATGGCGCCATGATTGAGGAAGCCATTCAGACCGACGCCGCGATCAATCCCGGCAACTCCGGTGGGCCGCTGATGAACTGGCACGGAGAAGTGATCGGCATCAATACCATGATTCTTTCGAGCGTGGGCCAGAATGCAGGCATTGGTTTTGCCATTCCCATCAATACCGCCAAGGCCGTGCTGAATGATCTGATGACGCTCGGACGAGTGCGCCGTCCCGCTCTGGGTGTAAGCACGATTGCGATCAGCCCCGAACTGGCGGATGAACTCGGATTACCGGTCGACTTCGGATTGCTGGTCATTCAGGTCACTCCCGGCGGATCGGCCGATCAAGCGGGGCTTCACGCTGGCAACCAACGAGCCTACCTTGGAAATACGGCGATCACGCTGGGTGGCGACTTGATCGTGGCGATCGACGACCAGAAAGTTGGCGACGAAGAAGATCTCGCGCAGATGATGAACAACCACCGCGCCGGCGATACCGTGAAAATCACCATTTACCGCAATAAGAAAAAGATGGATGTGAGCGTCTCGCTGGGCGAAGCACGACAACAGGTGTGAGTGAAGCAGCGGTCAGCTATGAGCTGTAAGCTTTGAGCGAGTGGCTTCCGCCCATGGTGATGGTTGATTGGCGCTTGAAAAAAAAGTCAGTTAGACAGTAGTCTGTCGTCCTGCCTATGACTGCCGTCGTTTAATTCTGCGAGTCGTAACCCTTGAGCAATGCACGCCGACGTGTGCGCACAGCGCTCTTTTCTTCTACCTGCACTTTGTTGCACCCGAACAGAAAGGATCTTTCCATGCAATTCGTGGATAAGGCATTCGCTCGCCGACTGGAGTCGGGCGAGGAGATGCCGCAAGTGCTATACGCGCGGAGTTTTCAAAAAACGCGTCCCGAAATTCGAGCCGCCGAGGAACAAATCTGCGGCGGACACATGGTGTTCGCCGGACTTGGTTCGCCCATTGGTCGGGCAACCGGAGTCGGCCTGGACCGTCCGTTCACGGTCGACGACCTGAATCGCGTGGAGCAGTTCTACCGCGCGCACAAGGCCCCGTCGCAAGTGGACCTATGTCCTCTGCACGAACCCGGGATCTTCGCCATGTTCAAGGAGCGTGGTTACGGTATCGCGGAGTTGAATAACGTTTTGTTCCGGAAACTCGAGGCGAGCGAGAGCCTCCCACCGGCTCCGGCCGGATCCGAGATTCGGCGCAGTCGCCTGGAAGAAGCCCACTCCGCGAGTGCCGTCGTCGAGAGCGCATTCTTTCCCGACGGTGCCCCGGATGCGTTTCGGGGACTGGTCGCGCCGTTCTACCAGATGGAGCGGGCGCTGGCGTTCGTAGCCAGCGTTGAGGGCAGACTCGTGGCGTGCGGCACCGGGCTGATCATTCCCGAGCACCGAGTCTTTGCTTTGTGCGGTGCGGGTACACTCGCCCAATTTCGCGGACGCGGTCTGCAGACCGCCCTGCTGCGCGCTCGCATGGCCGCCGCCTCTGAGGCGGGATGCGAATTTGCCGTTGTGGTCACGCAAGGCGGCTCAACCTCGCAGCGTAACGCAGAGCGTTTGGGCTTTCGCGTGGCCTACAGCAAGGTGACAGTGATCAAGCTGCTGGACTCGTAGCCCCGGCATCTTGCCGGCTGTCGCGAGGGCGTTTTGCCCTCGCAGTCGTCGGGCGGAAGCCTGTCCTGTGTCGAGGTGAGCCCGCCGCACGTTGTTGCGGTCGAGCTCGCAGTCATTGCATAGTGGAGCGATGACCAGGGAGAATTCTGTTCTGCAGGGCCTGCAGGTTCGACTGGAGCCGCTGGATCGTCATCACATCGATGGTTTGGTGGCTGCCGCCGGGGACGATGCCTCGCTGTATCAGTGGAGCCCTGTCCCGCGCGGCAAAGCCGAAGCCACGAAATATGTCGACACCGCCCTGGTTTGGAAGGAGGCCGGTATGGCGGTGTCCTTCGCGATCATTAGAACTAGCGACGATGTTGTCATCGGCTCGACGCGCTTCTGGAACATCGAGCGCTGGTCATGGCCGCAAGGCCATCCGTCTTACGGACGCGGCGTGCCGGACGCATGTGAAATCGGCTACACGTGGCTGGCGCGCTCGGCCGTCCGGACATCGGCCAACACCGAGGCCAAGCTGCTCATGCTGACCCATGCCTTCGAGGTCTGGCGTGTGCTTCGCGTCTGCTTTCACACCGATGCTCGAAACCAACGCTCTCGTGCAGCACTTGAGCGGATCGGCGGGCAATTCGAAGGAATCCTCCGCGCCCACCGCATGGCCGCTGACTACCTCCCTCGCGATTCGGTGCGCTATTCCATCGTGGCGGCAGAGTGGCCTGCAGTGAAGCAGCGCCTATTTCAGTTCCTGGACCGCGCGAAACCTGGGGCGTCTTCGCTTTAGAGCGGGGCGCGGGCGCCCTCGCCAGTGGCCGCAGGCCAGCACCTGGGCTCGCCTAGGCGATCGTCTTGGGTTCAATCCCGTAAGCTTCGACCCACGAATCATGGGTCTGTTGAGTCACGGGCCACTGAAAACACAGGCCATAGCCGTCGGGATCGCGGAAGTACAACTGCTTCATGCCGTAAGGTGCTATCTTCGGCTTTCTCGCCTTGACGCCACGATTACACAAGTACTGATAAGCGGCATCCAGATCTTCGCAACCGAAATACAGGCAGGTGTCTGCGTGGGCTGCGACGCGTGCTGGGTCTGGCGAGGCCGGACGCTGGTCTGCCTCGTATGCCGTATTGAGCATCACTTCAGCGCCACTCAACCTCAGACCAGCCCAGTCGCAATCATCCCCTGGCCGTGACGTAGCCCAAACTGTGAACCCCAGGACGTCGCGGTAGAAACCAATCGCGGTTGGCATGTCGAAGACCTGCAGCAGCGGAGCGACACCATGAATGTCCATGGGTGAACTACCCTCCTAAATGAAATTAGCGGGAAAATATACCAGAAAGCCTGGGGCTTCCGCCGATTGGGGGCACGTGAAAGCTTGACGTAGGAGGAGTCAACTGTTCTGCAAACGATCGTTCAAGCCGCCCTCTGCGTGCTGGCGAAGGGCTCGATCTCGTGGACTGCCTTGTCTGTCAAGCGCAGTTCGCCAGCGCGCATTACGCCTTCCGCCTGGTGAGCGTTGCGTGCGCCGACGATACCCCCGGTCACCGCCGGATTATGCATTCTCCGAGGCCAGTGCAACTTTACCCGCGGATCGTCCGCGGGGGCGCGCGATTTCTTTTAAATGATCGACCAGCGCCAGGTGGCGCGAGAGATTCGGTTCATTGAAATCCGAATGCCCTTTGCGCCAGTCGTCTTTTGGAAGACTGGCAATCCGATCGCGGTTCATTGCCCCGGTCAGCAGACCGGACGCCATCGGCGAGTAAACGATCACCCCGATCCCTTCGCTCTCGGCAGTGCGGAGGAATCTCGGTCTCGACTTCGCGATGCAGCAGTGAGTACCGCGGCTGCAGCGATGTGGCAGGCGCAATCATAGACGATCACTGGTTATCCTTTGTATCGTCGATCAAAACCTGCATCGGCTCATCATGCAGGTAAGAAACTATTCGTCTGTCTCTCTTGATCTGCATTCCCCGCCCTTTTCTTAGCGAATTTCGATTCCAATCTCCTTTTCGGCTCTTGATTCGGGCATAATCAATCGGGATTCAGAGCGACACAAATGAATGTGGATGAAATTCGCAAGTACTGCATGGCTTTTCCGGAGACGACGGAAAAGCTGCAATGGGGTGACGCGTTGTGTTTCAAGGTCAGAACGAAAATGTTCGCCGTGCTGGGGCTCGATCAGATCCGCTTTACGTTCAAATGCACTCCGGAGACTTTTGCCGACCTGATTGAGCGGGAGAACATTCGTCCGGCTCCGTACCTTGGGCATCACAACTGGGTCATGCTCGATCAGTTGGGTGCCTTGCGCAACGCTGAATTGCAGGAGTTCGTCCGGCAATCGTACGAGATGGTGATCGCGAAAGCTCCGGGAAGAGGTCGGGTTTCCGGCAAAGGAAGCAAGAAGAAAACGGCGCAGAAGAAGTCCACCAGGAAGGGCCCGGCGGGGTCGAATCGGCGCCAGAGCAAAACGAAGTCTTAGAGGGTGTTCTGCCCATCCCCAATGGATTTGACTCCGCTTACCGCCGTCGGCTAGCCTCAGAGTTCGCGCTTGAATGTTGGGCCTTCGACCGAATGCGATCTCCACATAAATTATTGATTTTGCTGTTGATGGCGCTGTTGGCCACCGCTCCGGCAACGGCCTCCACGCACCCGGTTCATGCCTCGCACGCCATGGTCGTCAGTGTGCACGAATTGGCGTCTCATGTCGGCGTTGAGATCATGCGGGCCGGCGGCAATGCTATCGATTCCGCCGTCGCCACAGGTTTCGCGCTGGCTGTCGTGCATCCCCCGGCGGGCAATATTGGTGGCGGCGGCTTCATGCTCATTCGGATGGCGGATGGCAAGTCGCACTTTCTCGATTACCGGGAAATGGCGCCCGCGGCGGCGACCCGCGACATGTATCTGGACGCGCAGGGCAACGTGATCCCCGGCGCCAGCGATATTGGCTACAAGGCGATTGGCGTGCCTGGCTCTGTCGCTGGAATGGTTTATGCCGAGAAAAAATACGGCAAGCTCACACTGAAGCAAGTCATTGCTCCGGCAATTCGTCTGGCGCGTGAGGGATACGCGCTGACTTGGGAGGAAGCCTCCGATCTGCACGATCGACATCTGGCCGAGTTCCCCGAATCGCGGCGGGTGTTTCAACGCAACGGCGACTACTACAATCCGGGTGAGCTTTTCCGCCAGCCCGACCTCGCCCGCACCCTCGAGCGGATTGCCGAGACGCCCGACGATTTCTATCACGGCGCTCTCGCACGCGAACTGGCCGCAGCCATGCAAAAAGGCGGAGGCCTGATCACTGCTGAGGATCTCGCGCACTATGAAGTGAAAGAGCGCGAACCCGTGCATGGGACCTACCGCGGCTATGAAGTGATCAGCTCGCCGCCGCCGTCGTCGGGTGGGACCGTCCTAATTGAAGCTCTGAATATTCTGGAAGGGTACGACCTCGGCAAGATGGGCGATCGCTCGGCGCAGTCGATGCACTACACCATCGAGGCGTTCCGGCGCGCCTTCTTTGATCGTGCCGAGTTTATGGGGGATCCGGACTTCGCGAAGATACCCGTGGCCCAGCTGATCGATAAAAAATATGCGGCGGCATGGGAGGAAACGATTGATCCGGCGCACGCCACTCTGAGCAAGGATTTGAAGCGGCCCGCGGTGTTCAGCGAACTGGAACAGTATGCCGCCGTACATCCGCCGGCGATGGCGCCGCACGAGGGCAACCACACCACGCACTATTCCGTCATGGACGCGGACGGTAACGCGGTCGCCGTGACCACGACCATCAACGACTGGTTCGGATCACGGGTCACGGCCGACGGTCTGGGGTTTCTGCTCAATGACGAGATGGACGATTTCTCCTCCAAGCCCGGCGTGCCGAACGGGGACGGCCTGATTCAGAGCAGTGTCAATGCGATTGGGCCAGGGAAGCGGCCCCTTTCCTCCATGACTCCGACGATTGTGGTGCGCGACGGCAAGACCGTAATGGTGCTGGGCTCGCCGGGAAGTTCCAAGATCATCACCACTGTGGCCAATGTTCTAATGGGGGTTGTGGACTACGGGATGAACATTCAGGAAGCGGTGAATGCGCCCCGCTTTCACAACCAATGGCTTCCCGACGTGGTGAACGTAGAACGATGGTTTTCGCCGGACACTCTGAACCTGCTGCAACACATGGGATACAACGTTGAGATCGGGCTTCATTACGGGACGAATGTTTCCCCCTACTGGAGTGACGCGGAATGCATTGCGGTCGATGGCAAGACCGGCGACCGGTTGGGTGCTGCCGATGTGAGAGATGGGGGAAAGGCACTCGGGTACTGAATGAACAGCGCCGCTGTCTCGCCGGCCTGAAGCTGCAGCTTTTGAGCTCGTGAATCAACGGCCACATTCTTGTAAGGGACGAACATGCAGAGAGCGGTTTCCACCTATCTGTTCGTAAAAGAGCGGTTGCATCCCGGCATTCTCGACGGACTGTCTCGCAGCGGGGTGCAGGCGGTCGAGATTTTTGCCGCGCGCCAGCATATCGACTATGCCAACCGCAAGGCTCACGTCAAAGAGATTGCCGACTGGTTTCGCGGCAGCGGCATTCCACTCAACTCGGTCCACTCGCCGCTCTACTCCGACTATGAATGGGGCCGTGCCGGCGCGCCGCCGGTCAACCTGGCATCGGTCGACCGGGCCGCGCGCATCGAGGCCATGGACGAGATCAAGCGCGCCCTTGAAATTGCCGAACAGATTCCATTCCGGTTCCTGGTGCAGCATCTGGGAACGCCGAATGAAAGTTTCAGTGATAAGAAGTTCGAGGCGGCCATGACTTCCATCGAACACCTGCGGGCATTTGCCAAGCCGCTGGGTGTACGGATCTTGCTCGAAAACATCCCCAACGAGCTTTCAACACCCGATCGTCTGGTGGAAATGATCCGGGGCGCTCACTTCGACGATGTTGGCGTCTGTTTCGACTTCGGTCATGCGCACATCATGAGCTCGGTGCGCGAGGAGTTTGAAATTTTGCGCAACTACATTCGCTCCACTCACGTTCACGACAATGCGAAAGACAAAGACTCGCATCTGTGGCCTGGGCAGGGAACCATTGACTGGAAAGAAGCCATGGAGCTGCTGCGCTCCGCTCCGCAAACTCCTCCCATGCTGCTGGAACTTGGGGAAGACGAGAAAGTGAACTCGCTGGAAAAGCTGGCAGAAACGTTCGACAAGCTTGAAACGGCGTGAATCGTTTTCACCCTTACGATCGCAGAGAACGCCGAGAAAAACAGGTCAAACAAGTTCTGAAGACCGGATGATTTTTGAAGCAATTGCTTTTCTCCGCGCTCTCGGCGTGCTCGACGGCAAAGAGACTTAATAACTTATGTCCTCACCGATTACCACGATTTCAGAAATCGGCAAACACGAAGGCCAGTCCGTCACCATCCGCGGCTGGCTCTACAACCTTCGCGAAAGCGGCAAGCTCTTGTTCCCGCAATTCCGCGATGGCTCCGGCATCATTCAAGGCGTGGTGCCGAAGAACGCTGTTCCGCCGGATGTTTTCGACGCGATTAAAACTCTGACCCAAGAATCCAGCGTGATTGTCGAGGGCAAGGTGCGCGCCGACAAGCGGGCGCACGGCGGCTACGAGCTGGATGTGGCCAACGTGCAAGTCGTACAACGCGTGCCCGAGTCGTCACCCTACCCGATTACGCCCAAGGAACA
>Ga0210387_10004631_pt1 | contig 10527 bp, 8 predicted proteins | sample IncBWC7OmetaG_FD_160108 | JGI IMG/M metagenome (GOLD analysis project Ga0210387, IMG submission 160108) | Forest soil microbial communities from Barre Woods Harvard Forest LTER site, Petersham, Massachusetts, United States - Inc-BW-C-7-O ...
CCGTCGACTGTCGGGGCGATGGAGCTGCGTCGGATGTACGTCGATCCCGACGTCCGGCGCCGAGGGATCGCGCGACGAATGCTGGATTTCGCTGAGCAGGAATGCCGGCGACGCAGCCGGCCGAGACTGGATTTGAGCACGTCAGAACTTCAGCGCGAAGCGCTCGCACTCTATCAGAGCTCGGGGTACGAATTGGTCCGCGAAGAGGTTGCCGTGACCGCCAGCAACAAGACGCTGGGCGGCGGAATCCGCCGCTATCACTTCACCAAGGCCTTGTGAGAGAAATAGTCAGTGCATCGCGATATCAGCGGTGTGTCTGGCAATGACCTCTTCTTCATTTGTCGGGATCACCCGGACCGCCACTCGGCCGTGGGAGCTCGAGATCGTGGCTGAACCTCGATCATTAGCGGCCAGGTCGAGCTCAACGCCGAGAAATTGGAGGCGCTTGCAAATGTCGCGGCGGATCGGCGGGCTGTTCTCGCCAATGCCTCCCGTGAAGACGAGCAACTCCAACCCGCCGAGCGCGGTCGCCATGACAGCTACATATTCGGCGGCCCGGGCGCAGAACTGTTCCACCGCCAGCTTCGAATTGGCATCATCAGCCGCAAGCAGCGTCCTCATGTCGGCGGAAACGCCTGAGACAGCAAGCAGACCTGATTTATAGTACAGCAGGTCCTCGAGCTCCTTGACGGACAGTCCCTTTGTTTTTTGCAGATAGAGCAGCAGGCCCGGATCGATGGCGCCGCATCTGGTCGCCATCATCAAGCCGTCCAACGGCGTCATGCTCATGCTGGTGTTCACGCATTTGCCGTCGCGAATGGCGCAAATGCTGCATCCGCTTCCCAAATGAGCGATGACAACAGGCCTGCTCGGATCAGCGATCCGGCGTTTGACGTATTCGAACGACAGCCCGTGGAAGCCATATCGGTGGATGCCATCACCCATGTCGGGGATCGCGAAACGCTTGTAGACCGGCTCCAATTCGCGGTGGAAGGCCGTGTCGAAACAAGCGACTTGCAGCAGCGCCGGACGCGCGGCCAACAATGAACTGATGGGAGCGAGGCAAACCGGCTGGTGGAGAGGGGCCAGCGGCGTCAATTCGTCGAGAGCCGCGAGCACATCCCGGTCGACGACAACGGGCTCAGAGAAGCGCGGCCCGCCGTGCACAATTCGGTGGCCGACGGCCGCGAGTTCGGTGCCCAGGATGGTAGATTCAAGAAGGTCGAGTAACTCGAGCGTCGGGTCGGCTCCCTTTGCTGACGTCGATTTTTGATCCGCAATGGTTTTGCCGTCGGCATCCCTGATCAGGAAATGCCCATCCGTAACGCGCCGATCGCGAATGCCCTTGCAGATCAGGGAAAGATCATCGCCGTCGCTGGTGCGATACACGGCGAACTTGATGCTGGACGAGCCGGCGTTCAGGGCGAGAACCGCCTTGGTCATCTAGTTGGATCCGATAGCGTAGGGCCAGCGCCAGTTCTGGACCTCGGGCATGTCTTCTCCATGCTCGCGTATATAGCGGTGGTGCTCGGCCAATTTGGCCTGGTAAGCCTGCTTGGCCGCAGCTCCCTTCGTTTGCAGGCCAGGGACCCGTTCGATCGCTTCGATCGCGAGATGAAAGCGATCGAGCTCGTTCAGCACAACCATGTCGAAGGGAGTGGTCGTGGTGCCTTTTTCCATGTAGCCGCGCACGTGGATGTTTCCGTGATTGGCCCGATTATAGGCCAGGCGATGGATCATGTAGGGATAGCCATGATAGGCGAATATCACCGGCCGATCCGGGGTAAAGAGCCGATCGAAATCCTTGTCGGAAAGACCATGCGGATGCTGCTCGCGCGGCTGCAAGGCCATGATATCCACGACATTCACTACGCGGATCTTCAGATCGGGAAATGCCTCGCGAAGCAGGTTCACGGCGGCCAGCGTTTCCAACGTCGGGATGTCGCCGGCGCACGCCATCACCAGATCGGGCTCGTCCCCAGCCTCCGTACCCGCCCAATGCCAGATGCCGATGCCGTCCTGGCAGTGGGCATCGGCTTCGTCTATCGAGAGCCATTGCAAGGCGGGCTGCTTGCCGGCCACGATGACGTTGATGCGGTCATAGGTGCGCAGGCAGTGATCGGTGACCCATAGCAGCGTATTCGCATCTGGTGGGAAATAGATGCGCACGATGTCGGCATCCTTGTTGGCGACGAGATCGACGAAGCCCGGATCCTGGTGGGTGAAGCCATTGTGATCCTGCCGCCAGACATGGGAGCTGAGAAGATAGTTCAAGGACGCAATCGGCTGCCGCCAGGGCAGGTGACGGGAGACCTCGAGCCACTTGGCATGCTGATTGAACATGGAGTCGACAATGTGCACGAAGGCCTCGTAGCAATTGAACAGCCCATGGCGTCCGGTCAGCAAATAGCCTTCCAGCCAGCCCTGGCAAAGATGTTCGCTCAGGACCTCCATCACGCGGCCTTCAGGCGCGAGGTGAACGTCATAGGGTTCGATCGCCTCCAGCCAGACGCGATCCGTGGCCTCGAACACGGCATTGAGGCGGTTTGACTCGGTTTCGTCGGGGCCCATCAGGCGAAAGGTTTTTGCTCCAGCGTTCATGCGGATGACGTCGCGAAGATAGCCGCCCATGATCCGGGTCGCTTCGGCGACCTCCGATCCGGGCGAAGCGAGCTTGATGGCGTGGTCGCGATGATCGGGGAGCTCCAGCTTTCGCTTGAGCGAGCCGCCATTGGCGTGCGGATTGGCGCCCATCCGGCGCGCACCATCAGGCGCCAGCGCCTGGAGATCGGCGTGCAAGCGGCCGGTCTCATCGAACAGGCTCTCCGGCTGATAGCTCCGCATCCAGTTTTCGAGAATTGCGAGATGAGCAGGATTGGTGCGAACCTGCTCGACCGGCACTTGATGGGCGCGCCAAAAGCCCTCCACCTTCTTGCCGTCGACTTCCTTCGGACCCGTCCAGCCCTTTAAGCTCCGCAACACGATCATCGGCCAGCGCGGGCGGCTGCTCATTTGGCCGCCGTGAGCAAGAGCCTGAATGGCGCTGATGCGGTCGAGCACTTCGTCGAGCGTGCGCGCCATCTTTTCGTGCATCTCTTTGGGATCGCTGCCTTCGACGAAGAAGGGATCGTGACCATAGCCCGTCAGAAGCTGCCTTATTTCTTCATCCGGCATGCGGCCCATAATGGTCGGATTGGCAATCTTGTAGCCGTTGAGATGTAGGATCGGCAGGACCGCGCCGTCATGTGCAGGGTTGAGGAATTTGTTCGAATGCCAGGAGGCGGCAAGGGGACCGGTCTCGGCTTCGCCGTCGCCGATGACGCAAGCGACAATGAGGTCGGGATTGTCGAAAGCTGCGCCATAGGCATGAACCAGCGAATAGCCGAGCTCGCCGCCTTCATGGATCGATCCCGGCGTTTCCGGTGCGGCGTGGCTGGGAATGCCGCCCGGGAACGAGAACTGGCGGAAGAGCTTGCGCAGTCCTTCGAAGTCGCGGGAGATATCCGGATAGATTTCGGAATAGGATCCTTCGAGATAGGTGTTGGCGACCATGCCCGGGCCACCGTGACCCGGTCCGCACACATAGATCATGTCGAGGTCCCGCATCCGGATCACGCGGTTGAGATGGGCATAGATGAAATTCAGGCCGGGCGTCGTTCCCCAGTGTCCGAGCAGGCGCGGCTTGATGTGCTCGGGCAGCAAGGGTTCGCGGAGAAGGGGATTGTCGAGCAGGTAGATCTGTCCGACCGACAGATAGTTTGCAGCCCGCCAATAGCGATCGAGCGCTGCCAGATCGATCTTTTCGGGAGAACGCATGTCCATGGGATTTTCTCCAGCAAAACCGGTGCCTGATGTAACCCCTGACCGCTCAGAACGTTGCCGACCTTTCATGACGATTGGACGACAGCGCTGGTTGCGTTACCTGCACCTTCCGGAAGCGGTCGATACCCGGTGGCCGATGAGAACGAATTGATCCCGCTCAAGGCTTTGCTCAAATCCCGATAAAAACTGATCGGTCGAAGCTGAACCGCGCCACCGGTCGCAGGCCGCTCGGAAGCATTGTGCGATGATCTCGCGTTATCGTTGCATGGTGCAAGCAAAGGAAATGGCAGCCAGAGCCGACGAGCTGATCAGCTTGGCTGAGAGGATGTATGATTCGTCGCTCGCCCGGTCGCTGCGACAGCGTGCCCGGTATTGGCATGCGATGACCCTCGAGATCACTGTCTTCGAGAGCGATCCCTTGTATCCACTTCGGTGTGGTGCCTTCGTCAGGAAGAGGGCCAGACAATCGGCTTGAAGTCCAGCCGCCGTCGATCCATCTCCATGGTCAGGCGTTCCACGTACTTTTTCACGGCGTCGCCCACCAGGCGACGGCGGCCGCCGAAGTTGGTATCGGCTGCCACCTGGCGCCGCACGCTTTCGTAATAGGCGAGCAGGCTTTCATCCGAAATGTTGTGCAGGTCCATAATCCGGGTGCTCCATTCGCGCGCTCGGATTATGAGGTCGGATCATCCGGTCGTTAGTGGTCATATGTTAGTTGTGCACCGGTTCCATGCATTTATAAGTTGAGTACCGGTAACACACGCCGCCGATTTCGCAGCGAAGCTACGCCAGCAAGGTCAGCTCGCAGTCGAGCTGACCTTGCTTTTGCTTTTAGTCGTCACGGGCAGGGATGGCGCTGGCCGTCATATCCCATGAAGGTGCCGGAGGCAGGGTCATAGGAGCGATAGCGCTGGGCGCAATAGCTGTCGCCTTGCGGCGCCATGGCATAGGAGTCACGGTTGTCAAATGCACGGAACGGCGCGGTCGCAACCGCGCCTGCGGTTTCCGCCGCGCCGTCGACCACGCCGGCCGCTGCGCCGACGGGACCATTGTCGCGATAATGTCTGCGGCCGTCGTACGACCGGCGATAGCCTTGGTCATAGCCCTGATCATTGTAAGACGGCTGGTAACCTTGATCGTAATAGCCTTGATTGTAGCCATAGCTGGGTCCGGGTCCGGTCGCCCCTCCCATTTCCTGTGCGAGGACCGGTGAGCCGATCGACGCCAAGAGGATCGCCAAAGTGCCGAAGAGATATGATCTACGCATGGTACTTCTCCCGGTGAGTGGACCCTGCCAACCGATCGCGAGGAATAGCGTTCCTATCGACTCGGTCCGTGCTCATCACAAAAAGCGGATTTGATGCGTGATCGCAGGCCGCGGATTTTCGCTGCGGATTTAACATAGTTAACGACGCGGCGTTATGGTGCCGACACATCGTCTATAGCTGCTTCCGGAGAGTCCTATTTTGACGCACATCGAGGCGCCGGCGCGGCCATCGGCGGAGGCGCTTCTGCATGGGCGCCTGCACGCCGCAAAGGGTTTTCCGATCGCGCTGCGCTGTGTAGGCTGCCGACTGGCTTCTGCATCGAGATGATTCAACCCATGCTTTCCTCCCAGCGCGAACAGTTCGACATCCCGCGCGACATCTGCTACCTCAACGCCGCCTCCTACAGCCCGCTGCCGCGCAAGACGCAGGACGCGGCCCGCGCCGCGGTCGGGCGCAAGGGTCAGCCCTGGCTCGTGCCGAGCAAATTCGCCAATGAGATACACGAGCGCACCCGTGCCGCCGCGGCGCGGCTGATCAATGCTGATTCCGGCGACGTCGCTCTGATTTCCTCCGTCGGCTATGGCGTCGCCACTGCCGCAAAACTGCTCTCGATCCCGCGCGGCACGCGCGTGCTGGTGCTCGAGAACGATCATTCCTCGCCGGTCTTGGAATGGCAGTCGCGCTCGGAAGCTCAGGGCTTTGCCGTTGAGACCGTGCGCCAACCTGAAGACAGCGACTGGACTTCCGCGGTGCTGGCCGCAATCGAACGTCCGGGCGCGGCGTCCTTGGCGCTGGCCTCGATCTCGTCGGTGCATTGGTCGGATGGCGGGCTGATCGATATCGAGAAGGTCGGTGCCGCCCTGAAGAAGCATGGCGCGATGTTCCTGATCGATGCTACGCATCACGTCGGCGTGCTGACGCTGGACGTGAAGCAGCTCGACCCGGATTTCGTGATCTTCCCGACCTATAAATGGGTGCTCGGTCCCTACGGCCGTGCCTTCATCTATGTCGCCGGGCGCCATCAGGACGGCATTCCACTGGAGCAGACCGCGCCCGGTCGGCGCAACGTCAACGCCGAGAACAATGTCTATTTCGCTGACACGAACTATCTGCCCGATGCCCGGCGCTTCGACATGGGCGAGCGCGACCACTTCATCTCCATGGAGATGGCGGCGATCGGCATGGAGATGATGGCGGAGTGGGGCTCGGCTGCCATCGTCGGGCGGCTCGGCATGCTGACGAACCGGATCGCGGACGGCTTGCAAAATACCGGCGTGCGCGTCGCGGAGGCCAGGTTGCGCGCCCCGCATATCCTGAGCCTCGGCTTCCCGAAGGGCATGCCGGCGGGGCTGATCGAGGGCCTAGCCGGCGAGGGCATTTACGTCGCCCCGCGCCTCGGCCGCATGCGCATTTCGCCGCATGTTTATAATGACGAGGCGGACGTCGACAGATTTGTGACGGCGCTGGCGAAGCGGTTGCGGGGCTAGCGCCTCTCGTGTCCCGGACGCGTTGCGGCGTGTCCCGGCGATGCGCAGCATCGTCCGGTAATGCCGCTACGCAGAGCCGGGACCCACCTGGACCCCGGATCAGCAGCGCGTCACGCAAAGAGGTGCGCTGCGCAGCATCCAAGGAACGCGCGCAAGCGCCGTCTCTGCATAGGAGACGGCCAAATTGTCCAGTCGGCGGAGGCTGTTCCAACTGCCTTCCGCCGTGTAGGCTAACGGGCCTTCCAGCCAAATCACGACAATCAATCAAAAGGGACGGATAGGGGAACACGGGAACAAACATGACCGAAATCCGATACGTGGCACCGCGCTCGCTTGATGAAGCGATTGGCGCATACGCTGCTGCCGGAAGTGCCGCTCGCATTATGGCTGGCGGGACCGACTTGTTGGTGCAGATGCGATCCGGCCTGGTGCGGCCGGGACTGATCGTCGATATCAAGAATATCGACGAGATGACCGAAATCGAAGAGACCGCGGGCGGCGGTTTCCGCATCGGCGCGGCCGTCTCCGGCGCCGTGCTTGCCGAACATGCGAAATTCGCAAAGACTTGGCCCGGCGTGCTCGAGGCCGTGAACCTGATCGGCTCCAAGCAGGTACAGGGCAGGGCGTCGGCCGGCGGCAATCTCTGCAACGGCTCGCCGGCGGGCGATAGCATTCCCGCCATGATCGCGGCGGGCGCCATCGTCACCATCCAGGGTCCGAACGGACGCCGCGAATTGCCGGTCGAGAAGGTGCCGGCTGGTCCCGGCCGCACCAATCTGACGCCCGGCGAGATTTTGGTCAGCTTTACGATGCCGCAGCGTCCGCACGGCTCGAGCGATGCCTATTTGCGCATGATCCCGCGCACGGAAATGGACATCGCCGTCGTCGGCCTCGGCGTCAGCCTGACCTTGAAGGATGGCGTCTGCACCGCCGCCCGCGTTGGCCTCGGCGCAGTCGCGCCGACCCCGCTGCTCGTCGAAGCGGCAGGGCAGGCGTTGACCGGCTCGCGGCTCGACGATGCCGCATTGGACAAAGCCGCTGAAGCCTGCCGCGCCGCCTGCCGTCCGATCGACGACAAGCGCGGCACCATTGCCTATCGAGTCAAAACTGCCGGCGTTCTGCTGAAGCGCACGGTTGCGATCGCAACGAAGCGCGCGGAAGGACATTGAGAATGGCGAAGGTCCATGTTTCCACCACCGTCAACGGCGAGCCGATGGAGTTTCTCTGCGAGCCGTATGAGACCATGCTCGACGCACTCCGCGGCGCGCTGGGGCTGACCGGCTCGAAGGAGGGCTGCGCGTCCGGCGATTGCGGGGCCTGCTCGATCACGCTTGACGGCCGTCTGGTCTGCTCCTGCCTGATGCTCGCGGCCGAAGCCGAAGGCCACGAGATCCGCACCATTGAAGGCATGGCGCATGGCGAGACGCTGCATCCGCTGCAGCAGAAATTCCTGGAGCATGCCGCGCTTCAATGCGGCATCTGCACCTCGGGCATGCTGGTCGCCTCCGAGGCGCTCTTGAAGAAGAATCCTGATCCGACCGAGGAAGAAGTCCGCTTCTGGCTCGCCGGCAATCTCTGCCGGTGCACCGGTTATGACAAGATTGTCCGCGCGGTATTGGATGCTGCGGCTGAAATGCGGGAGACGGCACAATGAACGTTGTCACCAACAACAAGTGGATCGGCCAGCGCACCATTCGCCCCGACGGCGTCGACAAGGTCACGGGCCGCGCGGCCTTTGCCGCCGATACCACGATGCCCGGCATGATCTGGGGCAAGGTGCTGCGCAGCCCGCATCCGCATGCGCGCATCAAGTCGATCAACACCGCGAAGGCGGAAGCGCTGTCCGGCGTGAAGGCGGTCGTCACCTCCAGGGACATCGTCGATTTCCCGCTGGACAAGGGCGCCGTCATGCTCGGCATCCAGGATATGCGCTGGATGTGCCGCAACGTGATGGCGCGCGACAAGGTGCTGTTCCCCGGCCATCCCGTCGCCGCCGTCGCCGCGACCAGCGAAGCGATCGCAGCCGAGGCCTGCAGGCTGATCGAGGTCGATTACGAGGTGCTTCCTTACGTGATCGAGGTCGAGGACGCGATCAAGCCTGACGCGCCGATCCTGCATGATTGGGCCAACTTCGACGGCAAGCCTTCGAATATCGTCGGCAAGCTAGATAATAAGAAGGGCGACATCGCCGAGGGCTTTGCCAAGGCCGAAATCGTGATCGAGCGCGAGTTCACGACGCGCCCGGTGCATCAGGGCTATATCGAGCCGCATGCCTGCCTGATCTCGGTCGGCGCCGACGGCAAGACCACGATCTGGAGCTCGAGCCAGGGCCAGTTCATGGTCCGCGCCATGACCGCCTATCTCACCGGCATTCCCCAGAGCAACATCCGCGCCATCCCCGCCGAGATCGGCGGCGGCTTTGGCGGCAAGACCATCGTCTATCTCGAGCCGCTTGCCACGATGCTGGCGAAGAAATCCGGCCGTCCGGTGAAGATGGTGATGACCCGCGAGGAGGTGATGCGGGCGACCGGGCCGACCTCCGGCTCCAAGATGATCGTCAAGATCGGTGCGACGAAGGACGGCAAGATCGTTGCCGCGCACGGCCTGTTCTACCTGCAGGCCGGAGCCTATCCGGGTTCGCCGATCCGCGGCGCGGCGGGTTGCAGCTTTGCGCCCTACGACATCCCGCATGTGCTGTCGCAGGGATTTGACGTCTGCTCCAATCGCTCCAAGGTCGCGGCCTATCGCGCCCCGGGCGCGCCGATCGGCGCCTATGCCGTCGAATGCGTGATGGACGAACTCGCGAGCGCCTTGAAGATGGACCCGCTGGAGTTCCGCCTGAAGAACGCGGCGAGGGAAGGCACCAAGGCCGCGCACGGCCCGACCTTCCCGCGCATCGGCTATGTCGAGACCTTGGAAGCGGCGAAGAACTCCGAGCACTACAAGGCGCCGCTCGGCAAATTCCAGGGTCGCGGCGTCGCCTCCGGCTTCTGGTTCAACGCCGGTGGTGAGTCTTCCGCGCAGGTGAACATCACCGAGGACGGCAACGTCGTGGTCACGACCGGACACCCCGATATCGGCGGCTCGCGCGCCGGCATCGCCAATATCTGCGCCGAGCTGCTCGGCATCGACTACAAGCGCGTGTCCGTCATCATCGGCGACACCCAGACGGTCGGCTTCTCCAACCTGACCGGCGGCAGCCGCGTGCTGTTCGCGTCCGCCATGGTGGTGACGCAGTCGACCGAGCAGGTGATCAAGACGCTGCGCGAGCGCGCGGCCAAGATCTGGAACATCGATCCTGAAGCCGTGAAGTGGGAAGACGGCGCCGCGCATCCGGTCAGCCCGAACGCCGGCCAGTTCCCGCCGCTGACGCTGGAAGAGCTGTCGGAAAAGGCGCCGTCGCTGGGCGGCCCGGTCGGCGCCAGCGTGCAGCTCAACACGCAAGGAGCGGACGGCGGCTTCGGCACGCATATCTGCGACGTCGAGGTCGACACCGAGCTCGGCATCGTGCGCGTGCTCCGCTACACCGCGGTGCAGGATGTCGGTCGCGCGGTCCATCCGAGCTATGTCGAGGGCCAGCTCCAGGGCGGCGTCGCGCAGGGCATCGGCTGGGCGCTGAACGAGGAGTACATCTACAACAAGGACGGCAAGGTCGATAATCCCGGCTTCCTGGATTACCGCATGCCCGTCTGCTCCGACCTTCCGATGCTCGACACGATACTCGTGGAAATCCCGAACCCGAAACATCCGCAAGGCGTGAAGGGGGTCGGCGAGGTGCCGCTGGTGCCGGTCATGGCGGCGGTCGCGAATGCCGTGCACAACGCGCTTGGCATGCGCTTCTACAGCCTGCCGATGTCACCGCCCAAGGTGAGCGCGGCGCTGGATGCGCAGATGCAACGGGCAGCGGAGTAGGGCGTAGGATGGGTAGAGCGCAGAGCGACATCCGGGAC
>Ga0210387_10004632_pt1 | contig 10525 bp, 10 predicted proteins | sample IncBWC7OmetaG_FD_160108 | JGI IMG/M metagenome (GOLD analysis project Ga0210387, IMG submission 160108) | Forest soil microbial communities from Barre Woods Harvard Forest LTER site, Petersham, Massachusetts, United States - Inc-BW-C-7-O ...
GAAGCACACCCGCGAGGGATTGCAGCAGGCTTTGCAGGAGAATTACGATGTGTCCATCGCCAGCAATGCCGACGAGGCCTTCAACCTCACCGACTCACAGGAATTCGATGTCATCGTCACCGACCTGCGCATGCCGGGCAAATCCGGCCTGAAGATCATCGACAAGGCCCTCGCGTTGCCGAACAAGCCTGCGGTCATCATGATGACCGCCTATGGCAGCATCGACAACGCGGTCGAGGCCATGAAGCGCGGCGCCGTCGATTTCCTCACCAAGCCGGTCAACATCGAGCGCCTCGAGGTCCTGATCCAGCGCGCGCTCAAGACCAAGACGCTCGAAGTCGAGGTCAAGCAGCTGCACGAGCGCCTCGACGAGAAATTTTCCTTTGCGGGCCTCGTCGGCAACTCGGAAAAACTGCGCGAGGTCATCGACCGCGTGAAGCTCGTCGCACCGTCGAAGGCCACCATCCTGGTCGAAGGCGAGTCGGGCACGGGCAAGGAGCTCATCGCGCAGGCCATCCACCAGTCCAGCCCGCGCGCCCGCGGGCCGTTCATCGCCGTGCATTGCGCGGCCCTTTCGGAAACCCTGCTCGAAAGCGAAATCTTCGGCCACGAGCGCGGCGCGTTCACCGGCGCGAACGAACGCCGCATCGGCCGCTTCGAGGCGGCGGACGGCGGCACGCTCTTTCTCGACGAAATCAGCGAGATCTCGCCATCGACCCAGGTGAAGCTGCTGCGCTTTCTCGAAACCAAATCCATCGAGCGCGTCGGCGGCAACAAGCCCATCGAACTCGACGTACGCCTCGTCGCCGCCACCAACCGCCACCTCGAGCAACTGGTGAAGGAAGGCAAATTCCGCGAAGACCTGTTTTTTCGCCTCAACGTCATCCGCATCACCCTGCCGCCACTGCGCGCGCGCACCGAGGACATCCCGCTGCTGCTGACGCATTACATCAGGATTTTCGCCGACGAAAACAAAGTGCCGCCCCTCGCGATCGAGCCGGGCGCGTTGCGCACGCTGCAAGCCTACCCATGGCCCGGCAACATCCGCGAGCTGCGCAATTTTGCCGAAAACGCCGTCGTGCTGCGCCGCAACGGCAAACTGACCGAGTTCGACCTCGAGCCCAAGTTCCGCAGCGAGCCGGCCGCGGCTGGAACCGCCCCGGCCGGCACGCCGGCCGTCGCCCCGGCGCCCATGTCGCTCTCGGTCGAAGAAAATGAAAAGCACCTGCTGCACGAAGCACTGATCAAGTCGCGCGGCAACCGCACCAAGGCCGCGAAATTCATGGGCATCAGCCGTCGCACGCTGCACCGCAAACTCGCGCAATGGCCCGAACTCGACGTCATCGACCGATGACGGTCAAAGGCCAAGGTAGCAAGTAACAGGGATCAAGTTCCAAGATCAAGGTCGAGCCGCGGGCAAGGTGGAGCGCGTTGTCCCCAACGCGCTTGGGAATTGATAGCCTCCGTGGCTCCCAAATCGTTCTCATTCTCGTGATCATTCTCGTACTCGGATGCCAAGCGGGCATGAGAAAGATAACGATTATGATCAGGAGAACGAGGCGAGGTAACGCTCCCTGCCCCCACCCCGCATGGCCCCCTCTCACTTTCCAGTCCACCATTGTCTGATCTGGTGGACGGCATCATGGGCAACGGACGGGATGTTGCGAATGGCCTCACCCAGTTGCGGCAAATAACGGCTGCCCAGCCAGAGAAGCACGGCCATGACCGCGAGCCAGATCAACGCATCGAGCATGAACACGAAGGGCGATGCCCATCTTGGCCGGCCATAACCGTAGTAGCACACACGTCGCGCCGCTTTCAAAGGCCAGACAAAAATTTTATAAGCGATAAGCATCACCAGCACGGCGATCCATATCGGCACAATGGACGACAGCACGATCCCGAACACCGCGCCGGTGGCCAACAGTGAAATCAACGCGCAGCCCCACAGGATTGCAGCTGCCCCGTGCAATACCGAGAGCAAAGGCAGGGCGATGCCGGCCCGGGGATGGACATCCCCGGACTCCGACCAATAACGATGCCAGTTGTGCCGCCATTGATCCCTGTTCGCGCGCATTTCCTGTTTGAACCGCCGCTTCCACTCACGCCGCGCCTTGCGATCTGGGAAATCTTTCATCGCTCCATAATATCCTTCTTTGGCGCGGCGGATGAATTCCTGCGCCGTGAACGGTTCGCCGCAGGCGGCGGCTTTTTCTTCCGGGGAGCGCGCCTTGGGCACGACAATGGCCAGCACAAAATAAACCAACACCCCCGTGCCCCACACCATCAGCAACAGGATGAAGGCCAGCCGCACCAGGGTCGGATCGATGTTGAAATAGGCGGCGATACCGTTGCAGACGCCCGCCAGCATCGCCCCGTCTTTTATCCGATAGAAACGCTTCGGTGCGCCCATCTGGCCCGGCGGCCGTTCGGTCTGGGCCGGACCGGATTCGCCGGTTTCCGCCCGGGCCTTGGCCTCGCCTGCGCGCGGATCTGCGCCTGCGCCCGAGTCATCCTCGATCGGCCCCATCTCGTCGAGCACCGCGGCGACTTCCCTGGTGATGACAACGGTCTTGTGACTGCCCAGGAGCGCGCGAAATTTCTCCCCGATCGCCTGCTCGATATCCGACATGATTTCATCCCGATCCGGATTGCCCTGCAATCTTGCCGCCGCCGTCTCCAGGTAGGTGCGCAGGGTATCGTAACCGCCCTCTTCCAATTGATAGGCGGTACCGCCGAGGTTGATGGTAATGACTTTGTTCATGGTGAGGGTGCCCGCATTATTTTTGTCCGAGATTTTTAACGGTGCCGCTGATTTTGCCCCAGTAGTCCAGCGTCTCACGCAGCTGGTCCCGGCCTTTGGCCGTTAGCTGGTAGTATTTCCGCGGCGGGCCGGCCTCCGATTCTTTCCACTCATAATCGACCAGCCCCTCGCGGCGCATCTTGCTCAGCAAGGGATAGAGCGTGCCCTCCTGCGTGGTGAATTCGGTCGCGCTGAATTGTTTTAAAATGTCCGCCACGTAGACCTTCTCGGCCGCGATGATCTTCAGCACAAGGAACTCGAGCAGGCCTTTGCGGATCGCGGAAAATTTTTCGTTTACACTCATCTTTATTAATACAGCAAGCTACCTTTTTTAATAAAGGTAGCGTTTCATTTAAAGGCCTCAAGCAAAATTTTGCTCGGCAAAAATTATGCCCTGAAGAAAATGCAGTTGACCCTGCCCCGGCGCTGCGTAGCACTTTCCCTCTGCACTGCGGGCGTAGCTCAGTTGGTAGAGCACCACCTTGCCAAGGTGGACGTCGAGAGTTCGAGTCTCTTCGCCCGCTCCATTTTTTCGCTTTGCGAAAAAATGTCACGCCGTAGCTCGAAGAGCGAAGGCGGACAAAAGGGCATTTTCAAAAACCGCCGGAACTTTTCCGGCGGTTTTTTCGCGCATGTTCTTCGTGACTTTCACGAAATAGGACCCAACCGCGACACGTGCAGGAGCTTGCGAAACTGCACCTGTGCGACCGGTCGCGACACGCCGCGACCCGTCAGACCCCAAAACGACCGCTTCGTGTGAGTGCGCAAGTCGTCAGAAAAACAGCAACGCTGATCGAAGCCAAGACGGCCCGAAGAATGCCCGCCGATGCTCCTCGACCAAACAAGCCGAGCTTGCCGACGGCGAAAATGACGCCTATTTGTGTGTCATGAAATTTACCGTGACCATCGACCGCGACGAAACCGGCACATGGGTCGCCGAGTGTCCGGCGATCCCCGGCTGTGTGAGCCAGGGCGCGACCAAACCGGAGGCGCTCAAGAACGTTCGTGAAGCCATCGAGCTTTGCCTTGAAGTCCGCTCAGAGCGCGGGCTGCCGTTGACCATTGAGACGAAGCAGGTCGAAGTCGCAGTCTGATGCCCCCGCTGCCGAAATTGAGCGGGCGGGCCGTGGTGAAAGCCTTTGGCCGTGGCGGCTGGGAGTTGGCCCGCCAGAAGGGCAGCCACATGATTCTCGTGAAAGATGGCAGTTGGGCGACGCTATCGGTGCCCGATCACCGCGAACTTGCGCCCGGCACACTGCGCAGCCTCATCCGCGCAAGCGGCCTGACGGTCGAGCAATTTGTCGCGCTGACAAAAAAATAAGGCCCCACACGCCCCTCTTCCCCGCTCCCCAAGGAGCAGGGAACCTCCCGCTTCGCCGACCGGCGGGGCTGGCCATAAGACCTTAAAATTGAGCGATCGAGGCGCTGAGGTCTTCGAGCAGCGCATCGGTGAAGGCGAGGCCGGTGTCGTTTCGGCTGGCGGCGAAGGCCGGCAGCAATCCGCCGTCGGTGAGCACGGGGTGAAGTTCATCGAAGACCCGGCGCAGCTCGGACGCTTGCAGCATCGGGCTGAGTTCGCGGTTGCTGAGCACAGCGCCGATGCGCTCTTGCACGGTGAAGAAACGGGCCCAGTCGATCCAGCGGGGAAAACCATCCGGTCGGTTCCATGTTTGGAGGAAGCTCCATTCACCCGGCTTCAGCCAATAGCGTTTTTCGCGTCCGGCTCGCGCGGATTTCACCATGCCGGATGCCGCCAGTTCCTTGAGCGTTTCGTCAACTGTTCGCGGAAAATAAAACGTCCCCCGCGCAATGTCGGCCGCGTGCCCGCTTTCGTGGGTGAGCAGCCAGAGCAGGATTTCGGCCCGCGCCTGGACGCCAAACAGGGCGCGGAGCTTCCAAAGCAGCGTGGCCGGCAAAAGCGGATTCGGCGCCTGACTTAGCTCGCGGCGTTTGATCGGGCCGCGATGAAATCCGTGCTTCAGGAAAATTGGATCAGCCTGGCCGAAGGACGGCTGGGGCTTCCTGTCCTTCGACATGAAAAGGGCTTCTGTCTTTGCGACAGGCTCGGAGATCGCAGCGAGTGGTTTCCATTTGCTCAGGGTCGAACGCTGACTGAGCCAGGCGGCGATGGCGCCCACCACGCGACGGTCGCCCAAGCCGACCGCTTTCTGGATGTTTTTCAGCCGTTGGACGTTCACGGATTCCCCATGCACCCAAAGCCAATCGAGCATCTCGTTAAACAGGCGCGGATCGGTCCGGCCCTGCGTCGTCGTGATGAGGACAAGGGCTTCAGGATCGACGCACCATTCCGCGCCGGCCTTGGTTGCGCCGGCCATGCCAAGCGCCGCCCATTGCTGCCAGAGCAGGTCAAGCAGCGCCTCGCGAAGTTGCGGCTTAGAGTTGGTCGGCGACTTTGGCATGGCCTAACCGCGGGCAATCAGTGACGAACCTCCGCAGACGACCAACTCTTGCGGCTCGGCCGCAGTCAGTTTCAACCTCTCAGCCAACAAGGTGAGGGCTTCGTCCAATCGTTCGGTGTTGAGTGGCTGATTCATGTTTTAAAAATACGCATATTGCGTGTTTTAAGTATCATACCATACTCGTCAATAGGCACCCCCACACGCCCCTTCCCCCGCTCCCCAGGGAGCAGGGAACCTCCCGCTTCGCCGACCGGCGGGGCTGGCCACAGGTGGCCTTCATCGCCCCGTCCCGGCTCGCTCCGCCATTTCCTGTCACCTCCGGTCTGGATTCTTTGGCTTGTCCAATGATGCCCATGCGTTAGGTTAGGGCATCTTGAAAACTGCGGTTCAACGTTCCACCAAAGCTTCTGCGGCTGTTACCCGTGCCGCGTGGCTGGCGCGTGCCCGGAAGATGACAGCACGGCAGCGGGTGCCGGTGATCGAGCGGGCGTTGCGGACACTGCCGAAGACACCGACGGCATCCAATGTCTTTTTTCGCAAGCAATTGCTTCGGCTCCGCGACGAAAGCCGGCTGGATGCGGGGATGGTAAGCGCGACCGAGCTGCAGCGGGAGAACTCTCCTTTCACCGAGATGGACTTCCGCTCAGCCAGAATCAATTTCCGCCCGCGTGTCCATGCTTGACCAGCGTGGGTCGTCCCTAACATTAGTCGAAAATGAGCTTCCGCACCCTTGCATTCATCGGTATTCTCTGCCTGACGACAGCGTTCGGTACGGGCGCGCAGGAGACCAAGCCCAAGATAGTGTTCGACACCATCGTACAGCCATCCGGGACGCAAATAACAGGACAACTGTTCATCAAGAATTCAGAGCCTGCGTGGCCTGGTGCACACGTGGACATCGTTATGGGCGACAACCCTGCACATGCCTTGGTGGCCGATGTCGTAGTTCAAGCTGCGCGCTGGAAGATTAAGGATGCCAGTATCATGCCGACATACCCAGCAGATGGATTTGTCACGCTGGTACTCTCGCAAAAACAATGGGACAGTTTTCTCTACAAGAGAGATCTCCGATTATTCGTTCACGCAGCTCCATGACGAAAGATCGGCTAACCAACAGTTGCCAGAATCAACGCCACATCTAGGTATGCCTATTTCCGGGCCGCGCGCAGCAGCGTGACCAAGGCGGTACGGATTTCCGGCGTGAGCCTTGGCCAGGCCGCCGCGATCTCGGCGAATTCTGCGTCACCGTGTGTGTCTATTTGTGTGCAGCCGATATCCCGGACTTCTACATCGGATTTTATTTCAATTACTTCCGAATTTCGCTCTGAGAGTTCGAGTCTCTTCGCCCGCTCCATTTTTTCGCTTTGCGAAAAAATGTCACGCCGTAGCAGGAGGCGCGAAGGCGGACAATTTTCCATCACCTTGCGATGGAAATTGCGTGCATCGGAACTTTTACCCGGTTTCGGCCAGAAGGATGCGAAACCCGGCTTCCACGAAGTGATGATCGGTTGTTAACACCTCCGTCAGACGCAATTCGCGCATCACGACAAAACTGGTGCAGTCGGTGAAGGAATAACCGTGATCGGAGTGTTTCCGAAAGAACGTCTTGGCCTGGTCGAACCGATCCACCCCGGTCCACTCCACCTGGATACCTGCCGACTGCTCGATCAAATCGAGCACGCGAACGGCGACATTTGCCCCGCCCCGGGCATTGGCCAAGTTGACAGTCTCGTTCACGATGTAATCCGTGGCAACAATCCGCCTTCCGGCCCGGGCCAGGCGGGTGACCGCCTCGCGGGCGCCAACGTGGTTGGCGTCGTTTTTATCGACAAACGCATAAAGCGCCGACGTATCGGCGAAAACCTCACGTGCGGCCATAGAGCAAACGGTCGATGTCCGGATTGGTCATTTTTCCGCCCGGCCCGGCGACGGCAAACGTGCCGAGGTTGAGCAAAGGGTCGTCCGGCGACAGGCGCAAGCGTTCGCGCCGAGGAACCGGCACAAGCTGGGCGACCGGCTGGCCGGCCCGCGCAATGGTGATGCGTTCGCCTTTTTCGGCGCGCTTCACCAGGCGGGAAAGTCCGCTCTTCGCGGCATGCATGTTGACCATCATTGGAGGCATTGGCACAGATTAGCTAAGCAGTCGGGCTAAGTAAATAAAATCTTCCGTTCCCAGCAAATGATCGATGCAAAATGGTTGCATTGACAAAACCGGCTGACGAGTCGAAGACTCAATCGTGATTGCACGCCAATCGAGCCTGACGAGAATTCCGGCGGCCCAAGAGACTTCCCTCCCGTCGGGACACAGCGGCTTGCTGCAACGATGCGGCTGTGCGAAAAAACCCTCCGGTTCGGGGGAAGAATGCCCCGAGTGCAAGAAAAAGCGCGAATCCGGGCCGATGCTCCAACGCATCAGCGCCCGGGCTCCAGCCCACAACCCGGCCTCCACCCAAGCTCCGCCCATCGTCCACGAAGTATTGCGCTCGCCCGGCCAGCCGCTCAACCAGGCCTCCCGCGCGTTCATGGAGCCGCGCTTCGGTTATGATTTCAGCCGGGTGCGGGTGCATACCGATTCACGGGCGGCGAAATCCGCCGAGGCGGTCAACGCCCAGGCTTACACCGTTGGGTCAAATATTGTCTTTGGCGCAAATCAGGGCGGGCCTGGAAACGTGTCGCAACAGCGGTTGCTCGCCCACGAACTGGCCCATGTCGTCCAGCAAGGCGGCCGGCAGCCCGGCGGTTCGCTGCAAATTGCGCCGGCCACCGACAGCGCCGAAGGGGCGGCCGACCGCGCGGCCGACCAGGTTTTGTCCGGTGGCCAGGCCACGAACTCAACCCGAGCCGAAGGCCGCCTCCAGCGCTTCACCCTGACCGGTTTCCCGCCGACGGAAACTGCGGCCATGAACACGGCCATCCCCATCGCTTCCTCGACCATGCGTTCCTGCAAAGGCCCCTGGTTAAATGATTCCATCGCCTCGAAGCTCGACAGCGCAAACTATGTCTACAACGCGAACCTCGGGCTCTGCGGCCATAGCTATCCGGTGCCTTGGTCCGATATCGAGGTTGGATCGTCGGCCTTTTCCGTGGCCACCTGCTGCAAGCTTGAGTCAACCCTGGCCCATGAGGCGTCGCACACCCGTGGCTTCGTCGAGCCGCGCGCGCGCAAACTCGAGTGCGACTGCTTCAACTGCTCCTGTTAGCACATTTTAAATAATGCTGTAACCCTATTACCTGGACCACAGCAAAATGTCGCTTCATCCACCCAGATGCGTTGAAAACGGTCAGCTGAATTTTTTTGCCACGAAAGGTCACAAGGATCGGATAGAAATATTCACGCTCATTAGCGCCTCGCCGAAGCCCTGAGCCTGTCGAAGGGGCGAAGGAGGGTCATTCGCGGTTAAAAAAATCGGCTTGGGATTGGGCGCTCTTTCTTATCAGTGAACATCAGTGCCCATCAGTGGTTAAAAGCTTCCGTCTCTCACCCCGACTTCAGCATCCGCACGCGGCGGTCCTTGCGCGGGAATTGCAGGGTGACCACCGTGCCCACGCCTTCCTTGCTTTCGAGGCCGACTTGCCCGCCGTGTTCGCGCATGATGCGCTGGACGATCATCAGGCCGAGGCCGTGGCCGCCGGGCTTGGTCGTGTAGTAGGGCTGGAAGAGCCGCACGAGGTCTTCCTGCCGGATGCCAGCGCCGCTATCGACAAAGGCGAGGAACACGCTGTCGTCATCGGAGCGCGCGGCAATCCGCAGCCGTCCACCGGGCACCATGGCTTCGGTGGCATTTTTGATCAGGTTGAAAAAAACCTGCTTGAGCTGGCTGCGGTCGGCCATGACCCGCGGCAGGTCGGAAGGCGTCTCGGCCTCGACCACGACGCCGCGGTCGGCGAGTTCGCGCTGCTGGAAGGCGAGCACTTCGCCGAGCACATCGGTGAGGTTCGTCTCCGCCAGGTCGGGCGGGCGCGGGCGGATGGCGTCGAGGAAATTGTTGATGATGCCGTCGAGGCGCTTGACCTCGTCCTGGCAGACCTGGATGGACTCGGCCACCGACTCGGAGTCCGGGTTGGCCTTCAGTTTCTTCAGTTTTCGTTCGATGAGCTGGAGATGGATGGTGAGCGAGTTGAGGGGGTTGCCCAGCTCGTGCGCGACGCCGGCGGCGAGCAGCAGGATCGACGACGTGCGCTCGTCCTCGATGCGCGCCTCGGTGGTCTGCTTGTCGCGCGTGATGTCGGACAAAATCACCGCGTAGCGCCGCGCCCCGCCGCGGCTTTCACTGCGGAAAGGCATGAGGTAGAGCCGCACCGTGCGCGGCTCCGGGTAGGTCAGCTCGAATTCGCGCGCGACCACGGGCAGTGCGGGCGCGGCATCGTCGAGCGACGCCTCGAGCGAGGGTCGCAGGCCGGGCACGAGCCGCCAGAGCATCTGGCCGGTGAGCTCGTTGTCGCTCAGGCCGATGAGGCGCTCGGCGGAGGCGTTGGCGTAGTCGATGACGCCGTCCGCACTGATGACGAGCACGCCCTCCTGCAGCGTGTCGAAAATATCCTCGAAGACCCCTCGCTCGCGCGCGAGGCGCTGCACGAGATTGGCAAGGTTGACCGAGTCGAGCTGGTCGAGCCGGCCGAGCACGCGGTCAAGGGAAGTGTGTTTTTTCGAAGCCATGGCTAAGTGCGTCCACCACCATAACCGGGATGCCGGCGATGGTGTTTCACCACTAGAATCCGCAATTCATCATCCGCGAGGCGATAATAAATTCCAAAGGGAAATCGTGGCATGAGAAAACGACGCCTCACGCCATCAACAGGATGCCAGCGGTGAGGTGCCGTCGAGATTTGTTGCACCGCGGCATCGAATTCATCGAGAAATCGCCGACCCAGTCCCGGCAGCTTCTGCTCGTAGAAACGTGCGGCTTCAATTACCTCGGTCTCCGCTGCAGCATGATAAGCAACTTGCATTACAAGGCGCGGCGTGCGGCTTGCATGACCTGCTCGTGGGAACGCTTGGCGCTTTTTCCAGAAGCCAGCTCCGCGTCGCGTTCGGCTGCCACTTTTATGGTTGCAGCCTCGCTATCCGCACTTTTCTCCGCCAGCTCGCGATCAATACTCTGCCACAAAGCCTGCGCCAACCCCACCCGTTCGGCCACGGGTAGCAACATGACCTCGCGCGTCAACTGTCCAATCTGCATGCATGGAGACTATGCCTCTGCCATGCCTGCGTCAATACACGGGATGTGGCCTTACCCCGCCAGAAAGTCCATCTGCGAGGGATCGACCTGGCCCGCCAGGAGCTTGCGCAAAAAAAGATCGC
>Ga0210387_10004633_pt1 | contig 10525 bp, 9 predicted proteins | sample IncBWC7OmetaG_FD_160108 | JGI IMG/M metagenome (GOLD analysis project Ga0210387, IMG submission 160108) | Forest soil microbial communities from Barre Woods Harvard Forest LTER site, Petersham, Massachusetts, United States - Inc-BW-C-7-O ...
GCATTTGAACTTCTGCTCTTCGAACAGGAAAACTCGCTGCGAATCCTCGTCGCCGAAGACGACGCGGATCTGCGGCGGCTGCTGGCGGTGGCCCTGCGCCGCGACGGTCATGCGGTCATCGAAGCGCGCGACGCCGCCGAGCTTCTGGAGGCGCTGGCCTCGACGCTGATCGAGCCGGTGGCGTCGCCGTTCGACGTCGTGATCTGCGAACAGACGCTGCCCGGCATCCCCGGCCTCAGCCTGCTCGCGGGGCTGCGGTCGCGCCAGCGCGCGACGCCGTTCATCCTGGTCACCGATCAGGCGGCGGTCCGCGATCGCGCGCGACGGCTGGGTGCCGCGGTGGTCGATCATCTCGACGTGCAGGCGATCCGCGCCGCCGTCCGGCGGGCGGCGGAGATCGGCCCCGCCAACGACTGACGGCGGCGCTACGGCGCCCGGCCGCGGATCTGCCAGGAGAGCGTCAGCTCGTCCTTCACCTTCACCACGCCTGCCTTGGAGATCGGGGTGATCCCGAAGGCGGTCTGCTGCAGCGTCGTCGTTCCGGTCGCCTCCAGCGTCTGGCCGCTGACGTCGAGGTGAACGCGGAGGGTGAGAGGACGGGTGACGCCGTGGAGGGTCAGCTCGCCGTGCAAGGCGAGGTCGCCCCCGTTCGGACCGAAGGCCCCCGCGACCGCGACCGACTTGGAGACGAAACGAACCGTCGGGAAGCGACCGGCGTCGAGGCAGGTGGGGCCGACCATGGCGGCCTGAACCTGGGGGACGTCCTCCGGTGGCTCGCCCTGGCCCAGCACGCGCAACGCACCGGCCTCGAACGTCAGATCGACGGACGATTGCGCGAGCTTCTCGGGATCGAACGTCGCGGTGCCGCGGAAGGCGCCGGCGACGACCTCGTGCTCGTGCCCGGCGAAGCCGAAGAGGCCCGTCTTGCCGACGTGGATCGTCAGTCGGCTCTGCGCCGCCTCGAGCATGTACACGCGCGGCGCCGCATGCGCCACCGGCGCCCGGAACGACACCAGGGACGACAGCAGGACCGCCACCAAGAACGAAACGACGAACCTCGGACCGCCGCGGACTGTCATCTCGTCAACCTAAGGCCACCTGTGAGCCTGACCATCGCGGCCCCTCCGGCGACAAGTGTACACTGGCGCGATCTGCCTGATGAAACCTGGGAATTCTGGATGATGAGCAAGCGCGGGATCCTTTCTTATCGCCATCATTCGATTTACCTCATGACCTTTTGTCTTGCCGCCGCGGCCCAGGTGGGTTGCGGCGGGACCGGCGACTCGACCGGCAGCGTCGCCGCCCTCTGCCCGGCGGGGACGACCCCCACGGGCGGCCACACGGTGAGCGGATTCGGCAACGGCACCGCCGACGGCGGCTACACCTACAACTTCTACACGAACGGTCAGGGCTCCGCGTCCATGACTGTCTACGGTGTCGACGCCGAGTTCAGCGCGACCTGGAGCAATCCGGGCGATTTCCTGGCCCGCGTCGGCCTGGGTTTCAACTCGACCAAGACGCCCTCCCAGCTGGGAACCCTTTCGGCCGACTTCGCGGAGACCAAGACGGGGACGGGCGGCGGCTGGGACTACGTCGGAATCTACGGGTGGTCGGAAAACCCGCTCTACGAATACTACATCGTCGACGATTGGTTCGGCGGCGGATCGCCAAACCCGGGCGGGACCAAGATGGGCACAATCAACGTCGACGGGGGGACGTACAACGTCTACCGCCACACGCAAACCAACCAACCGGCGGTCACGGGCGGAAACGCAACCTTCGATCAGTTCTTCAGTGTCCGGCAGACGCCGCGCTCCTGCGGCACCATCTCCATCTCCGAGCATTTCACCCAGTGGGCGACGATGGGGATGCAACTGGGGAACCTGGAGGAGGCCCGGATTCTCGTCGAGGTGGGGGGCGGGAGCGGAAGCGGCAACATCACCTTCACGACGGCCACCGTCACGCTCAACTGACGAGACCGCGACCGTCAGGCGCCGTCGTCACGCTCCGTCGTCAAACGCGGTCGAACGCCCGCTTGCGCGCGTCGCCGTCGAGCTTGCTCATCTTCATCATCGCGACCATCGTCCGCGGCTACTCCGGCGGCGGCGCGGGAGGTGGCTTGGGGTGCTGAGGATCCTCCTCGTCGACGCCGGGCGGGCGCGCTCCCGGCGTCGCCGTCGGCGGCGGCGGGGTGAAGACCTCGCCGCCGGTGCCGAGCGCAGGACGGAGATATCCGCGGTCGTGGGCGCTCACCGCGTCTGAACAGGCGCTGGTCTTGGTGTAGCCGTAGATTGCGGACAGCAACCAGAGCGTCGCCGCGCCGGCCCCCACCGACAACCTCAGGGCCTTGTGGCTGACGTTGTCCAGCGTCCCCAGGTAGAGGGTGGTGGCTGCGTTCGTCACGAACAGGAGGGTATCGATCGTCGGGGGCGCCAGGCTGGACGAACAGACGGGAAAGTCGTAGGGCGAGCGATCCTCGCGCAGCGGCTGCGTGAAGATCCAGGAGCAGCCGGCCGTCGAGGCCAGCACGACCAGCGCCAGCGTCAACACGGTCCGTCCGTTGTGCGTGGGGCGCAAGCGTGCCTAGTCGTTCTCGGGCGTGAGAACCAGCGTCCGCTGGACCTTCTCCGGCAAACGCTGGCGAATCTTGCCGCTCGCCGGATCCATCCAGCCGCTGGCGGCGCGCACCAGGTAGCGCCCGCTCACCAGCGAGACGATCGTGCCCGTCTCCAATGAGCTCGGATCGCCGATGAACGGTTGATCGAGCTCGTAGACGAGGCCGGTGTCCTTGAAACCGTCATTGAGGATGCGGCGAAGCACGTCCACCGAAGGCCCCGGCTGGCCCTGGGCCGGCTTTCGCCTCAGTTTGGCCACGATCTGGGCGTAGCTGAGGCCCAGGACCGAGGCGACGCACGCCACACCTCCGCCCCAGCCGTCCTCCTGGGCAACCGCGCGGTAGCGTCGCATTGCGGCCGGACTATACCGCCTCCCCGGGGCCGAATTCTCGTGGCGGCGCGGGCAACGTGGCAGCCTCGAGACCGATCCGGGCGTGACGGCGGCGTGACCGCGATCGTTTGACGGGCGCCTCTCCGCCGACGAACATGGCGGTCCATGAAACCGACCACGACACCGCGACTCGGTTGGGCCCTCAGGTTGTTTGGAACGTGGACGTTGTGCGGGACGTGGTTGGCGGCCGCCGCGCTCGGGTGCAGCAGCAATAGCTCGGGCGTGAGCGCCGCGACCGCCTGCGCCGAAGTGGCCCAGGCCCGTTGCACCGAGGGATCCGTCTGCAGCCTCGCCGACGGCGTCCTGGGAACGGGGTTCAACATCCTGGCGAACTACGGGGACCTGACGACCTGCGTGACCCGCCAGACGCTCAACTGCACGAAGGCGCTCGCGGCTCCCCAAAACGGCAACACCCCGGCCCAGCTCCAGCAGTGTCTGGCGGCGTTCATGACCTATTCCTGCATGGACTTCTTCGACAACCAGCCGCCGGCCGCCTGCGCGCCGACCGGCCCGCGGGCCAGCGGTTCCCCCTGCACGTTCGACGGACAGTGCCTGAGCGGCTCTTGCAACGGAACCAAGTCGAGCGTCTGCGGGACCTGCGGCGACCCGCCCGTCGCCGGCGCCGACTGTTCGGATTCGACCTGCGCCGACGGCTATCGCTGCGTGGCCGCGTCCAGCGAATGCCAGCTGGCCCTCTCCTCGAACGGCGCCTGCGACAGCGGCCACCCCTGCGAGCGCGGCCTCTCCTGCGTGGGGGAGAACGCCAAGACGATGACCGCCGGGACCTGTGAGACCGCCGGCACGCGCCTCGGCGTCGCCTGCGGCGGGACGCTGCCCGGGTGTGACCCCACGCGCGGGCTCTACTGCGGCGGACCCGCCGGCGCCAAGACCTGCATGCAGATCATCTACCCCGGCTACAACGGCAGTGTCACCGCCGACGGGGGAGCGACCCCCGCCGCGACGGACGGCGGCGCCGGCTCCGCCACCGGGGCCGCGCCGACCCCGGCCGGCACGCCGTGCGGCCAGCTCGCCGACGGCTCGCGCGTCGGCTGCGTCGCCGGCGACTGCTACACGGCCACCGGCCTGGCGGGCGGCAGCGACTTCGGCGCTTGCCAGCCGCTCGCGGCCGACACCGGCGCCTGCGACACGGCCGTCGGTCCCGGCTGCATGTTCCCGGCGCGCTGCGTGGTGTTCAACGGTGGCAACGGCACGGCAGGCACCTGCGTGATTCCGGACGCCACCATCTGCCCTTCTTCCTAGAGGTGTGGCTCGAGGTGTGGGTCGCTCGCCCAGCCCCGGCCGAGCTCGCCGGGCTCTTCGAGCATGGCCACCTTCAAGATGAAAGGAGGGCGTCATGGTCCGGAAGAGCTGCTTCATCCTGGGGATCGCCCTCGGCATTTTCTGGTGGATCGGCCTCAGCGAGAACCAGGGGGCGACCCTGCTCTGGTTCGACGCGGTCGCCGCGGTGACGGCGTTCGGCACGGCCGCGCTGCTCTCCGACCCCGAGCGGAGTCCGAGCCGGGCGTTCGGCCCGGCGCTGATCGGGCTGGGGTTGGCCGTCGTGTGGGTGGTGGGGATGGCCACCGGCCAGCCGGTTTGGGCCACCTGGCTGAACTTCGCCTTCGCGGTCGCGTTCCTGGGGGTGGCGGTTTCGTCGCTGCTGCAGCCGCGGATGGTCCGCGTCAGGCGCTGAGGTAAGATCGAGCGATGGCGCGCGCGTCGCTCGGGATCCAGCGGATCGAGGCCCTGCACTACTACGTGCACGACCTGGAGCGAACTCGGCGGTTCTTCGTCGACAAGCTGGACTTCGTGGAGATCGGGTCGAGCGGCCCGGAGCTCGAACGCGAGGGGCGCCAGCGCTCGGCCGCCTTCCAGGCCGGCGAGGCTCTCTACGTCATCCACCAGCCGCTCGGCGAAGGGGGACGCGCCTGGCGCTACCTGCGCAAGCACCCCGAAGGGGTCGGCACGGTGGTGCTCGACGTGGAGGAGATCGACCGGACCTTCCGGCTGCTGGACGAGCGGGGCGGCACGCTCATCACGGATGTGCAGCGCTTCTCGGACGCCGGCGGCACGCTGGCGATGTTCTCCATCACCACGCCCTTTGGCGACACCACCTTCCGCTTCGTCGAGCGGCGCGGCTACTCGATCCTTTTTCCGGGGTTCGTGCCGAGCGCGGTGGGTGACGCTGCCCCCACCGCGACCGGCAACCGGTTCGGCTTCGAGCGGATCGACCACCTGACCGCCAACTTCCAGACCATGAAGCCGGCGCTGCTCTGGATGGAGCACCTGCTCGGCTTCGAGCAGCTCTGGGAGATCGCCTTTCACACCCAGGACGTCGCCAGCGCCCAAACACGGCAGCACGGCTCGGGGCTCAAGTCGATCGTGATGTGGGATCCACCCTCGGGCGTGAAGTTCGCCAACAACGAGCCGTTCCGGCCATTCTTCAAGGAGTCGCAGATCAACCTCTTCGCGGAGGACAACCGCGGCGACGGGATCCAGCACTCCGCGCTGTCGGTCCGCGACATCGTCGGCGCCGTGCGCGGGCTGCGCGCCGCCGGCGTGGAGTTCATGCCGACGCCGGCCAGCTACTACGACATGCTGCCGGAGCGGCTCCGCCAGATCGGCGTCGGCACCATCGACGAGAGCGTCGATCTCTTGCGCGAGCTGGAGATCCTGGTCGACGGCGCCAAGCCGCACCAGTACCTGCTGCAGATCTTCCTGAAGGAGGCGGCCGGCCGCTACCACGATCCCGAGGCCGGGCCGTTCTTCTTCGAGATCATCCAGCGCAAGGGGGACCAGGGGTTCGGCGCCGGGAACTTCCGCGCGCTGTTCGAGGCGATCGAACGCCAGCAGGCGCGCGGCAAGTAGAAAGGAGAGGAGACAGGATGCTGGATCGCATGGTGGCCGGGGTGGTCCCCGACAAGGCGCACACGGCGTTGCGCGACGAGAGCGGCCGGCTGCGCCACGAGGAGTGCCTCACGCGCGGCGGGTTCGACGGCCCCTACACCATCATGTACCACCTCGAGCGCCCGCACCCGAGCGTGCCCGTGACCGCCGCGCACGGCTGGGAGATCCCCGCCGACACCGACGACGAGGAGCATCCGCTGGCCCGGCGGCACTATCGCTCGCAGGAGCTGGCGCGACGGGGCGGCGCCGCCATCGACGCGCGGGTGCCGCTGCTGTTCAACGACGACGTCGTCCTCTCCATCCTCCACCCCGACGAGCCCGACCCGGTCTACTTCTCGAACGGCGACGGCGACGATCTCTATTTCATCCTCGCGGGGGGCGGCCTGCTGCGCTCGGCGCTGGGCGATCTCCCCTTCGGGCCGCGCGACTACGTTCTCGTCCCCAAAGGACTCCCCCACCGCTTCATTCCCGACGAGCAGCCGCAGTACTGGCTGTCGATCGAATGCGCCAGCGGCTTCGGCCTCCTCAAGCAATGGCGCAATGAACTGGGCCAGCTGCGGATGGACGCGCCGTACAGCCACCGCGACTTCCGCCGCCCGCTCTTCACCGGCCCGCGCGACGAGGGGCTGCGCGATCTGGTGGTTAAGCGATCGGGCGCCTTCCACGGCTTCCGGCTGCCGCACGCGCCGCTCGACGTGGTTGGCTGGGACGGCGCCGTCTACCCCTGGGTCTTCCCGATCCTCAACTTCCGGCCCCGGGTCGGCCTCACCCACCTGCCGCCGACCGTGCACGGCACCTTCGGCACGCGCGGCGCGCTCATCTGCAGCTTCGTCCCCCGCCCGCTCGACTTCCACCCGCAGGCGATCCCCTGCCCCTACCCGCATTCCTCGGTCGACTGCGACGAGATCATCTTCTACGCCGGGGGCAACTTCACCTCGCGCAAGGGGGTGGGCGCCGGCAGCTTCTCGCACCACCCCGCCGGCGTCGTCCACGGCCCGCACCCCGGCGCCTACGAAGAGAGCATCGGCGCCCGTGCCACCGACGAGCTGGCAGTCATGCTCGACACCTTCGCCCCGCTGCGCGCCACCACCGCCGCCCGCTCCGTCGAAGACCCCGCCTACCACGCCAGCTTCGGCTGAAGCGCGCACCGTCTACCGAGTCGCGCCGGCCGCCTCGAGCAGGCGAAGGATCTCCTGCTGTTGGGCTTTGGGTTCCGGCGACCCGACGGAACGCGGTGTCCCCCTCGTAGGCGTGGCGCTCGCGCTCAGCGCAGACTCGGGCAAAGGAGACAGGAATGGTCAGACCCAGAACATCAAAGAAAGTGCGTACGCAAATGCGGCATGCTGGTTCGGCCCCATTCCCGTCGCGACAGCAAGAAGCGACAAGCCACGGCACATTACGACAAGATCCAGGCGCGCTCCGTCGCTAGTTTCACGCTCGAAGGAGAACGTTTCCCGCCTCGGTGGCACCAGCTTGCGCTTCGCCAACGAGTAGCCACTGGTTCTTTATTTGACGGCCGGTGTTCGTCTTGCGTGCAAGACGAGAGTGTTTTGGTGCGAAGGCGGCCGACATCGACGATCACTGGGTCCGAGCAAATGGTTGCCACAAAGGAGAATTGCCATGAAACAGGGGATCAAGAACGTCGTTCTGGTGCATGGAGCCTTCGCTGACGGCTCCGGTTGGGAAGCCGTGGCTAGTATCCTCAAGCGGGATGGGTACAAGGTGTCGGTGGCGCAGCCCCCTGAGACCTCCTACGCCGATGATCAGAAGTACACGAAGGCCGCAATCGACGCCATGGACGGGCCGGTGGTTCTCGTGGGCCACAGCTACGGCGGGTCCATCATCACCGAGGCTGGCAATCATCCGAAGGTTGCCGCACTCGTCTATATCGCTGCATTTGCTCTCGATGAGGGCGAGAGCTGTGCGTCGATCGAACAGGCTGTGCCGCAAGCGTCCAAGGCGTTCAAACCGGACGGCAATGGGAACTGGTGGATTGACGAGGAGCAGTTCGCAGCTGACTTCGCAGCAGACATTCCGCTGGAGAAGGCCTGGTTCATGGCTATCTCACAGGTGCCCATCTCCACCGACGCGTTCACCCACAAGGTGACGAAGCCCGCCTGGAAGACCAAGCCAACCTGGTACATGGTCGCCGCCAAAGACCGATCGATCAATCCGGACCAGGAGCGGATGATGGCGAAGCGCGCCCGCGCCAAGACCATCGAAGTGAATTCCAGCCATGTGGCCTACATGTCGCATCCGGGGGAAACGGCCAAGCTCATCGAAGAAGCTGCGACCTTCGAGGCTGCCACCTCCCCACAGGTCAACGCGTAGCCATACGCTCGAAAAACAATCTCCGCCGACCTGGCGAGGATCGGCGGAGATTGTTTGTGAACATAGCTATTTCGAGAGAAGCCAAATGAAAGATCGAATAACCAAAAGCGGCCATGGCGGCGCGTTTGGCGCTTTCGTTGCTAGACCGGAGGCACTGCCGGGTCCGCCTGACCTGCCTGGCGTTTTTAGGTGACCAGGCCCGGCACCCGGATCCAGGTGGTCTCGTCGGGCGATTTGAGCGGCAGGTGGACGGAGAAGGTCGACCCGCGACCGAGCTCGCTCTCCACCTCCACCCGCCCGCCGTGCAGCTCGACCAGCCGGCGCGAGAGCGCCAGGCCGAGGCCGGTCCCTTCCGGACGGGTGCCGTTCGGCTGCGCCAGCTGCTCGAACTCGCGAAACAGGCGCGGCAGATCGGCGCGCGCGATGCCGATCCCGGTGTCCGAGACGGAGACCACCAGGCTGCGCCCGTCGGCCCGCGCGGCCAGGCGCACGGTCCCGCCGCGCGGCGTGAACTTGATGGCGTTGGAGATCAGGTTGTAGAGGACCTGCTTGATCCGGCCCGGATCGACGAAGACGTCCGGCAGGCCGGGCGGCGTGGCCACCTCCAGGTGAATCCCGCGCTTGGCGGCCACCGCGCCGATCACCCCGCGCACCACGTCGACGATGCTGCCGATCGGCGTCCGCTCGTAGACCAGGTCCATCCGCCCCGCCTCGACCTTCGAGATGTCGAGGATGTCGTTCACCAACTGGAGGAGGTGGCGCCCGGAGACCAGCACGTTGCCGACGTAGCTGCGCTGCTTGTCGTTGAGCCCTCCGAAGATCTGCTGTTCCAACAACTCGGAGAACCCGATCACCGCGTTGAGCGGCGTCCGCAGCTCGTGGCTCATGTTGGCCAGAAAGGCGCTCTTGGCTTTGTTGGCGGTGTCGGCCGCCTCTTTGGCCTCGCGCATCTCCCGCTGCGCGCGCTCACGCTCGCTGACCTCGTCCTTGAGGCGCCCGTTGGCCTCCACCAGCTGGACGGTGCGCTTCTCGACCCGCACCTCCAGCTCCGACATGATCGCCCGCAGCGAGGCCTCGGCCGCCTTGCGCGCCGTGATGTCGGTGAAGGAGGCCATCGCGGCGTAGGGGGCGCCGTCGCCGAACCGCACCAGCGGCTGCGAGTTCATCGAGATCCAGACCTTGCCGCCGTCGCCGCGGGTCACCGCCAGCACCACGTTCTGCCGCGCCTCTCCGGTCTCGAGGGTGATCAAGAAAGGGAGCGCGGCGCCCGCGACCGGCTGCTCCGCCTCGTCGACCGCCGAGGCGAAGGTCTCGGCCGAAGGGCGCCAGGCCATCTCGGCCGAGGTGCGCGCCAGGATCCGTTCGCAGCTGGCGTTGGTGGCCATCACGTTGCCGGCGGCGTCGACCAGGATGATCCCTTCGTCGAGCGCCGCGATCACCGAGCGATAGCGCTCTTCGCTGTCGCGCAGCCCCTGCTCGACCCGCTTGCGCTCCATGAACTGCCCGATCTGGCCGCCCAGCGCGCTCAGCATCGAGAGGTGATCGTCGTTGGCCTGCCGGACGTCGACGCCGTAGAACGCCAGCACACCGATCACCTCGGGACCGTTGCGCAGCGGGATGGCGAAGGCCCCGTGCAGCCCCGACTCGGCCGAGAAACCGGCCATCGGCAGCGTCGGCTCGTCCGCCAGGTCGGGGATCCAGAGCGGGAGGTGCCGCTGCCAGACCCGCCCCGGCAAACCTTCGTCGGACTTCACCCGCACCGCGCGCCGCCGCTCCACGAACTCCGTTCCCCCGTAGCTGTCGGCGTGCCACACATCGACAGAGCGCAGGAACTGCCGCCCCTCTTCCACCTCCCACAGCTCGCCCACCTGCCACCCCTGATTCTCGCCCATGATGCGCAGGATGAAGGGCGCCGCCTCGATGAGGCTCCCCGAGCCGGCCAGCACCCGGGTGATGAGGTACTGCAACGACAGCAGCCGCTCGGTGCGCTGGCGCTCGGCCACCTCACGCTCGAGCGCCGCGCGGCTGGAGTCGATGGTCTCCTGCTTGCGGGCCGCGCCCAGGAGGTCGGCCTGGCTCTTCCCGATCGCCAGGACCAAGAGCAGGTCCTCGATCGCCACGAAGAGCGTCTCGGTGAACCAGACTCCCCGGCCGAGGTGCGCGATGCCGTAGGTCGAAAAGCCAATCGCCGTGACCAGGCTGGCCAGCAGCAGCACGGTCGGGTCGCGGTACATGGCCAGGAAGGCCAGCGAGACGAAGGGAACGGCCCGCATCTCGATCT